>Ga0116230_10007484_pt1 | contig 10784 bp, 6 predicted proteins | sample S1TSphfallax_3_FD_88678 | JGI IMG/M metagenome (GOLD analysis project Ga0116230, IMG submission 88678) | Host-associated microbial communities from peat moss isolated from Minnesota, USA - S1T2_Fd - Sphagnum fallax MG | ecosystem: Host-associated > Plants > Peat moss > Unclassified | place: USA...
GTTGGTGCTTATTTTATTAATGGATGTTGGTGCTTATTTTATTAATGGCTATTGGTGCTTATTTTATTAATGGCTATTGGTGCTTATTTTATTAATGGATGTTGGTGCTTATTTTATTAATGGCTATTGGTGCTTATTTTATTAATGGCTATTGGTGCTTATTTTATTAATGGTTATTGGTGCTTATTTTATTAATGGATGTTGGTGCTTATTTTATTAATGGATGTTGGTGCTTATTTTATTAATGGCTATTGATGGTTATTTTATTAATGGCTATTGATGGTTATTTTATTAATGGCTATTGATGGTTATTTTATTAATGGCTATTGGTGATTATTATTGGTTATTATATTAATGGTTATTAGTGGTTATTCTATTGATGGCTATTAGTGGTTATTTTATTGATGGTTATTAGTGGTTATTCTATTGATGGCTATTAGTGGTTATTTTATTGATGGTTATTAGTAGCTATTTTATTGATGGCCATTAGTAGTTATTCTATTGGTGGCTATTTTATTTATGGCTATTGGTTGTTATTATATAATTGAATATTGGTGTTTATTTTATTAATGTTTATTGATGGATATTTTATTGGTGGATATTGGTGGTTATTAATGGTTATTATATTAGTGATTATTAAAAGCTATTCTATTGGTGGATATTGGTGGTTATCAATTGGTATTATATTAATGATTATTAAAGACTATTTTATTTGTGAATATTAGTGGTTATCAATTGGTATTATATTAATGGCTATTGGTGGCTATTATATTATTGGCTATTGGTGGATTTTTTGTTATTGGATATTGGTGATATTAATTGTTATTTTATTAGTGGCTAGTGGTGGCTATTATATTAATGGTTATTAGTGAATATTCTATTATGGATATTGGTGGTTATTAATGTTATTATATTAGTGGTTATTGGTGGCTATTTTATTAATGGTTATTGTATTATAAATTTTTTTTTGTTATTATATGTTATATTACAACTATTGGTGATTAGTGTATCATAAATTATTGTTGGATATTCTATGTTATAATATCATAGGCTATTGGCAATTATTATATTGTAAGGTATTTAAAATTATTTTTCATAGGTTATTATTTTCTATTTTAAGTTATTTTTACCCTAGGTCATTATATTTTATTTTAAATTATTTTACTTAGGATAAAATAATTTATAACAACATAAAGTATAATGATTTTAAATAACTTAAAATATAACTTGAAATAACATATATTAATTTAAAGTAAAATAACCTAAGGTATAACTTAAAGTTAGTTGAATAATTTAATTTAAAATAAATTAAAAGCTTATAATAAACTAATTAACATACCTTAAGGGAAAATAACGTATAATAGTTTAGGGTACAATAATTTATAATAACATAAAATATAAATTACAATAATTAAAGTAGCTTAAAATAATATAGGGTATATCATAAAGTAGCATAGATAAATTTTGTTTTAAACATAAAAATAAACCTATTTACTATAATAAATTATAATAGTGAATTATGTTAACTTGTATTGAAACATGATGTTTACATATGATATTATAGTGAAATAACTTTCATCATGGTAAAATCAATAAAATGCAATGAACTTATTTCACTTTTAAGGTCCCATAATTATTTAGGCTAGTAAATTACACCCCACTTTTGTAGTGGTGATCTGCCTAATTCATCAACATTAGGTTGGAATTTGCAGTGATGAATTGGCTAGTGTCCTAACAATTTGTGACAACTTGGTTATTAATGCCGAGGATGGCAATAAAAAAGGTCTAGCGTTTTACCTAATTTTGTGTACCAAGGCTTTTCACAAGGTAAAAGAGGCATTTACAAATAATTGGGGGACAAGTTTTGATGTTGTGTGATGTTGTAACAAATTTTTATTATCATAAATGGGGAAATAATGATTCCTCCTATGTGTTATTAAAATATTCACATGTTGTTTATGTATATTTGCATTTGGGAAGGGTAGTGAAGTTCTTTATGCCACCTAGGAATCACTGAGTTAGTGATAATGATGTTGTGTATGAATTACCAAAAGACATTTTACAAGGCATTAATGAAGTTATTGCGTCTTTGGAGGTGGATGATTGACATGTCAAATATGTTGTAATATAATTGATGTTATACATTTGATTTGATTAAATGTGAATTATATGCATAGATAGGAAATTCAAGAATAGCAAGGGGTTGTGGTAGATGGTGTTCAATTCCCTTCTAAATTAAAATATTGCTTTGTAGGTGGACAGAAAGGGGCATTTTGGGGCAAGTTGGAAAATTTTGAAAATAGTAGCTAGGAATTCTTATTTGTAATCACAAATTGGGGAATCTACTACATTAAGGAAGTGCCTTCAATTTTTGGGCAATGGAAGCCATTCCATCTAGACTCTAGTTGTAGTTTTGATAATCCTTTTTCTTTTCCAAAGGTAAATTTCTAGAATAATCCATTCTACATTTTAAAATTTTATTTGTAATTATATCCATGAATTTATTTTTTTTGTCTTTAAGCGTTGGTCAAGCTAAGCTTATAGTTCCCCCAAGCCTTATTCTATAAATTGGTAGTCTAAATGTCAAGAATTTGACATAGAGTGTTTTAACTTTAAATATCCATAAAAATGCAGTTCAAATTGTGCTAAAGCATATGGACTAACAAAATCCACTTCACAAAACAAGAGTGCCAAGAAATTTGAATTCTAATCTACTTGATTTAGTCTAGCATTGCATATGAATTTTGAATTTATCTTGAGCCTTTTTTATGTGTTTAACAAAGTTTAAAGTATTGGTTTTCTAACTCTTTTGATGTGTCAACTGGCAAAATTTTAGTACACACCTTGATTTCTTTTTTCATGTAAAGTAAAGCTTCAATAGACTCTTTTGGATTTTTTTTTCATTTATTTTGACATTGCATATGAGCTTAAAATGTGTCTTCAAGCTTCTTAATGTGTCTAGCATAATTTTGGTGCATAACTTAATTTTTTTTTCAAAATCAATTGTTTTAGGTCATGGTGGATTGTATCCATTCTAATGACTTTTGTTTGAGTTAGTTTAACATTGCATAAAAGTTCAAATCTTTATATTGAACTCTTTTGAGTGAAAAAATTCTAGTACATGTACATCAACTAATTTCTTTTTACATGTAAAGCAAATTACCTATACATCCATGAACTTATGAAACTTATTTTCATTTAGTCTAACATTGCAAATAATTTCAAAATATTTGTCTTGAAGCCTTTTGATGTGTCCACCACAATTTTGGTGCATACCGTGAACTCTTTCAATATAAATAGTTTCAAATCATTGGAGTGTATCCAGTCTAACAATTTTTATTTAATTTAATCTAGCATTGTGGATGAGTTTAAGACCACTATCTTTAATTCTTTCAATGTAAATGGCAACATTCTAGTACATACCTTAGGTAATTTCTTTCCAAATGGAAGGAAAATGGTTTGTATCCATTTAAGTAAATTCTATTTGAATTATTTTGACAAAGCAAAAGAATTCAAAATTTATGTTGTTTTGTATCAATTATAATTAAAGCTTATCATTTACTTTGACAAAGTGTCTATGAGTTCCAAAGATTATTTTGTACTAAACCTATTCATTATTTCCACTTGTTATTTCACATTATACATTTTGATGAAATACAAATTATAGTAGCAAATTACACATTGAAGACAATATGGACATAGAACTCACTAAAAGCAACTTACACATGTATAGGACTTGCTAGGTGTTGCTTATGGATAGTTGAAATTTTTTACATCAATTGTTAGATGGACTCTTATGGACACAATTCAAACTAAAGTAACTTCTCATTTACTTTTACAATTTACATGGACATTCAAAAAGTCAATTTGTCAAAAAACTTATTCATTTATATTTCATCTTGTCATCTCACATTCTGTATTGTAATCAAATGCAAATTACAATAGTACGTTACACATTGAAAACAATATGGGCAAAACTCATTAAAAACAACCTATCTACCCTAGCCAAACATTATCTATGGACAATGTGTTAGATGGAATTGTATGTAGATAGTTGGAGGCTTGAAGATGTTTACAAAAAAATGGGATTTGTATTTAGAATTTGAATTTTTTGCCAAACAAAGATGTTTAATTGTTTAGAATTAGGTCGAAATAAATTTTTTGATTAGCATTGACATTACATGTGAGCTAAAATTTCACTTTGTCATCAAACTTATTCATTTATTTAATCTTATCATCTCACACTTTGTATGAACTAAAATGAAATGCAAGTTACAGCAACAAATTACACATTACAAATAATCTCTAGTCTAAAATGTTGTGGACACATTATTCACTATTTAGGTAACCTAAAGACAACAGTCAATAACTTTTACATTATGTTAGATGGAATCTTATGGACATGTATGGACACTTGAGGGCTTTTATAGAAAATTGGTACATTGAACTTGATCTCATTGGCAAATAAAGACCATTGGTTTGTATCAACTATAAGGAATTTTTTTGTTTATTTTAACATTGCAAATGATTTCAAAATGCATTTCATATCTAGGCCTAAATATGCTTCATTTACTTTAGTAAACCAAATCTGAACAATATATGATATCTTGGAATTTGACTATAGGTTATAACAACAAATTACAAATTCAAAAGTAGAGTGGAATTCTATATATATAGACAAAAACATGACTAATAATAGCTTCAAACACCAACTAGGAATGAATATGGAGATATTTAGGATGGAATATTTAAATGGAATCTTGCAGATACAAAACCCACCTAAACATTAACAATGGATAACTCTAGACACTTGAACGGTCTTATGCTTATTCAGATGGAATTCCATGGGTAGTGGAAGATTATGGACACATGTTAAATTTTTCATCCAAATTATTCATCAACTTGTAATTATCATCCAAAAAGTTCATTGATGTTCAACTTTAATCCAAACTTTTCATCCATTTGTGACTTTCATCCATGTACATGTGGAAAAATATTTTCCATGTCATTCCTACATGGCATAGGGATATTCTAATAATATTATGTCCATGTCATCATCATAGTCCAAAAATATCCATTCCTACTCACATGTTCATGTTCATGCTCACATGTTCATTTCATAGTGTCGTTGAAACAAGCATGTGAGGATGAAGATGATAAATATCAACTAATACACATTGCTAATGCAGATCTAAAGGATGTTGAAAATAAACACAAGGAATTACTAGTGGAACAACAACTATGACTAGCTAGGTTAGGTCAATTCATAGTTGGAGGTGGTTGATAAACAAAGGAATTGGGTGAGAGTGCTACAACAAGAGTATTTGGTGTAGATAGAATTTTGAATTGAAGTTGAAGAATTTAATCAAATGGTGTTGATAAAATTTTGATGTACACATAGTTTTGACTTTTGAGTTGACACCAAACAAGTTGTCTAGTCCTTGTCCTTCTATGGAAAGAAATTAACAATTAAGTTAAAAATACAATCCTTTACATTTTGTAGCATATAGTCATTCAAGGTAAAATATCAATAATAAGCATACCTCATGTAGAAATTGTTAATCAATCTCTTGAACTAATTGTGAATTATGCATCCAACACCCCCACAATAATTTCCCAAAGTGAATTCATGTTAGTAATATTACATCATGGGCAACATGGATTTGGGCAACATGAATGATGGATGGCTCAAATCCTAAGTGTTAAACAACCTATTTTAAAGCATTGCAAACATAATTATTTTACAGCAAACAACCACATTGAAGGATCAAATATTAAAACACATATTTTTTGTCTTTAATTATTCATCACCTTTTCTTTTTTTTCTGAAAAGCCACAAAAAACCCTCAGCCCATTCAAATGACACAAGAATAATAATAAATTTTGTAGTGGACTTACCATATTCTTCCATGTATATGGCCACATAAATCACCCAAGATGACTATATTTCAAAGGAAATCAAATTGGTTTGCCCCTCCTTCAAAAGCCTACTTCATATGTCAACAAACAATATAGTGAACAAGAAAAGAAAAGGGAAACAAAGAAAAGGACAAATCAACAATTGCTCATCATTTGAATAATCAACAACCCAAATTCATGTGGCAACTATAATTATTTGTTTTCTCCATAGACATAGTAAGTTGTAGTTTATAGGCAACAAAGATGTCAAGAAGGAAAAAAACAAAAACCTATCACCAAGACAAAGAATTGGAGGACATTATTGATGACACAAACAACCAGCAATCTACACAAGATTTATGTGATTTCTTCCCAAGCCCAAAGGCATGATTGGCAAGCTCAAGTTGCCAATGATTTCACATCACATGTTACTTTGGCTTTCTCTAGCAACAATTGATTTCTTGTCCGACTCGCAAACATTAAACCATAGGAACCTTCCCTACCAATTGGATCTTGCAAATATAATGGGCCCTTCTACAACATCATTATAGCAAATTGAGAGAATCCAACTTAATGAGCTAGTTGACTATGTGTACATTTTTCTACCTAAAAGCCCATAAAACATATCAATATAGAGAGCTTATTATTGATCATTAATGAGCCATCCACACCTAAGAACTTTGTGTTTGATAACCAACAAAGACTAATGGGAAAGATTGAAACAATTGTGTGAAAGGCCATAAAAGATTATTTTATTGAAGTGAAATAGAACTAGCACAACTGAGAACAATTACAATTTATAAGCAAGATGTATAATTAAGTAACCATCATAGTTTGGTTGATGTGTGGGGTTTACTTCACATTAATAGCAACTTAGATCAAATGGCTTTCTTTTTACTCACATCTGCCAAAACAATGAAACAACATCAAGGCATTAATCACATGATGAATTATGCATCTTCAATGGGTCAACCAAGTTCAAATAGTTCATAACCAAACTTATGGCTAGCACATTTGTCACATATTGCAATTAAAACACTTCACTAGGGTTAGGAAAATGTTGTACCCACTTGGAGCGTAGATTTGTAAGTCCAAGAGCTCTTTTGTTGAAAACCTCATCTAGTCATTATCTTACCCTTCTTGGTTACATAATAAGCCATAAAGTCATTTGGAGATCGCTCATCTTTCCTCTTTCAACTAGTTGTCTGTTTGTTGTCATATGGATGAATAGTTAAAGCTTCCTTTGTTAATCCAGAATCTATTGTAGGGGCACCAAAAAGCTTGTTTAATGACAATTACTTTTTTTTGGCATTTGGTCTTTCTATAGGAATGCCAATTATGAGCCTGCTAGGTTTGGGCACGTAGTCTTGGGCTTCACTATCACTTATTACCTACAAACCATTCATCCTTTAATCTACTAGTGGGTAAAAGCACACTACAATGGACCTTTTTGGAAGTCACACTAGAAAACTTTTTTGAATGGGTCAATTAACATTGTATTCAAATCTATTTGAGAAACTTGGTAAAAGTGAGATGAAAAATTGAAACCTACATTCTAATCTTTCAACCTATTATGGGAGTAATTACTTGTGGTAATTATTAGTTAATATATGTCTATTTACCTAGTTACTTTTTTAAAAAATTAATAGTAGAGTACATAGTTTTTATCACCATTTGAATTTGAATAGAACATAGGACTGTTTTTTTCAGGTATCTCTTTGGAGAAGAGAAAGAAATGAGGACCATTGTATCATTATAGAATATGGAGCTTTAATGGAATATGAGATAAATATGTTTTGATTTCTAGAAAAAAAATATTTCCATAATTAAAGTTGTTATTTTGATGTTTTAATTCATACTTTCATTACTGGATTTTAATTTTAAAACTAGTTTTAAGTAGATCTAAATGAGTAGACTTTGTTAGTATTAGTTTTATTATATTTTAGTCCAAATTTTAAACTAATATATAAGATTCTATATTTACCATTTTGTGACCATCCGAAGGTCTAAATTCAAAATGAATTTTAGAATGTCATTTATGTCCTATTGTTGAATTTTTTGTTTTTATAGATAGTGTCGCAACCCCACTTTGGCCAAGTGTGGGGGTGAAGCCCAAGTTGGGGATTTGGAGTCCTCCGGGACTCCCGAATGTTTAGAGTTCGATAGCAAGGCCCAAAACACCTTGAATTGAGGTGTTATTAGTGTCATTGGAAATGTCTTGAAGCGTAGATATCGAAAATGGTCTCGCATTGGTCATTTGGACATATGCAGCCCAAGTTATGGGCAAAAGAAGGGCCGGGAGTCAAATTGACAATTTGATTCCTGACCACTAAAAGTCGGGAATCGACCTCTTCCCGACCTCCGAATTGAGAGTGCAACATAGCGTTGGAAAGATCTTGACGAGGGTTACAACTTTAGTTCAGACCTCGTTGCGATCCAACTTTGCAGTCGGGAGTTATGAGCTCCCAAAGTCCCGGGACTCCAACTGGGACAGTTTCGGGACAATTTCGGGACTCCAATTTGGGAGTCCCGGGAAAAAGAGCAATTTGGATGTAGCCCCCGCGGAGTGTTGCAAAGAATACTATATGGGGGAAGGTGGTGGCTTCCCCCGAGTCCGGGCCGTGGTGAGTCTTGTGTGTCAAAGTGCTCGTGGCTTGTCCCAACAACCAAGGGTGTCCCGAATGTGAACTAACCCTTTTGTGGTTGGTTTTGGATGCAGAATCAAGCTTGATAATCTAGTCCTTCTTCCTAGTCTAATCCCGGGACTTCTAGCACGCCCCTCTACCCCTCTATAGTGCTGGAAGTCGGGAGCGCCCTCCAAGTCCCAACTTTCCAGTTACACATAGTTGAACCCCCAAGTGGGTTCAACAAGGGACTTAGGAGCGCGTCAGATAGTTAATGAATTTCAATTCGTTTTTTGCATTTTTTTCAAATCTTGATCATAATTTTTTGGTCAAAAGGTAAATTTAAACATAATAACTAACTGTGAAGATTTTGTTCTAATGCAAAAAAATGTTCAAATTTGAATTAGGATGTGGAAAGATGGAAAAAGGAATTGTAACTAGAAGTTTGAGGAGACAAGTATATCAAGTTATATTACACAAACAAGTGGAAAATGGCATGCCATTAATAACAATTTGAGTGTAAATAAGGTAGATAAAGTAGATCAGAGGTTTGAAACACTTAGAAGAGCTTTTCAATAAAACAAAAACATCCATGGACAAAAAAGAATCCTACAAACCACATAATGCCTCAAGTAGCACTGATTATTCTTCGTAAAGTGCAAATTGGTGAAACACAGAGGTGCACTAGTAATTTGCAACAAAATTCCAAGAAAGAAGAATGTTAGTTTGAAAATGTGGATTCACAAGTTGAGTTTACATGTAGGAGTCAAGAATTTGAACTTCAATAAAGAGCTATGCTAAAATTAATAGATTTAATGCAACAACATGACTTTAATGTTTTGATTCAAGACAAAAAATAAAGATTCAATAGGTCAAAAAGGGAGAAAGTGGTACCAAGGTACGAATCTACTTCACCTCCTTACTATTGGTAAGGCCAAGAGAATGAAAAGTTTGAACAAAGAGCTCAAAATTTTGAACCTTTGATTCATTATGTTGTTGAGCAAGAAGTCACAACTTGGGGTATTATAATATCAAGAGGAGTTGAGTCGGTGCTTGTAATTAGACAAGAAATTGTAGTTTTACCAAAAGTAAAACTAATAGTAATAGAAGGTGTTCCTATGGCTATAAGAGTGAGGTACAATGAACCCAAAGTTAATTAGCACAATGGAAGCATTGTTAATGGAGTTCCAAGGGATTGGAGTAGAGGAATTCATAGTGTAAATAAAGTTCAAAGACCAAATTCTCCACGTTGCACATATTGTCATCAAATTAGATATCAAATCAATGAATGTCCATTTATTGAAAATAATGTGAAGCAAGGATTTGCTGAGCATTTCCAAAATTTAAATCTAAAACCTGCAAGAGTAAAGAGTCATGGACATATTGAGCCAGAGAATCTGTACCATGAGAGGGTCAAAATTCCAAATAGATTTAAAGAACAAATCTAGAAAGATAATAAGTAAAAATGAGAGTTTGGACTATGGTAGATGTAATACTTATCCCTATAGCTCCTGTACAAAATTTGTTACATCAAAAAAATATTGGAATTACCTATGCAGGAATTTCAAATTCATAATGGAACCAATAAGATCTGTGCCATTATATTGGCAATGCCCTAGTCTATAATTACAATTATTGAAGTTTTGTTTGTATCAGCACCAGTTAATACTATTGTTGGTATCAGATTTAGACCACACATTCCAAGGGGAACATAATTTGTGAGTTTGCATGAAGATATCCCTAGAAAGGTGAACAAATTTTTTGTGAATTAGCCATCAGATCAAAGAGGAAGCGGCTTAGATCCACTAGGACCTCTAGGATATTTTGGGTTACCAACGGTGCATTCAAGTAGGCCACCATTACCACCAAACAAACCTTATTGTCAGTCATTTAACTATCCTGAGTATGTCAAGGATTCTGACCTAGATGCTCATGTCAAAATATTTAAAGTTGCCATTAAAGGAAATAGTGAAATAGATGATGCATAAATTCTTAATTTGTTCAATTTTACCTTTAGAGATATTGTGTCTCACTGGTGTAACAATTATATGGGAGATTACCTAGATTGTACTTTTGTAGAATTACAGTTGGCTTTTTGTAAAAGGTACCGAGAAGTTCAAAATGATGAACAAGTTTACCTGTATTTGAAACACATGAAGCAAGAGAAGAATGAAAGAGTGGAAGTCTATCATGAAAGATTACTAAAGTTGGCCACTAGTCTTCAACACAACATAACAAATAGTTTCTTAACTACTATTTTCA
>Ga0116230_10007485_pt1 | contig 10783 bp, 10 predicted proteins | sample S1TSphfallax_3_FD_88678 | JGI IMG/M metagenome (GOLD analysis project Ga0116230, IMG submission 88678) | Host-associated microbial communities from peat moss isolated from Minnesota, USA - S1T2_Fd - Sphagnum fallax MG | ecosystem: Host-associated > Plants > Peat moss > Unclassified | place...
CATCTCTGCCTGGGAATTATCCACAGGCGGAACAGGCGGCTTGGGCGGCACCTGGGCGGGCACCGGGAGAGGCGGCGTCGGCACGGGCGGGGCGACCGGCGGCGGCGGCGGCAGGTTGATCTTCGGCAGCGGGGGCGCGGGGGGTTTTGGCGCGACAGGTTTTGGCGCCACGGGCTTGGGCGCGGGCTTCGCCACAGGCGGCGGCGGGGATGGCAACGGAGGCGCCGGCAACGGAGGCGCCGGCACTGGGGGCGGTGGCGCGGGCGGCGGCGGCACTGGAGGCACCGGCAATGGAGGGGGCGGTGGTGCGGGCGGCGGTGGCGGTGGCGCCTCCTCCGCGACTCGTGGCTGGGCGGCGGGCGCTTTCGGTCCGACCCGGCCGGCTTCCTGCGCCTTCTGGGGCGGCCCCTTCTTCCCGGCCGGAGCCGAGGCGGTCTTGCTGCCGGCTTGGAACACCACCTCGACGCTGGGCGGCGCCGCTGCCTGCTCCGGCGTTTTGTTGGGAAAGGTGATGATCATCGCGGCGATCAGCGCGAGATGCAGCGCCGCCGAAAATGCCGCCGCCCAGGCAAGCCGGTTGCGCGCCAGTGCGACGCGGCGGCGAGGCACGAGCGGGATGCGGCGCCCCTGCGTGAGGCCAAGGGTCGGCATCCGCCGCGGGCTTATCATGCTGTCTGACGCGGGCCTTCAGAAACCGGGCGCTTCGCATAGCATGGTCTTGATCAGGGGTTAAACGCCCGCGGCCCGCTTTGTGCTTGCCCGCCTCGCGCTTGGCGATTGCAAAGCGTAACCGAGCCTTGGAGAGTGCTTTCGAGGATAGGAGCGACCCCCATGTATGCGCATGCCGTCGGCGGAACCCTCTACGCTTTCCCGGATCTTCGCACGCTCATGGCGCGCGCGACCCCGCATCGATCGGGCGACGTGCTCGCGGGCGTAGCCGCCGGCAGCATGGCGGAGCGCGTGGCCGCCCAGATGGCGCTCGCCGATGTGCCACTGAAGACCTTCCTCGGCGAAGCCGTCGTGCCGTATGAGGCCGATGAGATCACCCGCCTCATCATCGACACCCATGACGCGCGCGCCTTCGCGCCCGTCGCGGCGCTGACCGTCGGGGGCTTGCGCGACTGGCTGCTCTCCGACGAAGCCGATGGGCCCGCGCTCGCGGCCCTCTCGCCCGGCCTCACGCCCGAGATGGCGGCGGCGGTCGCGAAAATCTGCCGCATCCAGGACCTCATCCTGATCGCGGCCAAGCGGCGCGTCACCACGCGATTTCGCGATACGATCGGCCTGCCGGGGCGGCTCGCCTCCCGCCTGCAGCCCAACCACCCGACCGACGACCCCAAGGGCATCCTCGCCAGCATCGTCGATGGGCTGCTGCTCGGCTGCGGCGATGCCGTGATCGGCATCAACCCGGCCTCCGACAGCCCGCAGCGGGTGCACGACCTGCTCTGCATGCTCGACGATCTGCGCCAGCGGCTGGAGGTGCCGACGCAAAGCTGCGTGCTCACCCATGTGACGACGGCGATCGACCTGATGGCGGGGGGCACGCCGGTCGATCTGGTGTTCCAGTCGATCGGCGGGACGGAGGCCACGAATACGAGCTTCGGCTTTGGCCTGTCGACCCTGAAGGAGGCGCATGAGGCGGCGCTGTCGCTGAAGCGCGGCACCGTCGGCACCGACGTGATGTATTTCGAGACGGGGCAGGGGAGCGCGCTCTCCGCCAATGCGCATCACGGCTGCGACCAGCAGACGATCGAGGCGCGGGCCTACGCGGTCGCGCGGCAGTTCTCGCCGCTGCTCGTGAATACGGTGGTCGGCTTCATCGGCCCGGAATATCTTTATAACGGCCGCGAAATCATCCGCGCGGGGCTGGAAGACCATTTCTGCGCCAAGCTGCTCGGCGTGCCGATGGGCTGCGACGTTTGCTACACCAACCATGCCGAGGCCGACCAGGACGACATGGATCTGCTCATGACCTCGCTGGCGGCGGCGGGCCTCACCTTCATCATGGGCGTGCCGGGCGCGGATGACGTGATGCTCGGCTACCAGAGCACCTCTTTCCATGACGTGCTGGCCCTGCGGCAGATGCTGGGGCTGAAACCCGCGCCGGAGTTCGAGGCCTGGCTCGATCGCGTCGGCCTGACGGACGATGCCGGGCGCGTGCGGCCGCTCGACATGCCCGAGCGCTTCCAGCGCCTGCTGACGGCGGCCTGACCGATGCAGCCCGACCGTTTCGCGGGGTTGCGTGCCTATACCGCCGCCCGCATCGGCCTCGGCCGCAGCGGGCCGGGGATCGCGACCGCCGATCATCTCGCCTTCCGCGCCGCCCATGCGCTCGCGCGGGACGCGGTGCATGCGAGCCTCGACCTCGATGCGATAGAGGCGGAGCTGGCACCGCTCGGGCTTCCGGTGCTGCGCGTCGAGAGCCGGTGCCCGGACCAGGCGAGCTATCTGACCAGGCCCGATCTGGGCCGCCGGCTCGGCGAGCCGTCCGTGGCGCTGCTGCGGCAACGCGGGCCGGGCGAAGAGATCGTGATCCTGGTCGCGGGCGGCCTCTCGGCGCAGGCGACCGCGAGCCATGCGGCGCCCCTGCTCGGGCTTCTCGTGCCGGAGCTGCGGCGATCAGGGCGTGCGGTGGGGCCGGTGTGCATCGCCCCGCGCGGCCGGGTGGCGCTGGGTGACGAGGTTGGCGCGCTGCTTGGTGCGCGGCTGGTGCTCGTGCTGATCGGCGAACGGCCGGGGCTGACCTCGCCGGACAGCCTGGGCGCCTATGTCACGGTCGGTCCCGCGGTCGGGCGGACGGATGCTGACCGCAACTGTGTCTCCAACATCCGGCCCGAGGGCATGGCGCTGCCAGAGGCGGCGCGGCGCATCGGCTGGCTGATCGACCAAGCCATGGTGCGGGGCATCAGCGGCGTGACGCTGAAGGACGACAGCGACCGGGTCCTGATCGCCGCACCCGCGGAGGTGAAGGCTCTGCCGGCAGGCGATCCGTAGCTGGGGTGCCCGAGCTACCTCGCGTTCCGGCCGAGGCATAACGCCAACGCCCGCATTCTCAGACCAATCCCACCAACGCCGGAACTGCGTCGAGAAGAACGGTCATGGCCGCAGCGACGGCATTCTGCGCCAGTGCAGCCGTGATAGAAGCATAGGCCGTCATCGTATTCCGCAGTGACTGCTGATACTCCGACATCAATTGTTTCTTCTCGTCGTCAGTCATGTCCGTGGACGTAGCGACCTCTTGGGCAATCGTTAATAACGCCTTGATTGCCGCCGTGGTGCCATTGACGATCGACGGCCATGCACCCGAAATCACGCCCTCGGCAGCTTTGATCATGCCCCGCTCGATCGTTGACCAATCTGTTGCCATGGTTAACTCCGTTGCGATTATGTCAGCGTTGGAGACGTTCAGATCAGGCGCCAGGCTTGGCTGACAGTGTGGGTCCCGCGTTCTTCGCGGCTGTAACCGCCGCACCGGCGGAGCTCGTGCTGGTTCCGCTCTTCAAGGAAAGCTCGTAGAGCGTGAGCAACCCCATATTGTAGTTGAACAGGCCCGCTTGAGCATTCAGGTAGTCATAGACAAACGGGTTCTTTATCTGCGTGTCGCGGATATTGTTCCACAGCGTGATCTGGCTCGCGACAATGGAAGCGAGATGGCTGGTCTCGAAATCCGGCGAACTTGCGAGCCTGATCTCAAGGGTTTGGAGATCACCTTGGATCTTGCTGTAGGCGCTCGCGTCGTAGCTGATCGTCTGATGAGCGGCCAGCATGTTCTCCCAGGTTGCGAGCTGCTGGTCGCCCTCCTGCGTGATAGCGGTAACCTGTTGATCCGTATTTTGATCGTAACTTACAGCGCAACCTGATAATCCCAGCACTGCCCATGCTGAAATGAGTCTTCCCGTTTTGGAACTGAGCATGTTCCGTGTTTCCTCCCGGTCGCTGCCTTGCCATCGGGCGGGAGCGTTCCCAGTTGGAAAACGTAACATTACTCCAAAGGAATGGAAAGGGCAGGCGCCCGAAAATGTGGCGCTCAGTCAGTCCGGCCTAAGCCGAGAGGCGAGGCCGCGCATCCGCCGCCCAGGCGCGAAACCAGGCGGCGAAATCCGCCGCCGGCAGGGGCTGCCCGAATAAATAGCCCTGCGCCTCGTCACAGCCCGCGGACACCACCAGATCAAGCGCCTCCTGCGTCTCCACGCCCTCCGCCACCACACGGTAGCCGAGATCGTGGCACAGCGAGACCGTTGCCCGCACGACAGCGAGATTGCCCGCCTCATGCGCGACGCCGCGGATGAAGGATTGGTCGATCTTCACCGTCTTGGCCGGCAGCCGCTGCAGATAGGACAGGCCGCTGTACCCGGTGCCGAAATCGTCGATCGCCAGACGCACTCCGCTGCCCGCGATCGTGTTCAGCATGGCCAGGACGAGATTGGCCTCGCCGATAAAGGCACTTTCGGTCATTTCGAGTTCGAGCGCCTTGGGGTCGACCCTGTGCTCTGCCAGCCCGGCCGCCAGACGGTCGGCGAAATCCTGCTCCAGAAGGTTCATCGCCGAGACGTTCACCGCGAGATCCAGCCCGAGCCCGCCAGCCTGCCATTCAGCAAGCTGCCGCAACGCCATCTCCAGCACGCGGGTCGTGACGGCCCGGATCATCGCGCTCTGCTCGACGAACGGCATGAACTCGGCAGGGGACACGCCACCGAGCGTGGCGCTTCTCCAGCGGAGCAAGGCTTCCGCGCCCCGGCAAGCGCCCGTGGCCAAGTCGATGCGCGGTTGAAAGGCGAGGCTGAGTTCCTCCGGGTGATCCAGCGCGTAATCGAAGGCGGCCAGGATCGCAAAGCGGCGCCGATGGACGGCGTCATGCGCCGGTGAGTAGATGGCCACGCGACTTTCGGTCAGCCGCGCATCCTGCGCCGCATTATGCGCCATGCGCAGCACGTCGAGCGGCTTGTGCTCCCCTAGCCTGAAGGGTGCGATTCCGAGGGCCGTCGTCGCCACAAAGCGCGATTTCGCGCGGGCGCGCGCCTCCTGAAGCTGGACTGTGGCAAGGTCGCGATAGGTCTCCGGGGTCATCTCCGGTGGCGCGAGACAGGCGAACTGCGTGCCCGTGACGTGGTAGGCCGTCTGGCACGGACCGATCATGGTGCGGAAGCGCCGGGCCGCATCGAGCACCAGCGCATCGAGATAGCCGGTCCCCATGACCCGCACCGAACTGATCAACTGCTCGGGACTGGCCAGATCGATCAGTGCCGCCAGCCGTGACTGGTTCGGCGTTTCACGGGCCAAGGCCTCCAGATCGGCAATGAATTGCGCCCGGTTGGGCAGGCCGCTGCTGACGTCGATGCGCCCGTCTGCCGGAGACAGCGTGATCTGCCCCATCAGCATCGCGGCCAGATCGGCGAGCCCCTCAATTTCCGACGGCGAAATTGTGTGCGGCTCGCGGTCGAACACGCAGAGCGCGCCGAGGCGACGGCCGTCCTTCGTGGTAAGCGCCGCCGCAGCGTAGAAGCGGAGGCCCGCCCCGGCCAATGCGCCGCCCGCGTACTCGCTATTTCGAAGATCCGGGATCGAGACGAAGTCCCCATTTGCCGGGTCGGCCGCGAGCGGCAGGGACCTGCGGGGGATACTCTTCAGGCTCAGCCCGATGGATGACCGGAAGGTGTAGCGGTCCCGAACGGCCATCGCGACGGCAGCGCCCGGAACACCGAACAGCTTGCAGGCAGTACGAGTGACGCGATCGAACTCCTCCCGCAAGAAGTCCTCGCGGAATTCCGACGGATGGTGCAAGGGGCTTCGGCCCTCTTCGTGCAGACGAAGCATCAGGTCTCCGGGTGGTGTAAACACCAGCCAGCAAATACACCTGAGGGACGGTTACTGGCTGTCGCTCTTTAGGACGATCGGAGACGTCCAATATTAGCAACAAAAGGTTCAGGCGGAGGCTAACTCCCTCTCTGTAAAGATGTCAGCCAGAGCCTCATCATCCGCTTCGCGGGTTAGTTTGCACCAGTGGGTGAGCCTTCTTTCATCCCGCAGCACGCCCATAAGGCTGACAACGATACGGTCACCCACATCAATATTGCGGCGGTAGATGACGTCGCGTCGTCGTGTGACGAGCTCATGCCCCGTCATCCGGAAAAAGGCCCACTCCGCGCGATCGACGAAAGACTGGAACATCGCGCAGTACAGAAAGCCGGCGCCGTTGAAATCCTGGCTCGGGCAGGGATCGATCACCAATTCGTGACTTGACTTCCCCTCGCTGCGCTTGAAGCCGAAGTGCGTATCCCAGCGCTCGGCCCGCAGAACGGAGGCCTCGGCGGCGAAGCCCGTCAGCGGCGCGCGCCCGGTCAGCGGCGGCAGGCCCAGAGGCGTGGCCGAGGCGGCCGAGCGGTTGACGCCCGGCACCGTCCTCTTCACGAAAGTCGAGATGACCTCGATCTCCGCCACCATCCGACCCTCCACGGAGAGGCGATGGAGCGACCGGAACTGCGTGCTGGAGAGCCGGGTCAGGTCGCTCGCCACATCGAGCGCCGCGTTTGCCCGCGCCGCGCGGAAGTCGCCCTTCCGCACCGCAACCGCATTGAAGGCCGCGTGGACAGAGGCACCCTGCGCATCCTGGAACTCCGGCAGCGTCTGGCCGAGCGCGTAGGCGAGCAGCGTCCAATGCCGGTGGCCGATATCCTTGAGCAGCCAGGTTTCCGAGAGGCCGCCCCGGCAAAGCTGGGGCATGCCCAGCAGGATGGAGGCGGCCATGCCGTCATAGGGCGAGAAGGTCTCGGCGCGCGACGCCAGTCTCAGGGCTGGCGCCATCAGCTGGCCGCCTTGAGCTGAGGGGGCGCCAGGCCGAATTGCTCCGCGATGCGGTCGGCGAGGAAGCCCGCGTCGCGGCCCACGCCCACGAAGCGGCCCGAGCCCCAGGTGTGGAGCCAGGGCAGCCCGAGGACATAAGCGCCTTCCATGGCGGTGACGCCGCGGTGATGCACGGGATAGCCGGCGCCGTTGAAGATGGGCAGCTCGACCCAGGACCAGTCCGGCCGGAAGCCCGTGGACCAGACGATGCTGGTGATGCCGGCGGCCGCGGGATCGAGCGCCGACGGCGCCGTGTCCGGAGCCCAGACCGGCTGGTAGTGCGTGCCGGCGGGCGCGTCGATGCCCTGTTCGGCGATGTGCCGGTCGATGAGCCCGCAGATGCCGTTGTAGACGGCGTCGGCGCCGTCTAGGTTCTTCGCCAAGTCGTCCTGGAAGCGCATGATGCCGTCTTCCACGGTGTCCAGCCGTCCGTAGAGCCGCATCCCCTCCAGCGCGAAGCGGCGCAGATCGATGTCCCGCCCGCCATCGCGGCCGGTGAGGTAGTGGTTGGCCTTGCGACGAACCCCGTCTCCCGCCGGGTGCTTCTCCACCGGCAGGTCATACTGGCCGAGGTCGGAGAGCCAATCGACGGCATCGCGGCCGCGATAGACGCGCGGGCAGCGCGGCGCGCTCCCGACGACGAGATGCACGGCACGGCCGGCGAGATGCAAGTCTTCGGCGATCTGGCAGCCCGATTGCCCGGTGCCGACGACGAGCACCGCGCCCTCGGGCAGCTGCGACGGGTTCTTATAGGCCGAGGAATGGATCTGATGGATCGTGGGCGCGATACGCTCGGCGATGCGCGGTATCTGGGGCACATGGTAGCCGGACACGGCGAAGACCACAGCATCCGCGGTGAAGGCGCCCTCCGAGGTGTCGACGGCAAAACTGCCCGCATCGGTCTTCGTGACGCGCCGGACGCCGACGCCCTCGCGCACCGGTGCGTCGATCAGCCGCGCATAGTCTTCCACGTAGCGAACGATCTCGTCCTTGAGCATGAAGCCGTTTGGATCATTGCCGGGATAGGGATAGCCCGGCAGCTTGCATTGCCAATTCGGGGTGACGAGGCAAAAGCTGTCCCATCTCTGGGTTCGCCACGCATGGGCGATGCGGTTCTTCTCGAAGATCACGTGGGCGATGCCCTGCGTCTTGAGGCTGTAGCTCATCGCGAGGCCGGCCTGGCCGCCGCCGACGATGATGACGGGGACGTGGTTGGAACGGGTTGACGACGACATGAGGGTCATTCTCTGAAAGCGATGATGTGAACATGGGGATCGGGTGAATCGGCGAAGCTGGCCGCCCGCGCTTCGAGGCGGGCGAGCTGCGTCATCGCGCGTGAGCAGGGGAAGCCATATTTAGCCTGCACGCGGTCGCTGGCGATCTGGAGCGCGGTCCGGCAGCGGCCAAGGAATTCCGGCAGCGGGTAGGCGGCGCCAACTTCGAGATGCTCGCGCACGACGAGCGAGGGCGAGTAGCACTGCTCGGCGGTGTTGTCCGGCCAACGAATGTCGAAGGTCATTTCAGGCATCGGCATGTCTCTTCATTGTTGCGCGGGCGCCGGCAGAGAGTGTCGTCTCCAAAAGGCTCTCGTACCCCGCAATGTGCCGGGCCGCGACCTCCGTCCAGCCATGCGCGGCGGCACAAGCGCGGCCACGCTCCGAGAGCAGCGCCCGGCGCTCGGGCTGCATCCCCGCCGCGATGCCGGCGATGATCGATGACGTGTCATGCGGATCGCACCAGACGACATCGTCCGCGCCGAGATAATCGGTGAAGGGCTGGATGCGGGAGGTGAGCACCGGCACGCCGTTGGCCATGGCCTCCAGCACCACGAGGCCGAAGCCTTCCTTCACGGACGGGAACAGCAGCGTCGTCGCCGCGCGGTAGAGCGCGGGCATCAGCCGTTGCGGCAGCGGACCCGTGACGATGACCGCACCCTCCGGCAGCCCGCTGCCCGCTAAAGCGCGGGCGAAAGCCGCCTGATAGCTGCCGTGGTCGAGCAGGGAGGCGCCACCGGCGATGACGAGCCTGGCCCGCGGCCAAGTCTGCCGGGCGGTGATGAAGGCCTCCAGAATGCGGATGGTGTTCTTGCGCCCCTCCACCCCACCGACGGAGAGGAAGACCGGTACGCCATCCGGAAGCGCGAGCTGCGCGCGCAGTTCGGCATCGGTCTCGTCCGGCGGGGTCGCGAAACGGCCGAGGTCGACGCCGTTGCCGACGATCGCGGCACGGCGGCTCATCTCAGCCGCAAGCCAGTCCCGCCAGAGCGGGCTCACCACGAACAGCTGGTCGGCGGCGGTGATGGCGGTGCGCTGCATCGACGACAGAGCGGGATCGGCGAAACTGTCGACGTGATGGACGGTACGCGCGAAGCCGGGGATGCGGCCATCCCGCTTCAGCGCGGCGAGCGCGTTGCCAGAGATACCGTCCTGCGCGTGCCAGACATCGAAACCCGCCGTCCCCACCGCCGCGAAGTGGCGCAGGTAGTCGGCGACCCGGATCTCCACCATCCGCCGCGTATCATGCCCGGCGGGCGAGGCCAGGACGCGCACCGTGCGGCAGATCGTCTCGCGAAAGAAACCCTCACCGGAAACATCGGGCGCATGCACCACGGCGTGATGGCCGAGGCGGGCGAGCGCGTCGCCCAGCTCCAGCGCATGGACCACGCCGCCGCGCGGATTGGTGGAATGTGCGAGGATCGCGATGCGCAACGGCCTCATGGCGCGCAGCCGATCAGGGGCGCGCGGGCAAAATCCCAGACCGTTTCGTGGTCGATGCCATCGGTGACGGCGACGACGGAACCCGCGGTGACGGCACCCACATCGGCCGCCGCGATACCGCGCCCCGCGAAACGCGCGACCACCTCGTCCACATGCGCCGAGGGCATGGCGAGGATGTAGCCGAAACTCGGAAAACTCAGCAGCCAGCGCTCCAGCGGCACGCCCTCCGGGCGCGGCACGGCGCCGAGATCGATGGTCAGCCCGACGCCCGAGCACTCGGCGAGCATCATCGCGGTGCCGACGAGGCCTGCCTGGCTGATATCCTTGCCCGCTCCGGAGAGCCCCGCCTCGGCGATGAGCGGTAGCAATTCGATATCGCCGCGCAGCCGGCCGGAGGGCGCGTCCGTCGCGGCCTCCCAGTTCGGGAATGGCTCGCGGTAGCGGCCGCGCAGATCGATCGCCGCGACCAGCCTGTCGCCGGGGGCGGCATCGAAGGAGGTCAGGAGCCGCTGCGCGCGGCCGAGGATGGCGACCGAGAGTTGCTGCGTGTCGGCCCGCAGATTGGTGTGGCCGCCGATGATGGGCACGCCGAAGGCGGCGGAGGCGTCCCGCAGGCCATCCAGAATCGGCTCGGCCCCGTCGCGGCCTGAAGCCCAGAGCGCGTCGACGACGGCGATGGGCCGGCCGCCCATGGCGGCGACATCGGAGATGTTCACCATGACGCCGCACCAGCCGGCGAACCATGGGTCCCCTGTGACGAAGGCACTGATGAAGCCCTCGATCGCCAGCAGCAGATAGCCGTCCCCGTCCGGGATCGCCGCGCAATCGTCCCCCACCGCGATGGCGGAGGCGCCGGACAGGCCGAGGCGCGCGGCCGCCGTCGCGATATCGGTCTTGGCCGCGAAGGAGCGGCTGGACCGGAGCGTTTCGGCGATCCCGGCGAGGGCGGCTGACCCAAGCATCAGGCGGCGCGTTTCAGGAAGGAGGAGAAGCCCGTCTCGGCGTCATGGATCGGCGGATAGTGGTCGAGATCCGCGCGCATGTAGTGGTGCGGCCGGCCGTGCAGATCGAGCTTCTCAAGCGTCTGCCAGTGCAGCCGCTGGAACAGGAGCGCGTTGCGGCTCTGCACATAGGCGTAGAATTCGCGGGCGCCGCGGGCATGGGCGGAGCCCACGGCGAGCTTGATGAGCGCCGCCCCCAGCGCCCCGACGCGGCGATAGTCATGA
>Ga0116230_10007491_pt1 | contig 10779 bp, 7 predicted proteins | sample S1TSphfallax_3_FD_88678 | JGI IMG/M metagenome (GOLD analysis project Ga0116230, IMG submission 88678) | Host-associated microbial communities from peat moss isolated from Minnesota, USA - S1T2_Fd - Sphagnum fallax MG | ecosystem: Host-associated > Plants > Peat moss > Unclassified | place: USA...
GCCGATCTACCGACCGCCGGGGACTTCGCCTGCAGCGACGACCGCCTCAACCGGACCCACGCCCTGATCCGTCGCGCCGTGCTGAGCAATACCGTGACGATCCTGACCGACTGTCCGCATCGGGAAAAGCTGGGCTGGCTGGAGCAAACCTATCTGAACGCCGGCACGGTGTTTTACAATCTTCAGGCTCTGCCGCTCTACGCCAAGATGGTCGGCGACATCGCCGACGCCCAGACAGCCAGCGGCATGGTCCCGTCCATCGCGCCGGAATACGTCCGCTTCGTCGATGAAAAGGGAGCCGATACCGACTTTCGCAGTTCGCCCGAGTGGGGCTCGGCTTCCATTCAAAGCCCCTGGGCCGCCTACAGGTTCACGGGCGACCTCGACCTCTTGCGCCGCGCCTATCCGACCATGCGCCGCTATGCCGACTATCTGGCGGGCCGCAGCCAGGGTGGCTTGCTGAATTTCGGCCTCGGCGACTGGTACGATATCGCTCCCGGCGAGCCTGGCCAACCGAAGCTGACCAGCAAGACCTTCGTCGGCTCCGCGACCTGGTTTGCGGATCTGGTCGTGCTGGCGAACGTCGCCAAGCTCGTCGGAGACAGCGAGCCGGCGGCGGCCTTCAGCGCTCAGGCGGCCAAGCTGAAGGCGACAATCAACGCCAAGCTGTTCGACCCCATAACCGCCCGCTACGACCGCGGCAGCCAGACGGCCTATGCCATGGCCTTGGCGCTCGGGCTCGTTCCGCAGGGTTTCGAGGCCAGGGTGCTGGCCAATTTCGTCGAGAGCATCGAAGCTCGCGCCGATCACGTCTCCGCCGGCGACATCGGCTTTCATTATGTCGTGCAGGCCCTGACAGCCTTTGGCCGGGGCGATCTGCTCTATAAGATGGCGACGCAACGGACCCCGCCCAGCTACGCCGCCCAGATCGCCGCCGGCGCCACAGCCCTGACCGAAGCCTGGGACGCCAACCCGCACGATTCCCAAAACCACTTCATGCTGGGCCATATCGAACAATGGCTGTTCGGCGGTCTCGCCGGCCTCGACATCGACTATTCCCGCGGCGCCGGCCACGCCATCTGGATTGCGCCCCAGCCCGTAGCCGGCGTGACGTCTGCGCAGGCAAACCACATCGGCCCGTTCGGGAAGGTTTCCGTCGACTGGGCGATTGAGGGCGATACCTTCAACCTTACGGTGGACTTGCCGCCCAACACGACCGCGCTCGTTCGCTTGCCCGATTTATCGCAGCCGCCCGTCAGAGTGGGCTCTGGGCGCAAAATTATGAGCTGCAAGCAGAACGTGAGGTTGACGGGCGTATAACCTAGCGTCACGCCGTGGGGTCGGATGATCAGATGGCGCGGTGGGCGTGAGCGCCGTCGGCCGCGATCGTCGCGCTCCAATCGGCAAGGCGCTCCCGCACGGCGGCGATCGGCGTCTCCCAGTCATTGGGCGCCGGCTGTCGAAACAGGCGCAGCGTGGGATACCAGGGGCTGTCGTCGCGGTTCAGGCCCCAACGCCAGCAGGTGTCATAGCGGTTCAGGAGCCAGACCGGCTTGCCCATGGCGGCGGCGAGGTGGGGAACCGACGTATCGACGCTGATCACAAGATCGAGGTTCGCCACCAGGGCTGCGGTGTCGGTGAAATCATGCAGGTCGTCGGTGAAATCGAACAGGGCCATGCCCGGCGGCGGCGACTGCGCTTCCAAGGCGGGCGCCCCCTTTTGCAGGGAGACAAAGCTCACCCCCTGCGCCTGCGCCAAGGGGGCCAAGGTCGCGAGCGTCATGGAGCGGCGCCGATTGACGGGCTCCAGCTCCGGCTGGTTCGGACGAGCGCCGCCGGCCCAGACCAGGCCGACCCTGGGCCCCTTGACGGCCGCAAGGCGCTTCGCCCAGCCCGCCACCTTCGCCGGGTCTGCGCTGAGATAGGGCGTTTGGTTGGGTATGGTGTCCAAAGTGGTCTTGAACACCCACGGCAGGCTCATAATCGGGCAATGGGCGTCGAACGCCGGCAAGGGGGCCCCGCGCGCGACCACCGCCGTGACGCCGGGAAGCTGTCGCATGAGGCCCACCAGGGGCGCCTGCACCTCCAGCACAATCTTATGCCTGGGATCGATCAAGGGCAGGTAACGGCAAAACTGCAGCGTATCGCCAAGGCCCTGCTCCGCGTGGATTAGCAGGCGCTTTGGGCCGAGCTCTCCGGTCCACATGGGCGGCTCGAAGGGACGCACACCGAGCTTGAGATGGCGGCTAAGCCAGCGCTTTTCATGCAGGCGCCACCCTTCCAGATACTCGCCTTGGAGAAGGAGCGCCAAGCCCAGATTGTTCGGGGCGTCGATGGTTTCGGGGTCGAGGCGAATGGCGTCGCGATAGGCGCGAACCGCCAGATCGGGTCGGCCCATCCGCTGCAGCACCACGCCCAGATTGTTGTGGACGTCAGCACAATTGGGATCGATAGCCAGGGCGTCGAGAAAGCACCCCATGGCCTCCTCAAGCTGATCCAGATCGCAATAGATCGACCCCAGATTGTTGACCGCCTCCAGGTAGTCCGGCTTTAGACGAATGGATTCCGCGTAGCGCGCAACGGCCTCGTCAGTGCGCCCCAAATCCCGCAAGACGTTGCCCAGGCTGTTGTGGATTTCAGGCGTCTGCGGGCTGAGCGCGACCGCCGTCTCCAGGGGCCCCAGCGCCAGGTGCGGCTTGCCCATATCGCGCAGAACGCAGCCCAGATTGTTATAGGCCTCCATATAATCTTGGTGCAGCGACAGCGCCCGGCTAAAGCACGTCATCGCTTCGGCGAAGCGTCCTTGGCCGCGCAACTCGGCGCCCAGATTGTTGTGAGCCGCCGGGGCGCCGGGTTTGAGGTGGATGGCCGCCCTGAAGCCGGATATCGCCGCATCCTGTTCACCCATTCGGCTCAGAACCAGGGCCAGATCGCTGTAATAGTCGCCGTTCTCGGGTTCGAGCCGGATCGCTTGGGCGAAATGCTCCGCCGCCGCCTCATCCTTGCCGGCGCGGTAGGCGATAATGCCCAGCAGGTGATGAGCCCGACCCTCATACGGCCTCGCCGCGGTCAGCTCCCTCAGGAGCAACTCGGCGACGCCCACTTCGTCGATAGCCAAGAAGTCCTTGGCCAGTTGATAGTGGCCGTCGATGGGCGCGGGCTCGGTCGTCATCAGGCGGCCCTGACGGTGAGCGTCGGGCGATCCTGGGAAAGGTCTGCGGTGTCTTGCAGCGCGGCGGCCATATCCGACGCCACCGTGTCCCAATCGCCGGGCTCCGGCTGACAGAATTGGGTCAGAGTCGGGTACCAGGGGCTTGATTTTCGATCCATCAGCCAACGCCAGCAGCTATCAAATCGGTTGGCCATCCAGACGGGCTTGCCGAGGGCGCCGGTCAGATGGGCCACCGACGTATCGACGCTGATCACCAAGTCGAGGTTCGCCACCAGGGCGGCGGTATCGGCGAAGTCGTGCAGGTCCGCCGTGAAATCGTAGATCAACAGGCCCTTTGGCGGCGCTTCGAGCTCACCCGCGGGCGCTCCTTTCTGGAGCGAGACAAAGCTTACGCCAGACACACGGGCGAGCGGGGCCAGCATGGCCAGCGTCATCGACCGACGGCGATTGACGGCTTCCATGGTCGGTTGGTCGGGTCGATTGCCGCCCGCCCAGACCAGCCCGACCCGCAGGCCCCCGAGCGGCGCCAACCTCGCCCGCCAAGCCTCGACCTGGCTCGGCTCAGCGCGGAGATAGGGCGCGGCGTGATGGGCGGGGTCCGGCGTGGGCTCGACCAGACCGGCCAAGCTCATCATCGGGCAGTGCACATCGAACTCGGGCAGGGGATGGCCGCGCGGGATCACCGCCTCGACGCCCTCCAGATCCTGCAGGAGCCGAGAGAGCTCGGGCTGCACCTCCACGATCACACGGCCGGGGATGCGGGACGCGTAACGGCAGAACTGCAGCGTATCGCCTAAGCCCTGCTCGGCGTGGACCAGCAGGACCCGGTCGCCCAGTGGCCGCCCGTCCCACTGCGGTTGGCGGAAGTTTCGCCGAACCGGCGCCAGCTGACGGGACTGCCAGCGCCACTCATATTCCGGCCAGCCTTCCTCAAACCGTCCCGCCCGGAGCAGGGTCATGGCGCGGTTGTGGTGCACCTCGACCGACTTCGGCATGAGCGCGAGCGCGGCCGCATATTCTTCAAGGGCTTCGTCGAGATCGCCCAGGTGGGTCAGGACGTTTCCGAGATTGTTGTGCACCTCGGCGCGATTGGGCTCCAGGCGCAGCGACTCCCGATAGGCATCGACCGACTCCTGGAACCGCCCCAGATCCGCCAGGGCCGTGCCGAGATTATTCAGGGCGTCGCCATAGTCGGGCTTGAGCCGCAAGGCGGCGCGACAGCTGTCTTCGGCCGCTTCGGGACGGCCCATGTCGCGCAGCGTGGCGCCAAGGTTGTTGAGGGCCATGGCGCCGTCCGGCGCGAGCTTGATCGAGGCGCGATAGCAGCGCTCCGCGTCCGTCAGCCGCCCCGAGCGCTGCAAGGCGTTGCCGAGGTTCAGGATATAGTCGCTGCGGTCGGGATTGAGGCGCAGGGCCTGCGCGATCAGTTCGATCGCTTCGGGGTGATGGCCGAGCTGATACTTGAGCACGCCCAGAAAATGCAGGCTGTCGGCGTGATCGGGGCGAACCCGCAGGATGGTGCTGTAGAACAGCTCCGCCTGAGGCAGGCGCCCTTCGCGATGATGGAAGGCGCCTAATCTCAACAGCGCTTCACAGGCGCCGTCGGGCGTCATCGGAGGGGGTTCGGCTTGAGTCTCGGGCCGCGCCAACAGGTCGCAAAGGCCGCCCGCCAGCTCTTCAGCGAGCGGGGGCTCATCCCGCAGGCGCTGGATCGACAGGGCGGTCAATGCATCACCGCAAGGTTGACGGGCTGGACCTGCCAGATGGTCTCCGCGCGGGCGCCGTAGAGGTGAGAAGCGATCGCCTGGAGCAAGGGGGGATCGATATCGTCTTCAGAGCATCCGGCCAGGGCCGCCGCCGTTTCGGGCGCGACGGCGAGGCGCCTCAGCTCCTGAGCGATGCGGTGCACCACATAGTCCGACGCCCCCTCGCGAAACTCGCTGAGCGCGCCCAACAGCAGGGCCAGACAAGCCTCCGTCCGCTTCAGTTGGCTGCGCGTGTCGTGGATCTCCTTCATGGCGCAGCGGGTCGTGGCCTGGGCGACATTTACGCTGGCGATGATCTGATCCAGGGTCTCGGCGCTGGGCGCCTCCGTGCTCGGCGTCTCTGAGGGGAGCGTGATCTCGGGCATTGCGTGAATCCAACCTCTGTCTGAAGGGTTTCACGCAAGCCGGAGGCGAAGTTGGGCGGAGAATTTTGGGGTCCCGACGCGCGATCGCGCGCAGGGCCGGAGCTAGAGCCTGTTGCGTGATTTTGGGATCACGCAACAGGCTCTAAACTTTTGTTGTCGCATCGTTTTTGCGAAAAACCGGTTCCCACTTTTTCGCACGATGCTCTAGCTCAACACGCTGGCCAAGCTATCCTGCATCAACTTGGTGACGGTGCTGTAGCTGGCGTCAAGCTGGTTACCGAGATCGGTCACCGTCACCGTCGCGTCCGCGAGAGAGGCCCCGTCCAGGTTGGTGGAGAGGGTGGTAAGCGTCGTCGTCTGGGTGGAGATATCGCTTCGATACTGGGTCAGAGCGGCGCTGTTGGCCGATAGCGTCGCCTGGGTTCCGGCGACCTCCGTACCCCCCTCTTGGATCAGGCTGTAGGCTTGGCTGAGGGTGGTGCTCAGCGTGCTGCTGTCCGATGAGGCCGCCGTCTCGACCAGGGAAATGCCCCGCAAAATCATCTCAAGGCCCGAGTCGTTCGCCTGGACCGAGGTGGAGACGGAAAAGCCGTTCGCCCCATAAAAGGTCGTGCCGGTCGAAGAGCCTTGATAATAGGACGTGTCGGGCGTGTCGGCGCTGGTGGGCGCGTAACCGGTGGTATCGACGGGCTCTGTATCTGTCGCGGTCCCGGAGAACAGGTAGGCGCCGGCATATTGGGTGTTCAACAGGCCGGTCAGCTGGGTCATCCAGGTGGCCGCTGTGCTCGCCACCGTGCTGGAGGCGTTGCCGGCTCCGCTGATATCGTCGCTGAGGCCTGTCAGGATCGAGGTCGTCAGGTCGCTGACCGTCCCCAGCACCGAATAGGTTTCCTGCATATTAGCCAGCGCGGTTGTGGCGCTTTGGCTTGAAGCCTGCAACTGGGAGACCTGACTGCTGATGTTCAGCACAAGCGACGTCGTGCTTCCGCCCAACCCGCCATAGGTCTGGGCGTCCAGGTTGGAGGCCTCCTGGATCTGGGCCGTCGCCTCCTGGGCCTGCACATTATTGTCGATCGACATAATGTAGTTGACTTCGGCATATGTAGAGATGCGGCCGACCATCGCGCTTACCCCTGCATCATCGAGATCAGCGACGAAAACATGGACTGGACCGCCGAGATCAGCTGCGCCGCCGCTTGGTATTGGTCCTGATACTGGGTCAGAAGCGCCGTCTGCTGGTCGGTGTCGATGCCTGTGGCGTTGGCGAGCGCGGTCTGGGCGGCGGTGAAGGTGGTGCTGTCGGTGTCGGCCGTCGTGGAGGCGGTGGAGATCACGCTGGCCGCGTTGGCGACGAAGTTGGAGGCGGCGCCCAGGAGGCTGGTCGTGGTCGAACTGGCGGTCCCCGTCGCGGTCAGGGTCTGGGTGGCGCTGAACGCGTTCAAGAGGCTGGTGATCGTACTGCCATCGCCCGGCGTCACCCCCGCCGAGCCCACCGCGGCGCTCGCGTCCAAGGCGCCGGTGGGCAGGGTCGCCGGATTGGCGGCGAGTGTGCTTGAGACGGCGATGTCGGTGGCGTCGCTTCCTGTGAAGATGTCGTTGAAGCCGAAATAGTCGGAGAAGCCCTCGTCGTCGTCACCAACGCTGCTGCCCGATCCATTGATCGCCACGCCGTTGGATGAACTGGCCTGGATCGTCAGTTGGCCGGTTGAGGAGATCGAGGCGGTGACGCCGCTGATTCCGTTCAGGCCGGTAACCAAGGCCGAGACGGTGGAATAGGCGCTTAAGTCCAACGTACCGGTGGAGACCACCGTTCCGCTGGAGTTGGTGACGGAGACGGTGATCGACCCCGTACCGGAAAATGTGTCTGAGCCCGACACGGTGGTGGAGCTGGAGCTGGTGAGGCTATTGGGCGGCGGATAAGCGGAGCCGGTGTTGCTGGCGGCGTTCGCGGTCGTGATCAGGCTGGAGGCGAGCTGGTCGAGCTGGTCCTGCTGCGCGGGCAGGGTCGTATCGCGGAGCTGAATAAGTCCGCCGAGCGCGCCGCCGCTGACGTTGTCCGTGATGTCCGTCCCATTCAGCATAATGCCGGAGATACCGGATGCGCCGGACGCGGAATATGTGCTGGAAGACCCAAGGGTTCCGGTGGTGGAATAGCTCAGCGTTGCAGCGGTCGAGCCGAGCAGTTGATCGCCGCCGTCGTCGTAAACCACGAGCTGATTGTCCGACGTCGTGTAGTACTGTACGCCGATCAGGGAGGACAAATTTGTCAAGGTTGTATCGCGCTGGTCCTCCAGCGAGGCGACATTGTCGCCTGCGGCGGCGCCCTGAACGATCGCGGAGTTGAGCGTCTGCAAGCTCTGCAGATCTGTGTTGATGGAGTCGATCGTCGTACCGATGTCGTCGCTGGCCTGGGTGCGGAGCGACTGGATGGAGCTCGATAGGGTGGTGATGCCGGTAGCGACGCTCGAGGCGGCGGCGACCACGGCGGTCTGATCGGAAGCACTCGAGGGGCTCGACTCCAGCGTCGTCAGCACACTCTGTAGGCTCGACAGCAAGCTCGAAATATCGGCGTCGTCCGAGGTGGAGCCGAGCGCATCGTCGTAGTCGGAAAGATAGCTGCTGATGACGGACGCGGCGCCGTTGGCGCCGGCGCTCTGATTGACCGTGCTGGAGAGATAGGCGTTGGTGAGCCGCGTGACCGTCCCGCCGCTGAGCGCCGCCCCCAGGGTGTCTTCCGCCGTCGGCGTATAGGTCTCCTGGGTCGCCCCCGCCGTGCTGGCGTTGGCGATATTGGCGGAGACGGTCGCGATCTGGTACTGCGTGTTCGTCAGCGAAGACGCGGCTAACGCCAGGGCTGAGGACAGCGACATGGCTAGCGCCGACGATGAAGTTGGATCACCGCCGCGGCGCTTTGGGCGTAGCTACGGCAGACGCGCCGGCTGAAACGCACTTGCTGGAGCTTCAATCGGGTTTCGGCCATCTCCTCATCCAGACGCTGGATACGGCCTTCCAAGGCGTCGGACAGAACCTGCAAGTCGCTGAGGAGCGCCCGCTTTTCGTGCGGGGGAAGCGAGGCGAGTTCGGCCCCGACCTTGGCGGCGACCGCCTTCGCCTCCTCGGGCGAGGTGATGATGGGCAGGCGAAAATTGGCGTAGCGAGACGCCCGAGCCTTACGGATATAGCGAATGAGCTCAGTCATGGCTTAAGCCGAAACCGACTGGATCAGGGTGTCGAACATCTTGCCGTCGTAGGTCACCACCTGCGCCGCCGCCGAATAGGCCTGTTCGGCCGTAATCATATTGTCGAACTGGGTGGAGGTGTCGGTCGTGGACGCATTCACCGCGCTTCCGGTCAGGTCGCCTGTCCCCTCCGTTCCGGCAGTGACCAGGGTCGGAGATCCCGAGGTTGTGCTGACGGCGAAGGTTGAGCCGCTGATCGCCGTCAGGCCTTCTTCATCGGCGAAGGTCGCCAGCGGTACCTGGGCCACGTCAACGGTGGCGCCATTGGAGTAGGTCACCGACACGAGGCCGGCGGACGAAATCGCGACCGACGACGCCGACCCCGCAACCGAGCCATCGGTGGTGTTGGTGGTGATCTGAATTTGGTTGGTGGTGCTGGTGGAGGCGTCCTGGGTCATACCTGACAGGTCGAGGGTAACCGCGCTGGACGCCGCACCCGAGGCCAAGTCGTCAGAGGCGGTGCTGTTTGTCGTAGCGGTGTCGCCGCCGATGGTGAGCGACAATTGACCAGTAGTAATGGTTGTGCCGCCGTCGACGATGTTTTTGAGCGTACCATCGGTGTTAAAGTTAATGGTGACGGAGCTCGGCGTAATATATCCTGTATTTCCGGACGAATCGGTGGGACTACCGAAACTGAGAGTCCAGCTATTGTCGCCTAGGTTCGTCCAGGTCTCACTGACGGTCTGCGTGACGCCGAGCGAGTCGATAACAGCCAGAGACGAGGTGACATTATCGGGATCGGTCGAGGTGGCTGTAGCCGCTGTGGGCAGTCCGGCCGGTAGATTAGCCGCGAAGGTCGCGGTTGTGGTCGCGACCGCGGGCACTGTGGGAGGGATTTGAACAGGGGTCAGGGCGCTCAACTGCCCGACGCTGGTCGATTTCGCCGTGCCGTCGTCGTACGTCGAATATCCCATTAGATAGTCGCCGCTGCTATTGGCCAGATAACCGTCGGTGTCTTGGACGAAACTGCCGTCGCGCGTATAGAGATCGGTATCAGTCGATGTGCCTGATGTCGTTGGTGAGACGACAAAAAAACCATTATCGCTATCGGCGCTCAGCGCTATATTGGTTGACGTGCTTGTTGATGTTGCTTGGCCGATCGTTTGCATCTGGTAATAAGCGTTTGCTGAAATACCAGAGCCACCATAGTCGGTAGCGTTATTCTGTTCATCAGATGAGCCATCGACAAGAGAGTCAAATTCTAAATTTTCTGTCGTGTAACCGGTCGTCGAAGCGTTGGCGATATTGGTCGAGATAACGGACAAGGCGTTGCTCTGCGCCTGGAGACCGGATACCGCGGAATTGAGAGCTGCATTCAGGGTCATGGCGATATCCCGATCAGGCGCTGGTGCTGGTGGAGCTTGAGGAGCTGCTGGTGTTCGAGCCGATGTAGCTCGCGATCCCGTTGAGCGTGCTCATCATCGAGCTCAGGTCAGTCGTGATTGTGCTTAAGCTTGTATTTGACGTGCTAAGATCCTGATTTGTATCAAGCTGTTGCTCCAATTGAGCATAGCCGACCAGTTGCGATGTAAACGTCGAGGGATCCATCGCATTGAGTGGATCCTGATTGCTGAGCTCAGTCGTCAAGATCGACAGAAATTCGTTTTCGATAGACGTCGCAGAGGCGACAGCACTGCTCGATACCGAAGAGTTGGAGCTAGATGAGCTCGCACTTGTCGTTGGCGACGTTACTGAGCCGCTCTGAGAGCTTACAGTGGTCATGAAAGCCCCGGACTATTTGGTCTTAAGTCATGAAAAGGGCCACGAGGACCCATCGATCACTTCAACGGCAGGGCGATGGAAAATGGGGCGAAGTTTTTTTGGGGCCTGTCAGGGCCGCACACTTGGGACGGGCGGGTCCGGCTTGAGGCGATAAGGTAACCCCAACGCCGCTCCCTCTCTTCCGTCTTGCCCGGACTTGTTCCGGGGGAGGCGAAGGAGGGGCGGCATGGGAACAAGGCCACGCGGGAGCGCGGAAAACGCCTGAACGGCGCTGGCCGAGGTGAATCCGAGAGCCAGGGTTTCAGACCGCCGAAAATTCTTGAGTCCCGCGCCGAAGATTTTTCGCCCCATCGGCTGAGGCGGCGCCGTTGAAGGGGGAGAAGCGGCTCCGTCAACGGCGTCGGTGACTTCGCGGCCTTGGACGACCAGGGCTGGACTCAAACCCAATGAGGGGCGGACCCCATGCCTTCAATTAGCGCCAATACGACGGCCAACACGGCCGTCTCCTACCTGAA
>Ga0116230_10007492_pt1 | contig 10777 bp, 9 predicted proteins | sample S1TSphfallax_3_FD_88678 | JGI IMG/M metagenome (GOLD analysis project Ga0116230, IMG submission 88678) | Host-associated microbial communities from peat moss isolated from Minnesota, USA - S1T2_Fd - Sphagnum fallax MG | ecosystem: Host-associated > Plants > Peat moss > Unclassified | place: USA...
AGAAAGAGCAGCACCAATCCCACACACAGCGTGAGCGCGGCCGTCCCGAAGTCGGGTTCGCGCACGATCAGCACCACGAAGGCCCCGATGAGGCCGAGCGGATACAGATAGCCGCGGCGGAAGTCTCCGATCCGGGTCTGGTTGAGCGCGAGGTAGTGCGCGAGGCAGAACACCATGGCCAGCTTGGCGAACTCCGACACCTGCAGCCGCGCCGAACCGTAGCCAAGCCACCGTCGGCTGCCCTTCACCGAAACCCCCAGATGGGGCACCAGGACCAGCGTCAGCAGCAGCAGCGAACCGGCCGCGATCCAGACGGTCGACCGCCGCGCATAGTCGAGATCGATGCGACTCATCACGAGACAAAGGCCGGCGCCCAGCAGCACCCCGACGATCTGCTTGTTGAGATAAAAGTAAGGGTCCTGTTTCAGCGAAACGCTCGCGCTGAACAGCACGGTCAGACCGAGGATGGTCAGAGCGATCGCCCCGACCAGGATGATCGCAGCGGGGCTGATCGAGATCCGCGAGCGCTCGGCCGGTTGCGTCATGGATTCTTGGGCGGCGGATTTGTGCCGTCATCCACCTTCACGACCGGGACCTCGGCCGCGGTGGGCGGCTGGAGGCCGGAATCGAGATCGGCTCCCGTCGCCGGCGCGGCCGCAGCGGGCGCGCGTTCCGATGCCGGCGCCGCCGCGGGTGTGCTCGTCGGCGATTTTGCCTTGGAAGTTCTGCCCGCCTTGGCCCCCGCGGACTTGGCCGGGATGATCAACTCCTGCCCCGGGCGGATGCGCTTCGGATCCGCGATGTTGTTGGCGGTGGCGAGATCACCCATCCTCACGCCGTAGTGGCGGGCGATCGAGCCCAGGGTCTCGCCGGCTTTCACCGTGTGCTTCACGGCGTCCGCCGGAGCCTTCGCGGCCATCGTCTCACTCGATTTCGCGGGCGCCGTCCCGCCCGGAACCGGCTCCGCCGACGCGGCCGCGGAGCCCGGGGTGGGCGCGGCGGCGGCACCCGCCTTGGCGGGAATCACCAGATGCTGGCCCACCCGGAGCATGGCGCCCGACTTGAGCCCATTGGCGGCGCGCAATTCGGCCGCGGTGAGATGATGGTGGCGCGCGATGGTGGAGAGACTGTCGCCCTTGACGACGACGTAAGTCGTGGCGGGCGTGACGTCCGCCACCGGGGGCGCCTCGAGTGCGGTCGCGACAGGCGTACCCGGCCGGGTCGGGTTGAACCGGATGGCGGCTGCGGCATCGGGTACCGCAACGGCGGGGCCGGTCGGCGCCTCCCCCGCCGCCGCGGGGCCGGCGAGGGCCACGGCGGGCGCGGCCTCGGGTTGGGGCGCGGTCTCCGTCGCGACCGGGGTGGGCTTGCTGGTGGAACTGCAGCCCGGATTGACGAAGATCAGCACCAGCGCGAGGGCGTGGAGTCCCACGACGAGGCCGGCGAGCTTGAGATTTTTCATAGAGAGAAACGTGAAGGTGTGGGGTGGCTTGTCAGTTGAAAACGCGTGCCGGGGCGGCCGCAAGGGCCGCCACCGCCCGCTCGAACCGATCGCCGCGGTCCGCGTAATTGCGAAATTGGTCAAAGCTCGCGAAGCCGGGGCTGAGCAGCACGTTTCCGCCGGGTTCGGTCTGGCGCGCGGCCGCCTCGACCGCCGCCTCCAACGAATCGCAGGTCTCGTGGGACAGGGCCGCCGCCGCGCACGCGGCGGCGAGCGCGGGCGCGGTCTCGCCGATCAGAAATGCCCGGTCGACGCGCGGGGCGATGCGCCGGACGAACGCCGGGAGATCCCCGCCCTTCGATTTACCCCCCGCGATCAGCACAACCGGAGCGGGAAAGCCGGCGAGCGCAGCCTCCACGGCATGGAAATTGGTCGCCTTGGAGTCGTTCCAGTAGGTCACGCCGCCCCGCTCGCCCACCCGCGCCAGTCGGTGGCGTCCCAGCCGAAAACTCCGCGCCGCGGCCACCAGATCCGCCTCGGCCAATCCTTCGTCGCGCCACCACATCTCCGCCAGCGCGAAGTTCTCCTGCTGCGGCGGCCCGGCAAACACGGTGCCGGCGAGACGGGGATCGGCCCCGCGAGCCGGCGGCGCCAAACGCGCCGCGGCCAGCGGCGATCCGCCCCAACGCTCGACGAAGGGGCGCAGGTCCGCGCCCAGCAGCGAGCGGCCGGGCGGCGTCCGCGCGACCAGCACCGCCTTGGCCGCAAAATAGGCCGCCAGGCTGCCGTGGCGGTCGAGGTGGTCCTCCGCAAAATTGGTCCACAGCGTGGCGTCAGGGCGCAGGCAGGCCAGCGCCTCCGCCTGGAATGAACTCACCTCGCATACGGCCGTGTACGCCGCGTCCGCGCCGCCCGTTTCGGCCACCAGCTGGCAGAAGGGGAAACCGATATTGCCCGTCGCGCGGGCCGGCCGGCCGACCCGGCCGAGCGCGTGCACCAGGAATTCGCACAGGGTCGTCTTCCCGTTCGTTCCCGTCACGGCCACCACCCTCCCCCGCCAGAACGCGGCCGCGAAATCGAGTTCGCTCCAGGTCGCGCCGCCCGCTTCACGGAGCCGGGTCAGCCAGGGATGATCCGGCGGGAAGCCGGGCGAAAACACCCCGAGCCGGTGAGTCGCGGCCGCCGCCGGAGTCAATTCCCGGTCGGCGGCATCGTAGACGATCGCCTCCACTCCGAGCGTCGTCAGCAGCGCCACGGCGCCGCGTCCGCTCACGCCGCCGCCGAGCACCGCCACCGGGGCGGAGAGCGGAGCGCACAGCGCGGGGGGGATGAGCCACGCCATGGTCATCACCGGGTCTTGAGCGTGCCGAGTCCGGCCAGGGCGAAGATCAGCGACAGGACCCAAAATCGAAGCACGACCTTCGTCTCGGGCCAGCCGCGCTTCTGAAAATGGTGGTGGATCGGCGCCATCAGAAACAGGCGGCGGCCTTCGCCGTAAAACCGGCGGGTCGCCTTGAAGTAGCCGACTTGGAGAATGACCGACCCGGCCTCCCAGACAAAGACGCCGCCGACGATGATGAGCGTGAACGGCTGCTGCACCATGAACGCGATCATCCCGAGCAGACCCCCGAGCGCAAGGGAACCGGTGTCGCCCATGAAGACCTCCGCGGGATACGAATTGTACCACAGAAAGGCCAGTCCGGCGCCCACCAGGGCGCCGCAGACGACGACGAGTTCGCCGGTGCCCGGCACGAAACTGATCAGCAGGTATTTCGCGATGATCTCGTTGCTGGCCGCATAGGCCATGATGCCGTAGACGAGCGCCACCGTGATGCTGCAGCCGATGGCGAGTCCGTCCAATCCATCCGTCAGGTTGATGGCGTTGGAGAAACCGACCAGCCAGAAGTACACGAGGACGAACAGGGCGGCGATCGGCAGGCTGGCCACCACCGGGTGCTTCACGAAGGGCACCCACAATTCGCGAATCTTCTCGGCGCTCGCCGGGTGGCTGAGGAGCATCGCCAGCGCCGCCACCGTGATGAGCGTCTGCCAGAAGATCTTGGCGCCCGAAGAAATCCCGTCGCGGCTCTTGCGGACGACCTTCAGATAGTCGTCCCGGAAGCCGACCGCGGTGAGGGCGGTGTAGACGAACAGCGCGACGATCATCCAGATGTTGGGCGCCGCCCACAGCATCGAACTCAGAAAGACCGCCGCAAAGATCAGCAGGCCGCCCATGGTCGGGGTGTTCTTCTTGTCGAATCGCCGCGCGAGATCCCCTGTCCGGTCGTCGTCGTAGTGCTGACCGAACTTGAGCCGCCGCAGTTTCCGGATCAGCGCAGGACCGATGGCGAAGCCGATAAAGGCCGCCGTCACCGCCGCCAGGACCGTGCGGAACGTGAGCGACCGCAGAATGCGGAGCGGCCCGAAGAGGTAGTCGTAATGGGCGAGCAGGCTAAGCATGAGCCACCTCCGCCGGCACCCCGTCGCCCAACGCTCGTTCGAGCGCGTAGCGGCGGCTGCCCTTGATGAAGACCGCGCCCGCAAACCGCGCCAACTCGGGCGCGATTTCCTCGGCGGTGGCCGCGATCTGAATCCGCTCCGCGGCGTGGCCCGCGGCCAGGGCGCCCTCGCGCACGGCGGTCGCCTGGCTCCCGACGATGATGGCCCGGTCGCCGGGCCGCAGCGGCAGGAAACGGCCCAACTCGCGGTGATAGTCCGGCCCCCCCGCGCCCAATTCTTCCATGCAACCCAGCACGAACAGCCGCGGTTCCTCGGCCGGGGCGGCGCCACAGAACGCGGTCAACGCATCCGCCATGGCGGCGGGATTGGCGTTGTAACAGTCGAGGTAGAGGCGCCGCCCGGCGTCGTGCCGCCACTCGCCGCGCAGGGGCGCGGGACCCCAGCCCGCCAGGCGTTCGGCGATCGCCGGCGCGGCTGCGCCCAGCCGGCGGGCGGCCACCATGGCGAGAGCCGCGTTTTGCGCCATCCCATCCGAAATCCGACGCAGGGTGAAAATCGCCGGCAGCGCGCCGTCCATCAATCCGATCGTCGTCTCGTCGGCGCGATGCGAAACGGTGAATCCCGCCACCGTCGACTCCGGTCCAGGCGACCCCGCCGCCGAACCTGCGCGCGCGCCGACCCCCTTCGCCACCCTGCACGTGCGCACGGCCAGCTCGCGAAAGGCGGCATATTCGGCGCAGGCCGCCGGGAAGATCGCCAGGCCGTTCGGGCGAACGGCGGCCAGCAGCCGGGACTTCTCCCACGCGACGCCGTCCAGGCCGCCGAGCGCTTCGAGGTGCGCCGCCGCCACCAGCGTGATGATCCCGACGTCAGGCTGGATCATGGCCGCAAGGACCGCCATCTCGCCGGGCGCGCTGATGCCGGCCTCGATGACCGCGGCCGTGTGATGGGCCGGATCCAGGCGCGTCAGGGTCAGCGGCACGCCCAGGTGATTATTGAGATTGCCCTCCGTCGCGAGCACTCCCCCCGCCGCTCCGCCGAGCAACCGCGCCAGCAACTCCTTGGTCGAGGTCTTGCCGGCGCTGCCCGAGATCCCCACCACCGGACCGGCAAAGGAGCGGCGATGTTCGCGGGCGATGGCCTGGAACGCGGCCAGGGGATCCGCCACGACCAGCTGGGGCAGCCCGACCGAGGCCTGGGCCGTTCGGACGAGCGCCGCCCCCGCGCCCGCCCGCTCCGCATCCGCGAGGTAGGCGTGGCCGTCCCGGCGCTCCGTGCGCAGCGCCACGAACACCTCTCCGGGCCGGACGTGCCGCGAATCGACCGTGAATCCCGTGAGGGGCGCACCCGGCAGCCGGCTCCAGGCGCCACCGGTCCAGGCTGCGAGTTGCGACGGGGAGAACGCGGCCATCAGGAACGGAGCGCCTTCACCCCGATGAGCTCGCGCACGACCTGGCGGTCGTCGAACGGAATCACGGTATCGGCAAATTCCTGGTAGCCCTCGTGACCCTTGCCCGCGATCAGCAGGCAATCGCCGGCCCGCGCCTCGTCGAGCGCCAGACTGATCGCGCGCCGCCGGTCCTCGACCCACGCGATCCGCTCGGGCGCGGTCATCCCCGCCCGCATATCGGCGAAAATCCCGGCGATTGGTTCGGCGCGAGGATTGTCCGCGGTCGCCCAGGCGAGGTCGGCAAACTCCTGCACGGCCCGCACCATCAGCGGCCGCTTGGTCCGGTCCCGGCTGCCGCCGCAGCCGAAGACCACCAGCAGCCGCCCCGGCGTGATGGCCCGAAGCATGGCGAGGGCGTTGCGCAGCGCGTCGTCCGTATGCGCGTAGTCGACCAGGACATTGAACGGCTGACCCTCCTCGATCCGCTCCATGCGGCCCGGCACCCCTGGAAAGGCCCGCACCCGCCGCGCCAGGACCGCGGGGTCGCGCCCCAGCGCCCACGCCGTCGCCATCGCCGCCAGCAGATTGCTCACATTGTAACGGCCGATGAGCGGCGAGTCGACCGGCGCCGCGCCCTGCGGCCACACCAGCCGGAATCGCGAATCGCGGTAGCCCAGCGCCACCTCCTCGGCCCGCACGTCCGCCCGCGGGTGCTCGCCGAAGGTCACGATCCGCGCGCCCGGAGCCGCCGCGTCCAGCCGCGCGATCAGGCGCTCGCCATGGGGATCGTCGAGATTCACCACCGCCACGCCCGGCACCGGGCCCACGTCGCCCGTGAACAACCGGACCTTGGTGTCGAAATACGCCTCGAGCGTCCCGTGGTAATCGAGGTGGTCGCGGGTCAGGTTCGTGAAGACGGCCGCCGCGAACCGCAACCCGCGCACGCGGTCCTGCGCGATCCCGTGGGAACTCACCTCCATCACCGCCTGCCGGCAGCCGGCGTCGCGCATCTGGGCCAGCATACCGTAGATATCGAGCGATTCGGGGGTCGTGCGAAACGAGGGCACCGTGCGCGCGCCGAGATCGTAACTGATCGTGCCGATGAGGCCGACCTTCTGGTCGCCGTTCAACAGATGTTTCAGCAGATGCGTGACGGTGGTCTTGCCATTGGTCCCCGTCACCCCCGCCACCGCCAGGTCCCGATCGGGAAAGCGGTAAAAGCGCTGCGCCACCCGTGCGAGCGTCGCCCGCACGTCCGCCACCTGGATGCAAGTCACCTTGCCGGGAGGATGCGCCGGCAGCCGCGAGCCGACGATAGCCACCGCGCCCCGGGTCACCGCCTCGTCGAGAAACGACGAGCCGTCCGTGCGCCGACCGGGCAGCGCGAAGAAGACGCTGCCGGGCACGACCCGGCGGCTGTCCATCACCAGCCCGGAGATGGGGCGGTCGAGGGATCCCTTGACCGCCAGGATCTCACCTTCCGGGAAAGGATCGGAGAGTTTCGGAGCCATGGTAAACGCGCGGTGATAGGCAAGGTACTCGTTGCGGTGGCGACGCAAGGGCCGGGGCTGGAATGCGCGGAGCCACACCGGATTTTGCTCGAGATAACCGATCACCGCCGCGCCCCTCCCCAGGCCAGCACCGGCACCATCTCGGGGCCGGCCGACGGACGGATGTCCTTATACGCAATCAGCCGCTCCGCCACGCGTTTAAAGACGGGCGCCGCCACCTTCGCGCCGTAGGCCACCCCGCCCGGGCAGTGCGCGTCCGCGTCGTCAATCACGACCGAAATATCGAGTTGCGGCCGGCTGGCCGGCAGAAAACCGATGAAGGAAGCAATATGGTGACGCTCGGAGTAACGCAGGACCGTCGCGCCCGAAGCGGTGGTGACCGGCAGGAGCTTCTGCGCCGTGCCGGTCTTGCCCGCCACTTCGTAGCCCGGAATCGCCGCCGCCGCCGCAGTCCCGTCCGGGCCCACGACCCCTTTCAGCAAGCGCGCCATCGTCCGCGCGGTCGCCGGTGAGATCACCCGGTGCAGCTCCACTCGATCGAACCGGTAAACGGGCGCCCCCGCCGCGTCGCGGATCTCGGCGATGATCTGCGGCCGCAGCAGCACGCCCCCGCTGGCGATCACTTCCATCGCCTGATGCATTTGCAGGACCGAGGCGGCCACCGACTGGCCCATCGGCATGCGGGTGATGGTGAGGCTGTCCCATTTATCCGGGGAACGCATCGCGCCGGACGTCTCCCCGCCGATGGGGAAACCCGTCCGCAACCCGAAGCCGAACGCGCGGGCGTAATCGTAGAACCGCCGGTCGCCGAGGCGCATCGCCAGCTGGGCCGCGCCCTTGTTGGACGAATGCGAGATAATTTCGGCGACCGTCAGGGGATGATCGAAATGGTCGCTCGCGTCCTCGCGCGGCAGATTCCGCGTGAGGCCCTCGTAGTCGATCTTCGTGAGCGTGCAGTCGAACGTCGATTCCGGGGTCACGAGACCCTCGTTCAGGGCGCCGGACGCGGCCACGATCTTGAAGACCGAACCGGGCTCGTACTGGTCCGCCACCGCCACATTCCGCATCCGCCCCTGCTCATCGCGCGGCAGGCGGTTGTAGTCGTTCAGGTCGAACGTGGGATAGTTGGCGAGGGCGAGAATGAACCCGGTGCGGGGATCGCTCACCACGATCGTCGCCTTCAACGGCTGGTATTGGGCCACCGCCTTGGCCAGTTCCTCCTCGACGATGTGCTGCACCGTGGAATCGATGGTGAGAACGACGCTGTACCCGTTGGCCGGCGGGACCTCGCGGGTGCGGAATTGGGCGAGTTCGCGGCTCTTGCCGTCCTTTTCCGATTCCGTCCAGCCGTTCTGGCCCCGCAGGTAGAAATCCGCGTAGTGCTCCATGCCCGCGATCGCATGCTCCTGCCGATCGACATAGCCGATCAGGTGCGCCGCCAGCTCGTGGTTGGGGTAGTCGCGCTGCCAGGTCCGCGTGCCGTAGACGCCGTGAATGCCCAACTGCTTAATCTGGTCGTACACCGGCTCGGTGACTTGATCGCTCAGTTTGACCCATCGGATCCGGCGGTTGCCCTGCGCGTCCGGTTCGTCGACCACGGCGTCGTCGGCCGACGGATCGGTCACGATCGCCGGCGCTCCCCCCGCCGCAGCGGTCCCGGGGGAGCCGTCCTTGCGCGCGAGGGCCGGCTTGGACGCCGCCGGTCGAAACCGCGTCGTCATCAGCGTGCGCAGTTCGGCCTCGGGCCGGCCGATCAACGCGGCGAGCTGCGGCCATTTCTTTTCGTCCTCGGGCCGGACCGCCTGCGGGTCCACCCCCAGGATCATGATCGACCGGCTCGTCGCCAGGAACGCTCCCTTGGCATCCAGGATATCTCCGCGACGGGCGTTGGCGATGATGACGGCGCGACGGGATTCCTCCACCGCCGGGAGAAATTCGTCGCGGTCGATCACATGCAGCCACAGCAGCCGGAAGCCGATGCCGCCGAACATCGCGAAGACCAAGCCGGCCAGGAGAGCCGTGCGATAACTGGAGGTGAACCCCCTCGACATGGTGCGATGGACTCGTCTACCGGGCCAGTGCGAAGCGCAGGCGCGACGGCGCCGGCCGCGCCGCGCTCGCCGTGGCTGGTCGGCGACCGGACACGTCTTCCGTCTGGCTGGTCCCCAGGAACGAAATCATCGGTCGCTCGCCGAACAGGGAGCGGTTGCGCAAGGCCGCCAGCCGGAGGACCGGGTCCACGGCGATCCGCATGACCTGGGCATCAGCCGGGGCGGCCAGGCCGAGATGCCATTCCTGGTTGCGGCGACTCAGCACCGCGGGGTCCTGCTCGGCCGCAACCTCGACCGACATCTCTTCGATATGCCGCTGCACTTCGGCGATCTTCGCCTGCAGCGCCTTGTTCGCGTTGGCGGCGAGCGAGATCTGATGACGGAGCCACACCGTCCCAAGCCCGAGCGAACCGGCGGCGCAGATCGCCACCAGGGCGTAGACGAGCACCTGATTGACGAAAGCGGAGGAATCGTGGCGTCTCATCGGGCGGGGGCGCCACGGCGCAGCGCGCGCATCCGGGCGGAGCGACTGCGGGGATTGGCGGCCAATTCCTCCTCGGACGGGGTGATCGGGCGACGGGTGAGGGGTTCGGCCTGGGCGACGCGGAAGTCCTGCGGGGTCGCGTCGTCCCGGCTCTCCGGCTGCCCGCACATCCGCCGGAAGAACTGCTTCACCGGCCGATCCTCCAGCGAATGGAAACTGATGACGCAGAGCACGCCGCCGAGCGCGAGCTTGGCAAAAGCCGCCGGCAATGCCCGGTCCAGCGCGCCGAGTTCGTCGTTCACCGCGATGCGCAGACCCTGAAAGCTCCGGGTCGCCGGATGCACCCGCGAGGTCATCCGGTCGCGCAGGGGGATCGCCGCCGCAATCAATTCGGCCAAGGCGGTCGTGCGCGCCAGCGCGCCCGTGCCGCGAGCGGCCAGCAGCGCGCGCACGATCCGCCGCCAGTGCGGCTCCTCGCCGCAGTCCCGAATGGCGCGCACCAGCATCGCCTCGGTCGCGGTCTCCAGCCAGAGGGAGGCGGGCACGCCGGTGCGCGGATCCATCCGCATGTCCGCCGGGGCATCGACCCGGAACGAAAATCCGCGCTCGGGATCGTCGAGTTGGAACGAGGATACGCCGAGGTCGAGCAGGATGCCGTCGAAATTCGTGGCCGCGAGTTCCGCCAGCCGGCCGAAGTCCCGGTCGATCAGCTCGAAATGATCGGAAAATTCAGCCAGCAATCCTTCGGCCCGCGCCCGCGCCGACGGATCGCGGTCGAGCGCCAGCACGCTCACCCCGGGAGCCGCCGTCAGGAGCGCGCGGGTGTGGCCGCCGCCGCCGAACGTGCAGTCCAGAAAGCGCGCGCCTTCCCGGGGCGCCAGGAAGCCCAGCACCTCGCGCAGCAGGACGGGCTGGTGACCGGAGGTCATGGGCGCGAGGCGGGGGTCAGCGACGGCCGCTTGCATGGTAGAATTGTCCCGCCGCGCCCACCCGCCGGCCGGCCACCAGGCGCAGCACCAGCCCATCGCGGACGCGGGGAATGACGCCCACCGGGCCGACGCGCCCACCGTCGGCGGCGTGGATCCAAGCCGGAAAGGGCCGGGGCGAAGTCAGGCCGCCGGTGTTCAGCAGCAACGTCCGCGCGGTCGCAAAGCGAAGGGGGCGGCGCATGATCAAATCCCCAAGCGGCTCATGATATCGCCGAAGTTCTGGCCCGAGGTGCGCGTCTCTACCTTCTCCCAACGTCCGGGCGAATAGAGATTGAACTTGGTCAGCGAGCCGACGAGGACGACGTCCTTGGCGATCCCGGCATGCTCCAGCAGGTCGGGGCTCAGACCGACGCGACCCTGCTTGTCGAACGAGAAGGACTGGGTGCGGGCGAAGAAACGCGCCAGAAAATCCTGGCCGGCGCCATCGCTCAGCTTCGTGTCCGCAATCTTG
>Ga0116230_10007495_pt1 | contig 10774 bp, 5 predicted proteins | sample S1TSphfallax_3_FD_88678 | JGI IMG/M metagenome (GOLD analysis project Ga0116230, IMG submission 88678) | Host-associated microbial communities from peat moss isolated from Minnesota, USA - S1T2_Fd - Sphagnum fallax MG | ecosystem: Host-associated > Plants > Peat moss > Unclassified | place: USA...
CCAGTCATAGTAAATTTAACTGCAAGCAGAAAATCAATTTCTTGGACAATGCCTCCAGCTTTTATCCTCCTCATTTTGAACCAACAGCAATGCACACAAGGCAGAACAATGCATTCAGGTGGTTTTCCTCCAAAATTGCAGAGGCCACTCTGCTTCCAAACCACCCAGTTAACTCCTGCCAACAAACAGGATAATTGCAAACACAAACCGCACTGCTTTTCAATGTCCCACCTTTCGTATGTGGTCAAAACCCTAATCTGATTCTTAATGAGAAGATGTGCAGTAAATGCAGGTTTGCCTTTAAAGGACTGTTATAAAGTTCAATTTGTGCGGGCTGCATTGCATAGCTGTGGACTGTGGACCTTGAAGTCACTGTCAACATGAAACTCAACCACATAAGTAAACTGGCTTATAATATGCCAAGCCTTTTAAGAGATCCACCGGAATAGCAGCATTAGGAGAGAGGTCCAGACTAGCACCACTCAATGTTGCCCTGTGAGAATTATTCTCTTCAAGACATTGTATAACTCCACTGCTTTAACTAGTTCTTCAAACTAATAGTCAGCTAAGAATGCCAATTCCTCTTCTCACGATCACTGCCTGTATGACCATATATGTGATGGCATGCATCTCAATATACATGACATCAAAAGATTACTTGTGCCTGCCAATGTTTGGCTCATATGCTTCAGTTTTACCCACTTTGTAAGACCAGTTTTTGCATCCTTCCATAAGCAATGGATCTCCAGTTCAGACAAGCAGAGTTCAGCTGCTCCTGCAGTTTCCCTGCACCATAGTGTAACACTCCATAGTACTGAGAATTTCTCATAACTTATGATTTAAGTCAAGCTGAAAAGAAATGAGAGAGAGTACCTGATAAGAAGGATATGGATATTTTAGATCTGATGATATAAACCAAACAGGTGGAAGAAAAGAACCTCAACCCTAAAGAAATGAGAAAAACAGATCACAAAACAAAATTCGAGTGGTTTCAATGACAATGATGGCCAAGCTCAGGGACCTTCAATAGGTGCAGCATTGACCACGCACATCACCCCCACTCCCTTCTCACAGTTCATGGCAATAGGTGTAGATTAATGTACATTGATGTCAAATAAAACCAATGTACTGAGTTTCTGTCACAGCACTGGCAGTAACAGGAAAATACAGCTACAATGCTGGCTAGCTCAACAGATCTCAAGAGAGAAAGGGAAGACAAAAACAATCCTAATAAGGGAGAGGAACAACAAAGCCAAAGAGATAGAGAAAGGTGAGAAGGCTATGGAAGGAAAAACCCAAAAAAAGAAAGGAAGGAATCAGAGAGAAGAAATAAGAGTATTGAGAAAGAGAACATTAGTGGGCTCAGAAAAGCTCCCCATTTATGATTAAGAAGCCCTGAAACTATCATTTGAAGATTCCAAAGGCAGAAGGTTGAAACAGAATTTTCCTCTTAAGAAAACCTCTGGATCAATTTAAAAGAAACTTTGAAGAGGAAACCTTATTCTTCCACAGACCAATTAAGCTCAACATTTGAGCTAGGAAGATCCTGTTTCGATCCATAAGGCCTTCAGAACTTTTAAATTGACAATTGAATAGTACAAATTTAACAGAATTTGAATTATTGAAATCCACATGAGGCATATATATCATGTTGATACCTGCATATTTTGGTTGGGAATTGTTCTTTAGTGTCAATGGTTTAGCCCATTAAATTGCTAAATCCATTAGATTGTAAGAGAAGTCATCAGAGTAAAATGAAGCTCACTAAATAATTTAGGGTACATGCCATCATCCAAAAGAGTCTTTGTCTAGATACAAGAAATTGGAGAAATCAAGGTTATCAGGAACAAATAGATTGTCTATGAACATTCTTATTGAGGATATCTTACAAAGAAAAACTAGACACAGACTTAAAAAGATGATCCAATAAATAAATCAAACTCATGTGAGAAGAGGGAGAATAGCTAAAAAGGTTAACACAACTTGGACCCCAAGAATACCAATTGCTTAACATTGACTGACCAAATCAGACAAGTTATCTAACAGGAATTCTAGCCAAGAAGATGAAACTGCAGCATTTGGTACCTTGAAGCAATGAAAAGACTCCATAGACCTAAACTTGACCTTATTGTTCAACCAAACAGATTTGAAGTTAAGGGCTGGGTGCTGAACCCACAAAAAATTCATATCAAATACTTTATCAACTAAAACTGTCATTCCAGCTTTCGAATCTGATGGGTTGATCTTGGTATAAAGAGTCAAGAAATCAAAAGACTGCAACAACAGAGGAGGAGATCACTTCTGAGAGATCTAAGAGTTTGACGATTTCAACTACTGCCCAGCTATTATCAGCAGGGACATCACCCACAAGGAATCACCACAGGCAGGATAGATTTATAAAACAGCACAGCCATTTACAAAGCATTAATGAGTCTAGGTTTCAAGGGTTTTTGTGGAACTTCCAAGCCACACAGAGAAGAGGACAATGAGGGCTGCACTTTCCTTTAGACTTCTTCTCAGCACTTAAAGAACTATGACAACTTAACAATTCAGATCTAACAAGGACTTTATAATTACCATCAAGAAATTTAATCTCATTTAAAACTGAGGCAACATTATGCTTCTTACAGACAAACACAAATTTATTACTATATTAGACCATATAGGTAATTAAGAAAGAGTGTTGGAATCATTTCAGGTGATTGGAATCAACACAAAAAGGGAGGAGACCAATATCTTCTAAGAATTGAAGGAAGACACTTCATGACTGTATGGTGGTTCAGAATAGAACATAGCCAGATCTTATTGATGTGAGAGGGAACAAAGACAAGGAGATTCCTACCTAAAAACTGAAATTTAGAGGGGTTGGGATTATACAAAGGATGATAAATGAGTGGACTCAGGACATTGATAAGTTGGAAAATGTGGCCAACTTAAATATATAACTTAAGAGGCAGAAGTTCATTCAACGTGGTCCTACATTTGGCATGAAACCCAGAAGGGAACTTGTCTTTAGATTTGAGATTAGAGAGAAAACCTACCATCTTTTGCAATCTCTACAGCCAATAGTTTTAAGGAAAGTAAGAAGCCATCCAGCAGTGAATCATAAAGGAAGGAATATCTATCTGTAGAGAAAGGCATAGGATATGTACAATGTTAACAAATAAGGAGGGTTAGACAAACATGGTTAGAGAGAAATCTACTTCCTCTATCAACAAAGAAAAATAAACCTTCAGTCAAACTGTGAGGAAACTATCAGATTGCAATACTTGCCAATCTTGCATGAATAATGCTAATTGTGTGTGACTGTGGCCTTCTACAAGCCAAGGGATTTAGACAAACTCTGATCTTTAAATCTACCCTCAAAGTAATACAACAGGATGTCTGAAACCACCAACCTACACCCATCTACTTGATCCTAACAAGCTGCAACATCAAGAAATCAAGAGAAGAAACAACTAATCTTCTTGGAGTTACACCATTCATGGATGCACTTCACACCAAAAATGTTCTATTGTATGGATAATCAGCACTTTTTTCTCTTTCACATGTCCCATGCAGTCATGCACAGCCAGTGCAAACCACAGCAACATCCATGAACTGATACCCATTTCATATGAGAGTTTTAACAAGGGTATCTCCTTTACAACAATGCTAGTACTATACATAAAAGCAAGGTGCAGAGTGTTTGGTGAGTTACCTTGTTATCTCCAAACTCATTACAATCAGATTGCAATCAATAGCTGTCCTCCTCAGTTTCTGGTCTCCGGAGATAGTATCGCAGAGAGTTTGTCAACACCTACAGTGGACAGTTAACTCCTGTCATGACATGCAAGGAAAGAATACTGCTATCTGACATCATTTAAAGTTATTCTTACAAAATTTGCCACCTTTCATACAAAATACTCTGGAGAATGGTTTGGCCAGGCACAGCAGGTCAACCAACCTCCTCCAGTGATGGGCTTAGAGCTTCCCCGTGATATGTCACCCAAAACTTATCCTTGGCCACAAGTCCCTGTCACAACATCCCAACCAACCCACCCCGGTGTTCAGGACCATGTCAACATTATTCTGCTTTGTTGACTGACTACTGCATACATAGTCACAGACCCTCATTATATGGCAGCCCAGACCACTACACAGAGTGCTTAAGCTGTGCAAACAGAAGACATCAGCTTGATCTTCAATTCAAATACCCTTGAAGACCACCTCAGTGAATTGGAAAAAATATTCCTATGCCAGCTAGGAGAGATTCAAGTGTGTACACCTTCACATTCTAATTAAGGGGAGTTCCAGTGTGACAAGGATCAGTTCATTGAAAGATCAGTTCCAGCCAATTCAAAACAAAACATGACAAGCACGAGTTTGGTTAAAACATTGTGAGTCACTCACAAATTAATCTATGAGATTGCAGAGAAGACTCTACAACACACTCTATGGCTACACAACAAGAATTTATGTTGTCATATCCTTGTCAGTGTAGACTACATAGTATACGACTATCACCTTCATCATGCATAGCAGTGACTAGCTGCCATTACACTGACTTCATCAGCTCCCAACAGTGGGTGTACATAAGTGTGTAATAATCTACTCAAAAGTTTGTTCATGATGGTATGAGACTTGGACATCATGAGGCTTGAGATGTATAGGTAATCTAAATAATCAGTCATATCCACATTCAAGCTGTGCAACAAGCTGATGAGCAAAAGCTTCATTTGCTTTAGCTTGCGCTTGTGTAAGCAAGCATCTAAGCTTGATACACAGAGAGGGATACATAGAGAGTAGTGGTTGAGCCCTCATGCACCCTGAACATATCTTCTAAGTACATTACTGGGTAACATTCTGGTTCAGTCAAATTGACTTAGCCACTGGAAGACATATCTATGAGATTGCAGAGAGAACTACAAAACAGTCTGAAAGTAGACATTTGTCTTTTCCAGTCAAACCAAAACAAACATGAAAAGAATGGGTGTGGTCATAACCTTATGAGAGTCACAAAGTATCAGACAATCACATTCATTATGAATCACAGAGACTATTTCCCATTACTCCCTACCAACTTCATCTACTCCCAGAGGTTGTAGTAGATAAGGGTGTAATAATCTGCTCAAAATTTTGGACAAACAGAGACAGAATAATTTATATCCTGAGGTTCTATCACATTTTTGGAAGCGATGGGAATGACCCAGTTATGATGGCTGGTAGCATTTAAGAGGTATAAAGAAAGTCAATAGTATCTTATTGAAGCTGCAAAAAGCTTGTGGGAGCAATATTCATTTCAGTTGCCTCTGTACAAGCAAGCATATAAGCTTAAGGCATAGAGAGGTCTTCACATATGGTAGTGGTTAGGGCCTCTGCACCCTGAACATTAAGCACAACATCATGAATGGCAGTGACTAGCTGCTTTTACATCCCACCATTACATAGCCCAACTGTGCCTGCCCAAAACTAAGTGCAAACAATTGTAAAAAAACTTTGCAGGGGGCTCTCCACAAACATAACCTGATCTGCAATTATATGATGGTCCACAAGCATCACAAGATTAGAAAAGGAGGGAGGAGTCTTACCTCAGTATCAATCTCTGCTGAATCTACATAAACACTACTGTCTGAAATAACCTTCATGATCTCCAGCAACAAGCCTGGTCTATCTGCTGTCTCCACTGACAACAAGCTGTACACCATTGATATGCACCCACAAAAACAAGGACCATTTTCAATGTTCAAGCTCTCAAAGGTCCAGAACCAAACAGAAGTGATGTGGCATTGCTACTGGCACAAACTCTGAAAAAAAGACACTAGAGAAGGGATTTCAGTGAGATGCACTTAACCTTCGAGAACCATCACGAGCAACACTGATGTGTGTTGCCACATCAACATCAAGCTGCACAACATCCAAAGCACTCTGGATTAGTCTGAGAGCTATCTAGTCCCGTCCATATAATCATAGCTAAATGCGGGCAGCAGCTGCTCCAAGACAACCCTACTGGGATCAAAATTGTTGCACAGATCCTGAACTGCATACATGTGGAATTTGTCAAATAATTTTCTCATATGAACCTCTCACCCTTCACCAAAATCAAGGAAGTGGGCAATTTTAGACAACCATAGCTCTCTGAGATATGGCTCTTACACCTGTACAACAAAATTCCAGTTCCAGCCAGGACATGCTACATAACCTTAGGCAGTTTTTGCATCTAAGAACAAGCAATAGACTGTGTGCCATCAACTGACAAATGTAGCCAATAAGAGGATGAGAAATACACCTTCTTTGCTGGGGGTTTGATACCAAAAGCCTCTCCCAGTGCCAACTGTTCACTAGATTCCTGCAATTAAAAAATTGCAGGTATCAACTGCATAAGACCACTGTCAAATAAACATTTAAAAATACTTGATGCTGCAAGGACAACCTGAATGCCCATGCAAGTGCTATGACTGTATGTCTAATGCATGCACCAAAATTGCACAATGAGAATCTAAACTGCAGCTGTCAAGGTGTAATAAAGAACTGAATCAACTTTAAGGTTTTCTGATGGTCTATCTGAAGGCTCTCCAAGTTAACTCAATTTGCTAGATACCTCACATCACCAGATGAGATTCCAATTTTCAGTTTTGTTGATGGACCAAAAGTAACTAAATCCTTTCACTCAAAGCATGCATAGGCATTGGCATGAAAAGACATACAGGATGGTATTCCAGCAGGTTGTGAATAATGGTAAGCCGAATAAGTTCCAGCAGCTCTGGATTCTCCACTTTTTTATTGTTGTCCCTGAATTCACCAGAGACCACATTTTCATGCCAGCCTTCAAAAAGTGTGAGGAAAGGATAAGGACTTTGTAAAGATATGCTCCCCTTCCAGAAAAAGGAATAATCTTTGTACTATTCAATTTTGAACTTCAATATATTCCAATTGCTTCCACAATGCCACCTACATAGTCTACAGGGTCAGTAACCCTTCATTCCTGTCAACATCGCCCATGCAACCACTCAAAAAGCCTGATGTCATTGTTCCTCTGAATTTTCACTCCTGGTCCTCATCATGTGGAACAGCTTGACCAATGTACTGGCAGTACTATTGCAACCCTAAGGACTGTCTACCAATGAGAGAGCTGAACCTGACAACAGTTGACTTTCAAAACATCAGGGTACTAGACCCAAGTTTGGCTCTAATCATTTCCACAAAAGAGGCAGAAATTGCAGAAAGGGTTTAGGCTTGCAAGATCATGTTCACTTGCTAGAATTGATAGAGTTGTCCAATATACCTGCATATGACTCTTTTCAAATTCAAGAGGTGCACATAATGCTTACTTTTTTCCATCCAAACAAATTGAAACAACTAACATAAATTCCGTGACAGAGTTGCAAGGAGAGAAGAACAAAGTCCATCTTGATTCAGAACAACCAGGATAGAGTAGAGTGTGTACATGCGTGTGACCAGGAACTTCTTTTTACGCAGGTTAGGGCCCTCTGTGGTGACAACCCCTCTAACAACATTGAGCCCCAAGTCCTTGATTGCCTTCATCTGCAGGACTGGCTTCCATTATTAGTAAAAGTATTGCCCAGTTCTGAAATTAGCACCAAGAGAAAGAAAAAGGTATGAAACTGATTATCCAGTCAACCTTTTTGTGACCAAACACCTGAAATTGGGTCACAAGTCATATCTACTGTTCAAATTGGCATTACAAGACAGCCCAAGTCTCAATTCTACAGCCATTGTGTGGCTCTGAACAAATAGGGCAATGAACGCAATCAGACAACTCACAGGGATCACACACAAGAAAATCTTCCAAATTTGACAAAGAGAGCATCCATTTGAAGAATTCTGAACTAAGATTGTTTACATGATCGTCAGAGAGTCAAACACACCGTGTCAAGGAGTGCACCTAGACGATCTCCAAAACAAATCTCCACAATAGTTGCATCCGGATCTGAGTGCTCATCAATATTAACAGTGGGCTTTGGATTTTCATCCTCCTTAGTTTCACTAACCTGCAAGAGGAATTTTTTTTCCTTCGCCATTAGGTCAAAACTGATACAAGACAAGGAGGTCCACAACTCCGTCAGGTTATGAAAGTCAAAGCCCAGTCATGTAAACACCATCTTATTGCACCTTAACCAAGAATAGCTTTGTCGCTTTCTACACAGCCATAATGACATACCATAGCAGGCAATTACTGCACCCCCTGATATTGCAAAGTAATTCACAGATGAAACTTTTTGTGATGAGAAGCAAAGATATGGAACCCCCAAGTATCATAATTCAAAGGAAATGGAAATGTCTGGTCAAGTGAGGAGGGCCATGACTTAGCCATCATACTGTGCTTGCACATACCGTAGTGAGGCTTGCTGCATCACTGGAGGCATAGCACACCATCCTGTATACCACATAAATACACACCATACACAAAAAGTTCCATTAGTGAAGATTGATCATTAACAGAGGCATATATAGCTGCAATCATTGATAAGATGTACAACAGGTATCACATTCAACCTAATGAATTTCCCCAAGGCTCCAATTACTAGAATGGACATTGTGATCATGCCTCTTTTCCTAGTTTCTCTTGGGACATGGGTTTGTCTTGTCGCACAATAAGCAATGAAATGAAATCTCTTCAATTCTGGATCATTAGATAGCCACTATGGTTCTTGTCACGAGAACGATCTTTCGCGCTTCGGACGGGAGAATACGTTCCGTGTAACCGGCTTCTTCGTCAGATAGCAACCGACGACGAACCGAAGCGGGGGAAAAAAACGGTTTAACATCGACACAGTTGCAATGTGCCACACACAACATCTTGCATGACAATTTCACTAACGCATCTCCCCCCCCCACACCCGCCCCTCCACTTCAAAGATGACACTGTAGGCGTCACCGCTCGTCAACTAAATAAGCCCCGCCGGAACGGACACAATCCAACGCATAACTGATTACTAAAACATCGCCATGTTCGTCCCTTAAAATGCAAAAGTTCCTAAAAAACCATCCAAAAAGACTCTACAAATAAATGCAACAGACCAAGAACCACCAGAAGAAAAAAACCGCGGAGATAGGCTTTCCTAGACAAACAACTATCATTCAACGAGGGGGAGACAGATGGCACCACAAACCCCTGAGAAGAAGAAGAAGAAGAAGAAGAAAAGCGACATAGCCGACGCTCCTGGAGGCTGAACGACGACGAGGTCTTGATCGCCACCACAGACGGCCGCGAAACCGGCAGCTTGGAAGACGAAAACGAAGAAGCAGCAACAAAGAGAGCAGTCGACTTTGACAGCGAACATGCAGTCACAGCAGCCATGGCGAAATCTGAACACCACTTGGGAGGAGGGAGTGAGGGAGTCGCAGAAGCAGCAGTGGCAGTGGCAGCAGCTCCGCGAAATGAAGCTTTGGAAGCAGTAGCTGCAGCAGCAACAACAACGACAAGGCTGAGAAAGCAAAAGCTTTCCCAAATGTGCGACGCTGGTGGTGGCTGGCTGTTTCTTGGATGGTCCGGAGACCGTTTACCCTTTATGGATCGGAAGTGGGTGGAACTGAGCACTGAGCCCACTTAGTCCACTTAACCCAATGAGCCCACTGAGCCCACATATTCACTTTTACACTCAAGAGGCTAATTAACGGTATAGCGTTTACTGGCTTTCCCCACCTAGTTTGGGTTGTTTGCCTCCTGTGGAATAAGTTCCAGTACCAGCCCAGAGTACGAAGACAACCAAGTGTTCCACTTAATTCGTGGTGACAGATCCCCTTTTTACCTGGGCCAGTGTTCCCAGCAACGAATATCCCCATATATTAATTAACCGGTTCAGAGTTGAGACTTGCGAGATCTCATTGGTTGATTCTCACAAAAAGGGTAAATCTCCATATAGAAATATTTTTAGCTTTATTTTATTTTTTGCCTTTGCCCAAATAGTGGAAATGGGGGGAGGGGGGGGGGGCACCGCCATCGCTGCCCTAGAGTCTTTTTCCCTTTTTTTTCAATTTCATGAAATTGATGAATTTTTGGTGAAAACAAACGTTTTCACTGGATTTTTTTTTGCAATGAGCCAATTTGATTGGCCCATCACAAAAAACGTTTAAATCTATAGAGGCTCACCCAAAATAGAAGTTTCAATGGAAAAATGAAATGCCTTCCTCTTGGCCCAACTATATGGGTGAGAAGGGGAGGACTTTGGGCAAAACATATGGGATTAAAGCCAGGTGCTATTAGGAACACCCGTGGGGAACACAGCGGGAACAGATTGGAAACCTGATGGGAACACACTGGGAACTTGAAGGGAACATTTTGGGAACAAAGAAAAAACTGGAATTTTTTTCTAATAAAGAAGCCTAAGAGTTTTTGTCAAAAAATTGTGATGAAAAAAATGTGGCCACATTTGGAATTCTTTTTACAGAAATTAAATTTGGAAGCAGTTTGTTGTCATTTTTCTTTTTCTTTTTTTGACAGATTTTGCTACAAAAAATGGTCGAAAATTAAAGGAAAATCTATATCTTGGGGTGCTCACCACCTTTGGCTAGTTGCTTGCTACCTCACAAAATTGGCAAAGAAAAAGAAAAAGAAAAAAAAAACCCTGATCTCACCTAGTAAAAACCTACAAAAGTATTGAAAAACCAAATAAAATCCCAAAATGGGTTTGGATTCTGAGGGTGGGTTGTTCCCAGAGGTCTGCCAAAAATGGTAGGCCTGAGGATGGGTTGTTCCCATGGGTCTCGTAAGAGGGGGTCGGTGAGCCTATTGCGTTCGCGGTCGATGCCTATTTTTTTGGGAACAGTCAAA
>Ga0116230_10007496_pt1 | contig 10774 bp, 10 predicted proteins | sample S1TSphfallax_3_FD_88678 | JGI IMG/M metagenome (GOLD analysis project Ga0116230, IMG submission 88678) | Host-associated microbial communities from peat moss isolated from Minnesota, USA - S1T2_Fd - Sphagnum fallax MG | ecosystem: Host-associated > Plants > Peat moss > Unclassified | place...
CCTACACACACAAAAAAGGACGAAACAAGGATATGAATGTAAATACAAGTCAAAGGTGGACAACACAACTTTCATGCATGTATCCAAATATTGTTTATCACCATCCGCTATTGCAAATTTCGGAAGAGTAAAATTATCTTCTGCAACTTGTAAAATGGTGATTATTCTTTGTCTCAAAGTCGATGATTTGTTTATGGCATCCTCACCTAGAAAAACAAAATTGACCAATATGTTAATATTGCACCATGATTTTGGTCTAACATTATATATAAAATATTAACTGCATTCTTTGATAATCAAAGAAAAATGGGCTTAAAAGTTGGCATGGTGCCATCTAGTGTTGCAAATTGACATTGGAGATGACAACTTCAATAGAAAATAACAACCATGATTTTCTAATTAAGCCCATTATGTAGTTTCTTTTTCATACTGGATGGAGCTTGTTGCATAAATGCATCATATTTAAAGTAACATTAACAAGTGATGACTTAACAGTAGTATTAACATAACCTAGTGGAGAGTTGAACAATGTTGGGGGTTTCTTATAATGAGGGCAGATACCTTCTGATTATCACCCCGGGTATATACCCATTTATTTGTCAATTAGCAAAATTACATTTAAAGAACTGATTTTGGTATATAATAGTGAGTTCTTAGAACTGAAAAAAGTCAAAGAATTGGACAAATAAACTAGTTCTTTGCGGGTTCTTCAAAGAAAACCTCCAATTCTTTCAGGTTTTTGAAATAACTGGAACTGGTGATTCTTTGAGTCTGAATATCTTTTTTCAAAGAACCAGAACCAGTAGTTCTCTGATTTTGGAATATTTAAAGAAACTGGAACCAACAGTTCTTTATATATTCAAAGAACCGCACTACATTGGACTTGACCCCCACAGCCCTGCCTCCAAAATTGCCATGAATTATCAAGTACATGTGCTTCTAAATTGACAATTTGCAATTGTAGTTACCATGTAGTGTATTTTGCAAGTCACTTGATGTATTCATATACAAGCATATGATCTTTTGGTGCAAGGAAATAGCTGACTGCAACAAGATATTTGTTGTGCACCATGGAAAGGAGCTTCAATTGTAATACAAGATCCATAAGCACACAGTTGTAAAAAAAATTATATATGTAAAACATTAAGGTAGTAAACATATTTGACAGTGGAATTTGATGAGGAAAAGACTTAAATTTATCTCTTCAAAAAATTTAGTGTAAAAGCTTTACCTCATTGTTGGTACCATGTTCGTTCAACAATTTTCTCACACAAGTCAGAAATGAAGTTTTAAAAACAGGACAGTAAAGGGTGAGTCAATGCATGCGGGCAACACCAAATGCTTGTTACCGTGTGGTCTCTCTATTGTCTGCTAACATTTTTGTTCACACTGAACAATACCAGATTTTAATTTTTTTAACCATGTTCCTTCTAGGGTTTACACAAAGGAATGATTCTCAACACTGTAATTTGCGACATCAAAATAGGGCACAGAACTGTGAACAATTTTTTCAACTTTGAAAATGAACCTGTCCATCTGATGTGGGTTTTTTTGGTTTTCAACCATTTTGGTGAAAACTTGAAGGTATAAATTGTTTTAGCTTTCCAAGACCCATGGATGTAGAAGTTTTGAAATTGCAATAATTTGTGTTCGTCACCCCAGATGGATTAAGAAAACATCACATCAGCATTCAGTTGGAGAAGCTGAATACTTTCAAATTGCATGCAGCTCTCCTTTCACCCATTGGAGAGTTTTTTAATATTGTTGAAGCAAAGCACCTCCAATGTGTTTGAGATCAGGATACCATGCATTTACCTACAACCAAAAATCCTATGCTATTCTTTCATTTACCTGAATACATAGGATTTTGGGCTTAGACATTTTTGTTACATGTCTTCTCTTTTCATACACATATAAATAGTTTTCAAGCCCTAAATACCCTTATCTAACGGTCATAATAAAAGCAGTGATTTGTTTGGTGGCAAATTTTCCATAATTTTCAAATTATATTTGCCACTTTTGCAAATTCATCAATTAATTGAAGTGTCTTAATGTCTTAACCCTCATACCTAACTCACCTGGTAGTATGTCAAAAACAGAGTTCCAAACTATTAGATGGACCCCAAGGAGAAGCAACTTGTCAGCATCCAGTTCAAAACAAATTAACAAGGATTTAAAGCTTGAAACTAAGCCATGCCCATGACAAGAAAAAAATTGGAGTCAAAAACTAAGCAGCTATGAATAGTCTTGATAGGTACTTGATAAATTATTGCCACCATTTCACCCTGGGCCCATGTCACATTGCCCATGTTTGCCTTTATCTTTTCCATTAATTAAAAATGTGTGCAAAATTTGGTGCCCATTAACCTTAAACCTTCTTTCAGCACCCAAGTAGTCCCATTAGAGGTAATAACATACATGTGACTGAAAAGAAAGTGTTGTTCACAGGTTTTTTTTTTCCCCCAATTTCGTGATATCAAAAATTTGATGAATTTTGCAAAAAATTAGCAAAATTAGTCAAATTTACACAAGAAGAACACATTTTTGGAAATTCTCCAATTTTTTTGTCAAATAAACAAGAAAATTTGTTGAAAAAATCACTGATTGTAGAGCTCTGTTCTTCTTAAACTAAATTTCATTGAATATTGCAATCAGTATGGATGGAACTTGAATTTTATTGATGGTCTTCATGTTAAAAAAAGTTGGTTTCAGATTGTGATTACAGACTTGACTTTTACAAACTATTTTTGCTATCTTGAATTGAACCATCCAAATTCTCTTGATTTTACCATGAAGATGTAGGATATTTCATTTAGGAAACTGCATAAAAAATGTACTTCAATGCAAACAAGTTTAATGCAGACCAAGCTGTCAGACTTGGAAAAGAATTCAGTCTAATGATCTGGTATGACATCACAATTGTGTCTGTGTGAAAGTTGAGAATAGTAAGTTGGTCTTCCTCAGCACAAGGCTCAACATGTATTAAGTTGTTTACTTTATATTTATTGCTTTCCATTTCTTTGTGTGTACAATCTAATGGGAATTTGTCTGGCTCACCGTCCCCTTTTCTCAAATGCTTGAACTGAGGCAAGCTCCATGCTGCAAAATTTCTAATGGAGGACCCTGCTGCCTGCAGTAACTAAAATCGCCAGAGTCATATCTGGTTTGATTCTTGTGAGTTTGGTCATAGTTCAACAACACCCATTTAATTTACCTGGAGTTGATGAAGAGCAATGTGGGTAGTGTTGACAAATGTTTCAATTGACACTGCAAATCAGATCAGTGCTGAATTGAATCAGATAGACTTCAATTGTTTCATGTTGCAAGATTTCAGAATCTTGCCTTGATCCTATTATGATCCTGTGTACACTTCAAGTAAAGTGGGCATTCGTGGCTCTCTCAAATCACATCTGAAAGATTAATGTCTGCCATAACTGTAACATTTTTTGGGTCTTCACCAAAGCCTGCCCACAAAATCTGTGGTTGAGTTTCATTTTGAGCAGCCCTTAGTTCCCTGGTCTTCAGGCATCTCCTGGTGATATCAAAAAACTTGAGAATGGATGTCAATTTTGGAACTGGAATTGGAAATGGGGAAAACAAATTCCTTGCTCTTTTTAGGTTCCCTGGGCTTCAGATGTTTCTTGGAGATATAAAGAAATTCAGAATTTGTATGTTAATCTGGGAAGTGGAATTGGAAATTGGGAAAATAAATTCCTTGTCTTCTCCCTCATGATCATCAACCTAGCAGCCAACTTGTACTACCTGCGAATTTTGAGCAGCTTGCAACAATGGTTAGCTTGTTGAGCTAAAAGGCTGAGCCCACAATCCATCTACAATTTATCACAGCTACCAAGCATGCATTCAAGGCCACTGGCCCATGAATATTCTTGGTGGCATGATCTCCTGCAAACTTGGAGGGAGTGTCTCAATTTGATTTTCTAAAACATGTCTTAGATTGCCAACCAGCTGTAGTAGTTTGTGCACTTTTCTTTCTTGGACCCAAAACCTGTCTTCTCAATTTTGCATTATACCCTACATGCAGTGCAGAAATCAAGATCCACATCATGTCTCTGCATTCTCCAATGCACGTATATTTCTTTAAATTACTGTCAAAACATCTTGAGCTAAATTTCTTCAATGTTGTGTGTTTCTTCAAGAAACAGCTGAAGATTATTTTCAGCGATGAGATTGACATGTTTCAGATTCCTTGTACAGTTCTTGACTTGATCAGACTGAGAAGAAGAAATGGATAGGACTATGTTCATGGATGTGGGACTTCCATCTTGGAGAAAAAACAAGCTAAAATTTTAGTGTGCTGGATTTCTTAAATAAGACAGACCCAGTTTAAATAGTGCACTCTGTAATGGCCAGTTGAATGCTATCTTTCTTCTGGATATCAAATGAAGTCCATATGGTATCCAGCCCATGTCCAGTTCATATGGAACATTTACATGCTAACCACATGCGCTAATCATTGTGACGAGGCATTCAAACGCAGCCATTTTCTTTTACAGTCCCTTTTGGAGATCACTATATCATGTGAATATTTCCCACCAATATTTGTGGCCACCCAATCAAATCAAAATCAGTTGTTCTCTGTTACTGATTCTTCTGGAGATCACTAGGTATATCTTGTGCATAGTTACAAGTTCAAATTCAGTTGCACAATATCCAAATTTTTGCACTTAGTCTATTTAACCTGCTGTGGTTTGAAATGCTCTAAGATTTATTTCATAATGCAAACTTGGCCTAACTGGGAAATCAGGATGTGGACTTTGCATCCTATTAGGATTTTGTTGTATGCCTCTTGAATTTAGATGTATAAACCCATGTAATGTATTAGTTGAAAAAACTAGGAATACAGATTTTTCAATACAACCATATCAATGAAAGAAATCCTCAAAAATCATTTGTGCTGATTACAGAATTTTGCACATTACTCTGACATGTCTGCTATTTTAAATTCACATGTCAACCTGCTCATGGTCATTTCTTATTCCCAATATTTGAAGCTGTTTCACCAGCTTTGTGTGCCTCCTGGATGAACTTCTTTTTGACTGTATGGAATATTAAAGGTTTTTAAATTAGAGTTTTCTTCATAAAATATTCTCTTCTCACCTATTTTGCAGAAATGTGTCTTCACCTTTATTTCATCATGTTCTCAACCCATGATTTAAGCAGTTTGAAAGCTTGGTCCGACTGCTGCAACACCTAACCCAGCACAAGCACACATCTGAAAGAGCTGAAGGATAGCAGAGTTTGGTTTGTGGTATCCAGTTCATGTACAAACATGAATGCGTCCTGCATACAATATGTTTGTCCAGTGTGAATGAGATAAGACATCACAACACATTTCAGTGCCATCGTTCTCTAGACTAAGTTCTCTTACATAGCAATATCAAGTTCAAAAAGGCAAGCTAGAATGGTACTGATAAGAATGAGCTAAAGGCTTGTTTATCATGCTGCCTAACTGAGAGCCTACAGATTGCAAATATGGTCGGTTGTGCCTTCAATCAAAAGACATAATAAGCAAAAATGACTGGAAAATAATGTGACTCCACAACTGCACAAATAGAAGAAATGAATCCCAGTCTGCTTCTTTACTTCAGTGGGTGCAATTAGAACAAATGTGCCAGTAGTCTATATGTCCAGAAAACTTGGAAATAGTCATGCATATCCACAGGCTCCTAGAAACCAGCACTACTTGTGATACTACAAACCAGGTACTTGTGATAATAGCTCTTCATCAAACTGCTCCTTCTCTCACATTCTGAAGGGGAATGCGCCATTTTGACCCAGGGAGGCAAAAAAATCCTGCATATCAAGGCAATGTTACTCACCTCTTTTAGGAATTCCACATCTTAATAGTCCCTGGTCTTCTCATCAAAGTGTTGCTCCAGTCACTATGTTAATGATGTTCACAAGGTCATCGGTGATCTGGCAGCCCAGCAGAGACCACATATCCAAGTTTGAGATGAATTCACTCAACTGCCAACTCCAAAAACATTTGCATAGGGTATGTACAGTGAAACAGTAGTTTGTGGATGAAGCAGCAGGAGAGAGAGTACATGATCTTGTAATGCAGCTTGGATAACATACCAACCAACTTTTTCACCTCACAAAAACTGATCATAGTGGGCAATGCAGCATCTGAGCCTCATCAGAAAAATGACAAATGACTTCAAAGGAGAGAATCAAGATAGTTCCAGACAGTGCTACTGAAACCTCTCATCACCTGGAGTGGAATATCTACTGAAATTGCAGTGTCAGGGACAGATCCATAAAAATGCAATGCAAGTATGATACATGAGTTAGATCACTCATCAATCACCTTGATGAGGTTTGGAAATCTTCATAGAACAGTTATTAATCAAAAAGAGTCCAATCAAATTTCTAGATTGTTTGTGCGGTGAAGTGGCTCACTCTGTAATGATCAGCACAGCCTCATTAACTCCACAATCAACTGACTTTGGAATACCAACCACATGGTAATTCTCTTCCAGTAATTCATCACATCTCTAAATCAATCCCCACCCAATTCTCCAATGCTGATAACTCATCTGAAGTTCTCCAAAACCAAAATTTTATGGTTTTGCTGTGAATTTGATGCACAGCAATGCTGGTGATCTGAAGACATGGTATTTGTGTGCTGACCTATCAATCAGAATTCCTAGTTTCCAACAGACACTGGAATATTTTAAACTTAACCTAATTTGCCTTCAAAACTGATGACCCCAAAAGAGGCAAAGATGATTTATGCTGGTAGCTCCTAAAGTTTACTAATGTGATGGCTTTTATGGATTTTCCATGTGTACCGGTCTACCAAGTGCAAATGTTGTCCAAGGTTGATTGCATTTTCAACAATGTTCAATGATGATGCTTTCAGGGTCTTGGAGCAACACAGGATTGTTGATTCCACAAAAGACATCCCAGACAGAGATCCTGCAAGAAGCAAATATTGGAGGGGACAACGATCGCCTCTCAATCCTTGATCAGCCAAGGTCTTCTGATGATCAAACGTTTGTTGATCCACCAAACTGCGCTGATGAGACCCCAAGTACTGATGGACCCACTTCTGATGCGACCACCATTCACCAGCCCAATTTAGATGATCAAATGCTTGTCTCTACAGCTAAAGATCAACATACACTTTATGCCTATAACGGGATTTAAGAAGCTGGAACTTTTGACGAACTTATTTTGAGCCTAAAGGAGTGAAAACTAGAGGAGCTAGACTTTTCGTTCCAAGAGAACGCCGAAGTGGTGGATAGATATAGCAAAGCCTACAAGGAGCATCGGCTTCAACTGATTGATGTTGTAGGGAGATGCCAGAGCTTGAAGAAACTGGCAGTGTGGGGGGAAAGGTTGAACATTGAGGAAGTTGACGTGCTTTGCAAAAATCTACTTCTACACCCAGCATAGAGGAACTACACTTATAGAATTCGATGATTCGTGATGATGGAGCTGCAATTGTATGTGAAATGATGCAGGAAAACCATATCCTTAAACGTTGTTCATTCATTCTGGAATGGAGGGGTGATGGCAATTGGAGCTACTTCCTTTGGGTCGATGTTGGCTGTGAATTCCACTCTGGAATTTTTGGATCTATTCCAGATTTCTTTGGAGCCAGATGGAACAGAGGCGTTGCTTGGGCCCCTTACTAATCAAGATGGACACTTAGCCCTCAACAAAACACTACAATTGCTTCACATTGATGGAAGCCAAATTGAGATAGAAGAAGTAGGGGCTAAAGCCATCGCCCAAATGCTCCAAACCAAAAACCCTAAACCCCTAAACACCTAAACCAAAAACCCTAAACCCTAAACCCTAAACACCTTGAAGGAGCTTGATTTGATGTGGACCAATGGAACTTTTGTCATGATTGAAAGTTATTTGTTTCTCAAAGGATGCAAAATATGAGATTGAAACATAAATACATACTTAATAATTGAAACATGCTCACAAATTCAAATCAAATCACAATGTGTACAGGACTAATGCAGCCGGGGTTGAAAATGAAAACAATATGTGCATAACTTACAAATAATTGTTGATGGATAAATTATCACCGTTTCAATAGGTAATGTCAAATTACAAATTTTGTGTTGTGAATTACTTTCAAGGCCTTCAAATTGTCATATTTTATTGAAGTTTATTGTGAGTAGCCTCCTTAAGAAGCTTTATAACAAAATTCCAATATCAAAAAAAATTTGAAACTTGAAGAAATATCTCATCTTGAAGATAAAAATAAGGCTAGGTACTAATATTCAATGGCATGTTCATCAATTAATTTTATATCTTTCGTATGTGGTGAAAATTTCATAACCAATGTTGCCTCAATGATTTTTTTTTTAATGTATGCATATTTTTTCACCATGGTTTGGTGCATTTCTTTCCACCAAAACAAGAAACATTCAGATTTTCTCAAGACTATTAAAAAGAAACTCATTCATATTGACTTGAAGATTGTGAAAACACTAAGGTTTAGAATCATGTTGATTGAATGTGTACATGAATCATCTACTATGTTAAGTAATTTAGTTATAAGTTGATCAAAAAGTTAACAACTTTGTTGTGTGATTAATAATTTGCTAATATACTATTGGTAAATTTGTATGCGGGGAAAACTGCTTTAAGCAAATCAAATGGCTAGAAGCTTTGCAAAAGGTGTTGGGACAAAGTTATTCAATGCTTTGATCAATGTGGTTGAAATATGGAAACTTTCTTGTTTCAATGATTCAAATGAATGGAACAAAAGAACACAAGAAATCAAAATCAACACCGTTGTTGATAATGATAAATACAAGATTTCCTTATGAGATCTTGTGGCCCAAGAAGAGTATCATGCATTTCATGATAACATGATCCCAAATTTAAGCTTTTAACATAATATTTCCTACTTTTTTTTTTGTTATGCAACCCATTTGATCGAAAGACTAGCAACCAAAAATTTGTGGAAATGATCAAGGGTGAACTTTGTTATTGGTTGAGATTCATTTCATCCAACACCAAGAGATCAATCAACTTTCAACCACACATGTCAATTGTGATGACCAATGCTGACAAAAAGTTCACAAACGTGAAGATAGACAAAGGTGATGTGAAAAGTTTGAAGAGTACATTTGGTGTTTTCATCAACTTATATTTGAACTTTTATTCAATCAATGCACATTCCTCTCAAGGAACAACGAAAGTGATGCAAGATGTGATTGAAAATTGTAAAACCATCCTTTGTAATTTGTCAAATGTTCATGTAGCATGCATGGACATGCAAGTGGCCTTGTGTGAATGGAACAAAATCCATCCCAAGGAACCTATCACTACCATGGAGACTTTTAAAAAATGAAATTGTTTCCAAGAAAATCAAAACCTTGCAATTACCAATGGATTCCAAAGGATGTGCATTATAAGGAGAATTCGAGAAAACACAAGATGCAATAACCACATACTTTGCATGATGTAGGTGAACTGATTTATTTCACAAGAAAAAACTTTGTGGTTGTAATTTTGGATTGGTTTTGTTACAACCTAATCAAGTTTCGAAGGCATGTTGTAAAAACTGATTTCACAACAACATTTCAAAATGGTTTTGGGACTATGAAGCAAATTCAATATCTACTCAATTGGTCTTTTAGGAATACCATGTCACATTAAGCTAACAACATGGCAAAGATTTTCAAAAGTCTTATTCATTGAATGATCAAAATAGATCTTGCATATGTGGTGAACCTTCAAAATAATATTTCACAAAATGATTCACATATGAAGTGGCACATCAAGACAATCCATTGCAAGATGATTCAATATTTTTTGTTCCTACCACATTACAATTCAATGAAAGTATCGAAAGAGGTGAAAGGCATTTACAATGGAATAAGGTTGAAACATTTCCTATTGGAACAAAGTTGGTTTTCATTGGTAATAGTGGTAAGTTCTTGCAAGTAATACCCTTAAATACTTTCCTAAAATGAAGGTATAAAATTCAACTTTTGAAATATTACACAAATCCTTTGTCCTTGTAAGTTTACTAAACATTTTATTTTGTATGTGAATTTTTTTCTTTTGGTTATTTATTCGCCACTAGTTGAATACTTATTTTCATCAAATTTAATCATTCTTTGTATATTTTATGGAGCCCATGAACACATGAAATAAAAAGGTTTTTCTTTTGTATGTTATGAAATAATACACATATATATTTTAAATTATTATAATAAAAATATCCCAAAAGGTCTTAAGGTATTTTCAAAATTAATTTTAATTTGTGAATTATTTACATTAACGTGTATTACAAAATTTATTTTTTCAAATTTTAGTTCCACCTTTTATTTTTTACACACCATTTGGAATATTTAATGGAATTGACATCCTTTAGTCCTTATCATTAAATGTTGATGTACTAACAATTTATTCATTAATGCAAGTGGTATTTTGGAATTATTTTACCAAATTTCATATGTGGCATGGAAATCTTGGTGGAGTTGATGGGATAACTCTTTATTGATGTATTGGTGAGGTTTTCCGAAAGCTTCATACAAACCCTCAATTTCATTCAAAAAAATGTGTTGAAAAAAATTGAATTGCCACCCAAGGTTGCCAAGGTTGACACTTGTGAGAGTTGTTTTGAGGCTAGAGATAATGAAAAAGTTAATATTGTGTAAGAATAGGAAGGACCAAGTAGTGTTGGTCAACAATTTGAAGCAAGAATTATTGATGCCAATGAACTTTGGATTGTCATGTGACATACATTGATGGATGGAAGTGAAAGTGCATC
>Ga0116230_10007497_pt1 | contig 10774 bp, 6 predicted proteins | sample S1TSphfallax_3_FD_88678 | JGI IMG/M metagenome (GOLD analysis project Ga0116230, IMG submission 88678) | Host-associated microbial communities from peat moss isolated from Minnesota, USA - S1T2_Fd - Sphagnum fallax MG | ecosystem: Host-associated > Plants > Peat moss > Unclassified | place: USA...
AAACACATGGTGGGTTTAAGGTTACTCAAGAATGGACCCATCAATTCATGGAGCATCAAACATCGAAAATAACAATAATTTTTTTGAAGGGCCAAAATTATGTGTCATCTTATGATCCAGTGGACAGCAGATTCATATATTCATGTATTTTCCATGTTTAAAATCAAAAGAAATGAGAGAGACAATAGAAACTGAACTGAGCGGCTTCCAAGTTTACATGGCACATTCATGAGAACTGAGAAAGAATGAAGCAAAGAACAAAGATGGAGACCAATCTCATTTCCAAATTGGGGCTTTAATTATTAAACATAATGTTGAAAACTCACATCCCTATTCAAAATTGTGACATGCAAGAAACATATCAAAGCCAAGAACTCCATTCCCTCATGTATTATGCATTTCATATTTCTTGAACTCCAACTGCATTTATTGCACTTTTGGAATGTTGGTACAAACAAGCAAGCAATTGCAAAAGGAAGATTTATACAATATCCGGTTTGGTGATTCTTCACAATTTCACAACCTTGTTGAGTAAGTTGCAATGAAGGGAATGTTTGGAAGGAGGCAGACTAGGAATTTTGTGCTAAGTTTCAATAAGCAAACCTCCCAAGAATCTCAACCATGTCAGAGACCTTGGCAAATTGCAAGGTATCTTGAACTTTTGATGTTTTTTGGATAGTGTCTCTAGAGCTTTTGACATTGTTGTCGGATATTTACCAAACATTTTGAAAAAATCACAAATAATTAAATTATCATCAAACTGGCTCAAGTAATACAGTAATCAACAATCTCAACACTAACGTTTTTTCTTTTCTTTTATTATTTCAATTCAGTGATATCCAAAGTGGTGATCATCCGTAAGAAGATTTAAAAAAATTTAGCTATAAACAAAATATGAAAATGAAAAAAATTATGCATCCTTACATTTTGTTGAGTACCTATTGAACCCTAATATAAAAAGAAATTTATCAACAAATATTTTTTGAATTATATATTTTTTGGATGGAATAAAACCTCAAAAAACCTACTATCATAATAATTTAAATAATATTTCAAAGTATAACAAATAAGCAGGTGAATTTTTTTGATCCTGGCCTAACTTATAACCAACCAGCCAAAAAACTTTCACATGAATGCTTGACTCTCATCATTTTCTAGTGTGGAGTTGTTGAAGTTTTGGTTTCTTGCATGCCCACAAAGATTCAATTTCTATTTGTTTGCTGAAAATTTGAATTTCCACGGGTGGCATCCTGAAGAAGAATCAATTTGTACTCACATGCCAAAAATGCAATTTTTACTTGCATGAAGAAGATTTAAAATAGGGTGGTTCAAATTTTGATTATCTTTTGCTTATCGTTGCACAATAATCAATTATCTCAAATGTTCACTTGGCTACATATGATTGAATTGATGATTGAATTATCCAGCATTCAAAACTCCATGAGCAAAAAAAGTGGAGTTTTGAATCATCGACAATTCAAGTCTTTTATGAACACTTTATTATCACCGATGGGCTGGTTGCAGCTACTTTAGTCCGTGCAAGTCGGGTTTGGCTTATGGTAATGGATTTAAACCTTTATCACTCTAAATGTTTCCATAAATGCAACTTATCATTGCAGAATCATTTAATTCAGTCATTTGGCAAGCATTCAATTTCGCATTTTAGTTGTAATGATTGACAAAATAATCATGAAATAAGGAAAGAAAAACCCCAAGTGAGATGTTCAAAGCTTCACCCTTGATGATCACAAAATTGAGAACATAATTGGAGTTTAGACAGTAGATGATATGAAGGACAAAATCAACCGTTGAAGCCTCCCTAATTTCTGGACATGATGTATAAAACTTTGCAAGTTGAGAAGAGTCAGAAGACATTTTGAAGTGATTCATTTAATCACTAGATTAACTGCAAGATTAGCAGCCACTATTCGGATAATTAAGCAACTTTCATCTTTGCTGGATTAACAGCAGCAACAAGATATGCAGTTTTGATCTTTGCTAGATTAGTAGGCAGCAAACAAGAAAAACATCTTTTTTATGTGTTTTAGATCAGCAGCAGCAGCAGCAATGTTTTTTTTTTTTTGGCATTTATTTTACCTTAAAAAACATGATTGACACATACAAAGGACTTTTGTATGAAAAGATACTAATTTTCCAGATTTCAAATTTTATAAATTAAAATATAATCTCCAGATTACTGTACAACAACAGGTTCCAACAGGTAGCCAAAAACATAATTTAAAGATTCTTAAATTTTTTAACTTTCATATCTGTACTATAGCCAAATTTGGCTAATTCTTATTGTTGACGATTGCCAGTTTGGCTAGGTCACAGAATTGAAAAGAAAAACACTGAGCAGCAGTGAAACAAGCAGCACCAAGCTTAAAAAACAGCTTCATTTTCTTTGCTAGATTAGCAAGGTTAAACAGCTTAATTAAATATCTTTGCTAAATTAGCAAGATGTTAAACAGCTTAATTAAATATCTTTGCTAGATTAGCAAGATGTTAAACAGCTTAATTAAATATCTTTGCTAGATTAGCAAGATGTTAAACAGCTTAATTAAATATCTTTGCTAGATTAGCAAGATCAAACAGGTTAATTAAATATCTTTGCTAGATTAGCAGCAGCAACAAAGATGAACAGCTCTGGTCTTTGCTAGCTCCAGCACTAACAAGATAAGCATCTTTTATTCTTGGCTAGAGTAGTGAACTGTACAGTAGCAACAAGATCAGCAGCATTATCTTTGGCTACATTAGCAGCAGAAACAAGATTAGGAGGCAGCAGCCTCTCTATCTTTACTAGATCAGAAGCAAAAACAAGAGTTAACAGCTTTTATTCTTTGGTAGATTAGCAGCAAAAAAAGCAGATTAATTAGCAGCAGATAAATTTCTCTGCAATACATGACAAAATCTGTGTGTACATACACATGTTGATGATTTTTCGCCGAGATCTGTAGAGTAGAGACTCTCGAGAGTTGTACGTTGCAAAGAGTTAATGGAACTTATGATGAATATGGACTGTAGCATTAGAATTCATTGCAGCTGCTGCCACCAAAGACTGGAAACGGCAGTCTCTGCTGCTGCTGCTGCTGCTGATGTAGGTTAGTCAAGTTCACAGCTTTGTAGATTCCTTTCTACACTTGCACTGCTTGACAAACAAGACTCGAGCTTTCCGCGCTGTAGCTCCAGTCTGCCTCAGCTGCAGCTGTTTAATTGCAGCCCCATGTTTTTGTCAGGAAGCATATAATGCGGGTGAAACTGCTGTCTGTTGTGCAGCTCTGTAGACCATCTGTTGTTTAACCGTTGTCGCTACTTGGTTTGTTATATTGGTTGGTTTCGACATTGTTGTCAGTATGAAAAAAAAGCTTGTCAAGAACTGATCCGGCGCAATTGAAGAAGGATGGGCGTACTCGAGCGACACAGTAGCGATGATCTGTATTCGACATGATTTGTTGAGTGATGTTCGTCATGGTCGTGATGCTGCTCCTGCTGCTTCAGTGCATGTATTGAAGTTCCCAGGAGCCGAGTAGTTTGTTCTCGAGCTGTTAACCATGAGCAGCCTGGTGTTTCTACGGATTGAGAATCTGCGTGATCAGGAGCAGCAGCAGCCAGGAACAACAGCGGCGGTATTCACCAGTTGCAGCTGCAGCAGCTTGCAGAGCTAGAGAGGATTGCAGCAATGGCGGAAATATTAAGTCCCGCGAGCTCTTCTTCTAGTTTTTGGTACTCTTGTAATATTCTTGTGACGTTGATTGTGGGTGTTGTGTATCATGAGCTGGTAGTTTTGGGAGACGCGCAGCAGCAAGAGCTGCTACTTGCGAGCCAGCAGGTGAACGCACTCCTGCAACTGCAAGAGCTGCTGGAGTATCCATCGGCAACAAGGAACTGGAACAACAACACAAACTTCTGTGACCTGACGTCCAACCCATCTCTGAACCTCACCTGTGCGGCTGGAGGAACATTGACGTACCTGCGGATCGTGGGTGACAAGCAGTACGTCCCCCTTGGCGACAGGTTGCTGCTGTTGCATAGTATAACTGATGAACCTGCTGCTGCTCCGCTCTCGCACAATAACAAGTCGCTGTCTTCTGACTTCAACTTCAGCGCCTTGATCGGAACCCTCTTGTCGTTCCCGGACTTGCAAGGAATCGAGCTGGTTTCAGTGGGATTGTGGGGGAGTCTACCAGCTGCGGAGCTCAACCAGTTAAGCAATCTCCAAGTTTTGAATGCAAGCTCCAATCTGATTTCGGGGTCAGTTCCTCAAAGCCTCGCGGGGTTGGGAGCTTTGCGGGTTTTAGCGCTGGACGCAAACGCATTCACGGGCTCGTTTCCTTTCTGGTTGAGCTCTGTGCCGTCTCTACAAGTTCTATCCCTGTCTGATAATCAGCTTTCGGGGGGGTTGCAGCTCAACGATAGCAGCAACATCGCGCACTTCCACCAGTCGACCCCGCAACAGCTGACGGGCAAGTCCAGCTTCATGAGTAGTAGCCACAGCAGCTTGGAAGGCACTACTACTGTAGTTGTACCTCCAAGCTCCATAACCTTGTTGCAGAATCTCGTCTCTCTATCCCTTGCCCACAACCAGTTTACAGGGCTGATACCGAACTTTGACTCTTTGGTTCATCTCCAGAGCTTGAACCTTGGAGGCAACAGCTTCGGGCCTGAGTTTCCGTCTCTGGGTAACAAGCTTGTGTCGGTGTATCTGGGGGAGAACCAGCTCGCAGGTCCCATACCTTCGTCTCTCAAGAGCTTGACCGAGCTTCAAACTCTGGACCTTTCTGGAAATGCACTTAGCGGCAACCCACCTCAGTTTCTGTTCGAACTTCCAAGTATTGTGTTCTTGAGCTTGGCTCGTAATCATCTGAGCGGCATTCTTCCTGACAATCTTTCTCTCGGCCCTTTCCTCACTTTCCTTGATGTGTCATCCAACGATTTGTCAGGTCCTCTACCCAAGGCATTCCTCAGTTCTGTGAACAATGTGACAATCAAGTACCAGAACAACTGCCTGGCGACAATCAAGCAGCAGCAGGAAACGGCTCTGTATTGCTCCTCCGCAACTGTTGCAGCAGCGGCGGCAGAAACCGGCAGTCACCGCCATCGTCGTCTGGCTATCATAGCTGCCATCCTTGGCGGAGGCATAGGAATCGGATTGATCATTTGTGTATTGTCGATTCTTCTCCTCAAGCGATGGACGACGTCGAGTGATGAAGAAGACAACAACATAGTTGCCCCTGAGGATGGCTGCAACAGTTCTTCCTTTGCAAGCCCTATCGGCATCCCTTCAGAATTGCTCATCAATGCGAGTAAGAGATTTTGTTTTTCGCCTACTCAAAGCCAAAGCAGCTGCAACCATGCGAATTCCTTCTTTTTTCTTGAGTACCCTATCTCTCCGGAAAGCAGCAGCTCTCCAAGTTGTAGGAAGGAAGATGAGAACAATGTGATCTCTCTGTCTCTCTCTCACAATTCTTTCTTTGTGTATAACAGGATACATTGCACAATCCAAGAGACTAGGATTGCTTCCTCAACCAAGTCGAACCTTCACTCTCGAGGAGCTCAAAGAAGCAACCAATAGTTTCAATCCTGCTGCTTTTGTGGGCGAAGGCAGCCATGGCAAGGTAAAGAGTTTTTGACAAATCTTCAAGCTATGATCTTGGAGTTTGCATCTGGGTGAAGAACATAACATAAAGACCTAACAGAAGCTCTGCATGGATCTTCAAGCTCATCTTGAAGTTTGCATCAGTGTGAAGAATATTACATAGAGACCTAACAGAAGCTTTGCACTCATCTATTCAAGCTCATCTTCGAGTTTGCATCACACTGAAGAATATACATTAAAGACCTAACAGGCACTCTGTACACATCTTTCAAGCTCATGATCTTGAAGCTCATGATTGTGGAGTCTGCATCAAGGTGAAGAAAATATATTAGAGACCTAACAGAAGGTCTGCTGCAATGGTGATAACATGGATCACACAATCAATGTGCAGGTATTCAAAGGGCAGTTGACAGACAAAACAAAGGTGGCAATCAAATGGATTACCATCAAACCAAATGCAGATGTGCAGGAGATCAAGACACAGATGGATGTGCTCTGCAAGCTCAGGCATCACCGACACCTTGTATCAATTCTTGGATACTGTATAGAAGAGAACTTTGCTGGTGCCGTGGATGAAGCAGGTGTCAAGAAGAGCCAGAGCTTGTATGTCGTGTCTGAGTTTGTTGAGCATGGTGATCATCTGCGAAGCCTTCTCAACAGTAAGAAGAGTCTACTACTTCTTCCCTCTCTCCCCCCCCCAAATCATAACAATTTCCATTGCTTCCTCAATAAATTCAAGGCAAGAAACACTGACAACTAAAATCAATTGTTGCAGCATTTTCCAGAAGAGGCAAGATATGAAATACGTATTCAACCAAAGCTCTACCTCATAAGAGAAAAAGTTTGGAGAGAAAGAGAGAGAGTCAGAGACAGATCATGCTCATGTTTGGTGGTGGTCTAACCTTGCACCATATCTGGGTGCCTACTTGCACATGTTGTGTGTGTTTTCTCATTCAGAGAAAGGCAACAGGAATGCTTTGAGTTGGTCAGAGAGACTAGCAGCTGCCATTGGTGCCGGTCGTGGCATCCACCATTTGCACACATGTGTTGTGCCCCCTGTATTTGACAACAATCTTAAGAGCACAAATATTTTGCTTGGTGAAAGCATGGATGCTCAAGTCAGTGACTATGGGATCCTTGGCCACCTTTCTTCCTTTGCAGTCAATGTAAGTAGTCTATCTCATTGCTTTCCACCTTTTGCAGTCATTGTACAACAATAGGACACTAAGACACAGCAGGAATTTACATAGCACAGAGAATGTTATGTGTGCACATCTATGCTTTCTGTATCCAGAGTTGAAAGAAAAGGAGAAACAAGAGCAGCATTGGTATGACAACATGTTCTGGTGGTGTTATGTAGAACAAGATTCGGGAAGCCAAACAAGCAGGAGTTCATTTCAAAGATGATCTGATCAGGTTTCCTACTTCCTTGACCAGTTTTGCATATTCTTATGTGAGATGTCGCTAGATCTGTCCTTTTAAGAAGAGAACAAAGAATCAAACACTGTTGCAGGCTAGGTTAATAAAAACAACACCTATGAAGGGCTGTGTCTTCTATTGGGTTATCAAGCCTGCATATGTTGTTCCATTGCAATATTCTGGTAAACAAAATTGACCTGCAATATTATCTTACAAAAAAAACGTGGGAGTTTGGTGTGCAGGAAGGAGCAGAACGATAAGCAGGATATCTACAACTATGGTTTGATACTCTTGGAGATGGTGCTTGGGAGGCCACCCACAATTAAGAACCCCTTCCCACAGAAACGTTCAGAGCTGGCACGTAACCCTTGAAACTCTTTGCACTTTTGTCCTTGGTGATGCTGGTTCCTGCAGTGAACAATCAACTGTAAGCATCAAGAGAAATCTGAAAGAACAAGGAATGAAATGCAATGCTGCATGAACATTTTGTACAGCCTTAAAAACTGATGATTACTGCTCTCATGTTTTGTGACATCTGAAGAGAGATGGGTGTTCTGATACTGAAATGCAGGAAAGGCTTACCAAGGAGAAAGGCCCATCAATGGAACTCATTGACAAAGGGATAGTTGGGATGTGTGGTGCGGAATCATTGGCAACCGTGCTTGAAATTGCTGGAAAGTGCATGCTTGACAATCCTGCAAAGCGACCATCAATGGAGGATGTGTTATGGAACCTTCAGTATGCCGCACAAGTTCACAATTCCAGTGCTGCCAACAACAGTGCTGATGAATATGATGCAAGAAGGGAGGAATTCCAAAAAGCACCTGCCTCCACTGATAGAAGGCACAGTGGTGGGTACATCCAAGACACTCAAGTTTCTGATGAGGATTGGAAGGCTGGCCCATCAGCATTTGCATCTGAGTTTCTTCGTTAACTCCCAAAGTCTGTAAGGGATAGTAGCATTTTTCAGCAGCAGCAGCTCCTCCCTCTGTTTCAAACATTGAATAGCTCAATTACCACTGGATTGATACTTACACAGCAACAATGAGTATTATGATCTCAATTGTTCTAATGTTCATGTAGCTCATCAATTGTGGACTGATATCATAAGCAAAGATTGCATACTTGAGGAGACACTTTCTCTCAAGTTTGAGGTCTTTTCTATGAATGCCAAACTCCGAGAGCAGAAGACACTGCAGTCCATCTGAAGAGGAGATGGATCCTGTAAGTTGCAAAAGAGTAGATTTGGTTTGCTAGAGAATGGATAGAAGAGGATTTGATATGTAGTTTTGGTAGTAGATGTGGAGAGAGAGCTCTCTGCATCCACAAAAGCTTACCATAATTGTACTGTGTGTGAGCTAATTGTAAAGCTACTTCAGATTGTAAAGCTACTTCAGATTGTAAATTTTCAGCTAATGATATACAAGGGTTTGTAATGTTGTTACCTTCAAAATGTTGTTGTTGTGGACATTTTTCTGCAATGTCTCTCATAGATATGATAGTTATAGTGAGACTATCATCTCCTTTGTTGAAATTTAGAAGACATTTCATTCTTCCAAGTTTCTTTTGCAAAGAGAAGCACAGGAAAAGTGAGGAACACAAGCTGTTTGCATTGCAGGGAAAGGTTGTTTTGTTTGCATTTGGCAGTGCTCAGCACAATGGCAGGTAAAATGAATGCTCTTCTTGCTTCACAATGATGCCGCAATCATCATTTTCTCAGCTTTTTTGCTTTGTTTCTCTTGTTTCTTTTTTGTGAGGGATGTCTCTTTGTCTTTGACAAGTTTCCAGATCATTGAACTATGCATGAAGAAGCCCCTTCAATTTGTGTTGTCATCATTGCCAAGTTTCTGCTATAGTAGTAGTGTGTCTTGGATTAAGATCGATGTCACTTCAAGTAGTTGTTCGGATTTCAAATGAATGAAGAAATTGTGGCTCAATTGAACACTTGAGCACCAAAACAAAAGGGTGAAAAGTAAAACATTGTTGCTTGTGCACATGGATTAGGCCATAGTTGAGCAACATTTAAGAAGGAATCAAAGCAAATGTGAGTAGGAAGTGTGAGCATTTGGAGAGTTTCCGGATTGTTGTTATTGGATTTTTGTGTCTATAGGAGTGGAGGAGGGAGTGATTGTTGTTGTTGATGAATTTTGTTTGTGTTTGTATGTGTGTTTCTTTCTTCTACAGCAGTGGTGGTATGTAGTCACTTGACGAGTCATTGGCAACTTAATGCTTCAAGTTACACCTTTCGTGAAGCACTTGGAAAAAAATTGTAATGTATTTGGAGGGCACCTTATATCCATCAATTTCCCTCCTACAAAATGGGAGGCATATTATGACTACTCCTCAATAGTGGGAGGGTTCTTACACATATAAGTAAGCATAATATCCCTCCCACTCCTATTCCTTGTTATCTATATAGGTTTAGTTCATGATAAATTTTGCCTCATGCTTTACAATAGGTAAAGCACATGGGTGGTGGACATTCCCAAAAATGTAGGGTTATCACCTCATCCTAGACCCCTTTATTTTGAAAATGCCCCCACCTTAAGGCTTTACCTTACACATATCTTTGTCATTGCATTCTCACTTTAGTGAGTGTATAAGGAGAAGTTGTCCAACTAAACATTAGATTCTTCATGGTGGTTTTGTGTCTTCAAGTTTTTTCTTCTTGACAATAAGGACTTTCGTTGTTGCCTTTAAAAGAAATAAATCTTATATGCACATGAAGGTGTATGCCTTCATTTTTTCCACACCATGGCACAAATCAATAGCGTAAATGACAAAGCTTGAAATTTCAAAATCCTACTTCTCTTCTAGTGGTGACCACAATCTGTTGGTCTTCAAGCACCTTTTATATCCTACCCATGAAGTTTTGGCTTTCCACATCAAGCATCACCTCCTGCATGCTTGTTATTTTTCCCTTACTTATTTGGCAATATCCTAGATAACTTAAAAATTAAAATTAAAAAAAACATTATGTTTTAATTAAAATCCTAATTTTTAAACCTTGATTTGAACATGTTTTATATATTTTTTGCATTATATATATATATATAATTTTTATTTATTTATTTATAATTTCATCCATCACCATGTAGCTTACAACAACCAAAAGCTTCTTGAAAACGAACATTTGCACAATGATACACTATGGAGCTTACAATAGAACTTCTTCATAAATCTCACTCAATAGAATTAAAAATTCAAATATTTAACCCAAATAGTCATGGTAATTCTTGATGAAACCATTGTTTTTCAAAGTTTAAAAATCATAAATCCATCTACAAGAAAATGGAAAGATGCATGTGTCATTTTGAATTTTTTTTATAAAAATGGTTGACAATGAAAATATATATAATTTGACAACAAGATTGGGTGAAGATTATTAACAATTTTTATAACATTTGGCCCGTAGTTCTAAAATACACATCCAAACAATGTCACAAAACAAAACAAACAAACTGAAAAAAGATTTTATAAATAAATATGACAAATAGACTATGAAATTGGCATAAAAGCTTATAAATGGATTTGATTCAAGAAAATGTATAACATTTTTAGAAGCATTATTACAATTTGCAAGGCTTTAAAAGCATATAGTAATAGGAGCCAAATTGCACTTAAACACATTTTCCCTCACACTTTTAATTTGGGCCTTAACTAGGATTTGTCACATGTCCAAAATTCACAAATATTTGAAATGATGGTTTTAGAATTATCCTTAAAATCATATTTAGTCTAGCCTTTTTTTAATACCTT
>Ga0116230_10007499_pt1 | contig 10773 bp, 9 predicted proteins | sample S1TSphfallax_3_FD_88678 | JGI IMG/M metagenome (GOLD analysis project Ga0116230, IMG submission 88678) | Host-associated microbial communities from peat moss isolated from Minnesota, USA - S1T2_Fd - Sphagnum fallax MG | ecosystem: Host-associated > Plants > Peat moss > Unclassified | place: USA...
CAAACGCGACCGACAGCGACCGCACGCCCTGCGCCCCATGGATCAGCACGCCCTCGATATCTGCGGTCGCTGACGGCCCGGTATGCAGGACCGTATAATTGGCATGGCGATATTCAGGGCGGCGGCAGGCGTTGTGCAGGTTTTCGTCGATGTCAGCGGGATCGAGCAGGATGATGAGCTGCTGCGGCAGGTAGCCGAGGCCGGTTATGCCGAGCTCACGCTCCGTCAATGCGATGGAGCCGGTCTCCGCGACGGCGAATGCCGCGCGCAGGACCGCGATGTCGATATCCGCGAGCTCGGTCTGGCGGGTGTCCTCGTTCAGCTTGCGGTGGCCGATGAATTCGGGGACCTGCGATACCGTAACGGCTGCGCCCGCAAGCCGGGCCGGGATTTCGGCAGCATCGATCACCCGGCCCCCCATTTTTTTGAGCGCCGTGGAGAACCGCGCAACCAGATCCTCGGTGACGCCATCGTATAACGGGATGTCAGGGAGCAGAAATTCACCCTGCGGCCGGTGCGCGCGGATGGCGGCCAGAATATCGTGGCGGCTGCTCATGGCTTGCCCCCCGGTTGTTTCCGGTCGATGCGGTTGCGCTTGTACCAGGAGTGGAAGCTCTCCGGCGGCGGGGCCGGCACCTCACGGCCGCGGCCCCAGGTGTTGAGCCGGTTATACACGGCAAACCGCGGCAGGTTTTTCAAAGCGCTATCCGCGGCGGCGATGGCGGCGCGGTACAGTGCCGGATGCGCCAGGATCTTTCCCGCCGCCGCCATCATCGCCTTCTTCATGAACGGGATCTCGTGCGTTTCCGCCAGCACCTGGCGCCAACTCGCGATCTGCTCGTGGATGTTGATTTTGACCGGGCAAACATTGGTGCAACTGCCGTTCAGGGTCGAGGAAAACGGCAATGTACTATATTTACGGGCGTTGAACGTGGGGTCGATGATCAGGCCGATCGGCCCGGCATAGGTGGCGCCATAGGAAAGCCCGCCGCTCCGGCGAAACACCGGGCACGTGTTCATGCAGGCGCCGCAGCGTATGCATTTGAGCGAGGTCCAGAATTTCTCCATGCCCAGGCGCTCGGTGCGGCCGTTATCGACCAGCACGACATGCATCTCCGCCCCGGCGCGGGGGCCGCGGAAATGCGACGTGTACTGCGTGATCGGCGCGCCGAGCGCGCTGCGCGATAACAGACGGACGAACACCGCGAGGTGCTCCATGCGCGGCACCAGTTTTTCGATCCCGATCGAGGCGATATGCACGGGCGGAATATTCGCAGACAAATCCGCGTTGCCCTCGTTCGTGCAGACGACGAAGCCGCCGGTCTCCGCCACCACAAAATTGGCACCGGTCATGCCCACCTGCGCGTCCAGAATGAGCGGGCGGGTATGCGCGCGCTGCCGCTCGGCCAGATAATTGGCATCGTCGTTATCCGGGTCCGAGCCGATCGTCTTCGCAAACACCTGCGCGACATCCGAACGCATCTTGTGCACGGCCGGCACGACCACATGGCTTGGCGCCTCGTCATCGAGCTGCTGGATGCGCTCGCCGAGATCCGTCTCCACGACGTCGATGCCCTGGCCGGTCATGAACTCGCGAAACCCGCATTCCTCGGTGAGCATGGACTTGCTCTTGATCAGCCGCGTCGCTTTTTTCTCACGCATGATCCCGAGCACGATGTCATTATGCTCGGCCGCATCCTTCGCCCAGTGCACCTTGATGCCGTTAGCGGTTGCGTTGTGCTCGAACATCTCAAGGTAGTGGTCCAGATGGGCGAGCGTATGCTCCTTGATCTGGCTGGCAAAGCTGCGCAGATCCTCCCATTCCGGCATGCCGTGCATCTCCCGGTCGCGTTTTTTACGCAAATCCCATAGCCGCTCATCATGCATCTTCTGATGCTCGGGGGCCGCGATAAACCGCTTCGCCGCCTCGGCCTGGTCGATCGGCCGGTTGCCGCGAATTTTCGCACCACGCGGCTGCGCCTCAGGCATCCGCGACCGCAGCGGCTTCGAGGCCGCCTCCGCATGGTCGAGCGGCTCGCCATCGCGCGCCGGGCGCTTTGCGTCAGGGTCGTGCAGCTCAGGGTGGAGCATCTTATCGCTCATGCCCGGGCTCCGTTCAAAATCTGCGCGATATGGATGAATTTGAGCGGCAGGTCGGCCCGCTGCGCGCAGCCCTTCTGGTGCATCATGCAGGAACTGTCAGAGGAAGTGACATACGCCGCACCGGCACTTACCTGGTCGCGCACCTTGTCATGCCCCATTTTCGCTGACACACCCTCCTCGAACACCGAAAACGTGCCGCCAAACCCGCAACACTCATCCGGGCGCGCGATCTCGACCATCTCGATGCCGCGAACCTTTTGCAGCAATGCCAACGGCTTGGAAAACGCCGTCTCATTCAGCTCCGACATGCTGGCGATGCCAAGCCCGCGCAAGGTGTTGCAGTTATTGTGCAGCGTAACTTTGTGCGGAAACTCTGCCCAGGGGAACGCATCGACCTTCAATATATCGTGCAGAAACTCGACGAGCTCATAGGTCTTCGACCGCACCGCCTTCACCTCGTCCGTTTGCGGTATCGCGTCGAGATTATAGCGCACCTGATGAGCGCAACTGCCGGACGGACAAACCACATAATCATAAGGCGCGAAATTCTTCACGAATAACGCCTCGGTAGCCGCGGACTCCGCGTGGCAGCCGGTATTGGTCATCGGCTGGCCGCAACAGGTCTGATCATAAGGGTAGTCAACCTCCAATCCCAAACGTTCGAGCAAATGCAACGTGTCGATGCCAACCTGAGGCTCGAACGCGTCGACATAACAGGGAACGAACAGGCCAATGCGCATGAGTGCCTCCGACGCGGGATTGTGAGGTGGTGGTGGACGGGGGTGTAAGCAAGTAAGGCCAAGGGGCGGTGCCACTTGGAGTCCCGCGAGGTGCGGCCGTTTATGACCGGCGCGATAACCTAACCGGCGCGCCTCCGGCGCGACGCAAAGCCCCCTGGCCTTGCCTTGCTTTACGCGACCCCGTCCGGCACCACCGTCTTCACGATCGTCGCGTCCAGTGCCTCGAACGCCTCGTAGTCGATGGTTGCGTACAGGTCCTTGCGGGTCAGCATGGCGTCCACACAGTTTTGGGCGCCGCCGTCCTGGGCGATGGCGGTATAGAGTTTTTCCTGCGCGAGGGCGGCGACGCGCAGTGAGGTGACAGGCCAGATCACCATTTTGTAGCCGAAGGCTTGGAACTGGTCCTTGGTGAAGAAAGGGGTGCGGCCGAATTCGGTCATGTTGGCGAGCAGGGGGGTTCCCGGCATTTTCGCCGCGAACGCGCGGAACATCTCCTCGTTGTTCATGGCTTCTGGGAAAATCGCGTCGGCGCCGGCTTCCATGTAGAGTTTCGCGCGCGCGATGGCGCCGTCCATGCCTTCGGAGGCGGCGGCGTCGGTGCGGGCGATGATGTAGAGGTGGCGGCGGGCGTGCGCGGCGGCGGCGATTTTGGCCGCCATATCCTGCGGGGCCGCGAGTTTTTTATCGTTCAGGTGCCCGCATTTTTTCGGCAGGATCTGGTCTTCGAGGTGCACGGCGGCCGCCCCCGCGTCCTCGAAGTTGCGGACCATGTTCATGACGTTGAGGGCTTCGCCGTACCCGGTATCGCCGTCGACCAGCACGGGCAGGCCACTGGCGCGGGTCACCTGGCGGATGAAGAAGCATACCTCGTCGACGGTGATGATCCCGAGATCGGGCAGGCCCATCGAGGCGGTCATGGCCGCGCCTGAGAGGTAGCACGCCTCGAAACCGGCGGCTTTTGCCTGTTGGGCGGCGAGGCCGTTATGGGTTCCGGGGATGCCGAGGATGCCGGGGCGCGCGAGCAGGGCCCGGAAGCGCTGGCCGGCGGGCTCATCGGGGAGGTTTGCGCCGAGAAGATAGGTCATGAGGGAGCTCCGGGTAAGTAAGTAGCGCTTTTTAAACAAAGCGCGCAAAAATTTTGGAACGCCGGGTCATCGGTTTTGGCGCCGTCAAAGCCCATGACCCGGGTTGATAAGGTTTTTCGCTACTGCCGCCCGCGCGAGGGCTTTTTGCTCACAAAAAGTAGTTCTTACTTCCTCGCCTCAATCGGCACGAACGTCAAATTCTCCGGCCCCGTATAGTTCGCCGACGGCCGGATGATCTTGCCGTCGATGCGCTGCTCGATGATATGCGCCCCCCAGCCGGAGGTGCGCGAGATCACGAATAGCGGCGTGAACATCGCCGTTGGCACGCCCATCATGTGGTAGGAGACGGCGGAGAACCAGTCGAGGTTGGGGAACATTTTCTTCACCTCCATCATCACGGTCTCCAGCCGCTCCGCGATGGCGAACATTTTCGTCGAGCCGGCTTCCTCGGAGAGCTGCTTCGCGACGCGCTTGATCACGACATTGCGCGGGTCGGCGATGGTATAGACCGGGTGGCCGAAGCCGATGACGACTTCGCGCGCCTCCACGCGGCGCCGGATATCCGCTTCCGCCTCGTCCGCGGTCGGGTAGCGTTTCTGTACATCGAACGCCGCTTCGTTGGCGCCGCCGTGTTTCGGGCCGCGCAGGGCGCCGATGCCCCCCGCGATGGCCGAGTAGAAATCCGAGCCGGTGCCGGCGATGACGCGGCAGGCGAAGGTGGAGGCGTTGAATTCGTGTTCGGCGTAGAGCACGAGCGAGGTGTGCATGGCCCGCACCCAGGAGTCCGAGGGCGGTTTGCCGTGCAGCAGATGCAGGAAATGGCCGCCGATCGAGGCGTCGTCCGTCTCGGTCTCGATCCGCCGGCCGTTGACGGCGAAGTGGTGCCAGTAGAGCAGCGCGCCGCCGAGCGAGGCCATCAGGCGGTCGGCGATGTCTTTCGCGCCCGGTTCGTTATGGTCATGCGCCTCGGGCAGCACGCAGCCGAGGGCGGAGACGTATGTGCGCATCACGTCCATCGGGTGGGTGGCGGCGGGGAGCATTTCTAGCACGGTTTTGACCGCAGCCGGGATGCCGCGCAGCGCGCGCAGCTTGGTTTTATAGGCCGCGAGTTCGCCTGCGTTGGGCAGGCCGCCATGGATCAGGAGATGCGCGATCTCCTCGAACTCGCAGGCCTCCGCGACATCGAGGATGTCGTAGCCGCGATAGTGCAGGTCGTTGCCGGTGCGCCCGACCGTGCAGAGGGCCGTGTTGCCGGCGGCAACACCTGAAAGGGCGACGGATTTTTTGGGTTTAGGCAGCGTGGTCTCGCTCATCATGCGCCTCTCAAAATATACCGGGTTTGGACAAGGCGAGCTTGCCGGCGGGCAGCGCCACGTTGAGGGCGGCGAGCTCGCCGGCGGCGAGTTTCGGCAGGTCCTGCACGGCTTCGAGGAAGCGGTTGCTCTCGCGCGTGCTGATGATGCCGTCCGTGAGTGCAAGGAACTTGCCGATATAGTCGTCACGCTCGAACGGTTTGGCGCCGAGCGGATGGGCGTTGGCGACCGCCATCTCATCGATGAGCGTCGTGCCGTCCGCAAGCGTGATTTCGACGCGCGCGCCGAAGGCTTTTTCATTGATATCGAGCGTGTGGTAGCGCCGCGTCCATTCCGGGTCCTCGCGGGTCTCTATCTTGTGCCAGAGTGCCACGGTGTCGGCGCGGGTGGCTCGTTTGGGCGCGTAGCTGGTTTCGTGGTGCCAGGCGCCGTCCTGCAGGGCGACGGCGAAGATATACATGATGGAGTGGTCGAGCGTCTCGCGGCTCGCCTTCGGGTCCATTTTTTGCGGATCGTTCGCGCCCGTGCCGATGACGTAATGGGTGTGGTGCGACGTGTGGATGACGATTTTCTCGACGGCGGCGGTATCGGGGATGTCGGCGCGCATGCGGAAGGCGAGGTCGATCAGCGCCTGCGACTGGTATTCGGCCGAGTGCTCCTTGGTGTAGCTGTCGAGGATCGCGCGCTTGGCCTCGCTTGGGCCGGGCAGGGCGACATGGTAGACCGCCTCCTTGCCGCCGAGCAGCCAGGCGATGACGGAATCCTCGCCCTCGTAGATCGGGCTCGGCGCGCCTTCGCCGCGCATCACGCGGTCCACGGCCTCGACCGCCAGTTTGCCGGCATGCGCGGGGGCGAAGGCTTTCCACGAGGAGATTTCGCCCTTGCGGGACTGGCGGGTGGTGAAGCTGACATGCACCGCCTGCTGCACCGCCTGATAGATCATCTCGGGCTTGAGGTTCAGCAGCGTGCCGATGCCGGCGGCCTGGGCAGGGGCGAGGTGCGCGATGTGGTCGATCTTGTGCTCGTGCAGGCAGATGGCGCGCACGAGGTCGATCTGGATCTCGTAGCCGGTGGCGATGCCGCGGATCAGGTCGCGCCCGGAGCGTTCCATGGTCTGCGCGACAGCCAGGATCGGCGGGATGTTATCGCCGGGGTGGGAATAGTCGGCGGCGAGGAAGGTGTCGTGATAGTCGAGCTCGCGCACCGCGGTGCCGTTCGCCCAGGCGGCCCATTCCGGGCTGACCGTGACCCGCGGGGGCGCGCCGAACAGGGTGGCGCCGCCCTTGCGCGGGTGGCCGAGGGCGGCTCCGCGGGCGGAGACGGCCGGGCGGCGGTTGACGGAGGCGATGGCGACGGCGGCATTGTCGATGATGCGGTTGATGATCATCGCGGTGACGTCTTTTGGCACGGCGACCTTGTCGGCGGCGACGGCGGCGATCTTCCAGGCGAGCTGATCCTCGCGGGGGAGGACCGTTTTGGACGGGTAAACACGGACTTCGGTGGTGTGCATGGCCGGTGTATCGCTCCTATCGACATTTTGTGTATCTGGCTTTGGCGCTACATCGCGCCGTTTGCCGGCGGCGTCCAGACGGACGGCTGGACGCCGCCTGGGTCATCCTTCGGTCGTCGTCGCGCGCCAGGGCAGGATCAAGGGCGTTGATCCTGACTTTGTATTGTCGGGCGGGCGTGATTACCTGCCGCGTTTGGTCCAAATGGCTGTTCGGCTGCATACTGAAGGGTTTCGCGCACCACAGATTTGTCGCTGTGCCGAAAATACTGCGCGAAACGTTTCACGCCGTGGCCATCGTCTTACGTCATGGCATGCGTCTTGTGGCTTGGCATACGTCTTGGGAAACGGCATGCCAAGGCAGCGGCGCGTTTCGATGTCGATTTTTAAGCCCGCGTTCCACCGTCTGAGTACGAAATAACGTCTTGATCTTGAAGGCATACCGTTCTTTTTTTCGTCAATAAAGGCAGCGCCATATGAGATTGAACGTCCACGAATGTTTCGTGACGGCGCACGGAACTACGTCAAGTTTGCAAAATCAGGGCGGCACGTTGCCCTTGGGTGCGAGGGCCATTTCCGAGACGCCATGGTTGCTCTGGTACGATGACGCGCCTGGAATCGAACAATCGGCCGCCATTGTTTCGTCGCGGCGTTCAGTTGCGCGACCCGGCGGCGTTGAGACGTTATTTTTTCAAGGCTGACAGACCGATAGCCAAATTAACTATTGGCGAAATTTCCCCGCGGCTGTTAGAGAGTCGTTGGGAGATTGAGCCATGGCAGATTTTAGCGGCGAACTCGTTAGCGTACCAACGACGTCCCGGACCAGCGAGGGTGTGGCGCAGATCATTCGGGCAGCGATCCTCGGCGGCGAGCTGGCACCGGGAGCCTCGTTGCGCGAGCGGCGGCTCGCCGAAGAGCTCGAGGTCAGCCGCACACCCGTGCGTGAGGCCCTGTTCACCCTGCAGGGCGAGGGGCTGGTCGAGCTGACGCCGGGGCGGGCCGCGCGTGTCCGGCGGTTGGATATCGCTGATATTGCACATCTTTATCGTCTGCGCGGCTTGCTCGAAGGGTTCGCCGCCGCGTGTGCCGCGCGCCGGCGCGATGAGGAGATGCTGGGGCGCGTGCGCGAGGCGCTGGCAGCCCAACGCCAGCTCGGCCAGAACGTCACCGCTACCGAACAGGCGCGCGCTGACCTCGCATTTCACGAAGCGATCGCGGAGGCCGCCGGCAGCCCCCTGTTGTTGACCCTGGTGCGGCAGGTGCTCGCGGTGACGATGGTTTTCAGGGCGGGCTACCGCAGCTCAAGTGCCCGGACCCGGCAGGTGCTGCGTCAGCATGGCGGCATCCTGAAGGCGATCAATATGGGGTCGCCAGCGGAAGCCGAAGCGCTGATGGCGGCGCATGTGGCAGATGCTGCCGAACTCGTCCTGAGAACGCTTAAAAAACGCGCAGGCAATGAGCGCTAATTTATGTCATATCTTACACGGTGTTTCTCGATAGAATTTTATGATGACCGTTAGTTGCCAACGACCGTTTTCCGCTGACAATTCTACGTTTCTGTCATTGTTTCGAAAGTTTTATCGTTTCGTGACGGTTGCCGTGTACCCCGTGCGGACGTTCCATACCGGTTCCGGCTCGCTACAAAATACCCCCGTTCGATAAAAGCCGGCCTCATTTATACATGGCGAGCAGCGCCGCCGCGATTTCGTGCAGGTCGGCGCCGATGATGTCAGGTTGCGGACCGGCGGGCAGCGCCGCGTTATCGGGCCGCAGGATCAGGGCGCTGCCCCAGCCGGCCGCGGCAGCGCCCAGCGTGTCCCATGTGTGGCAGGCAATCAAACATAACCGGCGCGGTGCGACGCCGAGCGCCTGTTCGACGGCACGGTACGTCTCGGGTGCCGGCTTGTAGCGCTTCACCGTATCGTCGATGCTGAAATTCTGCTCGAAGAACGGCATGAGGCGGGCGCGCTCGAGCTGCGCGATGCACGTGTCGCGCGGGTTGTTGGTCAGCGTCGCCATGCGGAATCCGGCATCGCGCAGCTTTGCGAGCGCCGGCGCCACGTCGCCATGCGGCGGCATCGCCGCGATCGCGGCTTTTACCTGTGCGAGATCATCCTCGGTGATGCGCTTGCCGTGAATGGCGCCCAGCATGGTGAGGACGGCGCCGCCAAGCGCCCCGAACGGGATGTAGTCGCCGGCCAGGGTGAGCGCCTGGCTGTAGAGAATGAGCTGGGCGAACCATTCGCGCATGGCCGCGCGCCTGCCGAACATGCGCTCGAAATGCGGGGCGAGCGTGTCGAGGTCGAGCAGCGTCTCGTTGACGTCGAAAATCAGGATCGGCAGGTCGGACATGGAATGCCTCCGTTCGCCGCATCGCGGCTGGACCGGAGATGGGTCAGGCGGTTGAACGTCGCAACCCTGCGCGCGGTGTCAGACTCTTAATGGAAGTGCGTGACGAAAACGGCCAGGGCGCCCATCATCATGACAATGGCAGCCCCGGTGCCGACGCCGCCCAGAATCACACCGCGAAGAGGCTTTTGCAGGTCCTCCATCTCGGCCCGAAAGGCTTTGTTACGCTCGTCCATCTCCGCCAGCAACTTCTGGCTGTGGGCATCGTAGCTGAACCTGGTGTCGCTCATGGCTGTCCCTATAGCACTTTATCGCAGCTTGGGTTGAGAAATATGTAGCTCGGTTCCGGCTTCGGCGTCGCACGGTGATCATAGTACAGCGTCAGCGCCCCGAGGACCACGCCGCCGAAGGCGACGATGACGGTCGCGAACGCGATAAACAGCTGGGCGCGCGCGATGCGCATGCCCTGCAGCTTGGCGGCCGTATCGGCGTTGAAATTGTTGATGCGCTCTTGCTGCTCGATCAGGTCGAGGGCTGTGGGGTCGGTCGGCATGAGGGGAAGAAAGAACTACTTTTTATGAACAAAAAGTAGCAGAAAAATTTTGGGGATCCGGGGCATGGGCTGTTTCGACGTCTGAGCCCATGACCCGGCTTCTTTCATCAGGTATCCAAATTCGCCACTTTCAACGCGTTCGTCACGATGAAATCCCGCCGTGGCTCCACGATATCGCCCATCAGCGTCGCGAAAATCTGGTCGGTATCCTCGGCGTCCGCGATCTTCACCTGCAGCAGGCGCCGCACCTCCGGATCCAGGGTCGTTTTCCAGAGTTCTTCGGGGTTCATTTCGCCGAGACCTTTAAAGCGGCTGACGGTCAGGCCGCGGCGGCCATAGGAGAGCATGATGTCCCACAGGGCGGCCGGACCATGGATCGGCTTGGCCGGACCATCGATGCTCAGCGTCGCGTCCGTCCCGAACAGGGCGGCGAGGCGGGGGGCGCGGTCGGCGAGGTAGCGCGCCTCGCTGGTGCGCAGCACCGCGGCATCCACCGTGTAGCGTTCCGCAACCCCGCGGACCATCCGGCCGAGCGTGACGCCGCTCTGGTCGGAGGTGACGACCCAGCCGCGTTCGGTTGGCAGCGAGTAGGCGTTCAGCCGGGCGGCGAGCGCCTGGTCGCGCTCGGGATGGCCGAGCGCATCGAGCGACAGCATGCCGGTGATCGCCATCTGTTCGAGATAGGTGACGGGCAGCAGGTTGGAGAGCGCCTGCAGCCGGTGCACGGTCTGGCCGATCCAGGCCATTTCGCCGCGCAACTCGTCGCCGGCGAAGGCCGTGCCGTCGGCGGCCGTCAGCGCCGCCTCGCCAAGCGCGCGCTCGAGCAGGAAGGTCTCCAGCGCCTCGTCATCCTTCAAATAGCGCTGGTCGTTGCCGCGTTTGGCGCGGTAGAGCGGCGGCTGCGCGATGTAGAGATAGCCGTGCTCGATCAGCTTCGGCATCTGCCGATAGAAAAAGGTGAGCAGCAGCGTACGGATATGCGAGCCGTCGACATCGGCGTCTGTCATGATGACGATGCGGTGGTAGCGCAGCTTGCTCTCATCGAAGCCGCCCTGCTCGGGCTCGCCGCGGCCGATGCCGGTGCCAAGGGCGGTGATCAGCGTGCCGATCTCCTGGCTGCCGA
>Ga0116230_10007500_pt1 | contig 10773 bp, 6 predicted proteins | sample S1TSphfallax_3_FD_88678 | JGI IMG/M metagenome (GOLD analysis project Ga0116230, IMG submission 88678) | Host-associated microbial communities from peat moss isolated from Minnesota, USA - S1T2_Fd - Sphagnum fallax MG | ecosystem: Host-associated > Plants > Peat moss > Unclassified | place: USA...
GGGATTAGAAAAAACGGGATTCGGAACGGGATTCAGAATTTTACGGAAAACGGGATTAGTAAAATGAGATTTGGAAAAACCAGATTCGGAACAGGATTCGGAAAAACGGGCGGCCCGGCACTCCCGGACTTGCACATGGGCTTGTAATGTTGCCATTTGTACATTGTTTGTCATGTCGTAGCTGCATACCGAGCTAAATACGGGATTGTAGATAATGACATGGTTTAAGGTTTTCATTTTATATAATTCGATAGCTTTTTTCCAACCTTTTCATTTCTTGGACTACCCAATTTTTGAACTTTGGTCCTTTGATAATTTTTTTTTTCTCATTGGGTTTTTTAACATTTTTTGATCCACCCATATTTGTACATCTTTTATCAATATAATATTTTCCTTTAGTCACATTTGTTTGATGGGTATATGGTTAATCATATTTGTTTTTTTTTTCATAATCTTTTTAGTACTTTAAACGTAAGAATCAAAACTTAAATATGCCCATATGAATAGGTAACATTAATTTGTTTAGGGTTTACAAATATCAAAATGAACATTGTGCAATACCTACACCCTTTCTATTATAATTTCCATTATTTCAAATATGCAATACATACATATAGGTTTCGTAATAGTTGTTGGTCTTTTACATCCATTGCAATACCTTCATGTAGGTCTTTAAATCATTGTTGATTTTTAACATATTTTACAATACTTGCATATAGGTTTCCATTGTAATATTTATGGGATTCATATGACATAATAATCTAGTTTAAGTATCAATAAATAATGCCATAATTAAGGAATTACTAGAAAAATATTTTAGATAATGTAAATGATTGATTATCATATTTAAACAATCATCTATTTCTTAACATTAATTAACTAATAATTTGGTTGAACTTTGATTATTCAAATAATTAAAATTTATATTTAAAAATCAAATTAATAATTTGATGTTTAATTTATTATTTTAATTACAATTTTTATATTGATAAGTTATTCAAATCATTAATTTGGATAATTATTCATGATAATTAATTGTCATAAACTTAATTTAGGCGTATAAAGAGACATATTTTGGGTAATTAAACCATTTATTTTGAAATGATCTTACATGTGGGTATTGCATTTAGGGTTGATTATTCACCTAAGGTTGTTTAAATCACCTATGGATTATTTCAAAATGAACTCACATGCAAATATTGCATATAAGTTTTAGTTTTCATTGAAAGGCCATTTAAACAACATATTGGCTATTTCGAAATGACCCTACATATGAGTATTACATTTAAGGTTGACCTTAGGTTACATGAATTACATAAGGGTTATATTGAAACGAACTTGAATATGGGTATTTCATTTAAGGAAACACAAAAAAAAGTATATCTATTACCATTTGGTAATATTTCCAAGTTAAGTTTTTTCACTTTCTTAATAAATTATAAAATGACATTGCATTGTTTTATATATGTTTAAGCCTTAAAAATTCTGCCCAAAATGCACCTTAGATTTATTTAAATTATTATAGACTTGTAAAAAAAATGTTGATTAATTTATATCTCCTAAACTCTAAACTTGAACCATAATTCTAACATTAAATAATAAATTTTACATTAAACCCTAACCCCTTGTATCATCAATGTGACCAATTTTGCATTATGTTCATTTTTATATATGTTAAATCATACTATAACGTGAATAAATAATTTTGAAAACATGAATTTCATGATGTATTGGTGAGGAATCAAATATTTAAAAAATATTTTTATGTTTCATGGTTAATGAATTATCACAATTGATATGGGTATTACATTTAAACAAAAGTGGGTTAGGAAATAATGAACTTTAACAATTATGGAACATATGGAAACAAAGGAAATTCATAATTATGTTATTGATCTAAACAAATGATAAAATTAAAAAACAATACAATGAACAAAGTTTATAGTATAAACCTTAATCCTTGATATATATGAACCAAATTCCTAAACATGAAATCATAAGGCATAACCTTAAAAATCCAAATGATATTTTTCCATAAGCCTTATTACAACCCTAGCTATACGAAACCTTAACAAAAAAAAATCTTAGTGATATATGCCCTAAACCCAAAAAACTTTACAAAATATACAAATTATATAATACAAAACAAAAAAATTAAAAAAAACATAGCAAAAAAATTAGAAACCAAATCTTTAAAATTTTAAACTACAAAGATTTATTCACCGAAAAAAACCTAAATATTGAAAAAAATGAATTTTTTTTTGTAAAAAACCAAAAGAAAATATATGTCTCTTACTTTTGTGTGATTTTTCTAAATTAATGTTTTCCACTCTCTTTGAAAAATATATAGAATGAAATTGTATTACTTCACATTTGTCTAAACCCTAAAATTCAACCCCCAAATTTAGCCTAGTTTAGGTTAATTATTATAAATTTGTGAAAAACTTACTAATTAATTTATGTGTCCCAACTTTAAACCTAAACCATAATTGAATAATACATAATTATAATAATTACATGAAAAGATGTATCATAATGTCCATTCCATAAATAAATTAGGTAAACAAAAATTAATATAATATGCATTTAAAAGATTAAAATGGTTGCAATTATGACATTGTTTCCACTATAAATTATTCGTAATAACTACATATGGGACTTATGTTCATCATCTATGAATTAAGGCAAACCTTAATAAATTGATAGGGAGGATTGCGGGGGAGGGGGGGAGAGGGGGAGAGGGGGTGGGAAAAATGAATAGGTAATTAGTTCGGTATTTGGCTATGTAAAAACCATAGGTAGGTAGGTGAACATAGTGGTAGGTACGAAGGTGGGTGCATAGGTAGGTAAGTAGGTATATAGGTCAGTAATTGGGTTAATAAGCAAATTAGGGAAATTTAAGGAGGAAGGTAAATAGGTTATTAGAGTAGGTAAGTATGTAGGTAAGCAAGTTAGTAGGTAGGAAGAAAGTTACATTAGCTAGGTAAATAGGCAAATTAGTACGTAGGAAAAAGTCACCTTATCAAAGTGATTAGGTTTGTAAAGTACTTATGTCAATAGGGTGGTTGTGTATATAAAATTGATAAATAATAATGTAACTAGGTCAGTAGGGTAGGTATTTAGTACAATGGTTAGGTTAGTAAGGAGATTAAGTTAGTACAATATGTAATTAACAAGGTAGCTATGTTAGTAGGGTAGGTAGTTAGTATAATACTTCGGTCACTAGGATAACTAGTTATTAAGGTAACTATGTTAGTAGGGGATGATTACTAAGGTACCAAGGTTGGTACAATATTTATGAGGGTAGGAAGGTGAGTAGGGTAACTATGTGTGAGGTCAGGTCAAGAGAAAAAATAGCCAAAAACAAACCCCAAAAAAACAAAAGTACAATGGTCAGCAACAAAAAGAAATGGACTGTGATGAACCTCATTTGACGTTGAATGAAAAAACGCAGCCCATCCAGTGGACAGAACAGCCAACTGGTGCATTGGTGGCTGCTGGTTCACTCTGGCCCAGTCTACCTACTTGACAAGAAAGAAAAAAGAAAACAAAACAAGGGGTGCTACTTGTACAAAGGATGTTTTTCAGGAAAATGACTCAAGCTTGCCATAATTTTAGGAATAAAAAATTGGAATTGCCATATCTATAAGTTGTTGCATGTCTCCTCTAGTAGATGTATAGCATGTTAGGTGGATCTCTGAATTTTTAAAGAACTGATGTCAGTTCTGGTTCTTTAAACAATTTCAGAATCAAGAAATCGTCAGTTCCAGTTCTTTGAAAAAGATTCATAATCAAAGAACCATCACTGCTTTGGTTATTTCAAAACCTGAAAGAATCAACAGGTTTCATGAAACAACCAGCAAAGAACCAGTGATTCTTTGACTGGTTCTTTGATTTTTTCATATTTTTTGAGAACTGCAATTATATACCAAAACTGGGTTTTTGAGAACCAGCAAGTATGCACGTATATACTAATTGATAACCAGCAAGTATCTGTCCAGCATTCTAAGAACCATCCAACACTGGTATATAGCCGGGTTTCAAAAAAAATCTACTTTTCTTTCTGATGTGTAGCCAAATTTGGCTAAAAGAGTCCTCTTCATGTGGATGATGGCTAGTCCACCTACTTTACAAAGTTGAAAAGAAAAACCCTGGGCTCCCCTAATTGTCTCATTGAAGAGGCAAAATAGCCACTTGCTGCAGATTCCGCGGCCATGCTGACTCTGGTTCTAGACCCCCCCTCCATAAGAGGGATTGGCCCACTAGCTACCAGATGGGTGAATTGGAGACCAACAACAAAATTTACTCTTTTAAAGTTAGCTCAAAAATTTACTTTAGAAATTTATTAGAGTTCAAAGTTACTTTGGGATAGAACATATCAACTAAAACTCACCAATTTAAACCTCAAAACACCCAAAAAAAAACATACCTAAATGATATGAAATCACTTCTACTAGTACTAGCTCCAACTTATAGTAGCTAGAGGTTGTTGCATACACATAATTATGAAAGAGTCAAGTAAAATGGTTGTGATACCTGAATTGAATTAGAAAACAAAATTCAAGGATTCAACATTTTAAATATAATAAGTTGAGAGAGAGCTTCTTGTTTAGGGTGGTAGAAACAGAACACTGCATGCATCCCAAACATTACAAAGGACTAGTTAAGCCATTTGTGTATCCAAGATTGCGTGTTTCCAAGGTGCCATTCTGTACCTTTGTTAGTAACCCATTGTGGTGTCCCATTCCAGAGAATAGGCAACCACTTGCTGCTTTCAGTTTTAGTAGAGTGAGTTTTGATTTGTAAGGTGAATTGATGATGAATGATGTGGGAGAAGTGTGAATTGAGAGTGAGAAAAACTGGTTATGCTTTCGGAACTGGCCCTGGTAGAACCAGTTCCCACCCAGTGGAACTATGGCTCAGCATTTCATGAGATTGATGGCAGCTACTTCAGTGTTGAAATGGAGGAGGATGGTAAATAAGCTATGGGTGTTCTCTCCCTGACTGCCCAATTGCCCAACCAAGATGTGTCTGGTGATGTATAATAAGATGCAAAATTATTATTCCCACTTTGGCTTTGTAATAGACACTTAGACTCATTTTAGTGTCTCAGAGGTCTACGAATTTCTGGAGAGTACTCCTTTGAATTTCATGCCCAAAGAGGAATTGTATCCCTACTATTTGCGCACCCACAAAAAGTTGAATCGTTGAAAAAGATGAAGAAATGAGTTAGATGTCACCCTCCAAAGTAAGGGGGGAGGGGGTCAAAAGGTGAAAACAAAAAACCACTGCGCACTTCAAAGACTATTGCTGAGCACCCAAAAAAGTCTTTGAAAGTCGATCTATTGCTTTTATGGTTCAAAGATGATTTGTTGATCATAAGGTTGTGCTCTTATATTGCTTTAAATCACTTAAATTGAACAAGAAATGAGAAAGTTACGAGCATTGAAATAAGAGGGGTAGAACAGGAAAAAAGAAAAAGAAAAATGTGTTTTATAACTTGGAAAAGCTTATTTCTCTTCTTGCTCTTCTATAATTACTCCTTTGCATCTGCTGTTGAATTGAAAAGCTCAAGTTAGCGCTCCCATAATATTTTAAATCACTCAAAATGGAGAAGAATTGAGAAGGATTTGCCAAAGTGTTCGATGATAGATTAGTGTTTGATGATGGGTTGTTCTACCCTATATAGGTGGGCCAAAGGGAAGGAATTCTATATTTCAAAATACAACCTTCTATCCCAGGGAGCCTCCATAATTTCATTTTTTTTGAGTGATGGACCAATCAAATTCGCTCATTGCAAAAAAAAATTGAACTTGGCAGGTACTTCAAGTAATGAATAGTAGGGTAAATAGGTCAGTCACTGAACACTTAGCAGCTCCAATAGCTGGGATTTAGTGGCTGGCATTTGATGGCTCTGGTCTTTCTAGACTTTTGGTAGGCCATGAGTCTAGCCAACGATAGCCTTTTACCAACTCCAAATTGAGTTCCAAATGAAAAAGTTGTGACCTCTCAAAGTGGATGGGATGTTTGAAAAAAGAAAATTCACCATAGAACACATTTGAGTCTTATAACAGTGCATAACTAGTCACTCTATACCCTATGCATGTACACAACCCCTAACCATCAAAGCCCTACTTGAAATACAAAAGGAATATTTTCAAACAAATTTATATGAAGATAAAAAATTCCCAAATATTTTCACCTTCAACTGCACAATCATGAATCCTTTAGGGTTCTGAAATACAAAATATTTTGAACTTCCACCCATATAGATGGAAGCTCCTACCTAGGATCTAAAATCAATAGTCTAGGTGGTGCCACATGGGGCAATCCCTTGATAAACCTCTCCAAGTTTGAATGGATGTCTTTCTCCCTCTCTTTCTTTACCATTGCCAATGTTGTAGGAGCTTTTATCTCACTAATGATTTTGGAGCTTCTCTCTCCTTTTCTCTCACTAACATAGTAGGAGCTTCAAAACTTTTGTCTCCTCTTTCATTAGCATTACATGAGTTTTTCATTCCCCTTCTTTCATTGATGCTACCAAAATTTCAATACTTTTCTCTTCCTCTTTTTCATTAGCATTACAAGAATTTTTTATTATCTTTCTTTCATTGACATTCCAAGAGATTGAAAGCTTTTTTCTCCCTTTCTTACAATTATTTTGTAAAAGCTTCACAACTTCTCTTTTCTTCTCCCTCACATCTAACATAAGAACTTCTTTCTATTTTTTTCTCACTGACATTTCAAGAGCTTGAAAGTTTTTTTTTCCAAGTCTCTCATTGAGGTTACAAAAGCTTTTCACTCCCTTTCTCTCATTGACGACGTAAGAGCTTCACAACTTTTCTCTTCCTTCTTCTCATAACTAGTGTTGCAAGAGCTTCTTTCTATCTCTTTTTTATTAACATTTTAAGAGCTTGAAAGCTTCTCATTCCTTTTGCCTTTTTCTCATTAACATTCCACTAACATTCCAAAAGCTTTTGAACTTTTCATTCCTTCTTTCTCACTAACGCTATAGGAATTTCACATCTTTTCTCTCCATTTCTCTCACTAATGTTGAAGGAGTTTTAAATCTTTTCTCTTGTTCTCTTTCATTAAGATTGATGTAGGAGTTTTAGTTTTCAAAGTTTTTCCTCCCTCTCTTTCACTAGTGTTGCAAGAACTTCTCTATCCTTCTTTCTTTCACTAATGCTAAAGGTTGCATTCATAGCACAATCCATAGTCATCCACTCTTGAAATCTAGGTATGGTGTTGTAAACTTCATGAGAACCTCCCCTTGCCAAAATTCGAACACCAAATTGCTTCCCAACTTGAATGCCAATTTCATTTCCATATGTGGTCTGGAAGGTAGTTGTGATGGGCATACAAATTTTGCAAGTTTCGATAAAAGTATGGCATGACTAGTTGGTCAAGCCTTGTGTAACCTTTTTGTAAGACATATGTTCAATTCTAGATGTCTTTTCTTGAACCAATAACATCAAATGTTTTTTGGAACTCCATTTTGCAAAGGGGTGGATTTTGTCCAAGTTATCTTTTCTACCTTCAATTTGAGTTGTTGTAGGGTGATAAATAGCTCACACTTTTGCATGTTTAATATCCATGCTACAATTGTTTCATCCTTTTGATTTGGTAACAAACCAGGTGGGGCCTTAGTTTTGCCATTCAAATAGTTTGAAAGTGAAGTTAATAGTATGTTCCAATGTTTATTGGCCCTCATCAAAGAGGTATGCCCTTTTTCCATAACATCCATAGCCTCTTTTAATTGTTGATCAGTCCATTTGCCACAAGGTAAAATAATCGATACCTTATTAAACCTTATATTGATATGTATGGTTGGCATTGGCATGGGTGTGGTTGGTGTGGTAGGTGGTGGCATGGCTATGGTTGGTGTGGCAAATTGAGGTTTTTTGTTTTCTTGGTCATCTTGCTCAAAGGTTTGCACCCCACTCCATCATTTCCTTGGAACATTGAAACTATTTGGTGGGCAGTCCATGAATGGTCTTGTCCTTTGTCTTAGTACATCATGTTGGCCCCTTACTTGCATTGCTAGAATTTTCAACCTTCGATCCTTCCTAGCCTTAACCTCCAAGTAATATGGGGCATTTATTCTAATCCCACTAGAGGTATACCTTTTTATTTTTTGAAATAGCCAATATATTAAAAAAATTAAAATCCATGTAAGTTTTTATAGCATATCGTTTTAGTTTTTCATATGAATCAAAGAGATGGTGGAAATCAATAAAATCTTCCTAAACTAAGATTTCATCTATTGTTGATGTGCAAGTTGTGAAAAGAAAAAATGTCCATGTGTAATGCTTAGGAACATAAAGAACTATTCATGGTTTTGTTTTTGCAAAACTTTATTTGAATTCAATGGCACTTGTAGGACTTTCAAACTTGATGGTAATTATAAGAATCTAAACTTTACGATAATATAGAAATTTTGAGTATTTTTTTTTCATTTCTCGGTCTACTTCTACTTTTTAATAGAATCTAACTTTTGTTTAACTTGTATATTTATTTCAGTTTTTTATTTATTAGATGTGACTTTTGTTTCACTTGTCCATCTATTTCAAAACTTTCTATTGTTAGATCTAACTTCTCTTTCACTTATCAAATTTCTTTACTAGAGGCTTCAAAACAATTGCAATAGGGAATAAAAGCTCCAAGAAATTTTGGAAGAAATCTTTTACATTAGGTGGTAAAGTGAACATGCTTTAAAAACATATTCATGAAAAATGCAATGTTCTTACACAATTGAATGCAACGTCCATACAAAAATTTGTTCTTGCTTTGAATTGTTGTTACCTTGTATATTTTGGAAAGAAATTGTGCTTGATTTGGAGCTAGGTGGGGGGGGGTGGGTGTGAGGACATGGTTAATAGTGTACTAAAATTTTGAGTAATGTGTACATTAAATTGTGTAAGGAACAATGTTTTTAGGCTTTAAGTACATGTCGTTGTTTGCTTTGTGTTTTGGAGTGCTTTATTATTATTATTTTAGGTTTCCCTTCATTCATAATGTCCTTGTTTTGGTATATGACCGACATTGACCATCATCACACATTTGTTTGTGTTTTTTGGTGTTTCTATTTTCTATTGATGAACCATTCACTAGGTGTATGGTGCACCAAAGTCCCCAATACCAATTTCTTGTTTTACTTTTATGCAAGCCTGTTTTTGTAGTTTTGAACATTTTCCCTTCACATTGTACTCACCTCCCAATCACCAATCAGTTTTTGTTTATTAAATTAAGTGACCTTATGACCTTATTACTAAATAGTTGCTTGCTATTTGAAATGCTTAAATATACCCATTACTAAACACAACTTTGTGAACATTGATTAAATGTTTCCTAATAGTTTTTTTTTTCACTTACCCAATTATAGACAACATTTTACGTAGCCTAGTTAAGTCCTTTGATTTCTCCAAACACAATAATCAAATATTGAACGTTTGATAACAAAAACTATTTTACACAATTATTAGTAATAAAAAAATGTATTAGGATATATGTCTTGTACTGGATGGCCATTTGATGATTGGTTTTTGTTCAACTATGAGCATGTTTATTCTAGAGGTGAATAGGAGAGATAAAATCATATCTTATTTATATAAAATAATTAGTGTCCGTACATGCTTGATTCAATAATTCATGATTGGTTGGAGCTCCCCCCCCTTCCCCTTAAGAACCCCCAGCCAGAGCAAGCGGCAGTTGATATCTCCATTGGAGATTGCTATTTTAATTCACATTGAGCTCAAATGGAATGTTTTTACAAACCATCATTTATAATTTTTTAAAACTTTGGGGGTGGGCATGATGCCTTTTTTGAATCAACTATGCTTTTTTTTAAGGCAAGATTACAAGTTGCATTCATTTATTAGCCCCATTTTAAAAAAAAAACCTTTGAATAAGTAGATTTTTTCTAGGATACCCCCCAAATTATTTTTTGAAGGGGGGGGGGGTATTCTTGCATTTAATAATAATTCATATATTGTAATACCTAGGTAGGTTGAACCAATGTTTGTCAAATAATTAATTAGTTAAAAAAAAAAGAACATACCTTGGTAGCAAGCTTCAAAAAATGTTTGTCAAATAAATAAATAAATAATTTAAAAAATCATTTCAACCAAATAAGAAATTGGAAATTTCAACATTTATGAAAAAAATATAAATTAATGTGAAAAACTGCCAAGGTAGTAGTAAGGTATATACTATTAAAAGCCAATATACCCATCATCTATCTCTCTTGCAAATGATGTCCCCACCCAACCTCAAAAGAAAAAAAAGGTTTTGGGTTTTGGCCTTTGGTGTGTGTGAAAAAAATAAAACACACACACACACACACAATATACACACAAGTTGTGGAAAAGAAAAGTGCCTTTTTACACAACATTCATTTGATGGGTAGAAGTGGACAAAATGGACTTTGATACATAACACTTTAGTCTTTTGCTTAATTGATCATTTTGCTTGCAAAACGGGTTTACAGACTAGTTAGACACTAATAAGAGACATATGCATGTCTATTAGACACCCAAAGCGCACATAACAGGACCAAAAATCAATGTCTGGGCATCATCATCATCCATCAGCTCTCTTTTCTCAAAAACATGGATGACGAGGCAGACAAGAAAAAAGAAGAAGGAGAGCGTAGTACTTTTTGCTGCTTTAGTAGCATCCATCCTCCCTGTCGAAACGCAGTGGGGAGCGTACGGGATCTTGCAAAAAAAACGTGGAGAGTGTGGGAGCACACAGCCAAAAACTTGGCAGGAA
>Ga0116230_10007501_pt1 | contig 10773 bp, 12 predicted proteins | sample S1TSphfallax_3_FD_88678 | JGI IMG/M metagenome (GOLD analysis project Ga0116230, IMG submission 88678) | Host-associated microbial communities from peat moss isolated from Minnesota, USA - S1T2_Fd - Sphagnum fallax MG | ecosystem: Host-associated > Plants > Peat moss > Unclassified | place...
ACAGAAGCGCACTGCGCCGGAGGGAATGTGGGCGGATGTTCGTTAGGACAGACAACGGCAAAGGCCTTCACGCAGAGGGCGCCAAAGCAGCCACGGCCACAGTCGTACGAGTGGAATCAATCTCGACATTGTCATCCTGAGACGTAGCCGAAGGACCTGCTGTTCGTCGGGCAGCCGCAATCTGCAGGTCTCTCCACTACGCAGGACGGTGAAGCTGTCTTGCTCCGGTCGAGAGGACAATTCAGTAGGTGGGACGGACTTAATCCGAAGTGCCCTAACGCCGTCCCTGCAGCGTCTTGGGCGGGGGGGTGCGCGCGGCGGGCCGTGCCGCGGCGACCGCCTTGCGCGCGGCGCGCTTGGCCGCCAGCTCACGCATCTCGCGGCCCAGCGAGGTGTAGTTCATCACCGCCTGCTGCAGGATCATGATGAGGTTGCCGACGTTCCAGTAGAGGCCCAGCCCGGCGGCGTAGTTCCACGTCATGTAGCCGGAGAAGGCGGGCATCATGAAGGCCATCATGCGCTGCTGCTGCGGATCCACGCCGGGGGAGGGCGTATAGAACTGCACCAGGAACGAGGTGAGCACCATGAAGATGGGCAGGATGTGCCAGGGGTCGGCCGAGGAGAGGTCGGGCAGCCAGAAGAAGTGCGCCTGGCGCAGCTCGACCACCTTGGTCATCATGGTGAAGAAGGCCAGCAGCAGCGGCAGCTGGATGAGCGAAGGGATGCAGCCGCCGAACATGCTGACGCCGTTGTCCTTCTGGCATTGCATGATCTCGGCGTTCATCTCGGCCATCCTGGGGTCGGTGGCCTTGGGGTTCTTGTATTTGGCCTTGATGGCGTCGAGCTGCGGCTGGATGCGCTGCATCTTGAGCGCGGAGCGCATGCCCTGCACGCGCAGCGGCAGCAGTACCAGGTTGATGAGCACGGTGAACAGCACGATGGCCCAGCCCCAGGAGAAGTTGCCGGGGGCGCTGGTGGGCAATGTGGCGTTGGGCAGCATGGAGTGCACCGCGCGCAGGCCGAGGAAGAGATACTTGCCGATGGGGCCCCAGAAGCCGAAGTCGAGGATCGGCTCCAGTGAGCTGCCGGTGGCGGTGTGGATGCTCTTGAGCAGGTCGATGTCCTTGGGACCGACGAAGAGGTTCACCGAATCGTGGCCGGAGAGCGAGCCGATGGCCGCGCCGATCACCGGCACGAAGGCGTTGGACTTGGCAGGCAGGTTGTGCGCGCGCAGTATCTCGTCGAGCTGGATCTGGTGGTGCAGCGTGACCAGCGTGGCGTCGGCGGGGTGGTCGGGCAGGAAGGTGGCGGCGAAGTACTGGTCGCTGACGCCGGCGAAGGCGAAGGCGGCGTTGAGGGTCTCGCCGCCGGAGACCTTCTTGGAGGCGATGTGGGTCTCATGGCCGTCGGCGAGGGTGTCGACGACGGTGTCGCCGGCGAAGGAGGAGCGGCCGATGTGCAGGCGCGGCTTCTCCAGGTCGCCGAGGCCGCTGGGCCAGGCGAGCAGCGCGCGGATGGGTACGCCGTCGCGCAGCACGGTGGCTTCGGCGTGGACCAGGTAGCCGGCGCCGAAGGTGAAGCTCTTGTGCACGGTGATGGGGCCGCTGGCGTAGTCGAAGCTGAGCGTGGACGGGGCCTGCAGGCTGGCGGCGGGTGGCGTGGCGACGTAGAGCGCGGTGGCGAGCTGCTGCGTGAGCGCGGGGTCGTACGTGTAGAGCGAGAGCGGCTGGCCGAAGCGGGCGGCGGCCTCATGGTCGATTAGGTCGAGCGGCTGGCCGGCATCGTCGCGGAGCTTCTTGAGCACCCAGGAGGTGACCTGGCCGCCGCGGTTGGAGAAGGTGATGCGGTAGAGGTCGTTCTCGACGACGGTGGAGGCCTCGGCGGTGGCGGCGATCGTTGGAGTCGCTTGCGTGGGGCCGGTCGTGTGGGCAGGGTCCAGCGTCGGACTCGGTGTCGGGCTGGGCGTTGCGCTCGGCGCCGGACTCTGGGGGGCGGTAGCCGGCGCGGTCTGCGCGGGTGGGGTGTCGGGCTGGTTGCGTGCGCGCCAGTACTGCAGGCCGACGATCACACCGACCATGACGACCATCATCACCAGGAAGGAGCGGCTCTCAGGGCCGCCGCTTCCGCCTGCATTGGGGTTCTTGAACTCAGCCAAGGGGAGGTGCCTACGCTTTCAGCGGCCGGAGAGATTCGCAGCCAGTTATAGACAATGGTAAATGGTGGCGGGCGGGAAGGGCGTCAGGGCACGGGATCGTGGCCGCCGGCGGCGAAGGGATGGCAGCGGGCGACGCGGCCAAGCGCCAGCCAGCCGCCGCGCAGCCAGCCGTGGCGCACCACCGCCAGATAGGCGTAGTCGCTGCAGGTGGGCAGGTACTTGCACTGCGCCGGGACGAAGACGTGCAGCAGCGGGGCGAGCCCACGCTTATAGAGCGCGAGCAGGCGACCGGCTATACGTTCGCGGAGTTCGCGGTTCATGCGCGCTGGGGGGGCCCGGCTGCGGCGGCCGGATCTGCGGCAGCAGGGCGTGCGGTGGTTGGGTTCGCTGCCCGGTCGCAGGCGGCCTGCACGGAGCGGAAGATCTGCGCGACCTCACGCTGCAGCAGGGCGAAGTCGGCGTCGATGACGGAGCGGCGGGGATGCAGGATGACGTCGACCGGTGCGGTCAGCATCGGCAGCGCGGCGCGGACGGCCTCGCGCATGCGCCGCTTGATGCGGTTGCGGTCGACCGCCTTGCCGAGCGCCTTGGGTACGGTGAGGCCGATGCGCGGGCCAGAGGTGTCCGACCGCCGGCCCGCGGGTCGCAGGGCGTGGAAGTAAGCGATCTGCCGGGAGAACTGCTTGCGCGCGGCCTTGTAGACGAGCTGGTAGTCAGCGTGTTTGCGCAGGCGGTGGGGGGTGAGCGAGAGCATGGTGGACTGCAGCCGCGGCCTGTCCTGCGGAGCGACCGAAGACTAGTCGCGGAAGCCGGCGGAGACGGCGATCTTGTGCCGGCCCTTGGCGCGGCGCCGGCTGAGCACGGCGGCGCCGGCCTTGGTGGCCATGCGGGTGAGGAAGCCGTGGACCTTGCTGCGACGGCGGCGGTTGGGCTGGAAGGTGCGCTTGGGCATGACTGCGAGTCCTTGGGAAAGATTCTGGCGTAGCGGCGCCAGTCCAGTGTAAATAGAGCGTATGAAAATCCAGTGAAAAGGCTGGAAAGCCTGGCCGGCGAAGTCCGCCGAGGCCGGATTCTGTTGTGCTGTTGCCAGCGCAGGCCGCGGGCGTTTGTACAGTGCCCAGCAGCGTTTTGCCTCGATGCAGCGTGCCGAAAGTCACGCCCCACGACGAGAATTTAGTTTAGCAGAGCGTGCAGTGGCGGGCAAGGAGAAGGCCTCTCTGCGATGCCAAAAGAAGCGTCGCTTCACCGTTGTGGGACAGACGCTCGCAATCTGCAGTAGGGATGGTGCAAGTCCAAAATTCTTTGCCCGTTTACATAAAAACGCTTGCCAGAGCACTGGGGTCTGCGTGCTACTATCGTCTCCGTTCCGTGATTGCGAATGCATCGCGGCAGATATTGCAAGATGACTTCAGGGGGCTCCTCCACGCTGCAAAGGGTTCCACGCTACAAGTGCTCCAAGCTGCAAATTTTCCAAGCTACACGGTTCCAAGCTACGCAGTTCCAAGGCTGTAAAGAGTAGACGTTTTTTTGTTTCGCTTCTCCCCGCATCGTGTATCGCGAGTTGGGGAATTTCTCGGGAAAAGTCCAATGTGAATCCACCTTGCGGGTCCGCCCGCGAGGACGGGCGGTCTTTTCCTTTTTTCGCGCATTCGACCTCGGCTCCGGCCTGGCGGAATGGGCTTTTTCGCTCTCGATGCCCATATAACGACGAAGGATGATACGAGAGATGTCATTTGTTCCTGTGCCAGCGGCGGTTTTAAATCAGTGGGTCCGCGTTCTGGGCGCACTCGAGAAGAAGATCAACCGGCAAAGCTATGAGACCTGGCTGAAGCCGACGCGCTTCTCACACGTGGAGGGCCGCACGATGTACGTGCGGATTCCGTCCGAGGAGTTTTCGTTTGTGGGGACGAAGTACCAGAACCTGATCGATGAGGCGATCGAGACGCTGGGCCTGGAGCTGGATGAGGTGGTCTTCCAGGTGCCGCCGCAGGAGGCGCGGCGGGAGCGCGAGGACGGCGGGTTTGCGCCGCAGCCCAGCCACAGCGCCGCGGCGCCGCGGCGGGGCTACAGCAACGGCGCCGGGCCGGAGCAGTCGCGCTTCGACTGGAACACGGCCGCGCAGCTGAACCCGCGCTACCAGTTCGACAGCTTCGTGCCGGGCAGCGGCAACCAGTTCGCCCACGCGGCCGCGCAGGCGGTGGCGGAGCGGCCGGGCAAGACCTACAACCCACTGTTCATCTACGGCGGCGTGGGCCTGGGCAAGACCCACCTGATGCAGGCCATCGGCCACATGGTGAAGCTGCGCAACCCGATGGCCTCCGTGAGCTATGTGTCCGGCGAGAAGTTCACCAACGACATGATCAGCTCGGTGCGCAACGACAAGATGACCGGCTTCCGCGACCGCTACCGCACCGTCGACGTGCTGCTGGTGGACGATGTGCAGTTCCTGGCGCAGAAGGAGCGCACCCAGGAGGAGTTCTTCCACACTTTCAACGCGCTGCACGAGAGCGGCAAGCAGATCGTGCTGGCCGCCGACCGCAGCCCCAAGGAGCTGCAGGATGTGGACGACCGGCTGCGCTCGCGCTTCGAGATGGGCCTGGTGGTGGACATCCAGCCGCCCGACCTCGAGACCAAGGTCGCCATCCTGATCCGCAAGGCGGAGCTGGAGCAGACCGTGCTGCCGATGGAGGTGGCGCTGTTTATCGCCGGCAACGTGCGCACCAACGTGCGCGAGCTGGAGGGCGCGCTGACCCGGCTGATCGCATGGTGCTCCATGCATGGGGTGGAGATCACGCTGCCCACCGCGCAGCAGTGCCTGAAGCAGTTCATCGACACGCAGGTGCGCAAGGTGACCATCGAAGCCATCCAGCGGGCGACCGCGGAGAGCTTCGGGATGCGCGTGGCCGAGCTGAAGCAGAAGAACAACGCGCGGCAGATCGTGGTGCCGCGGCAGATTGCGATGTACCTATGCAAGCAGCTCACCGAGGCCAGCCTGCCGGAGATTGGGCGGCAGTTCGGCGGCAAGCACCACACCACAGTGATGCACTCGATCGCCAAGATCGACGAGCAGCGACGCCACGACAAGGACCTGAACCGCACCGTGACCAAGCTGATGGAGACGCTGGGGTAAAGCAGTGAAGAGTGCTTGGTGAATAGTGAATAAGACAAAGGGCGCGGAAAGTCCTCATAGCGCAGGTTGGACGCGGGGGCCGTACTCGTGCAGGACAGACGCTTTCATCTTCACACCTCACCCAAGTGAGATGCAGGCGAGTCGATGCAGGCGGGATGCGGCAGGCCCGGCTAGGCGGAGACCCACTCGCGCCAGCCTTCGCCTTCGGCGAGCGCCTTGAGCACCGCGAAGCGGCGGCGGCACAGCCGCGCGATGTAGGGTGCCAGCAGCCAGCGCGCGGCAAGCCGGCCCAGCGGACCGAAGGGCAGAGCGAAGCGGACCTCGTCGTGCAGCGTGGTGTGGGGCCGCTGCGTGGCCGGGTCCTCAGAGTCGTAGGCCTCACGGAAGTGGTGGTCGTGCTGGAAGAAGGCGAAACGGCCGCGCTCCTGCGCATCCTGGAAGAAGGCGGTGAGCTCACCGGTAGGTTGGCGGTGGGGCGGATCGAGCGCCGTAATGAGCGTGTGGTGTTCGGTGGGCAGGCCGAACTTCCAGCCGCGCCAATGCACGCGGCTGCCGGCGACGACCGCCCCGCGCGCGAGCGTGCCCGGGCCCTCCACGAGTTCCATGCCGAGCGTGTCGCGGACGAGCTCGACGCGTGTGGAGAGCGCAAACAGCCGCTCCAGCGGCGCGGCGATGGTGATGGATTCGGTGACGGGCTCGCGGAGGTAGTCGCGCATCTCTTGAGTATGCGCGGGTGGTACGCGGTCTCGCTGTGCCGGGGAGCACTCTGTTTTGGCGTGGCACACAGTCACCCGTTCATCTCTTGAGGACGTTGACGTGGCGCTTTGCGCCGTATTGCAGAAGTCTGTCGTCGCGAGTGACCAGGGTAAGGTTGTGCTCCATGGCCGTCGCAACGATCATGCGGTCGCCGGGGTCTTTGTACGGGTAGTCGGGCAGGCGTGTGGACTCGATGAGAATACTTGCCGTGAGTGGCAGGAGTTTAAGGCCCCCTGCAACGGTGCTTCTGCCCACCCAATCCTCTACAGAGGTACCAAGAGCGAGACGACCCTTAGAGACAGAAAGCGCGACCTCCCAGATGGAAGCGGTGGACACAAAAAGAATCTCCTGCCGTTGCCAGCTCAGAAATTCTTCAACAGTGGAGGTCTTGAGGCGTGCGGCGTCACCGCGGAGAAACCAAAGCCATTCATGCGTATCGAGGAGGTAGCTAGACATTCAGGAACGGATCCCCGAAGGAGTCCAGCTCTTCGTCGGTGTACAGCGGCGCCATGATGTCGCCGTGGATTTGGATGTCGGGGGTCCTACCCCAGAGCGGCACAAACGCAGCGGCGGGGACGACGGGAGCGGTGGCCTGCATGACCGGCTTGCCGCGCTTGGTGACGATGAGCGTGAGGTTGCCCTTGACGACCTCATCCATGAGCTTGAGGCACTTGGCCTTGAACTCGCCGGCGGGGATGGTGCGGACTTCGGGGTGGGTAGCGGCCTTCATGACCATAGGATATGACCATGGTCAGGAAGGGTCAATATATTTCTTCCAGCGGGACGTAGGGGATTCGGCAACGGCTTTGATGAGCTGGTTGCGCTCGATGAGGAAGCTGGTGAGGTGGCGGCGGAGGACGAGTGCTTCTGCGAGCCAGCCGAGCGGGCCGAGGGGAGCGGCGAAACGGAGTTCGTCGCGCATGAGTGTCGCGCCGTCGGGGAGTTCGTCGAAGGTGTGGTCGTGCGCGAAGCTCTTGAACATGCCTCGGAGCATGATGTCTTGAAAGTGGTGCGGGCGTTCGTACCTGGAGATCAGCGTTTCGTGGGTAAGCATAAGGCCGAAGTGACGGCCCTGCCAGGTGACGGTTGCGTTGGGGCCGATGAGGCCGTGGGTGACACCGGCGATGGCGCGCTCGCTGGTCTGGGCGGTGCTCTCTTTGTGGAGGTCGATGTTGAGGGAGAGGAGGAAGCAGCGGTCGGGTGGGGCAGCGATGCGGGTTTCGAGCTGTATGAGTTGCATCGCAGGCCAGCTACCTAGGCGCTCAGCTTCCAGACAGCACTGCGGCTCAGGGCGTCGTGCATGGCATCGGGCGCGAGGTCAAGGCCATTGGGCCAGGTGACGGCACCGAGAACTACGGATACGGAGGCAAACAGGGTTTCGTCTCGCAGGGCCTCGAAGACACCTGCGCGCGGGGAATCTATCAATGCGGAGAGGTCGACGATTCCCGATGTGCCGTCGAAGAAGCGGACGAAGAGGCGATGGCCAGACTCAGGGCGGACTTCTGCCACATCGTCCGGGTGGTTGCAGATCAGGGAAGCGGGTCGATCTGCGACGGCTGCGCTTTGAGTTCGCATAGAGTCCAGTTCTCCATCAATTCGGTCTGATGCTCGGTTGCCCACTCGAGGACGAGGCGTTCGGCGGTACGTGGAAGGCTACCAGTGAGTATGCCGACAGTCTGGATGCCGATGGTCGCCTTATGTTCAGCATACCGCACATGGAAGTGCGGAGGCGTGTGGTCGTTCCAGTACATCTGGATGTACATGCCGTAGAACGCACTGATGATCGGCATGAGTTTTACAACTCCATGGAGTGCTCAGCGACCAGCTTCTTCGTACGTTCGATAAAGTCACTCAGCGGGACCGAGCCCTCATCGCCTTTGGCGCGGACGCGGACGCTGACTGAATCTGTTGCGGCTTCCTTGTCGCCCATGATGAGGATGAAGGGGACCTTCTGCAGGCCGAAGTCGCGGATTTTGGACTGCATCTTGCCGTTGCTCGCGTCGAGTTCCACGCGGAGGCCGGCTGCTTCGAGCTTCTTCTTTACCGCTTCGGCGTATTGCAGGTGCTTCTCGTTCGAGATGGGCACCAAGCCGACCTGTACTGGTGCGAGCCACAGGGGGAAGGCGCCGGCGTAGTGCTCGATGAGCACGCCGAAGAAGCGTTCTACAGAGCCAAAGAGCGCGCGGTGCACCATCACCGGCTGGTGCGGTGCGCCGTCTTCGCCGATGTACTCGAGCTCGAAGCGCGCGGGCAGGTTGAAGTCGAACTGCACCGTCGAGAGCTGCCACAAGCGGCCGAGCACGTCGACCAGCTTGATGTCGATCTTGGGGCCGTAGAAGGCGGCCTCGCCGGGGATCTCGGTGTAGGGGATGTGCTTGCGGCCGAGCGCGGTCTTGAGGGAGTCGACGGCGGCCTTCCAGGCCTCGGGTGAGCCGGTGTAGTCCTGCGGCTTGCTGGGGTCCCAGGTGGAGAGCTCGACCCGGAACTCGGAGAAGCCGAAGGTTTCGAGCACCGACTGCGCGAACTCCGTGCAGGCGACGATCTCGTCTTCAATCTGCTCCGGTGTGCAGAAGATATGGGCGTCGTCCTGGGTGAAGCCGCGCACGCGCAGCAGGCCGTGCATGGTGCCGCTGCGCTCGTAGCGGTAGACGTTGCCGAGCTCGGCGTAGCGCTGCGGCAGGTCGCGGTAGCTGCGCGGCTGGGACTTATAGATGAGGATGTGGCCCGGGCAGTTCATCGGCTTCAGGCGGTACTCCGCGTCGTCGAGCTCCATGGGCGGGTACATGTTGTCGGCGTAGAAGCCCTCATGGCCGCTGATCTTCCACAGCTCGCGGCGCATGATGTGCGGCGTGAAGACCATCTGGTAGCCGCGGCGGAGGCACTCGTCGCGCATCCAGTCCTCCATGGTCTTGCGGATGAGGCCGCCCTTGGGGTGCCAGAAGATGAGGCCGGCTCCGGCGACCTCCTGGATGCTGAAGAGATCGAGCTGCTTGCCCAGCACGCGATGGTCGCGGGCCTTGATCTCTTCGAGGTGCTTGAAGTGGGCTTCCAGGTCCTTGGCGTTGAAGAACGCGGTGCCGTAGATGCGCTGCAGCTGCCGGTTGTTCTCATCGCCCAGCCAGTACGCGCCGGCGATCGACATCACCTTGAAGGCCTTGACGCGGCCGGTGGAGGGCACATGCGGGCCGCGGCAAAAGTCCGTGAAGTGGCCGTTCTTGTAGAGCGAGATCGCATCGCCTTCTTTGGTGAAGCGCTCGATGAAGTGAAGCTTCATGAACTCGGCGTGGGATTTGTAGTCGGCGATGACTTGGCTGCGAGGCTCCTCGATGTGCAGGAAGGGTTCATCGCGCGCGACGACCTCGGCCATCTTCGCTTCGATGGCGGCGAGGTCGGCCTCCGTGAACGGGACCTCGCGGTAGACGTCGTAGAAGAAGCCGTTGTCGGTGGCGGGGCCGTGGCCGAGCTTGGTCTCCGGGAACAGCTCGAGGATCGCGGTCGCCATGACGTGCGCGGCGGAGTGGCGGACGACCTTCAGCGCGGCGGGATCGTTCTCCTTGAGCAGCTCGAGCGCGACATCTTCGGTGAGCGGCGCGGTTAGGTCGACGATGCGCGCCTCGCCCGAAGGCGCGTGCGCGGAGTACATGGCGTCTTCGGACTGCGGTTCCTCGTCCCCCACCCGTGAGGAGGAAGCTGTCACGGATGGGCCACCCACGGGGCTGGTGGGAGCGATGCGCGCGACGACGACAACCGCGGCCAGGCGCGGCGAGATGCTATTGGCGATGGCTAAGGGGGTTGTGCCGCTTGCGACTTCCCGGACGGAGCCGTCCGGGAGCTGGATTTGGATGGAATGGCTCACCCAGTAAGGATAGTGCATGGCTTCGATACAATGGCGGGAGCCCCTGGCGCCGCCGGGGCGAGATGGGACGACCCCCGGATGAGCTGGTTCAAGCGCGAAGACAACGAGATACAGCCTACGCCCGATCACGAGGTGCGCACCGAAGGCCTGTGGACGCGCTGCGAGGGCTGCCGCAAGACCATCTGGAAGCAGGACATCGAAGACAACCTGCAGGTGTGCCCGAGCTGCGGCAAGCACTTCAAGTTCTCCGCGCGGCAGCGGATTGAGCTGCTGCTGGAGCCGGGCTACGAGCTGGTGGACCAGAACCTGGTATCGAACGATCCGCTGGAGTTCACCGACCTGAAGCCCTACAAGGCGCGGCTGGCGGCGGCGCGGAAGAAGACCGGACTGAATGACGCGATCCTCAACGCGGTGGGCCACATCGGCGAGCAGCCGGTGGTGCTCTCGGCGATGGAGTATGGGTTTATCGGCGGCAGCATGGGCGCGGTGGTGGGCGAGACGATCGCCCGCGCCGGCGACCGGGCACTGGCGCTGGGCTGCCCGCTGATCGTGGTGAGCGCCAGCGGCGGTGCGCGGATGATGGAGGGCATCGTGAGCCTGATGCAGATGGCGAAGGTCTCCGCGGTGCTGGCCAAGCTGGATGAGGCGCGGCTGCCCTACATCAGCGTGATGACGGACCCGACCACCGGCGGGGTGACGGCAAGCTTCGCAATGCTGGGGGACCTGAACATCGCCGAGCCGGACGCGCTGATCGGCTTCGCCGGCCCGCGCGTGATCGAGCAGACCATCCGGCAGAAGCTGCCCGAAGGCTTCCAGCGGGCGGAGTTCGTGCTGGAGCACGGCTTTCTGGATGCAATCGTGCCGCGGCGGGAGATG
>Ga0116230_10007502_pt1 | contig 10772 bp, 9 predicted proteins | sample S1TSphfallax_3_FD_88678 | JGI IMG/M metagenome (GOLD analysis project Ga0116230, IMG submission 88678) | Host-associated microbial communities from peat moss isolated from Minnesota, USA - S1T2_Fd - Sphagnum fallax MG | ecosystem: Host-associated > Plants > Peat moss > Unclassified | place: USA...
GAGCGCAGCGCGCTGGCACCGGCGGAGAAGGCCCGGCGGGTCGACGCGGTGCTGGCGGACCTGCGGCTGGGCGAACAACGGGGCGTCCATCCCTTCGCCCTCTCCAAGGGCGACCGGGTGCGGGTGGCCCTCGCGGCGGTCCTCGTCGCGGAACCGGAGATTCTGATCTTCGACGAACCCACGACCGGCCAGGATTGGGCCGGAGCCGAGGCCTTGCTGGCGCTGACCGGCCGGCTCCACGCCGCCGGTCGCACGATCGTGGTCGTGACCCACCATCTCCCGCTGCTGGCCCCCTACGCCGAGCGGGTTTGGATCATGGGCGAGGGTGTGCGGCTGCGCGACGCGCCGGTGCGGGAGGCGTTTCACGACTTTGCGGCGTTGGCCCAGACGTTCCTTCAGCCGCCGGCGACCGCCGTCCTCGCGCGCGCGAGCGATCCGCGGAATTTCGCCGTCACCCCCGAGGAATGGGCGGCTTCGGTCGCGCCCTCACCATGAACGCTCATTCCTGGCCACAGGCCCATGGGCCGCTCCGCCTGGACCGGATCGACGCACGCGCCAAGCTCGCGGTCTTCGCCGCCGCGACCGGAGTCGCCCTGCTCTGGGACGATCCGCGGCTCAACGCGGCGCTGCTGGTCGCAGTCCTGGCCGCGTGCCTCGCGGCGGGAGTTTCCGGAGCCTATCTCCGGCTGATGCTGCGGGCGATGATCCCCCTCGCCCTCCTGCTGCTCGTGACGCATGGCTGGTTCGACACGCGCTATGTGCTGCGGCTGACCGGACACGCCGCGTTGACCCCGCTGTGGATCGCGCCGCGTGCCTGGCCCTGGGTCGGCGGAGCGACGCTCTCCCGGGAAGGCTTGCTCTACGGCTGCAACGTCGCCGCGAAAAGCGTCACCCTGCTGCTCTTGATCCCGCTGTGCGTGTTCACCACGGCGCCCGATAATCTGATCGTGGGACTCGTGAGGCTGCGGCTGCCCTATCGGGTCACGTTCGTCCTTGCGTCGACGCTGCGGTTCTTCCCGCTCCTCTTTGGCGAAATCCAGGGTGTGCGGGACGCCCAGCGGTTGCGGGGCCTGATCGTCGAGGACCTGGGTCCGTTTGACCGGATTCGCGCCCATGCCCGCGTCGCGATCCCCGCCATCCTCGGAGCGATGTTCCGGGCGCAACAGATGGAAGTGGTCCTCCAGTCCAAGGCCTTCTCCGGCTCAAGCGATCGCACCTACCTGCACGATTCCACCCTGCGCCCGGCCGACTGGCTGGTGATCGCCGGGTCGGCCCTGGCTCTGGCCGCCGCGATCGTTCTCTATATCACCCACGGGATCGGAGCGTTTCGGGGTTAGGCCGATCCGACCGAGTTTTGGGAAAATCGTCTCGTCAGCTCGGCAACCGGCCGTGCAGGCGCGCGTGCAGCTCGAGCGCCATCAGCACGACTTCGGCCAGCAGCAGGACGATGATGCCGATTTCAAGCATTTGGCCATGCAGGAACCAGCGATAATCGGACACCCGGTCGTGGGCGCCTTCGTACAAATCCTCCATGGCCTCGAGCCGCTCGCTGAACCCCTCCAGCCGGTCGGCCACACGGGCCTGGCGCCGCAAGCGGGCGGCGAGGCGCTTGCCGGCAGCGGGAAGGCCCGGCGGGGCCCGTTCCAGTCCGGGCCGCAGCCGGACGAACGCGAGGCGCAGACGCGTGCATGCCTCGATCCGCGCCTGCCAGCCCCGCCAGTGGCGCCGATCGCGAAAGCGGATGCCATAGGCCCGGGCCACATCGGCCTCGGCCCCCGCCTCGAAGCCGGGCAAAGCCGCCTCGAGTTCCCGCAGAGCCTGTTCCTGCACGGCAAAGTCGATCAGCGCCGCGCGCACCTCGCCGGCGGGATCGCCCGGACTTAGGACCACCGCGCAGCCCGGACGCCATTCGACGATCAGCGCCTCGTCCTCGTAGCGGGCGATCCAGGCGTCCGGCGCCCCGGGCACCGCCGCGACGACCGACTCGCTCGACCGCCCCAGGGCCGCGCGCTCCGCGGGCGTGCCGCCGGTGATCCAGACGAGGCGGAGCGAGTCGCCCGGCCCCGCCTCCGGGCGCTCGCTGGCGATCCGCTCGATGACGACCTGCGCGCTCATGCGCTCAGCGGGCCGACGGAGGCGGCCGCAGCCCCCGTCAAGTCGGCGGCCCGTGCTACCGCCGTCAGGTTCAGGTCGCCGGCCGATCGGACGGGGCCCTCCGTCGGCGCGCCCGGTTGGATCTCATCGACGATGAATTCGACCGTCACGTCAGCCGAATCGAGGACACCGTTGATGGTGGAATCGAACAAGTAGTCGCCCACCAGGAGCAGGCCCGGATGGGACCCTGGCTCCGGCACATGACGGGAATCCGGCTCACGCGCGGGAAAGCCGGCGGGGAGCGCGTTCACTGCGCCCAACCAGCGGTGCACATGGCCCTCCCGGTAGAGCGACCGTCCCGACTGGAGACTGACGGGCAGCGAATCGAGCACCGCCTCGATCAAATCGTCATCTTCAAAATTGCTGTAATTGACCGCGGCATCGCCCGCCAGCAGCCAGCCCAGCGCCCCGTAGCGATGACCCGCCACGCGGGAGGATTCGTCATAGACACAGCACCCTCCAAAAGCTTCCAGCATGAAGAAGGAGTCCGTGATCACGCTCCGCCAAAAGGGCTCGTCGAACAGCAGACTGACCCGCAGATAATGCGCGGGATGATCGTAGTGGCGATGATGGGCTGCCATCGCGTCGGCCAGAGACTCCGGACCCCACTGAATCGCCGGCAGCCACGGGTTCGGCAGAGCCACCACGACGAAGTCGAATTCCTCGACGAGGGACCGCTGTCCCTGCCGCGACGCGACCCGGTAGGCGCCGGGCCGGATTCCCTCCACCGCGGTCACCCGATGGCCCAGTCGGATCCGCGCATTCAGACGGCGCGCCAATTCCTCCGGCAGGCGCTCGATTCCCCCCGCGATAGTGTACAGCCGCAGGTAATCAGGCTCGTCCATCAGATAGTTCTGCAGGCCGTAGGCGGCATTGGTGTCGCCGGGCTCGCAGGCGAGATCGCTGTGGATCGAAACCTCGATGTAGCGGCGCGCCCCCGGATCGTCCAACTCGCACAGCAGATCGTGGAAACTCCGGGCGCCCAAAGGATCGGCGTTGTCGCTCCGCCAATCGGACTCGTAGTAGTCGGCCGGCCGGATCAGCGCGCGCGCCCGCTGCCGAAAGCGCCGGAGCGCCTCGGCGGAGGCAGGACCCAGGGTCTGACCCGCCTCGGCGTCGTTGCGGACGAAACGGTCGCCGAGCGCCACCGCGCCGCCGGCCAGCGGGAGGACGGTCAGCCCCAGTTCAGCGATCAACTCGCGCAGCGGATCGGGCCCGAGGGGCGAATAATCGTAGAGCTCGGCCGCGCCCGCCTCGTAGGACACCTTCGCCTTGGCGAACGTCGCGGTCAGGATCTTGCCGCCCAGCCTCGGCGCCGCCTCGAAGATCGTGATGGCGCAGGCGCCCGGCAGCCGACGTTCCAGCCGGTAGGCCGTCATCAGCCCGCCGGGGCCGCCTCCGACGATGGCAATGCGCCGCCGCTGGGTGGTGGGGACGTCCATGACAGAGGGATGGACAATGAGACGGACCCGCCGTCCCCCGGTTACCGTGGGAAGCTGCTTAATGGGCAAACTGCGCCGAACCGACGCACGACCGCCACCTCAGATCGAATAGCTCGATTCTTCCACCAATACGGCGGCCGACGCAGCCACGGAGTCGCCGAGAATGGAATAACGCTTCATCGCCGCCAAGGGTGGCGAATAGATGTGCAACGTCACGAGATTCTCGGGCGCGGGCTGCAGGTTCGACACCTGGTGGGTGTCCGCATCCTGCGTGGCGACAATCGAGCCGGCCAGGCGATGTTCGGTGTGGAGCGGGTAAACCTGGCCGCACGGCGAAAAGCCGTAAACCGTTTCGCTGCAGACTCCGGTCAGCACCTTGAAGGCGCACACCGAGAGCGCATGGTCGTGAATCGGGCTGCGCTGGCCGCTCTTCCAGCAGAGCAGCAGCAAGTCGTACCACGGTCCGTGCGCCACCAGATTGCGGCGGTACTGCTGAGCGTCGAAGACGGCGTAATCCCGGACCGCGTCCAACGTGACGGCCGTCGCCGCGAGCTGAGCGGCCAACCGATCCAACGACGGCCGCTCGGTCAATCCATCCAGAAACTCTACGAGCGGCCCGAGCACCGGCGGCACTGCTTTGGCATTCATCGGGCCAAGTTGGATGGAACGCGGGGATCAGTCGAGACCGAGCAGCCGCTCCGCCAGACCCTGCGCCTGCACCCGGATCTCCGGCATCGCCGTGGACTCCCAGAGCACGCCCTTGAGCGGCGCCCCCAGCGTGAAGAGCCAGCCGGTCGGACCGGCGCGGTAGCGCAGCACCTCGCCCGTCGGCAGCGCCTGAATGCCCAGCGCCAGCGGATCGTGGTCGATCAGGCCGCGGGCCAGCAGATTGACCATCAAGGGGTGCTGGAATTTCGAATAGTCGCTCCGCGGGCCGGTGCAATTGACGACCCGCGCCACCCGGAGCGTCACCCGCGCTTCCGACCCGCGGCGCCGGAAAATCGCCTGCGCGCTGGCCCCCGCATCGTGCAGCAACTCGAGCCGCCCGGCGTGAAATTGCACCCGGCCAGCCGCCTCCAGGCGGACCACCGCATCGGCCACAGACGGGGCGAGGCGATGGCGGTGAACCTCCCAATAAGGCCGCACCTGCCGCAGGAACCGCGCCCGCTCCGGCCAGCTCAACGCTCCCCAGAGCGCCTGCGACCGGGGGCGCAGCGCATCGACCACCGGCCGCCAGTCGATCCCGCGGGCAGCCGCGGCGCGGACCTCCGCCCGCACCCGCCGTACCAGTGCCCGGGTGGAGGTCGGAAGCGGCTCATCGGCCATGAACGCGGGATAGGGTGGTGACGGCCGGTGCACCAACGGATGCAAGCCGTTGCGCGAGAGCGCGTGGATCACGCCCCGATGTCCCGTCGCCTCGGCGCGGACGATGAGGTCGATGGCGGTCAGCCCCGCGCCGACCAGCAGCACGTCCTCGTCGCCCCGCAACCCCGCCAGCGCGTCGTTCTCCCAGGGAATGTGCACGTAGCGCGGACTGTGGTAGAAGGCCAGGGGCCGCCGGATCGGATATTCGCCGGGAAGATTACCGAGTGCGAGCACGACCCGCGCGCCCACGAAACTGCGCCCGTCCTTGAGTGTCACGCGGGCGCCCCCCGTGCCTTCCTCGACGTCAACCGCCTCCCCCTGCACCCGTTCGAACTCCACCCCCGGAGCGGCCCCGGCCTGGGCCGCGGCGAGTACCTCACCCAGGTAGCGGCCGTACAGGCTGCGGGGCAAATAATCATCCGGCGCCACGCTCTCGGGGAACCCCGGTCGGCCCGCTCGCGCCGCCGCCCAGCGCAGGAAATGATCCACGTCGTCGGGGAATGCCCCCATCCGCGCCGCCGGTACGTTCAGCCGCAGGGCCGGTTCGGAGGTGCCGTAGGCGAATCCCCGGCCTACCACGTTCGCCCGTTCGATGAGGATCAGCCGGGCTGGGGCGACGGCGCGACGCAGCCACTGGGCCGCGACGAGGCAGCCGCCGGCCCCGCCGCCGATGATGATGGAGCAAGCCACTCGGCTGCGAGGAGGCCGCAGCCGCAGGCGCGAGTCAAACCTTCGCCGGGGCGGCCAGATCCTCCACCGAATCGCTCTCGACGTTCACGTCGGCAAAGAGCCAGGACGAGAGGTAGCGCTCCGCGCACGAGGGAATGATCACGACAATCTGCTTGCCCTTGTTTTCCGGCCGCTTGGCCACCTGGAGCGCGGCCCAGACCGCCGCACCCGAGGACACGCCGATCGGGATGCCGTCGAGCTGGGAGACCTGCTTGCTGATCGGCCCGGAGTCCTGCTCCTTGACCGTGATGACCTCGTCGTAGATTTTGGTGTTGAGGACCGCGGGGACGAAACCGGCTCCGATACCCTGCAGCTTGTGCGGTCCGGGCTGACCGCCCGAAAGCACCGGCGAACCGGCCGGCTCCACCGCGATCACCTTGAATGTGGGCTTGCGGGATTTGATGACCTCGCCGATCCCCGTGATGGTGCCGCCGGTGCCGATCCCCGCCACGAGGAAATCGGCTTGGCCGTCCGTATCCCGCCAAATCTCCTCGGCCGTGGTGCGGCGGTGCACCGCCGGATTGGAGGGATTGCTGAATTGCTGCAGGATGACGCTGTTCGGAATCTTCGCCGCCAGTTCCTCGGCCTTCGCGATCGCCCCCTTCATCCCCTTGGATCCTTCCGTCAACACGAGCCGCGCGCCCAGGATCTTGAGCAGCTTGCGTCGCTCCGTCGTCATGGTTTCCGGCATCGTCAGGATCAGCTTGAGCCCTTTCGCCGCCGCCACGAAGGCGAGCGCAATGCCCGTGTTGCCGCTCGTCGGCTCGATCAGGACCGTGCTCGCGTTGATCTTTCCGCTCGCGAGCGCGTCCTCGATCATGGCCGCCCCAATGCGGTCCTTCACGCTCGACAGCGGGTTGAAGAATTCGAGTTTGAGGAGGATTTCCGCCTGCGCGCCGTGAGCGGTGGCGGTGCGGTTGAGCCGAACGAGGGGGGTATTGCCGATCGTGCTGAGGATATCGTTATGAATATGGGCCATGGGAGGGAAGCGGGTCTGGGCGTTAAGCCGGATGTTCAGCTTGGCGGGGAATGGGCGGCCGGGCAAATCCAAGATTGGAGGCCACCGTGTCATATCGGCGGCGGCCCGCCCCCTTCTGCCCGTCGCACGGTTCGGGCTAAAGCCGAATCCTCAACCCATCGTACGCTAGTTTGACCCCCGCCGGGAGCGTCGGCTCATAGGCCGCGTGATCGGTGAGATGCGTCAAATGGGTCAGCCAGGTGGCGCCGGCGCCGATTTGCCGGGCGACCGCTATGGCCTCGTCGATGCTGAGGTGGGACGGGTGGGGCTGCGGCCGGAGACCATCCAGAATCATGGCATCCGCCCCCCGGGCCAGCTCGATCGCCTCACCGGGCACGGTCTTGCAGTCGGTGTAATAGACGAAACGCCGCCCCGTGGAGCGCTCGGTGAAGATCAGTCCCAGCGTGTTGACCCCGCCGTGGGGGAGAAGCGTCGACTGGATCGTCCCCGCGGGCAGTTCCAGGACCGCCGGCATCGGCTGCAAATTGAATGCGGGATAGCCCCGCACCAGCGCCCGGTCCAGGATGGCGTAGGGATAGAGCGACAGCACCCGGCTCATCCCTTCGTCGGTCGAGTAAACCGTCAGCGCCTGTCCGCCCAACAGGTCGCAAAACCGCCGCAGATCGTCCATCCCCGCGATATGGTCGGTGTGACCATGGGTGAGGATGAACAGATCGAGCGCCCGGATCCCCTCCCGCAGACATTGCAGCCGAAACTCCGGCGCCGCATCCACCTGGACACGCAGTCCGTCCATCACCACATGAATGGACTGGCGGGTGCGCCGATTGCGCGGATCGGCGGAGGTGCACACGGCGCAATCGCAGGCGATCATCGGCACGCCCTGGGAGGTGCCGCTGCCGAGAACCGTGACTTCCATCCCCTGACGGAAACAGGCCCCCGCCGCGAACGGAAGCCAAGATTCGCCGCCAAAAAAAAGGCGCTCCATTGCCGGAGCGCCTTGAATTGAGTCGGACGTGGGGTCCGAGCCGGACCGCCCGTGCGGGCCGGATCAGTAATCCATGCCGCCGCCGCCCGGGGGATGCCCGCCGCCGCCGGACGCATCCTTCTTCTCCGGGATCTCGGTGATCATGCACTCGGTCGTGAGCAGCAGCCCGGCGATCGAGGCCGCGTTCTGCAACGCGGTGCGGGTGACCTTCGTCGGATCGACGACGCCCGCCTTGACCAGATCCTCGAACTTGTCGGTCGCCACGTTGTAGCCGTGGTTGCCCTTCGAGCTCAGGACCTCCTTGACGACGACGCCGCCATCGACGCCCGCATTGGCGCAGAGCTGCTTGAGCGGATGCTCAATCGCGCGGCGCACGATCTGGGAACCGATCTTCTCATCGCCTTCCAGCGTGAGCGCATCGATCGCCTTGGCCGTGCGCAGGAGGGCCACGCCGCCGCCGGCGACGATGCCTTCCTCGACCGCCGCGCGCGTCGCGTGGAGGGCGTCCTCGACGCGGGCCTTCTTCTCCTTCATCTCGGCCTCGGTGGCCGCGCCGACATTGATGACGGCGACGCCGCCCGCGAGCTTCGCGAGCCGCTCCTGGAGCTTCTCCCGGTCGTAGTCCGAGGTCGTCTCCTCGATCTGGCGGCGGATCTGCTTCACGCGGCCTTGGATGTCGGAGCCCTTGCCGGTGCCCTCGATGATCGTGGTGTTCTCCTTGTCGATCACGATCCGCTTGGCGCGGCCGAGATCGCTCATCGTCACGTTCTCGAGCTTGATGCCGAGGTCTTCCGTGAGGCACTTCGCCCCGGTGAGGATCGCGATGTCCTCGAGGATCGCCTTGCGGCGGTCGCCGAAGCCGGGCGCCTTGACGGCGCACACGTTGAGGGTGCCGCGGATCTTGTTGACGACGAGCGCCGCGAGGGCCTCGCCTTCCACTTCCTCGGCGATGATCAGGAGGGGCTTGCCGCCCTTGGCGACGGTCTGCAGCAGCGGCAGCAGGTCGTTGAGCGAGCTGATCTTCTTTTCATGGATCAGGACGTAGGCGTCCTCGAGGACGACCTCGCCGCTCTCGGCGCTGGTGACGAAGTAGGGCGACAGGTAGCCCTTGTCGAACTGCATGCCCTCGACGACCTCGAGGGTCGTCTCGATCGACTTCGCCTCTTCGACGGTGATGGTGCCGTCCTTGCCGACCTTATCCATGGCGTCGGCGATGATGTTGCCGATCGTCTCGTCCCAGTTGGCGGAGACGGTCGCGACCTGGCGGATTTCCTCGCGGTCGGAGACCTTCTTGGAAACGCGCGCCAGCTCGCTGATCGCGGCCTCGACGGCCTTGTCGATGCCGCGCTTGAGGAAGATCGGGTTGGAACCCGCGGTGACGTTCTTCAGCCCCTCGCGGTAGATGCCCTCGGCGAGCACGGTCGCGGTGGTGGTGCCGTCGCCGGCCGCATCGGAGGTCTTGGAGGCGACTTCCTTCACCATCTGGGCGCCCATGTTCTCGTAGGGATCGGGCAGCTCGACTTCCTTGGCCACGGTGACGCCGTCCTTCGTGACGGTCGGCGAGCCGAATTTCTTGTCGATGACGACATTGCGGCCCTTGGGTCCCAGCGTGACTTTGACGGCGCGGGACAGGAGCTCGACGCCGCGCAGAATCTTCTGGCGGGCGTGTTCTTCGAACAGGAGTTGTTTAGCAGGCATGATGATTAATTAAGAATGATAAATTGGGTAGGACGGTCGGAAGCGGAGGGCCTCAGGCCGAGAAGACGCCGAGAATGTCGTCCTCGCGGACAAGCGTGTATTTCTCGTTGTCGATCTTCACTTCGGTGCCGCCGTACTTGCTGACCAGCACGCGGTCGCCGACCTTGACCTCAAAAGGCTGGAGCTTGCCGCTCTCGTCCTTCTTGCCGGTGCCGAGGGCGATGACTTCGGCCTCCTGGGGCTTCTCCTTGGCGCTGTCCGGGATGATGATCCCGCCGCGCACCTGCTCTTTTTCCTCGGTGTGCTTCACGAGAACGCGATCACCGATGGGTTTGATTTTGATTTTAGCCATATGGATTTGTTTTTGGGTGGAAGTTGGAACGGATCGGACGGAAATGGGGGACGAACGGAAGGAGGACGACGGGGACGGCGGACGGTTACTTCTTCGCCTTGTCCTCGTCGACGACCTCGAAATCGGCGTCGACCACGTCGGCCGGCTTCTCGGCCGGCTTGGCGCCCCCGCCGCTCTCGCCCGCGCCGGGCCCGCCGGATCCGGGCTGGGCCGCTGCCGCCGCGCCGGCGGCCTGCGCGGCCGCGGCGACATCGGCGTAAAGAGCGGCGCCGACCTTGGTCAGCGACTCGAGCGCCGCCTTCATGCGCGCGCCGTCATTGCTTTCCAGGTCCTTCTTGGCGGCGGCGAGCGCGTTCTCGATCGGCCCCTTTTTGTCGGCCGGCAGCTTGTCGCCCGCATCCTTGAGGGTCTTCTCGAGCTGGTAGATCGACGAGTCGAGCTGGTTGCGGGTCTCGACCGCCTCGCGCCGCTGCTTGTCCTCGGCGGCATGGAGTTCGGCCTCCTTGGTCATCTTCTCGACCTCCTCCTTGGACAGGCCGGACGAGCCCTGAATCGTGATCTTCTGATCCTTGCCCGTGCCTAGATCCTTGGCGGAAACGTGGAGAATGCCGTTCGCGTCGATGTCGAACGTGACCTCGATCTGCGGCGCGCCGCGCGGCGCCGGCGGAATCCCGTCGAGCCGGAACGTGCCGAGCGTCTTGTTGTCACGGGCCATTGGGCGCTCGCCCTGCAGCACCACGATCTCGACGGAAGGCTGGTTGTCGCTGAACGTCGAGAACACCTGCGTCTTCTTCGACGGAATCGTCGTGTTCCGCGGAATCATCGGGGTCGAGACGTCGCCCGCCGTCATGATGCCGAGCGTGAGCGGCGTCACGTCGAGGAGCAGCACGTCGCGCACCTCGCCCTTGAGCACGCCGCCCTGGATCGCCGCGCCCACCGCGACGACTTCATCCGGATTCACGCCCTGGTGCGGCTGCTTGCCGCCGAGGCCCTTCGCGATGTCGACGACCTTCGGCATGCGGGTCATGCCGCCGACCAGCACGAGCTCGTCGATCTGCGCCGGCGTCA
>Ga0116230_10007503_pt1 | contig 10772 bp, 9 predicted proteins | sample S1TSphfallax_3_FD_88678 | JGI IMG/M metagenome (GOLD analysis project Ga0116230, IMG submission 88678) | Host-associated microbial communities from peat moss isolated from Minnesota, USA - S1T2_Fd - Sphagnum fallax MG | ecosystem: Host-associated > Plants > Peat moss > Unclassified | place: USA...
CCGGCTATGCGAAGGTCGCGATAGACGAGCCGTTCGCGGTCGACTATGCGGCCACCGGGCTCGAAGATCTGGCCGCCATCGCAGCCATGCCCGCAGCCGAGCTGGCGGGCGCGCTCGCGCAGGCGCTGGCCGTCACGCGGGTGCTGGGCGACGACCCGGCCGGCTACGCACGTGCCGTCGCCACGCGCGTCGACTGGCTGGCGTCGCGCGGCGCCGGCTTCCACAACGACGTGGCGCGCCACTGGTCGCGCAGCCTGTTCTGGATCCTGGCGCTGGACCTGGCCGACGTCGAGTTCGTGCTGGCGCATGCCGGCGTGCGCCTGGCGCTGGCGCCGGGCGAGCTCCTGGTGTTCGATCCGGCGCTGGCGCACGGGCTGTGCCGTCCGGGCGACGGCGGCGTGGCGCTGGCCGGGTCCTTCGAGAACGGCGACGCCGGCCGCCAGCTGTTCCTCACCGGCGAGCTGGTGCTGGACGACGCGCAGTGGGCGGCGCTGGGATCGCCCTGGCTGGGCGTCGAGCAGCATGCCGGGCGCGCGGCGCTGGATCTGATGGTGGCCGAGTTCGACGACTGCAGCGGCGCGATCAAGCGGGTGCGCGCGCTGGCGGGCTGCATGTCGCGCGAGGTCTGCCACGTCGATGAAACTTCCCCGGCCGCGCCGCGCTCTGACGGTGCTGACGGCAGAATCGAGGCATGAACTTCGACCCATCCTCCTGGACACGCACGCGCTGGCGCTCGGCCGCCACGGCAGCGACCGTGGCGCTGACCGCGTGCGCCAGCCCGCCGTCGACCACGCCGCAGCCGGCCGCCATCACCCCCGCCGCCGCCCAGGCCGCCGGCGTCGACATGGCCGAACTGGCGCAGCAGCAGGGCTTCGCGCGCTGGGTCGCGGGCTTCATGGACTCGGCGCGCGCGGCCGGCGTGGACGAGGCGACGCTGCACCAGGCCTTCGACGGGGTGCGCTACGTGCCGCGCGCGGTCGAAGCCGACCGCAAGCAGCCGGAGTTCACGCGCGCCGTGTGGGACTACGTGGACGCGATCGTGTCGCCGGGGCGGGTGCAGCGCGGCCAGCAGAAGCTGGCGCAGGTGCAGGCGCCGCTGGACGCCGCGACGGCGCGCTATGGGGTGCCGCAGGCCACCATCGTCGCGATCTGGGGCATGGAGAGCGACTACGGCGCCAACTTCGGCGACATCCCCACCATCGACGCGCTCGCCACGCTGGGCTTCGAGGGCCGGCGCGAGGCCTGGGCGCGCGGGCAGCTGATGGCCGCGCTGAAGATCCTGCAAGGCGGGGACATCGACCGCGCGCACATGATCGGCTCCTGGGCGGGCGCGATGGGCCAGACCCAGTTCCTGCCGACCGCGTTCCTGTCGTACGCGGTCGATGCCGACGGCGACGGCCGGCGCGACATCTGGGGCAGCATGGCCGACGTCACCGCCTCCACCGCCAACTTCCTGGCCCGCTCGGGCTGGCAGCCGGGCCAGGCCTGGGGCGCCGAGGTGCAACTGCCGGACGGCTTCGACGCCGCCCGGGCCGACGACGGCGTGCGCCAGCCCAGCGCGCAGTGGGCCGCCGAGGGCGTGCGCACGCTGGACGGCAGCCCGCTGCCCGAGCTGCCGGACGGCGCGATCCTGCTGCCCGCGGGCGTGCGCGGACCGGCGTTTCTCGTCGGCGCCAACTTCCGCACGCTGCTGCGCTACAACAACGCCACCAGCTACGCGCTGGCGGTCAGCCTGCTGGCCCAGCGCATCGCCGGCGGCCCGGGCGTGCAGGCCGCGTGGCCACGGCAGCTGCAGCCGCTGTCGCGCGACGAGGTGCGGACGCTGCAGTCGGCGCTCAACGACCGCGGCTTCGCGGCCGGCGCGGCCGACGGCCAGTTCGGCCCCGCCAGCCGGCAGGCATTGCGCGCCTGGCAGCGCGCCCAGGGCCTGCCCGCCGATGGCTTTCCCACCCGCGACGCGCTCGCGGCGCTGCAGACGCCGTAAGCGCGCCGTAAGCGCGCCGGGGGGCGGCGCTGGCTCGGCACGGCGTTTGCCGACGGTGTCGTTCGCTCCGCCTCGCGCCTGCGAGATCGTCGCCGCGGAACCCTCCGCGTCCGCGCATCGAACAGGCATCCCGGGTCGCGCATGGACGACGCGGGTCGTCTGTCGGCGGCTCTCGCTCCAAGGATTTCTTGATGACCCCGTTCCCGCGGTTTCGATCGCCCGTCGCCCTGACCGGCGGCTTGTTCGTGTTGCTCGGCCTTGCACTGGCGGGCGGCGGTGGCTGGCTCGCGTGGCTGGGCGGATCGATCTACTACGTCGTCGCCGGTGTCGCCTTGCTGGTGGTCGGCGGGCTGTTGATCGCGCGGCGCCGCGCCGCATTGCACGTGTTCGCCGCGCTGCTGTTCGGCACCGCGGCCTGGTCGGTCTACGACATCGGCTTCGACTGGTGGCCGATGGCGGCGCGGGTGGACGTCTTCTTCCTCCTCGGGCTGTGGCTGCTCACCCCGTGGATCACGCGTGCGCTGGCGCGTGACGATGGGCCGGGCGGCCGCAACGGGACGCTGCCGCTCTGGAGTGGCATGGCGGCCATGGCCGTCGTCCTGGGCGTCGCGCTCGCCAGCGACTACCACGACATCGATGGCGTACTCCCGGGTGCGCCGGAGGCCGTATCGTTGGCGGCCGCCTCGGCAGCGAGCGCGAGCACGTCGCAGGTCGACGCCCAGCCCGACGAGGACTGGCGCGCCTACGGCCGCACGGAATTCGGCCAGCGCTACTCGCCCTTGCGCCAGATCACCCCTGCGAACGCCGCCAATCTCCAGGTCGCCTGGACGTTCCGCACCGGCGACCTCGTCGGCAAAGGCGATCCGACCGAGACCACGTTCGAAGTCACCCCGATCAAGGTGCGCGATACGCTCTATCTCTGCTCGCAGCATCAGCGCCTGTTCGCGCTGGACGCGAAGACGGGGCGGCTGCGCTGGTCCTACGACCCGCATGTCGATGACAACCCGACATTCCAGCACCTGACCTGTCGCGGCGTGTCGTATCACGAGGACCCGCCCGCCGAGCTCGCCGGCGCGTCAGCGGCTTCCGCTGCGGCCATGGCGGCGCCCGCCGCCTGCCGCCGCACGATCTTCCTGCCGGTCAACGACGGCCGCATGATCGCCCTCGACGCCGACAGCGGCAGGCCCTGCGACGGCTTTGGCGATCACGGAACGCTCAATCTGCAAGGCGGCATGGGAGAGAAGACGCCCGGCTTCTACGAGCCCACCTCGCCGCCCATCGTGAGCGACAAGATCCTGGTCGTCGGCGGCGCCGTCATCGACAACTACTCCACCCGCGAGCCCTCGGGCGTGATCCGCGGCTTCGACATCCACACCGGCCGCCTGGTCTGGGCATGGGACGCGGGCGCGGCGGACGAGAACGAACTCCCCTCGGCCACGCACACCTACACCAACAACTCGCCCAACTCCTGGATGACGGCGTCCTACGACGCGAAACTGGGCCTGGTCTACCTGCCTATGGGCGTGCAGACGCCCGACATCTGGGGCGGCAACCGCACCCCGCTGGCCGAGCGCTATTCCAGCGCGCTGGTGGCGCTCGACATCAACACCGGCAAGCGCGTCTGGTCCTACCAGACGGTGCATCACGACCTGTGGGACATGGATCTGCCGTCGCAACCGACCCTGGTCGACCTGCAGACCGCCACCGGCGTCGTTCCCGCGATCATCCAGCCCGCGAAGACGGGCAACCTGTTCGTGCTCGATCGTCGCACCGGCGTGCCCATCGTGCCCGCGCCGGAGCGGCCGGTGCCGCAGGGTGCGGCGCCCGGCGATCACGTCGCGGCGACCCAGCCGTTCTCGGCGCTGACGTTTCGACCCGAAGCGAAACTGACCGGTGCGGACATGTGGGGCGCGACCGTCTTCGACCAGATGGCCTGCCGCATCATCTTCCACCGCTTGCGCTACGAAGGCACGTTCACGCCGCCCTCGCTGCAGGGCACGCTCGTCTTCCCGGGCAACCTGGGCATCTTCGAGTGGGGAGGCATCGCGGTCGACCCGGCGCGCCAGATCGCCATTGCGAACCCGATGAACATTCCGTTCGTGTCCAAGCTGGTGCCGCGCGGCAAGGACAATCCTGCCGCACCGAACGGTGCCCACCCCTCGGGCAGCGAGATCGGCGTGCAACCGATGTACGGTACGCCGTACGGTGTCGAATTGAAGCCGATGCTGTCGCCGATCGGACTGCCGTGCCTGCGGCCGCCCTGGGGTTACATGGCCGGGGTCGACCTCAGGTCGCACAAGATCGTATGGGAGCATCGCAACGGTACGATTCGCGACAGTTCGCCCATTCCGATCCCGATCAAGATGGGGGTGCCGACGCTGGGCGGCCCGATCGCGACGGCGGGCGGCGTCGCCTTCCTGACCTCGACCCTGGACTACTACATCCGGGCGTATGACGTCAGCACCGGCAGGCAGCTCTGGCAGGATCGCCTGCCCGCGGGCGGCCAGTCCACGCCGATGACGTATGCGGTCGACGGCCAGCAGTTCGTGGTCACCGCCGCGGGCGGCCACGGCTCCTTCGGAACCAAGATCGGCGACTACGTGATCGCCTACACCTTGCCGCGATAGCCGGGCGCATCGCCTGCTGGCCGGCCGACTCGCTTCAGGCCAGCGCGCTCTTGTACAGCGCCAGCAACTCGCTCCAGGCCCGCTCGGCGTCCGCCTGGTTGTAGATCGGCGCGCCGTCGTCCTGCGGCATGTCGGGCACGCACCAGCCGTGCTTCTCGGCGAACACCTCCACCCGGGCCTGCACCTGGGCGTCGGCGAAGGCCTTGCGCAGCGTGTCCTTGGCCCCGGGCTGCTGGCGGTCGTCGCTGGCGGCGATGGCGATCAGCAGGCGTGCGCGGATCCTGGGGGCCAGCGTGTAGGGCGCGTCCGGCTTGTCGGTGACCAGCCCGCCGCCATGGAAGGAGGCGCCGGCGCCGACCCGTCCCGGCACCGCGGCGGCGGTGCGCAGCACCAGCGCGCCGCCCATGCAATAGCCTTGCGTGCCCATCTTCCTGCCGGTGTCAACCTCGGGGCGGCCGTCGAGGAACTTCACGAACGCGAGCGCGTCCTTCTCGGCGGCGCCGGGTGCGCCGATCGAGCCCATCAGCGGGCCGATCCTGGCGAAGGTGGCCTTGTCGCTGAAGTCGACGTTGGCGGCGCTCTCGAAGAACGGCGCCGGGCCGATGCGGTAGAACGGATTGGGCACCAGCACCGAGTAGCCGCTGGACGCGAGGCGCCGCCCCATCGCGCGCATCGAGGGGCGCAGGCCGAACGCGTCCGTCCACAGGATCACCGCCGGGTGACGGCCCTGGGCCGGGTGGAAGTAGGCGGCGTCGCAGCTGCCATCGCCGGTCGCGATGCGCACGTCGTTCTCCACCACCGGCAGGCCCGCCGGTTGGGCTGCGGCGGTGCCGGTGCTGGCCGCGACGCCGGTGGCCACCGACAGCGCGACGAAGTCGCGCCGGCGCAGTTCGCCGGCTGCGGAGTGGGTGACGTCGGACTCGTGCGCTGCGCTCATGTCTGTGGCTCCTCGTGCTGGATGATCGCCGGGCCCCGGCGGGGTGCCAGAGGATATCGCGGCGCCGCCAAACCCGGGCTGACATACGGCATCTTCACCGAAGCTCGCTACACTGGAACCACGATGCCCGATGAACCGAACCCCATGATGCCGTCGCCGGCCTCGGCACGGCCCAGCGTCATCCAGCTCGTCTTTCGCGAGAAGGGCGCGCTCTACGCGGCCTACATGCCCATCTTCGCCGACGGTGGCCTGTTCGTGCCGACCACGCGCGACTACCAGCTGGGCGACGACATCTACCTGCTGCTGACGCTGCCGGGCGACCCGCAACGCTACCCGGTAGCCGGCAAGGTCGGCTGGCTCACCCCCGCCAACGCCCCCGGCGGCCGCACCCAGGGCGTCGGCGTCCGCTTCCCGATGGACGAGAAGACGCGGCTGCTCAAGCTGCGCATCGAGGAAGTGCTGGGCACCTCGATATCGTCGGCGAAGCCGACACAGACAATCTAAAGTCTTGGTGTCAGGTCTTGCGTTTTGCGCGCCGTGGCGCCGGCAACCGAGTCATGCTTGCCGCGCAAAATGCAAGACCTGACAACAACACTTCAGATGGTGCTCGATGTGAAGTGTCGTTGTCAGGTCTCGCGTGTCGCGCGGATAGAGCCTCCCGTTCGCAAGCATCACAGCGCGCAACACGCAAGACCAGACACCGAAGATTGAAGATTGAAGATTGAAGTTTCGTGATGTACATCGACTCCCACTGCCACCTCGCCTTCCCCGAACTCCACGATCGCCTGGGCGCCATCCTCGCCGACATGCGCGCGGCCGAGGTCGGCGGCGCGCTGTGCATCTGCACCCGCATGGAAGAGTTCGAGGCCGTGCATGCATTGGCCGCGGGCCACGACAACCTGTGGGCCAGCGTGGGCGTGCATCCCGACACCGAGGGCGAGACCGAACCCGACGTCGACGCCCTGTGCGCGCTGGCGTCGCGCCCGCGGGTGGTGGCCATCGGCGAGACCGGGCTGGACTACTTCCGGCTCGAGGGCCGCAGCATCGCCGACATGGAATGGCAGCGCGAGCGCTTTCGCGTGCACATCCGCGCCGGCCGCCGCATGGATCTGCCCCTGGTGATCCATACCCGCCAGGCCAGCGACGACACGCTGGCGATCCTGCGCCAGGAAGCCGCGGCGGCGAGCGAGGGGCCGGCGCCGCGCGGCGTGTTCCATTGCTTCACCGAGTCCATGGACGTCGCGCGGGCCGCGCTGGATCTGGGCTTTCACATCTCGTTCTCGGGCATCCTGACGTTCCGGAACGCGGCCGAGCTGCGCGAGGTGGCGCGCTTCGTGCCGCTGGATCGCTGCCTGATCGAAACCGACAGCCCGTACCTGGCGCCGGTGCCGCACCGCGGCAAGGTCAACACGCCGGCCTGGGTGCCGCATGTCGCGCGCCTGATCGCCGAGCTGAAGGGTATTTCCGACACCGCGGTCGCGGATGCGACGCGGGCAAACTTCGAGCAACTCTTCGGTGTGACAGTGCCTGACAAACATTGAGACACCCACCATGAAACTCCGCTTCCGCCCTTCGTCCCTGGCCGCCGCGCTCGCGCTGTCGGCCGCCAGCGCCTGCGCCGCGTATGACAGCGTCGACTTCTTCCGCGCCGTCAACGTCGACAACGACGGCGCCGTCGCGAAGATGCTGGCCGCGGGCCAGGATCCCAACCAGCTCGATACGCACGGCCAGCCCGCGCTGATCCTGGCGCTGCAGAACGAGTCGCTGAAGGTGGCCAAGGTGCTGTGGGACGCCAAGGGCATCCAGATCGACGTGCGCAACCACGCCGGCGAGACCCCGCTGATGATGGCGGCGCTCAAGGCCGAGGTCGACGCGGCGACCGCGCTGGTGGCGCACGGCGCCGCGGTGCAGAAGGACGGCTGGTCGCCGCTGCACTACGCCGCCACCGGCGGCAGCGCGGCCATCGTCAAGCTGCTGCTCGCCAAGGGTGCGCCGCTGGAGGCGCGCTCGCCCAACGGCTCGACGCCGCTGATGATGGCCGCGCGCTATGGCAACGAGGAGGCGGTCGACGCCTTGCTGGCCGCGGGCGCCGATCGCAGCGCCAAGAACGACCTTGGCATGAACGCGGCGGCGTTCGCCGCCAGCGCCGGGCGGGACCGCCTGGCGGCGCGCCTGAAGCCGGGCGCCGGAAAATAGCGTCGCGGCGGCGGGCGGGCGCCCCTGCGTGCCGCGAAGCGGCCGGTGGAGAGTTCCCCACACGGCGAGCCCGGTAGCGGGCCGGCCCGGCGCGCTCGGCGCCGCGTCGGCGCCGACGGGGGTGTAGGAAGTCCGCCGACACACGGTCTGGCGTCGGGCCGACTACAGATTCGAAGGGCCTGGCCCTAGAGTCGGCTTCATGGACAGCAGGCCGCTTCGCGGTCTGCTCCATGCAACACCCAGGAGTACCCCCATGCATGCCACGACCCTCGCGAATCCGTTCGTCATGATGACCGACCCGGAGACGATCCTGTTGGCCGTCGAGCGTTCCGATCGCCTGAACCGCCTGAGCCGCAAAGTCTATCGGCCGCTGGATCGTCCGCTGATCCCGAAAGTCGGCGCCAAGGAACTGGCGGCCTTCGACGACGAGATCGATGCGGACATCGAGGACGACGTCCTGCAGGCGCTCGGCGCCGACCTGGCCTAGCTTGCCGCCTCCAGCCGCCGCTGCGGCGGCGCGATGCAGGCGAAACGATGCGCGGCGGGGCTTTCGGGCAGTAGCGGCGGCACCGCGTCGCTGCACGCGGGCAGCGCGATCGGACAGCGCGGGTTGAACGCGCAGCCCGCCGGCGGCGCGAAGGGCGAGGGCAGTTCGCCGCGCAGGATGATGCGCCGGGCCGAACGGGTGGCGCGCGCCGACGGGTCGGCCACCGGCGTCGCCGACAGCAGCGCCCGCGTGTACGGATGCTGGGGCAGCCCGAACACCGCCGCGCGCGTGCCGTGCTCCACGGGGCGCCCCAGGTACATCACCAGCACGTCGTCCGCGACGTGCCGCACCACCGACAGGTCGTGCGAGATGAACACGTAGGCCAGGCCGAACGCCTGCTGCAGGTCGACCAGCAGGTTGAGCACCTGCGCGCGGATCGACACGTCGAGCGCCGACACCGGCTCGTCCAGCACCAGCACCTTGGGCCTGAGCATCAGCGCCCGCGCGATGGCGATGCGCTGGCGCTGGCCGCCCGAGAACATGTGGGGATAGCGGCCATGGAACTCGGGACGCAGGCCGACCCGGACCATCATCTCGCGCACCGCGGCGTCGCGCACGGCGGCGCCCAGCGCGGTGTTGACGAGCAGCGGCTCCTCCAGCGCAGCGCCCACGGTCTGGCGTGGGTTGAGCGAGCCGTACGGGTTCTGGAAGACGATCTGCACCTCGCGCCGCAAGGCCCTCAGCTGCGCGGCGCTGGCGCTGGCGACGTCGACGCCGCCCAGCTCCAGCGAGCCCGCCGTCGGCGTCTCTATCATGGTGAGCAGGCGCGCCAGCGTGGACTTGCCGCAGCCCGACTCGCCGACCACGGCCAGCGTGCGTCCGGCGTGCAGCGTGAACGACACGCCATTGAGCGCGTGGACCGTGGCGTCGCGCGCGAACAGCCCGCGGCTCGCGCGATAGGTGCGCGCCAGGCCGTCGGCGCGCAGCACGACCGGCGCGTCGGCGGCGAGCACGCGTTCGGACCGCGCCGCTTCTTCGAGGGCGCTCGTCATGCGCCGGCCTCCGCCGCCAGGCGCGGCGGGACGCCGCCCCGCAACGGGTAGTGGCACAGCGCCAGGCCGAGCGCGGCCGAGGCCTGCGGCGGCGGCAGGCTGCGGCAGCGCGTGTCGGCGAACGCGCAGCGCGGCGAGAACAGGCAGCCGGCCGGGCGGCTGAACTGGCCCGGCACGACGCCGGGAATCGCCTGCAGCCGGCGCGCGGTGGCGCGCTCGGGCAGGGCGGACAGCAGGGCGGCGGTGTACGGGTGGTGCGGGTCCGCGAACAGCGGCGCGACGTCGTTGCTCTCGACCTGGCGGCCGGCGTACTGCACCAGCACGCGGTCGGCATGCTCGGCCACCAGGCCGAGGTCGTGCGTGATCAGCACCAGCGCCATCCGGCGCGCGCGCTTGAGCGAGAGCAGCAGGTCGAGGATCTGCGCCTGTATCGTGACGTCCAGCGCCGTGGTCGGCTCGTCGGCGATCAGCAGCCTGGGCTCGCAGGCCAGCGCCATCGCGATCATGACGCGCTGGCACATGCCGCCCGACAGCTGGTGCGGGAACGCGCCGGCACGGCGTACGGGGTCGGGTATGCCCACCTGTTCCAGCAGGGCCAGCGTGCGCTCGCGGCGTGCCTTGCGGCCCAGGCCCAGGTGCACCTTCAGCACCTCGCCGATCTGGTAGCCGACGGTCAAGCACGGGTTCAGCGAGGTGATGGGCTCCTGGAAGATCATCGCCACCTCGCGGCCGACGATCGCGCGACGCGCCCGGGGCGGGATGCGCGCCAGATCGTGGTCGCCGAACATCATCCGGTCCGCCGTGACCGTGGCCGTCCAGGGCAGCAGGCCCATCAACGCCAGCATCGCGACGGACTTGCCCGAACCCGACTCGCCGACGATGGCCAGCACCTCGTCGCCGTCCACAGCCAGGTCGATGCCGTCGACCGCGACGAACGGGCCGCCGCGGGTGTCGAAGGCGACGCGCAGATTGCGCACATCGAGCAAGGCCATCAGCTTCGCCTCATCTTCGGATCCAGCGCGTCGCGCAAGCCGTCGCCCGCCAGGTTGATCGAGACCACCGTGACCAGGATCGCCAGCCCCGGCAGCGTCACCATCCAGGGATTGGAGCGGATGAACTCGCGCGAGTCGGCCAGCATCGTGCCCCACTCGGCGATCGGCGGCTGCGCGCCCAGCCCCAGGAAGCCCAGCGCCGCGGCCTCGAGGATGGCGTCGGACACGCCGAGCGCCGCCTGCACGATCAGCGGCGCGAGGCAGTTGGGCAGCACGGTGTGGAACATCAGCCGCGCCTTGCGGACGCCGGCCACGCGCGCCGCCGTCACGTATTCGCGCTGCAGCTCGCCCATGGCCGAGGCGCGCACCAGCCGCACGTAGCGCGGCAGGTAGACCACCGTCACGGCGATGACGGTGTCGACGAGGCTGGGGCCCAGCACCGCCACCACCAGGATGGCCAGGACCAGGCTGGGTACGGCCATGATCAGGTCCATCAC
>Ga0116230_10007504_pt1 | contig 10771 bp, 10 predicted proteins | sample S1TSphfallax_3_FD_88678 | JGI IMG/M metagenome (GOLD analysis project Ga0116230, IMG submission 88678) | Host-associated microbial communities from peat moss isolated from Minnesota, USA - S1T2_Fd - Sphagnum fallax MG | ecosystem: Host-associated > Plants > Peat moss > Unclassified | place...
AACCAGAAGGTGGCAGCAATGTTGTCCACCAACTCTGTCTCTTCTATTTCTTCAATACTACTACTTGGTATGTGCTGGAGATGCCAGTACCTGGCTTATAACTGGGGAGTCCAGCTTTTGTTTCGGTCCATTGATGCATATATCCAACAAATCGTAGGTATGAAACTAAAACAAAAATGCTTCAGAATATCCCCCCTTCTGTACATCATGGGTTGGAGAAAAAAATAGGAGAACAAACCTTTGAGCTTCTATGAATGAAGTTAGTATCTGTTGTTGTTTGTTGTTCTCTAGAAGGATGCACACAAGCCTGGTTCAGCAATCAAGTCTGATGCAGCAATAAAAGTCCTCAAAGTGTCTCACCCTAGAATCTCATTAGTTTTGGCAAAAGAGAGCAGCTGCAGCGGGTACTGTGTGAGCATCCTTCCCCATACCAACAGCTTGTGCACCCTGCCAGCAGCAGCGACACAATCTTAGCACCATTGTTAGCAATTGCACATAGAACGATGCAAACAAACGTTTTTGTTTGTCGCTGTGGTTTGTTTTACCTGGCCTGGAAAAAGGAATGCAGTTGAGGGTTTGTGGTTGGAGAACTGTGAGTCGCTGCTTGTTGTTGCCGTCTGCTCCGTGGACGTCCTCAGGCTGCTCATGCATAACAACAACGTTCCCCCCCGCCTGCTCCGCTGCTGCCGCGGCACCAGCTCACGCCACCAACACGTCCCGCTCGCAATTGTTGCCCGCCATTGATTTTCTCAATGTTTGTTGTCCATGGTACATAAGCTTACAACAATGCCCTTCTCGTCTCATTGACATGATTTGTGTTGCATTTTCGTCACTACTATTGCAAGGATTGACATCATGGATTCACTTATATTGCATTCCTTATCTCTACTACTCCCTGAGCACTCACTGATGATCATAGTAGCGGCGACAATGTGACATTTGACTGGCGGGATTATCAAATAAGAACCAAGTAGGCCGCCTATCATGGGCAACACGCATTCCTCAATTCTGATGTTCGTTGAGGAATCTCCAGAACTTGGGGACTGTTTTGCTTGGGCTAGCTGCAGCATGCACTTCTTCTTGTGGTGACAACAAACTGATGATGATGGTAAATCTTGCAGTTATGGCAATGGCGAGAAGGATCCCAAGAGGGCTCTAGAGTCCACAAACATATGTAGGGTTGGTTCTTTGGACATTTTACTTCTGTGCAACAGACTTGAGAGATTGGAACTCGCATGGCGTGACAAAAGTTCGTGCAAATCCATCTGTACCTTATGAATTCGTTGTTGGGTTTCTGTTGTAGGGGCGCCAAAGCTGCAAATTTTCTCTTCTACTAGAGTTAGCAAACTTCTCCTACTATTCAACACACTGTTCTCATCATGCCCAATCTCTTGCACTGTTGAGATAGACCTCTGACATCACCAATAATCCATGCAAGAAAGAAAGGACCTCCTGAAGTGGTGATGGCAATCAAGGCATCCCTTTTAAAATGTCTGATCTCTCTCCTAACTGTCTGTAATTTGGTGGCAATGTGGCAGTCAGCACACAGTGCCCTGCAGATTCTTCAAAATGCCAAGGGCAGTAAGTACCCTGGAGGTGCAACAACGAGTGCAAATGCAATGGCCAGCTTCCAGCGATGAGACAAAATGGAAAATCTTTCTCCTCTTCTTGCTCTACATTAGTGAGAGAAATTTTGGTATGTGGTATATGTCCACCACCATAGATGTCCAGACAATCTCTTTTAACTCTGCATGGATTTCAATAATTTCAGAATGTTGGTGGTCAACCATTCCAAATGTATATACCTGGTTGTTGGTGTCAATCCAGAAGTATCCTGGGTGTTTTTTTTCAACACCCCCTTCCAACTTCTGTCATTGAACATATGTGCTGACAACCCACTTGCCAGCAGCAGGGGCAGCAGCATCTTTCATATATTTGATAGCAGCATATAGCCTGCAGTCATTCCAGGGTTGTCCAACTCAAGAGCTTATTTTCGAATGCTGTCTCTCATCTCCACTTTAATGTGAAGTCTGCAGGCACCAAGCAAGGACATCCTCCACACAGCAGCATCTGCTTCACCACACAGCTGCATGTGGTTCATCCACACAAGAGCATCCAGTTCACTAGACCACATCACGAGTAAGTAAACCCATTTTGCAACCAAAATGATCAGGACAATAAAATGGATAGCAAGATTGTGTGCATTTTTGGGTGTCCGGTAGACAGTTGAAAGAGGGAGTAGGACTTGATTTGTCTTATAGTTCATTTGGTTAAGGAGCGGTTGCTTGCACATAAGGTTTGGCATCACACCAGGGCCCTCCACATTACAATGGAGAGTGCCCAGTGCCCGCCCCTATTAATCCTCATCTTTAATCTCATAATGATTTTTTTTTTTGTGAAGGGTAACCACACCGAGGGGCAAGGTCACAGAGTTTTCGTTGATGTGGTCATGGTTATGATTGAATGTTTTAATATAGAACTCTAATGGAAAGCCACTAAAATGGAGCCTTATGTTTGAAAAGCCTCCGTGTATTAAGAAGAAAAAGAGAATGAGCATCTTGAAAAGTGAATTGTCATTTTGTAAGGCTATTTTCAAATATATTAAAAATTAAATTTTTTTGTAAAGTATCTTAGACAAAGGATGGAAACTGTGTCAATAATTTGACCTGAAGAAAAAAAACAACAATAATAATGTATTGAGAAATGACCCCAAAAACCTTCAACATTTTTGAAAAGGTAATATTTGGGTCTTTACTTTACGATTGTTGTTGATTCAACTCTTTGGAAACACACTACAAGGTCAAATGTGTGGAATAAATAAGGCTATGAGAGTAATTAGGCCCCTCCTCCTAAGGGGCCCAAATTTGGGATTGTGAGCTATTTTTCAAGCTTTATCCAATGTTAACAATTGCATAAAAGCAACAGCATAAAATTTTCATGAGTGCAAATGATTTTTTTCACTTGTGACTTCACTATCGCTCATTTTGGTTGGGGGCTCTCGTCTGTAAACTCATTTTGCAAGCAAAATGATCAGGAGAAAAGATTGACAAATATTTGTACGTACAAAAAACAAATATTATTGTAATTGACTATACTTAAGTCCAAAAACTTTATTCTTTTGCTTCTTATTTTAATCGTGCAACCAATGGCCATATATGACTATTGCTTTGGTTGCCAATAATATTTTGTTGGCTCTCCTTGTAAGGAAGAGACACCAAACCTAAAACCCTTTCATTTTGTTCCTTGTTTTCCTCCTTTTTGGGGGGGAGGAAGGTGCTTTGGTTTATTTATGATTGGCAGGGTTTCATTGTCAAGAGAAAGCATAATGAGGTTTGAGGATGGACCTATAAACACCTCCCATGAAGTTTAGGGTGTTAGTTAGTGCACAATGCAACTTGAAATTGTTTTCATTTGCTTCCACATTTGAGGAATGTTTACCCCGTGTGATTGTGCGAAGTGTGTGAGTAAGTGAATACGTGTTTGGGAACTTCATGGGACATTTCCTATTTTAACTATTAATAGTTTGATGTTGCTATTAGTAGCAAAGTTTACATTTTCGCTCGGTTTGGCTTAGGGTTCTCAAGGGATGGGAGGGGGCTCTAGCCAATCACGAATTATCGAATCAAACCCTTGTGAACATACACCAATTATTTTATATAAGTAAGATTTGAGATCAAATATTAAGCCTTGTCTATGTTTTTGAAGTAAAGGTGGGGATACACTTGGAGTTAATGTAAAAGATGAACAACCACTTTAATGTGGTGTTGGGCTTGGTGCTGATGCAGGATAGTGCCCAATAGGAAAACTATTTTCAACTTTTTTTTAAAATGTGATGAATGCTTTAAATATCTTTCTTGCAAGACCATTGTTAAGACAAAAAATTGTGATGCAATGATTAAAATCACCCTCTTCAACCCAAAGGTTCGAGGTTTGATTATTTTTTCAACTTCTCATTTTCTTCCATGAGTGGATGCAAAAGAAAATGTTGTCCCTAGGCAAGTTCTTGCAACAAGTTTTTCTTGGAAGACATTGATTCCTAACTTCCATATGAGAAGGGAACTTGCAACTTCCCTAGTTGAAATGGGTTCAAGTTCTCAAAAGAAACATGGTTTACTAAAGCAAATAAACCAAATATCTTGGGGCTACATGGTTGCTCGAGCAAATGGGCTTAAGTTCTTCAAGGAAACATGGTTCTTCAAGGCAATTGGGACCAAATTTATTGGGAAAACACTTTTCCTTGGTTCCTTGGAGCAAATGGGCCTAAGTTTGTTTTGAAAACATGCCAAGTTCTTTAGGAAAACATGTTTCCTTGGTTCCTTGGGGCATATGGGCCCAAGTTCCTCATGAAACATGCCAAATTCTTTAGAATAACATGTTTCCTTGGTTCCTCAAAGCAAATGGGTCCAAGTTGCAAGGGCAAATAGGCTTAAGTTCTTTGTTTCATATGAAGAAGCCCATTTTCTTCAAGGAATCAAGTTATGGGATGACATTTTCTTGGGCAATCACATTTTCTATGTGTACTTCAACGCATTTGTATTTGAAAAGTTGCAAGTCCCTTTTTCTTGAAGGAAGTTGGGGAAACTTGGTTAAATCCCCTTTCCCCACCAAGTTACCAAGGTATTGCAATCCTTTTAATCCATTCATGAAAAAAAAATGAGAAATTGAAAAAAAGAATTTAATTATGGACCTTTTGGTGAAGAGGCCTTCTAACCATTAAATCACATTTTTTTTTTTGAAAATAACCATACAAGAAAGATAATTAAATCATTCACCACAATTCAAGTACAATCAAAAGATTTTGAAAAGATTTTTATAGTTGGGCATTATTTCACAGCAATGTCAAGCCCGAGCCAACATTTGATTCATTGTCTTGTTTGTTCCTTAACATTGAATTAAAATTTAAAATGATTTAAAAATTATATTTAACTTTGATAATACATCTCAAATTTAATTTTTGTTTTTAATTTAATCCACACTTATGGCAATAATTTCATATACATAACCTATCACTAAGTTGTGCAACACTACATAAATGAAAGAAAAATAACATTTCCAAAGGATGCACTACAAAATATTATTTTTTAATTTATTTTTTGCAAGGTCAGGATATCAATGGCATGGCAAATTCATCTTTTTCAAGGTTGATTACAGTTTTTAAAACACTTTTATTAATTTTTTTGTGTAATTTTAATACTCAAAATGTGTCGAAAAAAAAGTTGCTTGTGTGGTAGTAATATCATTTCATGTACTTGGATGATTTTAATCTTTTTTTTTTGGGTCTCCTATCACTATGACAAAACCATTTTTCTATGTTGGGGTTTTTACTTATTTTAGTCATGGTTTTAATTATATTAGACATTAGATTTTTTAATAATAAAATAGACTTTTTTTCTACACAATTTTGATAAAATTATTTTGATAAAAATGATGAAAGATGAATAAAATGAGTAGAAATTTTAATTAATAATTAATTTTCTTTGGTAATAGAAGAAATAATGTTATTCAATTTTATTTTATTTTGGGTTAAATTAAAAAAAAATCAAAACATTGTTGTACTAAACCCTTGATTTCAAACAAAAAAACGTTTTATCTTGTGTAGATTGTGAATCATAGTTTGATGAACCTATGATGTTATTGTCATATGTCATGATCACAACATGTTCATGATTGGGGTTTGAAATTTCACCTTCCTTGTCACAACCAAAGGCTTTTACTATCCAACCACCACCTTCATGGTGATATAAATTACTATAAATTATATATAAATACACATACTTTTTGAATATCATGCATTATAACTATATTATTTTTTAATAAAATTGATCATACTATGCACATCTTTAATATCATTAGTCAATTTAGTTCATTTTTGGTTTAATAATTACAATCAAATTTATATTTCCTTTTAAGTTCCAAATGTAATATGTATTACATGAATTTAAAATAATTTAAATTCAAATATTTTTAAAAAATTAATTTTAGTCGTGACAATTTTAGCATAAAAACCATGTTTTTGTAGTAAAAACTTTAGTTTTTCTCCCATATTTTATAATGGATGATCAAGGATTACCTTTCATTACAAGGAATCCTTTCCATTCCAACCCATGCGTTTGCAACCTTTGTCCAAATCAACCATTTTTATGATTTTAAATATGACTGTCCTCCATGGCACTTAGTAAATACAAGTAGTAGCTACATAAACAATTACAAAGTGGTTTGCAATTGCATATGCAACTTATACTTATGGCTAATGTTGATTTGGATGAAAATGAAAATGAAAAATACACTTATATCATCCATTTTTAGTGGCATCCTAAAATAAATGAAATGTAATTGTTTTTGTGACTTGGAAGGTGGTTCAAGGGCCATTGGACACCATGTGCCATCTTTTCAACTTGATTTGTGACTATAAATCCTAGTAGTAAATGCACATGTAATTAAATATGAAAAAAAAAAATTGGCCAATAAGATTGTTAGATTTAGTGGTTTAATTGTTTCCCTTAACATTTTTCAATGAACTAACCATTAAATGCGTTGTAAGGTTTTGTCAATTAGTGAAATTTTCAAAGGACCCATGACAATTAATGGTAGAAATAGGGTTAAATAGTAGGTATTTTATCATGTTGATATGTGTTAATGTTTTTGTATTAATTATTTAATTAATTAATTATGTAATTTATTTATCAAATAGGTTAAGGTTTAAGTAATAAATGTAGTTAATTGATTAAGTAAACTATGCAATTAATCTTTTAAATAGGCAATGAGTAGGATAGATATTAGGTAGTAAGTAACAAATAGGTCATATGTATGTGGGTTAAATAATAAGTACTTTACCATGTTGACATATGTGATATTTTTTGAATTAACTACTATATTAGGAAGACAATTATTAAAAAAATTGTATAATATTGTTTCTTCGATCGAATAGATATTGAAATGTGGGAAAAAAAAATTTACATAAATTTTTTTATCATAATTTTAAGTAAAACTCAAGATATTATATGTGTAAAGATAATAAAATATAAAAAACAATTAATTATATGGCATTAATTAATATTTAGAAATTAAAATTGATTATTTATAATTTTTTAATATCTTAAGTAATATAACTTATAAAAGAGATTTTAATATTATTTTATTTTTATTTGCAATCCATTTATAAATATTATATGTGAATAAATTATCTATCACACATTTTAACTAAATTATATTGGTAAAATATGATATGTCAAAAAAAAATTATACAATATATATTTCAGAATCAATGAAGGTTTAAGATATGAAATTTATTTATGTATTTATTATTATATTATCCATTTATAAATCATGTGATTGAATTCATTTTTTTCCACATAATGGTTAATGAAATTGTATTGAATAACGAAATTCAAATATTTTTCTTTTCAAATCAATTTATTAAGAGGAAAAAATTATGTTTGTGTACATTATTGCAAAATTTTAAGTTTAAATTTTAATCTTGTCAATTTGGACAAAATCATAATAAAATATCAAATTTCAAAAATGATGTTTTCTGTAATGTTTTAAATGAAATAGGATAAATAAAATGCACATTCCTTCTTTGCCGCACCTAGTGGGGTGACTTGGTGGTAAAGAAGTTGATCTCCATCTTTGGGGTTCAAGGATCAATTCCCACAAATGACATGTGTTGTAATCAACTATGAAATGTTGATAAAATATTCCTTACTTATTTAATCAACATAGGTTAGGTCACTAGTAAGTGACCTTAAGTAGGCACAATAGGTGTCCTACCTATCAACCTAAATTAGCTTTTAAAACCTAACCTAAGTAATGACACGTGTCAACATGGTACAAGTTGAATTTGTATAAAATATTATTTTAAAAAATATAAATAATGTGACTACAATGTACTTTAATTGTAAAATCAATCACAAAATGACAGTGTCATGTAAACTAGTTTGGATGAATGAAAAGTTCACATAAATTGCATCTTTATGCGACTACCATTGCAACTTGGTGTCATGTGTTATCTTTTGCGGCTAGAATTTTATACATCTTGTCCAAAGCAACTAAGCATTGTAGCAAGTTGCATATGGTAATTACAACTAAAAATAAGTTGTATATCCAATCATATATTTGGAAATTCCTTGTAGTGTTTAACAATGGAAGTTAATTATGTTATTGATTAAATTCTTCCATAAAATGTGGGAAGCACTTTTGATAGACATGCCATTTTTCACTGTTTGAATTAATAATATGAACATGAGTTATTTTTATAATTTATTGGTAGTAATTATTTTGTATAATTATAAATTTACATGCAAGTTGATTGCAAAAGGGCTTAATCTACGATTATTGGTTAAACCACAAAATACAAGATGATTTTTAGTGTTTCTATTCATCAATAATATGATGACAACATGTGGATACAAAAAAATTGAACGTCAAAAGACATATTGGAATTTTCTATAAAATACCGTAGGCAAGGGATGGAATTGTTCATTAGGGGTTCAAAACATGTCAAAATGATTAAGTAAAAATTAAATTGCTTAATTAATTTGCATTGGGTGTCACAATTATGACCAAACTGTTTTTGCACTTCTATAAACACTAAAAGGAATTTGGTCCTAGATGTGGTTCACAATGGAAATCTTAAGATAGGTAGACAAAAGATGGCTATCAACAGAATTGCATCAAACACAAATCATAACAAAAAATTTCAGAATTTCACATTGAGTTTTGTTGTTTGATCAAATTGTTTTGGACTTTATAGATAACGGGGGTGACAAAATGAAGAGGGTACCAAAAATAGGATGGACTAGGTACCACTTTAAAGAAAGCTTTATTATTTGACATGATTTCACGATTGAAACCTTTCATTGCAAAATAAAACACATAATACCCTTTAACATTTTTGGTAGAAATCAAAATTGTATGCATGTTGCAAACAATAGTGTTGATTATATAACATTACAATGACATCAAATAACGTGGACTAGTTTTTATGTCCATAGAGACAAAAGGACTTTGGAACAACCTTTTTGTGAGGACCAATTTATCAATTTAAGTAAATGTACAAATAATTGATCAAAATATTTTAAAAAATTGGACCTAAATATTTTCAAATTATTATACATATATCAATAATCTTATGTGTAGGATGAGGTCATATTCACAAATAGCCCAAAAGTCAAGTCTTTTTGTTAGTTTCCCAAAGGTTCATTCTACTTGGCAATAGATGGAAGGAATAGAAATCATGAAAAGTTTAAATTTCAATAATATTCTTTTTATCAATTTAAAATAACCTAGAAAGTTCAAATGTTTTAAACATGGGTTGGACCCATTTAGTCCAATAGTCACAAAGAGGAATTTATTTCATCTTTTAGTGGTGTGAAGCCATAGGCACCCCCTTAGCACTTTGCTTGTTTAATGATTATTTGAAAAAATCTGGAAAAAAACTTTTTTGAGAAAAATTCAAATATCTTGTAAAATTTCATTATATCACTATGTTAAGGCTTGTGTTGAAAATTTGTCAAAAACACATGTCATTTTCAAATCCTTTCAAGAAGTAATGTCCTTTTATTTAAAAAGATATATTCATTACAACTATTTTCAAAATGTTTTTGAGAATTTTTTTATTGATTAAATTGAATCAAATTTCCAAAACATGTATACCAAGGTAACATTATTGAGAACAACATTGTATAAAAACAATTCCATTTGCAATTTTTTCTTACCGTGACATGTGCCCTTTTATTCATGAGAACATTTACAAGTGATGATTAACACATTGGTCACCACTAATATGATGACTACTTGACCCTGCAAGATGGATTAGCGCTTGGACTAAACTTAATCCAAAACAACATTGCTGATTAGAGAAAAACAAGTGTATAGCCATGCAGTGCATAAGCTTTGCAACTCTAGTTTTAAATTGATAGGTCTCAATCATCGACTGCAGCTAGATCGATAAGTTTTCATTCTAAAATCACTAATATTTAAAGTTTCACGTTCGAGCTTGATATTCAGAGCTTCGAATCGAATTATAATTTTGTGTACGTAGTACTCATCAGATTACGAACGTTCTGATCATCACTCGTGACTACCTTGAATATTCTTTATTATCTTGTAGGATTTGAAAGAACAGATCTCTAATTCAGAAATAGTCTACAAAAGTACCTCACACCGGAGACTCCACGTAAATTAGGTGAGTGACGTTGTTGAGCTGATGATGATGAAACCGCACCGGTCTGGCAGTTGCAGGCGGACAATAAACACGACAACAAAGTACTATTAGATGACCGGCATTGCAAAAGTTGATGTATAACTCGCGTCTAGTACAATTTCAAATTCCTGTGCGAGCTAGCGGCAAGGTCCTCGCTTTGGATCATGAGTGAAACCCAGACACCACTTGACTGAAAAGAGAGTTGAGTTCTGGAGCTTGCAAAGCCTGGTACTTATAATGTGCAGCAGGCGGATCGGATCAGTACTCCAGCGAGTCTGAAAACCTAGTTCGCAAGGACCGGTATCATCTACAAAGATGTGCCTTTCAAGCTCTCGCCCACGTGCAGGACTTCGAATATTCTTGCAACTTACAGCATTCCAGATTCTAGAGACCTATCCACTAACATGTTTGCTAATTTCAGCTGCCTGCAAGTCTGGTACAAAGGAAAAGTGTTATATCCGCTTAGGGTAGTAGGACTATACATAGGAATCATGATCCATTGCAGATTCACAACTTCATGTGAGAGAGAGATATGATCAGCTTAATATTATTACTATTATGCAGCCA
>Ga0116230_10007508_pt1 | contig 10767 bp, 8 predicted proteins | sample S1TSphfallax_3_FD_88678 | JGI IMG/M metagenome (GOLD analysis project Ga0116230, IMG submission 88678) | Host-associated microbial communities from peat moss isolated from Minnesota, USA - S1T2_Fd - Sphagnum fallax MG | ecosystem: Host-associated > Plants > Peat moss > Unclassified | place: USA...
CAGCGCAACCAACGCCCGGCTCCGGACCGCCCGACTCGACGCACTTGATGTCGAGGTAGCCGATCTTCATGACGTCTTCGATCTCGAGGTCTTCGACCGAACCAGCGGCAGCGGCGAGGCTGAGGATGGTGTCTTGGGCCTTGCTGTGAAGGATCAAGCGGGTCGAGTCAGCCTTGGGATCGCATCCGACGATGAGGATCTTGTGACCGTCCTGGGCGAGACAAGCGAGGGTGTTCTGCGAGGTCGTGGACTTGCCAATACCTCCCTTACCATAGAATGCGATCTGGCGCATATATAAGTCTCCTTAAGTGCCGTTTTCAGTTTAAACCGTGACCCTAGGCGCCCAATAGTTTGAGACACCGTGGCGGCGCGGGACACGACACGTCACATGCATCGGCGACGTATCCCCGCAACCTTCTCAGCAATCGCCGTGCCAGTTCGCTGAATCGCTTTAAACCTTTGATTCATAACGAATGGCCTGCGACCGGTTCTGCCTTTGGAGCATGTTCTGAATCCGACAGGCATTAATTTGCTGTAAGGAACAAAACAGCTGAGAGGCTCCAAAAGACCCCATTTTCGCCTGTTCAGGCTTGTGAGGCGGTTTTCCTTGGGCTAAATCTAATTCCAAGGCAAGACCTCTCTCAGCGGGGGACCAAAACTTGCTTCTTTCGCGCAGCTCATCTGCGAGCCGTCAGGCGCGCCGCACTTCCTTACGAGGTCATCATGCAAATCGGTGTCGATAATGATCGGAGGGTTGAAAACAAACGGGTTTTCATCATCGACAATGACGGAATAACGGGCTCGATCCTGCAGTTCATGCTGGAAGACGATAACGAGACCCACGAGTTTGCCACAACCGAGGAGGCCTATGCCGCTTCGGAAAAGCAGGTTTATCAAAAAACCGAACTTGCAATTCCTAATATGGTCATTGTCGGGACCAACATTTTGAAAGAGAGAGGCAAAGAGCATTTATTGGAAATTGCGGCCAAGTTTCCCGAAGCCAAAATCATCGTGGTTGCCGAAAATCCCGACGATGCGATCGGCAAGGCCTGCATCGCACGCGGCGGCGGCGCCCATGGCGCGCTAATCAAGCCGCTGACGGTCGAAGTCGTCCGCCGCAAAGTCGATATGCTTCTCGGACGCCTCAAATCCGAATTTGTTCAGCTCGGCAATTTCGACTTCTAAAACCAATCTCATCTGCGAGGAGATTATGGCGACCGCCGCCTGCCCAGGCTGCGGTCGTTTTAACGATAAGCTATCGCTTAAAAGGGGCGTGGCGGTTTTCCGACATCGCCGCTGTCGCGGGCGGCGAAAGCTGCCATAGAGTTCATTTAATTCAAATCGCCCATTTGCCATTCGATGGATAGGTTGTGAAGGACAAAGGCGCCGACACTCATTCGAGCCATCGATAAAGAGGCGCGATAACCCGGATAGGCCCATGACCCGAGTCATTTTTTATGAGAAGCCCGGCTGTTCAAACAATGCACGGCAAAAGCAGATGCTTTTAGCGGCTGGCCATGAGCTCGATATTCGCAATCTTTTGACCGAAGCATGGACGCCGGAGCTTTTGCGCAGCTATTTCGCTGGAAAGCCAGTCGCAGCCTGGTTCAATAAAGCAGCTCCGAAAGTCAAATCCGGCGAAATTCAGCCTGACGCCGTCGATGCCGATACGGCACTGGCACTCATGCTCGCCGAGCCGATTCTTATCCGGCGTCCATTGATGGAAGCCGCCGGACGCCGCGATGCCGGGTTCGATCCAGCCGCGGTCGAGACCTGGATCGGGCTTGAACATGCCCATGCGGCACCCGCCGATCTTGAAACCTGCCGGCGCAATCCCCCGGCGCCGGATCATTCTGCTTCATTAGATCATTCCGCGGATTATTCCGCTTCTGCCGTTAGCGAAACGAACCCTTCATGACCATAGCGCCCGATCCCGCGGCAAGCGCCGCGGAAACAATCCTTGCCTATCATCAGCGGACCAAGCATTCGCTTCAGCGTTACGCGGCCGGTCCGGAGACACTCGATTGGGAATCGCAGCCCAATCCCTTCCGCGAATATGCCGAAGCACCTCGCATGCTTTTGCCGCTGAGCGCGGACAGCATCAAAACGACATTCGGCGAGATCTATTCCGGCACCAATGTCACGCCTGCCGCCTTTTCGGCCGAAAGCGTCGGCGCTCTGCTGCAATTGTCGATGGGCCTCACCGCTTGGAAGCAATTTGGCCCGGATCGATGGGCGCTGCGCAGCAATCCATCGAGCGGCAATCTGCATCCGACGGAAGCCTATGTTTTATCGGACAATATCGATGGATTGCCGAGCGGCGTTCATCATTACGTCAGCCGCGATCATAGCCTCGAACAAAGATGCAAAATCGCCGCGAGCGACGGGGCGAAGAAAACGGGTTCACGGCTTTGGATCGGGTTGTCTTCCGTACATTGGCGCGAAGCCTGGAAATATGGCGAGCGGGCCTTTCGCTATTGCCAACTCGACGTCGGCCATGCGCTCGGCGCACTCCGTTATGCGGCCGGCGCGCTCGGCTGGACCATCGAGATGGTGGAGGGTCTGACAAGCCGCGATGTCGCGGCTCTTCTCGGCATCGATCGCGCCAGCGATTTTACCGGCAAAGCCGAACATGAAACACCCGACCTAATCCTATCCATCAGCACGGGTTCAACGGTAACGCCTTTGTCGCAAACCGATCAGACTTTTGTCGCAGATCGTCTGACCGATTGGAAGGGCAGCGCCAACGTCCTCGACCGGCATCCGATGTATCGCTGGCCGGTGATCGACGAGGCTTCGCTCGCAACACGCAAAACCGGCGTGGTGCCGGAAGCGCCCTATCGCAGCAATCATCCTGGCATTGGCGAAGGCTCAAGCGAGCGCGCGAGCAGCATCATCCTCAACCGGCGCAGCGCGCAGGCTTTCGACCGCGGCGCGCGCATGGGCAGCGGCGCCTTCTATCATTTGATCGATCGGCTCCTGCCCCGCCCCGTGGCGCCTTGGGATGTTTGGACGTTTCAGCCGCGCATTCATCCCGTGTTCTTCATCCATCGTGTCGATGGGATCGAGCCGGGCCTTTATATCCTGATCCGCAACCCGGAAGCCGAGATGCGGCTGCGTCAGGCCGTCAATCCCGAGTTCAAATGGCGTGTGCCGGAGCATGTGCCGCCGCAATTGAGCTTCTATCAATTGCTCGCAGGCGACATGACCAAATTGTCGCGAACGCTTCATTGCGGACAAGCGATCGGTTCGGATGCCTGTTTCGCGCTTGGCATGATCGCCGAATTCGAAGGTCTCGTGCGGGCCGAACCATGGCGCTATAAGCAATTGCATTGGGAAGCAGGTTTGCTTGGTCAGGTACTCTATCTCGAAGCGGAGTCGCTCGGCTTCCGCGGCACCGGCATCGGCTGCTATTTCGACGATTCCATGCACGAGGTTTTGGGTCTGAAAGACGCCAGTTTCGCCTCGCTTTATCATTTCACGGTCGGCGCTGGGCTCGTCGATACCCGCATCCAAACCGAGCCGCCTTACGGCGACCGGACGAAACCTGACACAGACAAAAAGGAAGGAACCGCGGCCATGGCGGAAGATACCGGATTCGAGCGCGTGAATGTCGCCTTCGCACGCGACCTCATCAAGGATGCCGATCCATTGATTCTAGATACGCGCGATATGGGCTCTTACGAGCAAGGGCATATCGAAGGTGCGGAATTCGTCAATGATTCAAACATCTCGAATTTTTTGATGACGACGCCGAAAGACAAGCCGGTGCTGATTTATTGCTATCACGGCAACGCAAGCCAGGTGCGGGCGCAGACCTTCACCGACTTCCGCTTCAAGAAAGTCTATAGTCTCGACGGCGGCTTCGAGGCATGGGTCAAAGGCCAATAATCCGGCGATTCAAAAAATACTTGATATGCCGCCGTCCTTCGGGAGGCGGGCTGCGCCCGCTCCTCGGGATGAGGGCCAATGGTTAAGCATCCCAAGCCCTCATCATGAGGAATGCGCGAAGCGCATGTCTCGAAGGACGAGGGCATCTTATTGAACTGGTAAAATAGCAAGGACGAGGATCATCATGGCACAGGCCGCAGCCGGTTTCCGCAGGATCGATGTCGCCACCGCGCGCGACATCATGAGCCGCGGCGCCCTTGTTCTCGACGTCCGGGACGCGGAGTCTTACAAGCGCGGTCATATCGAGGGATCGGAACTCGCGACCAAAGAAAACTTCCAGGGTTTCCTCTCAACCGCGCCGAAAGATAAGCCGCTGATCATTTGCTGCTATCATGGCAATTCGAGCCAAGCCTATGCGAAACATTTCGCCGATCACGGTTTCGCAGATGTCTATAGCCTCGATGGCGGCTATGAGGCCTGGGAGCATGCTGAACGTATGGCGCCTCAGGCGGCTGCGGCTTCGAGCGTGACGCTCAGCAAAGAATTGCAAGCGTTTCTCGCTCAACATGGCTTTGCCCCCAACGACGTCAACACGCATAACAAGGATCACGCGACGCCGCTCATGCTCGCGGTGCGGCTTGGAACGCCCGCCTTCGTCAAAGAGCTTCTCGCGGCAGGCGCTGATATTCACGCCGTCAATGCCGACGGCAATCAGGCTCTATGGCTCGCCTGCGTCGGTGAAATCACCGAAAACCTGCAACTGCTGATCGATGCCGGCATCGACGTGCAGCATATCAATGTCAACGCGGCGACGCCTTTGATGTTCGCTGCTTCGTCCGGGCGCGCAAGCTGCGTCAAAGTTTTGCTGGAGGCCGGTGCCGACCCGCTTTTTGAGACGGATCTTGGCCTCACCGCGCTCGACATGGCCTCCTCTGTCGAATGCCTGAATCTCATGCGCGATGCCATCAAGCGGAAGAAGGCTTCCTAGAGCGCTTTCCGCTTAGGTGGACTCACCCAAGCGATAATAATTCGCTCCACATCAATATGTTGGAGCATGTTCTTTTCGCAAAACCGCGCACAGTTTTGCGGAACATGCTCTAAGCTCCGGCGCGCTGTTCAAGAGAAAACTTTTGCGCCCGCATGAAGCCGGGCCCGCAAGTTTCATCCAAATCATTGCAACCTTTGCAAGACTATCTGGTTTAAAAGCCCATGAACATCTGGCCAGGATGGTTTTCTTAGAGCATCCCGCCTTCAAATGGAATCATTTGAAGGCGGATAAGATGCTCTCGATTCAAAAAGTTGAGCATCGGATTTATCCCAAAACCGGTATCCACTTTTGGGTCCGATGCTCTAAACTTTCGATATTTTCTCTCACCTGGGTTCTTGGCTTTTATTCCGCGTCACCGCTCCCTATCTAACTCTTGATCTCATCAGCCTCGATGTCCCGCTAGGTCATCGGCCGGCGCTTCCATCCCTCCATCAATGTTGGACACAGTCCGACGCGTTCGTCTGGAGCACTCTATTGGTAAGCCCCTCGGGCCTTCAGCCCAAACCGCAAACCCTGCGCGCTGTTTCGATCAACTTGGAACAAGACCTTTTCGCTGCGCGGCGACTGACACAGGATCTCGCCGCGCCGCTCAGCGATGAAGATCAGACGGTTCAATCCTGCCCGGATGCAAGCCCGACGAAATGGCATCTCGCGCATACGAGCTGGTTCTTCGAAACCTTTGTGCTGTCGCCGCATTTTCCCGGCTACCGGGTCTTCGATACGCGTTATAATTACTGCTTTAATTCCTATTACGAGACCCAGGGCGCGCGTCAGCCGAGAGCCGATCGCGGCTTGCTGACACGTCCGTCATCCGCCGAAGTCCGGCTGTATCGCGCCCATGTCGATCATGCGCTTCAGCAGCTTTTCACAAGCGGAAAAGCACATGAGCCGCATATCGCGCCTTTGCTTGAAATAGGCCTCAACCATGAGCAGCAGCATCAGGAATTGCTGCTGACAGATATTCTCAATCTTTTCGCCAATAATCCTTTGCGGCCGGCCTATCGGGAGCAGGTGTTGAAAGACGCGACACAAGAGGCGCGGCCGCCACGCTGGATCGAGTTCAGCGGCGGGCTTTATTCAATTGGACATGCCCAACATAGCTTCGCATATGACAATGAGATGCCAAGCCATCGCATCTTTGTGAACCCGTTTAAATTAGCTGACCGTCTCGTCACCAATGGCGAGTGGCAGGCCTTCATAAAAGATGGCGGCTATCGGTATCACCATCTCTGGCTCTCCGATGGATGGGCGAAAGTTCAAGGCGAAGCCTGGCAGGCGCCGCTCTATTGGGAAGAAAGAGATGACGTCTGGTTCCAGATGACGCTCTTTGGTCTCACGCCTGTCGATCCGGCCGCCCCGGTCAGCCATGTGAGTTATTACGAAGCCGATGCCTATGCCCGTTGGGCAGGCAAACGGCTGCCTGCCGAGTTCGAATGGGAGATCGCTTCGGCCAATGTCCCCGTCACAGGCAATATGTTATCGCGCGGCGCCTTGCGGCCTTTGCCCGCAACCGGCGTGAGCGACATCAACGTGTCGCAAATGTTTGGCGATGTGTGGGAGTGGACCCGGAGCGCCTATGCGCCCTATCCCGGTTACCGCCCGGCGCAAAATGCGCTTGGCGAATATAATGGCAAGTTCATGTGCTCCCAGCAGGTGTTGCGAGGAGCGTCATGCGTCACGCCGGACTCGCATGCCAGGAACACTTATCGCAATTTCTTTTACCCCCATCAGCGCTGGCAGTTTTGCGGTCTGCGCCTTGCCGACGAGGCCTAAATGCCGCCTGCCAGTTCAATCAAAGCCGCGCCGATCCTGGCGCAAGATCACGATGATTTTGCCCAAGCCGTCTTCGACGGATTGTCGGGGACGCCGAAATCTTTGCCCTGCCGTTTTTTCTATGACGCTCAAGGCAGTGTGCTCTTCGAGCAAATCACGGAGCTTCCCGAATATTATCCGACACGCGCTGAAATTTCGATCCTTGAAGCGCAGGCTGCGCGCATCGCCGCGCATACGCCGCCAGGCAGCGTGCTGATCGAATTCGGTTCGGGCTCAAGCCGCAAAACCGAGATCGTGCTCGCGGCCTTGCAAAGCCTTGCCGCCTATGTGCCGATCGATGTATCGGGCGATGCCTTGGCCGAGGCGAAGGAACGGCTGCATCAAAAATTTCCACATTTGCGGGTGCTGCCCGTGATCGGCGATTTTCGCGCCGCGCTCACCTTGCCAAGCGATCTGGCAAGACGTCCGCGCCTCGGTTTTTTCCCCGGCTCGACGATCGGCAATTTCAAGCCAGACGAAGCCCGCGACTTGCTCGCCGCCATGGCGCAAAGCTTGAAAAACGGCGGCCGTCTTTTGATCGGCATCGATCTGCGCAAGGACGTCAAAAGGCTTGAAGCCGCCTATGACGATGCGGCTGGTGTTACCGCCGCGTTCAACTTGAATATTTTAGCGCGCGCTAATCGCGACCTCGGCGCCAATTTCGATCTTGATGCTTTCACGCATGAAGCGAAATTCAACGATGCCGAGAGCCGCGTCGAAATTCATCTCGTGTCGAAGAAAGCACAAGAGGCGGAGGTCTTGGGCAGGCGCTTCACCTTCCTTGAAGGCGAAAAGATCCATACGGAATATTCCTACAAATATACGATCGAACGTTTTCAGGCGTTGGCGCATGAGGCAGGCTGGACACCGCAGCAAGTCTGGACCGATGCGGAGGGCCTCTTCAGCTTTCATGAATTGGTGATCGCCGAAGGGTGATCCTTCCCCTGCAAGGGGAAGGTGGCCATGGCACTAAGGGCCATGGCCGGATGAAGGTTTGTCAAAGCGGTTTTCCCCACCCGCCGGCTTCGCCGACACCTCCCCCTCAATAAGAGGAGGGATCTCACCACCTTCTACCGCGGCGCGCGCTTCGCCAGAATGCGCTGCAAGGTGCGCCTGTGCATATTGAGACGCCGCGCCGTCTCGGACACATTGCGGCTGCAAAGCTCATAGATACGCTGGATATGTTCCCAGCGGACGCGATCAGCCGACATCGGATTTTCCGGCAATTCGGCCTTATCGTGGCGTGTCGCCATGAGCGCGTTGAAGATTTCATCCGCATCGGCCGGTTTCGCCAGATAGTCGAAAGCGCCGAGTTTCACCGCCGTCACGGCGGTTACGATATTGCCGTAGCCCGTCAAAATGATGCCGCGCGCATCCGGACGCTTTGCCTTCAGCTCGGAAATCACGTCAAGCCCATTGCCATCGCCGAGCCGCATATCGATGACCGCGAAAGCAGGCGGCGCTTTGGCTATGGCCGCCAAACCTTCCGCGACCGAAGATGCCATCGAGACGATGAAACCGCGCGTTTCCATCGCACGGGCCACGCGTGTCAGGAAGGGCTTGTCGTCATCGACGATGAGAAGCGATTTCTCGGCGTCGGGAAGCGGCGGCAGCATGGCTTCGCTGGTTCTAACCTCGGGCGGCGATTCCATCGCATCGTTTTTCATCGGTCGGCAACCTTTCTTGACTTATTTTAGCTGTCTGACGCAGCTTTGGAACTAAATATGAGCACGATTTATTGTTTTGGCTAATAACTTGATTCAAAATCGAGATAATTAGAGCGCTTTCCGCTTGGGTGGAATCACCCAAGCGATTAGAATTCGCTCCAAATGAATATGTTGGAGCATGTTCTTTTCGCAAAACCGCGCACAGTTTTGCGGAACATGCTCTAATCGGCATTTGTGAGTTAACGCCGGGCCGAGTTAAGTTCTTCTCGCGTCGGCAGCGTGATTCCGCCTTCAAAAACAGCCCTCGGCCAGCGGATCGTGATCCTCGCCCCGCTATTCAACGGCGGGACGTTATCCATATCGACCTTCGCGCCAGAGCGTTCCAGCAAAGTTTTGGCGATGAAAAGCCCCAGCCCAAGGCCGGAGCCTTCCTCGATTTTAGCCTTACGATCGGTTTTCGTCGTCACATAAGGCTCGCCAAGCCGCGAGATGATGTCTGGCGAAAAGCCGGGACCATCATCCTGGATCACCACTTTCACGGTGCTGTTCGTCCAGTGCCCAATGATGCTGACCTCGCCTTTGGCGAAATCGATGGCATTTTCGACGAGATTGCCAAGGCCGTAGAGAACCCCAGGGTTGCGGCGCGAGACCGGCTCATTTCCGGTGCCATCGCAGGCGATCGTAATCGCCACGTCGAAATCCCGTTGCGGGCCGACAACTTCTTCGAACAGATGCCGCAAACTCATTTCATCGAGAATGGCACCTGAATCGTCTCCCAATGAGGTAAGTTTTCCAAGAATCGACCGGCAGCGGGCGACCTCCTGCGTCAGCAAAGTCACATCCTCCCGGTAGGCTGGGTCCGCGCCGAGTTGTTTTTCGAGATCTTTGGCGACAAGAGTGATGGTTGCAAGCGGCGTCCCTAACTCGTGCGCGGCCGCGGCAGCGAGGCCGTCGAGCTGGGTCAGATGCTGCTCGCGCGCGATGACAAGCTCGGTCGCAGCCAAAGCATCCGCCAGCTTTCGCGCTTCCTCGGCGACACGCGTCGCATAAACGGCGGTAAAAGCAGCCCCGAGCACGATCGCCGTCCAAATCCCGCTGCGATATAAGAACGGCAGATTCAAGGTTTCGCCAGGAAACCATGGCAAGGGATAATGATTGAAAGTGAGCAGCGAGACCGCGGTGATCATCAAGAGAGTCAGCCCAAGCGTGCTCCGCCCCGAAAGTGAAGCCGCTGAAATCATCACGGGAGCCAGAAACAAGAGCGAAAAAGGATTTTCGATCCCGCCTGTCAGATAAAGCAGCGCGGAAAGTTGCAGGAGATCATAAGCGAGCATCGCAGCGGCGGGCCCCTCCTGGAACCGGTCGCTGCGGCCGAACTTAAAACGCAGACCCACATTGAGCCAGGTCGAGGCCGCGATGACGATGAGGCAAAGTCCAAGCGGCAATGGAAAGCCAAGCCCGAAATGCGTGATAAACACGGCCATCGTCTGGCCGAACACCGCGAGCCAGCGCAATCTGATGGGCGTATCGACGCGCAGGCGGCGTGATTTGCGGCCAAGATCGAAATCGAGATCACTGGGCATGAGTTTAGGCTTTCGGCGTGAATTGAGGCTTCGAGCGCGGACCTTGCATGAGACACGCAGGCCTCTGACCTTAATCTTTCACTTGGAACATGGCGGGGACGGAAAAGTCCATCACCTTTTGAGATACGCGGCGGAATGGAACATGGAATGCTGAGTGGAGGGACGGAAACCGCCGCGATGAACGTCAAACCAGCCGGGTCATCGGCCGCCATCGAAGTCGAAAACCTATCGAAAGTCTTCAAGCAAGCCACGGCTGTCGATCGGATCTCCTTCAAGATCGCGCAAGGTTCGATCACCGGCTTGCTGGGCGGCAATGGCGCTGGCAAGACGACGACGATCGGCATGATCATGGGCTTGATCTTGCCGTCGTCCGGCAGTGTGCGCGTTTTGGGGCACGATATGAAACGCGACCGCTATCGCGTGCTGGCGCGCATGAATTTCGAAAGTCCCTATGTGGACATGCCCCATCGTCTCACAGTGCGGCAGAACCTGCGTGTTTTCGCGGCTCTCTATGGATTGACGCGGATCGATGCGCGGATCGCCGATCTCGCCGCGTCTCTCGCGCTTGAAGATTTGCTCGACAGGCCCGCGGGCAAACTCTCCGCCGGACAAAAGACACGCGTCGCGCTCGCCAAAGCGCTGCTGAATGAACCTGAGGTTCTGCTTCTCGACGAGCCGACGGCCTCGCTCGATCCGGACACAGCGGATTGGATCCGCACGAGGCTGGAAGATTACCGCAAAGCCCATCATGCGACGATCCTTCTCG
>Ga0116230_10007510_pt1 | contig 10766 bp, 11 predicted proteins | sample S1TSphfallax_3_FD_88678 | JGI IMG/M metagenome (GOLD analysis project Ga0116230, IMG submission 88678) | Host-associated microbial communities from peat moss isolated from Minnesota, USA - S1T2_Fd - Sphagnum fallax MG | ecosystem: Host-associated > Plants > Peat moss > Unclassified | place...
CTTTTTACCTCACATCATGGCACAAACTTGATTTTTACAATGTGGTTGGATGTGGATGCAATTGACTATGATTTAGAATGAGACTCTTCATCTATTTTCACCAATTTCAGGTCAAAATAGAGAAGCATCAATGGACACGAAATTAGGGGACCTACACATCCCAAAGGGATTGAATTGATATTTTCCTAGGCTTTCCATTCACTATGATTTTGAATTGTGGGGAATAAATGAATTCAAGCCAGAAAGATTTGTTGATGGTATTGTTAAAGCAAGCAAGAACCCATTTGCTTTTATGTTTTTTTCATTTGGGCCATGATTTTGTGTGGGATAAAGATTCGCTTTGGAGGAAGTAAAATTAGTTTAATTGTGGTACTTCAATGGTTTCACTTTGATCTTTCACCAAATTATTGTCATGCACCACATCACAAGGTGACAATGAAACCCAAATACAAAGTGCCAATGATTTTTGAGAGTTTATGATTATTAGGATGTTGAAAAGTTTGTGGCTATATTGTAACTCTTATTAATAAACATTTTTTTCCAATATATATATTTATATTGAAAAAACAATTGAAACAAATCTCAAAATTTTGATAATAATGTAAAAAGTTGAAGTTACATAGACATAAATTTTGTTGCCACCATTAGGAAAAAGATTGTTCTTGTATTTCATGATGGGTTTAATGATCCAAAAGAGCAAAACCCTAAGGTTTAATAATCACTTGCATGAGAAAAATTTAGAGCTTTGTGATCATCTATATGTGTATGTATACCTATTGGGTTGATTTGTATAGGGTAAAACTTGAGGTTGTGGTGCTTTACTAGAATAAGGGCCCATGCCAAATGGAGTTTAGTGCAAGCTTAATTCTAATAAAGCTAGTAATTGAAGGTTTCACTAAGTCCAAAGATCACACTCAAATTTTATTTTTGAATATGTGATACCGAACATGTATCTAATAGGTACCCACCAACTATCACAAGAAACAAAATGATGCAAGCATTTTGAAACATGGAATGCCTACACTTATGTCTGTTTAGTTTTCCAAAATGTTTTATGGGTTTTTAGGCTTTGCAACTTGCTTTTAAATGCACTAGAAAAATCTAAGGTGGGCTTTATGAATTGGATGATATCTAAGGTGGTTTTTATGAATTGGAAATATTGCATGAACAAACAACTTTTAATTATGAACACTAAAAAATGAAGATAGAAAAACTTGCAATAAGTTTTAAATGTGTAGGTTGATTGAATACATCTATATATTAAAACATGTTTTTGTTTGTTTATTTACCATGTTTGTATACAAACAAGGGTTATAATATTAATGTAAAAAATATTATATACATATACCATATACATGGTATGTGGATTACTAGGCATGTGCTTAGAGGGTGAAAACAACATATATGGCCAACAAGATTGTTTTGAATTGACTTGAAGAGTTAATTTCAAGAATGTGGCACTTAAATGTTGGAATAGCTCCATAGGCTTATGCCTAGGTGCAAAAAAAAAGTCTATGGCCAATGACATGGCTTTAATTGGTGTCTTTAATTCTTTGCAAGAGTTTCCTTTTGTGAAGTAGGTGGTACTTACATGTTGCATTGTAAAAGACATACATTCATGAAATCATGAATTGCAAAAACCTCATGGGAGGATTATTTTTCAACAACCTAATTTCATGAAATGTATGGCTAAGACATGATTAGGGGCTATATAGGATTGTTATTAAGATGGAGATTCTTTGAAATTCCTCCTTTTCATGTCTTAAGTTTTACTGTACTTTTTGGTTTGAAAGTGATTAAATTATGCATGGTCTTCAAATTTCATCAATACTTCTCTATTGGGTGCTCTTCAACTTTCAATTGAAAAGACTACCAACAATCACAACCTCTTTGCCTCAATAAATAAGTGAATTCATTTAGTGATATTTGCAAGTAAGAAAACATTTGAATTTAATTGCAATTGCAACACCATGAATTTCTTTTTCTAGATGCAAAGTAATGATGCTTCTTTGCAAATTGAAATTGAATCACATCTACCATGTGCCATTTAGTCTAATTCTACAAGTTCAAAGTCCTCAAGTTCCTATCAACATTTGAAAACATACCCAATATAATGTAAGTCATATCTATGGGATTGCAAATGAAAATCTTTGCAAAAAGACTTTATGTAATTGTTTTATAACTTTTTTTTATTGTGATACCCAAGCAAGTACCTTGAGGGTTCTTGTCAGGTATCATGGTAAAAACCATTTTAAAAGTAAAAAAAATATTGAATTTTATGGGGGGTGTTATGTTGTTGGGGACTTTTTGAAATAGTAAGCCTTCAATCTCCAACCTCAAGGACCTATTGTTTTGGGAATGCCCTAGTTCTAGGCCGTTTTTGTGCGTAAACAACATAATGTTTTTTTAATATAGTCTTTTGGTGTGGCAATTCTTAGTAGGGTTTATTGAAGGCTTTAAATTCAACAAATTTCTTTATCATCATCATCCCATTCAAGTTAAATTTAAGGCCCACCAATATTGTTGGCTACCTATTCAAATTTGATATACACATATGGCAATTTTTATTAAATGGTTTTTTTAATTTGATAATCTAAATCTCCAATATTTTTTTCTTCCCCATCCCCACCCTCTCCCATCATGATGTGGGGACCACTCCATCCCATCAATCATGTGTAATTGTCACTAGACACAATTGAACTGAGTTCCTTTCACATATTTTGCAGGAGGTCATCAAAGAACATGAAAAAGAATTTGCTTGAGATGTAGCCTTATGTGGTTCAAGTCATAGACTTGCCAAATCCACATGATTCCATTTTCATCATTACTTTGTTCAAATGTTATAAGATCCATGAACCAAAGGTTTGGGGTTCAAGCATGGTTTTTTTTTTCAAATTCCTCAAGTAGGTGTACTAGCAAAGATCCTCAACTTAGTTAGCAATAAATGGCAACTATCTTAATGGGCTAGTAGATTTTTTTGGAATCCTGCTTAGTTATGGCAACCTAATGGAACACATTATCTAAATCTAGCAAACACTAACTTTTTTTCTTGAGATATGGTGATTTTTTTTTAAATTTTAAAAATCCTTTTGTTGGATTTGCCAATTATTGGTTTTGTGTTCTTGAGGTTTGTAGTTTGTATTTATCAAAAAGTGTAATCTGAGTAGTAAACATAGCAATAGGAGGAACAACAAGTTATAGGAGGAAAAAGAAGAACTATGGAATTGCAACATGAATTCTAGACTTGTGTGTGTTGGTAAAAAATGGCTAAAATGTTGGAGATACAATTTGCCAAGTTAATATATGTTTTTGGAGTCCAATTTCAAATGTATAATTTGTGTAATACCTTTAGGCAGAGCAAGCATGGCCAAAGACATTACAAGCATGGCCAAAGGCACTGCAAGCAAGGTCAAGGCCACAATAGGCACAACATGCATGACAAGGCAAAACAATGTGGGGTAAAGGCAAGGTAGAGTAGACAAGGCAAGGCGAAGCAAAGTAAGATAGGGGCAAAACAAAGCAGGTAAGACAAGCAAGCATGGCCTCTATGTAGCAACACATGCACATGAACACTAACAAATTTGCAACTAGGTTCATTTACTATTCCCACCCATTCCTTGGGTTTTCGTGAGTTTGCTTCCATATGTCCCCTTGTAATTTTTGTGTTTTGTTTATAAGTACTATTCATTTAAGGCAATAGTTTTAGGGTTCGAAGGGGATTAAAAGGGATTAAGGGGTTTTTTTGAGTTTGGGGTTTAGAGTCGTGGTTTTAAACCAAATAGTTAAGCTAGTGATAAATATGGCAAATCCCATGGGTTTTCCATCCCTAGAGCGTCATTGGGCATCCTAGCCTTCCCAGCAGGCACCCAATGGAGAACTAGTAGTCAACTTTACCCCTATGCCCAATTATGCTTCAACTTCCATCCATCCACCCATCATTCTCATCCCTCCTAGTTTACATCAACTAATCCCCTCATCCTTTTTTGGTCCATTGGCCCTTTCCACCTTGCTTGCCACACCCATTAGGAGTTTTTCCAATATCTATTATATATCATCTTTTCCATGACCTCGCATTCCTTATCTTTCTTGTAGTCATCTATTCAGTGTAGGGGGGGTTAAACATGACACCAACTTTCATGTATTGCTCATAGGTAGTCATTTGTTTCAAGGACAATGTTGCCCCAACTTTACCATGTTTTCCCCCTTTTTCAACATTGACATGAATTGCATCCATTGACATCATTGATGTTTTCCATTTGGGTTTACTTAATCCTTGTTCATACCATCATATTCCATATGCTCTTTGAGTTGATGTTCAATGGTCTTTGCATATCCCTTTATTTTGATTAACATCTAATCCTTTTGATATTGTAGGTTGACATGTTTTTTGTTTAATGTTTGTCCTTTCCTCCATAGGTGGTGAGAAAGGCCACCAAGTGACTCACGTTCGCTTGCATTGATACACGGGCAACGACTAGGAGACATTACAAGAAGAGCACACAATTAAAGCATTCATTTTAACTTTTCATAAATGTTTCAAGTCGATTCTAGATCCTACCACAACTCCATTAGCACAATTACACCACACACAAGCCCTTGCTCATGTAAGGGAATACACTCAAGCAATATATCCACTAGTTTGGAGCATACCTATAGCCCCATCTAAAGAAACTACGAAAATCCTTCACCTTTTCCATCCACTTCTTGAGGTTGATTTCCCTCCTTTCGTTGATGATTTCCATCCTAAAATGGAAGTTATTCTAAATTGGGAGGAATCTATCTTTGCCTTGGCTTGTTCACCACGTCTTTCTTTTGGTGACCCGTAGGGTATAGTGTATGACCTTTTATGAAACTACTTTGTCCTAAATGATTTTGCAAGTGGTTTCAACCTCTTTTTCAAACTATGTGGGCACATTGTTTGAGGGCATGTTCTACCTTTAGTATTGCATTTATTTTTTGCATCTCAATTTTTAACATTGGAAAATTAGTTTAGATGCATATATCCCATTGCAATTAGTGAGGTGATTTATTGCCTAGTTGCCCGCACATTAACTATTTAATTTAGGGATTTCTTATGGAACATTCTAATCTTCATCAATATGGTGTAATGACTCATGGCAAGTGTGAGATAATGGGTCATGGTGTTTGAACAATGCTAAATTTGCACCCAAATTGAGTGGTTCTACAAGTGGATGTTTGTAATGCCTTCAATTCAACGTCACAATCAACCAATTTTTAGGAATTAAAATCTTCACATGATTCTTGAAATCAATTTTTCCATTTGTTCAATGATTCTATGCATGCCCATCCCCATTATATTTTTCTCAGATTTCCCTAACATGGAGATTTCATAGTCATTTCATTATAATTAAGTACACAACAAAGGGACCCATTGGGGGAAATGTTTTTTGTTTCGGCTCACCTTTTTGCTCTTCGTCCTACAATAGCAACCCACCTTGCTTGTGTTTTCCCTTTGTTGGTGGATGATACACATATAATGGGTTTTGCATCAAATGTGGTTCTTGTTTTTTTATGATTACAATAAGAATTTTTAGCATTAAATTTTTTTGTGTAGCTAGTGAAGTGTGTAACTTGGTCTCCATATGGGTTGGACCACTTTATATCACTTCTTCTTAGTTTTCTTATTCCTAATTTGGGTTTTTGTATTTTAGGCACATTGGTGGGATCTAGATCATTTGTTGAATTGTTTATAGATTTTGGGACAACTAATGATGAACTTCAAACCATGAGGATCTTAGGATCATGATTTTGTCGACGACAAAATGAGGATTGATCTTGTCAACTACATCATGACTTAAGGATCTTGCCATGATGATATATAGTTTCATTATACTTGCATATCTTTAGGCAACTTTTGCGATGCTTTTATTGTGTTATGCTTAGCACCTTGGCTACTTGCTTCGTATAATGTTTCCATTTCTAGGTATTTTGCAACATTACATTGAATTCAATATTCATACCATAATTACATTAAAGAAGTTAATTGGCGTGGGATCTTTTGGTGGTTTTATTGGTCACCTAGCTCATGGTTAAACCACTCTTCTTGCTTCTTTGGGCAAGCTTGGCCTCCCTTCTATAGTTTGGATTGTTGCCCCCACATTCTTGGGATGTTAGGCATTGATCATTCCTACATTTGTCATTCATTTCCAACAAGACAATCACCACATCTTTTTGGATGTAGTAGCACATGTTGAGACTAGCACTTCCTTGTTCCAAATGGCACTACAAAATACCCAAGCCTTATTACCCTAGGTTGTTTACTCTTAGGTCCCACCCTTTGAAAATTTAATGGTTTAGTTTTATCCCCAATTGTAAGTTTCTTTGGTGGATTACCTACATGAGCAAAAGTTTGCCTCACTTCTAATAGACATTCCTTCAAATATCATGCAAACATGTCTTTGTTCATGTGTGGGTTTAAGGGTAGGCATTTGGTTATTAATTCGTCATACCACACCTGCATTTTGTTTGTTCTCTACCCATTTCCATACAACACTATGTATTTGTCTTGGCTTGTTACATCCTACAATTGCCCATCTTTCACGGTGTCAATGTGGTCATACATTGCCAATTTAAGACCCATTTGCTTTGATGCCCTTGTAGGAGTGAACATACAACACCCATGATGCATTTTAGATATTATCATAACTATTGTTTTGGACAATGAAACACATGTTCAGAGGGAAGTCTCCCATCTTTTCTTTTGCCACACCCAATGACAAATGGATATCCTTATCACTAGAAACAACTTCTAAACCTAAATGGACATCATCATTGTCGACCTTATTCACACATATATGGTGTAGCGAGCATTGTTGGTGACAACGCATGTAGTGATGATGATTGTTTAAGAGAAGACATGATCGTACATTAAGCAAACACTAAACGATGACTTCATTCCCTTTGCTATTGAAATGTATGGGTGTTTCCATTTTCGTTTTGATTCATTTTTAATCACTTGTGCACATACCACTATCGTGCATCATCAACGGTCTTCTTTAGTCCCTTTGATACTTTTTTTTAAAATCAACAACACATGTCCACAACCCTTTAGAGTGCGCAAGCCATAGTGATTCTTTAGTGGACAGCTGCACCTAGTTGAAATTCCTCATTTCTTCCACACATCATAATTAGTGCACCTTCATCATTAGCTAATTTGTGGTAGATGAATTTTTTTTTGTTATTGTTGATTGTCATTTCGTTGCCATGAGTCATTTTTGCATAGGGTTTTTACTTGAACTTTGTTGATTGTTTACTTTTGTTTTCTCTTTGGGTTGTGTCTACTTGTGTTCTTGTGTTTTCATTGCCTTTTACTTTTGATGGATGGGTTCACATCCTTGATTTTTATTTGTAAGATTTTGCTTTTTTTTAGTTGCAATCATAAAGATTTATGTGTAGGGTTTCACATGAAAAGTGGGGCATTCCCAAAACTTTTGTGCCCTACCTAAGGCAATGGTGAGTTGGCCACTTATTTCCAGAATGCCCCACTACTTAGGCATTAACTCAACATAAAGACCTACAGGAAAATTTATTTAATCTTATGATACCCACTAAGTATCACAAGAAATTTTTTGAATAAAGAGGGCATGCATTTTGGAAAGTGAAATGCCAACCCATGGTTTTCATGTGAAATGCAATGTTCCCGTGAATGCAACTAAATTATTGTAGCTTAGGGTTAGTGTCCACATTGAAAAAATGAATAATTATTATTTTTCAAAAAATGAATATTATTTTAATTTTGAAATTATATAATTTTTCATCATTTACTATAATATTGTGATATGAATAGTGAAATTATTCAGAGTGTAGCTTGTGATAATTATGATGATTTTCAACATGTCAACTTCATATTTTGACAAAATTTCATTTCACTATTTTGAGAATTATATGATGATGAAACTGACCTTAGGGTAAGTATTGGGAACAACATTGAATATTTTGTGTTTGAACTGTTGCCTAACCAGTGTTCCACGTTTAGGCTCTAGGTCTAATCACCCATACCTAGTATCAATATCAACAACAAAGACCCTATTAAGCTTTGGTGTGACATGAGGCAATATCAACCTTGCATGCATACCAACCTAGTAGGGATTAGGGACCCAAAATGATACTCATTTGTATGAATTTTATACTAGTTTCAATATCAAAGTACTTTCCTCCTTCATCGCAACCAAAAATTAGTCTTTGACCTTATACCATGATTAGACTGGTATGAAAGTATAGGGTAAAGCCTTAGGTCAAGGTACCCTAAAGCCCTAAACTTGAAAAAGTACCCATTACTTGGACCAAGCTGATATGTTCAAAAGTCGAAATCAAGACCCATTCCCAACTTGTCATAAGGTGTAGAACTATTATGTGATGACCAACCATTTGTTTTCTTTGCCCTAGCATTTTTCAAGTTAAATTTAGGGGAAATACTTGAGATTTCAGCACATAAATAAAGGAGGAAAAACAAAAGTCCTTTTCTTTGGTGCACTTGTAGAAGCATGTCAAGTATTGACAATCTCTAAAACCTAAACCCCATTGCTAGAATTAGTTCAACATTTTTAGTGCAATATAAGAGATTCTCCATTGATGTTCAATATGTCACTATGGATAATAAAATTAAATGTCTAAGTTTAGTTGTTTTTTTTCTAGCAACCTCACCAATCAAACTATAATTGGATTACATCTTTGTGGGGACTACTAATAACAAATCACCTGGACCAATCATTATGATCAACCAATCAGAAGTGGTGAGTTGTAGTCAAGTCCAATTTATTACACTCTTTTTTGGAGGTGCACAACTATGTTGCACCTTTTATCAGCCACACCAAGCAAGTTACACGGATTTGTGCAAAAAATTTAATTTCTTGATTTGTTGTCTTCGATGTAATTCAAATTAAACAAAGGAGCTATCGCAACTATCACCCCACTAATCAATTCCTCCCCTTAACAATTGAGGTATTTGGTTGCTTACACAAACATGTTGATGTGTTTTTATACGAATGTGCCAATGCTATTTGAGGATTGAAGAGGACAAAAGACTTTCATCTTTCTACCTTGATCACTTTTCTTTGTCAAAAAGTTTTGATCACATTACAAAGAATGCAAGCGTTTTCCATCTTAAGTAGAGCAATAGCCATAAGCTTAGCTATTTCTCGACTTCCACCCTTTCAAGACACGCCTCCTATCACCATGGCCGATCTATTGCAAGCTGTTGATTTTTGACATGTAAATATGATCGACCTTCCATAGGCAATCGGTTATGGACATGGACAGATTTTCAGAGCTACTTTGAGCCAACTTGATGTCTTGTCACTTCTCCCTTTTCTTTTATTTTACTCCTTTGTACATTTCCCTAATCTACGGTGTGTTTCTTAATACGGCTTTACAAGTCTTTGATGAATTTCCTGAGCTAAACCAGCACATTTTGATTATTTTGCAATAAATTTTACAATCTGGACTCACATACTCCACACCAGTGGAGATGCTCTAAGCTCCTGTACTTCAATCACTGCCAAGATCATGTTGGGTACAAACAGCATATTATTGGAAATTATAATCTTTCCAAGTTGAAGCACCATGGTCTATTTCATCCTGTGTATAGAAACAAAATCTGCTCTAGTGCAGAACTACTACTTACATATGTTTTCTTAAAAACTGAATTGGAAGACCTCTGTTGTTCTCTGAAGATTGAGTAAAGATCCAATCTTAAAAAATTTCTTTGAAATTGCAACCAAATCTACAGTCAAACTTAAAAGATCCAACACTCCTTTGAAACTGCACTGAACCTACAGTTCAACTTCCCCAACATTTGCAACACCCACCACCTATCAAAGTTGATGGACCCAAACCTTGCATCTATATCCAAGATGTGTAAAATTTTCACTACTTGACATGATCCCCTACAGATTACACATCCAAAGTTCCACTCATTCAGCTTGAATCTAGACTGCTAGTTCACCCATTGATTCCCTTGGAAGGCTTTACAAGTTCACAACTTTTTCTTTCTTTGCCAGTGCTTCACCCTTTAGCTCCATCTGGGGTCCCAAAACATACCCAGGATCCAACCTGCAATCGGATCCCAAACTTTTCAAGCAGCAGAAAACAAAATATGGACACCAGGACTGCAAGATTATCTTCCATTGACACCAAGCAGAAGAACTTTCAACAATTGGATATTTTTCATCTAATAGAATCAAACATAAAGGGGGGCAAAATATGGTGGGTACCTGGCAGTCCTTAAGCATGGATTGCTCCTGCAGAATCACATTGCTGCATATCATAGAATTTTGAAAGAGGCTTCCATCTTCAACTGTAAGATAGCTCATCACAACCAAATTTACAATTTTGAGATTAGAACCAATGTGACAGTGGCACCCGACTACTGAGCACTTATATGCTGCACCTCTCCACTAGTGTGGATCCATCCCCTAGCATGCAGTGAGGACTGATGGTAATTTTCCAACCCATCTCTGAAGTCTCATTATTTTGAGTCAAGGCTGTGTAGCCTGTCAAGTGAATAGCCTCGGGCCGTGCTAATCTTTATTTACATCAATGTATGACTGCATCCAATTCAGGCAGCAAAAACAACAACTTAAGTCAACAGGATCACACCATGTCAACTGCATAAATTGCTACACCAAAGGCATGCCTTCTTGTCAACACAGCAAATGACACTCCTCGGTGAGAAGGTCTTTAAGGTAAAAATACTGGCACCCAAAAACTGATCAACAGGGTTTCAGATTCTTCCTCCAGCACTTGCA
>Ga0116230_10007511_pt1 | contig 10765 bp, 6 predicted proteins | sample S1TSphfallax_3_FD_88678 | JGI IMG/M metagenome (GOLD analysis project Ga0116230, IMG submission 88678) | Host-associated microbial communities from peat moss isolated from Minnesota, USA - S1T2_Fd - Sphagnum fallax MG | ecosystem: Host-associated > Plants > Peat moss > Unclassified | place: USA...
ACGAAGCGCACGATTGACGCGACGGGACTTTACCTCGCGCCGGGGTTCATCGATCCGCATTCGCATGCGTGGGCGAATCTCGGGAAGGCCGCCTTGGCGGGGGCCGAGCCGCTGCTGGCGGACGGCGTGACCACCGTGTGCCTCAACCCGGATGGTTTCGGGCCGACCGACCTGGCCTTGCAGCGGCGCCTGCTGGAGCAAGCCCACCCGGGCATCAATGCGGCCCAGTACATCGGCCACAATTCCGTCCGGATCCAGGTGATGGGCTACGCGAATCGGACGCCGAACGACGCGGAACTGGCGCAGATGGCGGCGCTGGTCCGCCGGGGAATGGAGGCGGGCGCGATCGGACTTTCCGCCGGGCCGTTCTACACGCCGGGCAATTTCTCCAAGGTGGAGGAGCACATCGCGCTGGCCAAGGTGGCGGCGGAATACGACGGGGTCTATGCGAGCCACATCCGGGACGAGAGCGATTACACGATCGGGGTGGTGGCGGCCGTCGATGAGGCGATCGCGGTGGGACGCGAAGCGCATTTGCCCGCGATCGTGACGCACATCAAGGTGATCGGGCCGAACCTCTGGGGCCGATCGGCCGAGGTGATCCGGCATATTCAACTGGCGCGCGATGCGGGCGTGCAGGTCTTCGCCGATCAGTATCCCTACGATGCGTCCTCGACCAGCCTGTCCGCGGCGCTGGCGCCGGCGTGGGCGCTCGAGGGCGGGATCGCGGGCCTGCAGCGCCGCTTGGCGAATCCGGCGACCCGGGACCGGATTCGCACGGAGATGATCGGCAATCTGGCGCGGCGCGGCGGCCCGCATGCGATCGAGATTTCCTCGAACGTGGGCGGCGATCCGCTGATTGGGCGCCGACTGGATGGGATTGCCACTGCGTTTCACCAGCCGCCGGTCGATGCCGCGATCGCCATCCTGCGGCAGGGCGATGCGGACATCATTTCCTACAATATGGGCGAGGGGGATATCCGTGCCTTTATGCAGCAGCCCTGGACCATGACGTGCTCGGATGGTCGCCTGTCGGCTCCAGGCGAGGGTCTGCCGCATCCGCGCGGGTACGGGACGTTCGCGCGGAAGCTGCGCCGCTATGTCGTGGAGCAGCCGACGATCACCCTCGAACAGGCGGTGCATTCGATGACGGGCATGCCCGCCACTATCCTGCGACTCAAGGATCGGGGGTGGGTGCGGGCCGGGGCGTGGGCGGACCTGGTGGTCTTCGATCTGGCGGCAGTCCGCGACCGGGCGACCTATGAACAGCCGACGGAACTTTCCGAGGGCATGCGCTACGTGGTCGTAAATGGACAGGTGGCGTTGGATCAGGGGCATTTGACCGCGGCGCGAGCTGGACGGGTGCTGTTCCGCGGGGACGGGACGTAAGAGCGCCCCAAGTCGGTCGGGTTCGACCGTTTCTGCTCAAACGCCTGGGATGATCTTCTTCTCTCCTGGGCGGCGCCGACCGGGTTACCCCGGGCTTGCCGAGAACCCGGCTCGGACGTAGCATGCACCTTCCATGCTCGCCGGCCTGACCGACCGCCAATGGTTGTGGGGCGCCGCGGGGTTCTACCTCGCGGGGCTGCTGCTCGGCGTGGTGTCGATGCTCCGGAGCGGCAAACCGTCGGGGGTGGCCACGTACGCGTTGCTGGTGGTCGGTTATCTGGCCCAATTCGTCGGCCTCGGGCTGCGCGGGCGGGCGGAGGGCGGATGCCCGCTCGGCAATCCGCTGGAGATCTGCCAGTTCACCGCCTGGTCCGCCATCACGCTCTATTTGGCGATCGGGGTGACGTTCCGGTCCAGCCTGCTCGGCACGTTCACGGCCACCTTCGCCGCCGGCCTGACGCTGCTTTCGCTCGCCGTTCCGGCCTGGGATGCGACCCGGCGGAGCCACATCTTCGGCGGCAATCCTTGGATCGAATTCCATGCGGCGTTGGCGCTGTTCAGCTACGGAGTCTTCGCGCTGCTCGCGCTGACCTCCAGCATGTTCCTGCTCCGGCATTATTCGCTCAAGTCCAAGCATCTGGGGGGATGGTTTTCCTTCCTGCCTTCGATTCTGGACCTGGACCACATCGGGGTGCGGCTGCTGGTGGCGGGCGTCGTCCTGCTCGGGGCCGCCCTGGCCGTCGGCTCGGTCTATTGGGTGCGCGATCCGGACTCGGTGGGCGTCCTGAAGCTCGCGGCCACGGTGGCCGTGTGGGCCGCGTACACGGTCGCGCTCGGCCTGCGGTGGCGCAGCCGGCTGCTGGCGCGGCGCTTTGCGTGGACCTGTCTCGCGCTGTTTGCGGCGGCGCTGCTCTCCCTCGGACCGGTCGATTCGAGCCGCCATCCGGATACCGACCCGTCGCCGCGGCGGGCCGCCGGGCTGTCCCCGCGATGAGCCACGACGATCCGACGCACGGCGCGGGCGACTTGTTTGTCATCGGCGCCACCCATCGCACCGCTCCGCTCGCCGTGCGCGAACAGCTGGCCCTCGTCACCAAGAGCCCGGCGGTGGTGCACGCCGAACTGGCCGCGATTCCCGAAGTCCGCGAATTCACCGTGCTGAGCACCTGCAACCGGCTGGAATTTTATGGCGTGGCCGCCGATGCCGCGGCGGTGGAGCGGGCGCAGGCCGCGTTCTGCGCGCTGCAGGGATTCGAACCGGCGGAATTCCAGAAATTCCGCCTGCAGCTCCGCGGCCGGGACGCCGTGCTCCATCTGCTGGAGGTCGCGAGCGGGCTCGATTCGCAGATGCTGGGCGAGACGGAGATCTTCGGCCAGGTGAAGGAAGCCTATGCCGCCGCGCAGGCCGGCGGCTTCACCGGAGCGGTGCTGAATCGGGTTTTTCAAAAGGCGTTCCAGGCCGCGAAGCACGTGCGCACGCACACCGCGATCACGGCCGGTCAGGTGAGCGTCGCGAACGTCGCGGTCGATCTGGCGCTCACGATCTTCGGCAGCCTGGCGGAGGCCCGGATCCTCGTGCTCGGCACGGGCGAGATCGGCGAGAAGACCGCGCGGGCGTTCAAGAGCCGCGGGGCAACCGGCCTGGCCGTCGCCAGCCGCCGGCTCGAGCGGGCCGCCGAACTGGCGGCCGAACTCGGCGCCACCGCATTCGCATTCGAGGAGCGGGCGGGACGCCTGGCGGATTTCGACGTGGTGGTCTGCTCGACCGCCGCGCCCGCCGCCATCCTCGACCGAACCGTCGCGGCGGCCGCGATGCGCCGGCGGCCGGCGCGACCGCTCTTTTTGATCGATCTGGCCTTCCCCCGCGATATCGACCCGGCGGTCGCTGAGTTGGAGAATGTCTTCCTCTACAATCTCGACGATCTGGCCAAGATCGCGGAGGAGAACCGCGTCGCCCGCGAGGCGGAGATCAGCCGCTGCCGCGCGCTGCTGGAGGAGCGGGCGGGGACGCTGTGGCGCCATGTCGAGGGACTCCTGGCGGGCGGGCGCAGCGCCGGCGGCCCGACTCAGGCCGTCCGTTCGCCCGTTTAATCCGAGTTAAACCTTGGGGCGCCGGGCAAAGGCCGCCCGGAGATCCCGGTGCAGGCCATCGTGCGCCGTCTGAGCCCGTCGGTAAACGGCGTGCCTGCGGCGATCCGGCACACAGCGGGTCGAGGGGTCCAGCCGCACGCAGCGCGCGCAGAGCTCCGCCAGCCGCGCCCGCGATCCGTCCGGAGCGGTGTGGCACCACGCGGCCTGCAAAGCGGCTCCGAGCGCCGCGCCCTCGTCTTCCTGCATCGCGACGACGGGCACACCGAATACATCGGCCGCGGTCTGCCGCCATAGCGCCGAGCGGGCGCCGCCACCCGTCAGTCTGATTTCGCGCGGCCGAAGGCCGAGCGCCCGCAGGCGGCCCAGACCGTAATTGAGCCCCAGCGTCACGCCCTCGAGCGCAGCGCGCGCCAGCCCGCCGGGCGACAGCGTGGCGGCGTTGACCCCGAAGAGCACTCCCGTGCCGTCCGGTAAATTTGGGGTCCGCTCGCCTTCGAAATAGGGCAGCAGCATGAGACCCCCGGCCCCGGCAGGGACCGCGGCGGCCGCCCGGTCGAATTGGCGGTGGCCCCAGCCGAACAGGGTCCGAACCTGGTCGAGCACGCGAGTCACATTCATCGTGCAGAGGAGCGGCAATCCGCCACCGCACGATCCGTGAAAGGCGGCGATTTCGCCGGTTGGATCGACGATGGGACGGCGGGTCGCGGCATAGATCGTTCCACTGGTGCCGAAACTGGCGGTGACGATCCCGGGCGAGATATTGCCCGTGCCGATGGCGCCCATCATATTGTCGCCGCCGCCCGCACTGACGACGACTCCTTCCGACCAGCCCCAGCGGCGCTGGAGTTCCGGGCGCAGGACGCCGACCGCCGCATGCGGTGAGATCAACGCCGGCAGACAGGTCGCCACCCGCGGATCGACCGCCGCCATCGCCTCCCGCGACCATGTCCCGCGGCGGATGTCGAGGAGGCCGGTGCCGGAGGCGTCGCCGCGCTCCATCGCATACCTGCCGGTCAGATGCCAGTTGAGGTAGTCGTGCGGCAGCAGGATATGCCGCAGGCGCCGAAACTGCTCCGGTTCGTGGCGCTTCAACCACAGGACCTTCGGCGCGGTATAGCCGGGCAGGAACGGCAACCCGGTCCGGCGCAGCACCGCCGCCGCTCCGCCGAGTCGGCGGGTCAGGATCCGGCATTCCTCCACGGTGCTGGTGTCGCACCACAGCTTGGCGGGACGCAGCACGGCGCCGTGCCGATCAAGCGGCACGAAGCCGTGCTGTTGCCCGGATACGCCGACGGCCCGGATCTTGCGACCGTCGATCCGCTCCGAGACCTCGGTCAGCACGCGGTCGAGAGCGGCCGTCCACTCGCGGGGATCCTGCTCCATATGCCCGGGCGGCAGCCCGCGGATCAGCCGATGGGGCGCCCGGGCCTCCGCCACGACCGCGCGCCGGGCCAAGTCCAGCACAACCGCCTTGACGCTTTGGGTGCCGCTGTCGACTCCGACGTACAGGCTCAAGGCGGCGTCAGATAACGATTGAGGAGATTCTCGAGCAACTCCTGCCGGCCGCTGCGCCGTTGCGGCTCGCCGAGCCGGGCGAGGACCAGCTCCTCCAGCGCTGGAAAATCGAGCCGGCCGCGTTCGATCTCCCGACCGAATCCCGCGTCGAAGCTGGCGTAACGCTCGGCCACGAACTGCTCGAACCGTCCGTCCGCGAGGATTCGCCGCGCCAGCCGGTAGGCCAGAGCGTACGTGTCCATGCCTCCGATATGGGCGTAGAAGAGGTCCTCCGGATCGATCGACGGTCGGCGCAGCTTGGCGTCAAAATTGAAACCCCCGGAGCCGAGACCACCGGCCCGGAGGATCGACATCATCGCCAGGGTCAGCTCCTTCACGTCCGTGTTGAACTGGTCGGTATCCCAGCCGAGCAGCGGATCGCCGCTGTTGGCGTCGATCGAGCCCAGCAGGCCCTGGGCGGCGGCCACCTCGATCTCGTGCTGGAACGAGTGGCCCGCCAGGGTCGCGTGATTGGTCTCGATATTGAACTTGAAGTGCTTGATCAGGCCGAAGGTGCGCAGGAAAGCGATGCCGCTCGCGACGTCATAATCGTACTGGTGTTTGGTGGGCTCCTTGGGCTTGGGCTCGATCAGGAACTGACCGCGGAAGCCGATCTGTCGGGCATAGTCAACCGCCAGCTGCAGGAATTTCGCCAGGTGCTCCTGTTCCCGCCGCACATCAGTGTTGAGCAGGGTCTCATACCCCTCGCGGCCGCCCCAGAACACATAGTTCTCGCCGCCGAGTTCCTGAGTCACCTCCAGGGCTTTCTTGACCTGGGCGGCGGCGTACGCAAAGACGTGCGCATCGGGATTGGTGGCCGCCCCGCACATGTAGCGGGGATGCGAGAACAGGTTGGCGGTGCCCCACAGCAGGCGAACCCCCGTGGCGCGCTGGAGCTGCTTGGCATGCGCGACGACCCGGTCGAGGAACCGATTCGTGGCGGCGAGCGTCGCCCCTTCCGGGGCGATGTCGCGGTCGTGAAAACACCAGAACGGCGCCTGGATTTTCGTGAAGAATTCGAACGCAGCATCCATCCGGCGCAGCGCGACGGTCAGCGGATCCCGACCCGTCTCCCAAGGTCGCCGGACCGTGCCCGAACCGAAGGGATCGCTGCCCACGCCGCGGAACGAATGCCAGTAGGCGATCGAGAACCGCATTTGCTCCTTGAGCGTCCGACCCTCGCCCGCGTCGGCGGCAGGGTCGTAATACCGGAACGCGAGCGGGTTGTCGGTCTGCGGTCCCTCGTAGGCGACGGCCGGAACCTGAAAGCCGGGCGAAAAACGGGAGCGCATGGGACGATTCAGCTGAAGTAGAGGTAGGCGCCGAGGATGCAGGCGAGGATGAAGCATGACGCCAGCACCTCGCGCTTGTCCCAGCTCGCCCGGGTCTGGGAGCGTTCGGCGGTCGACACGGTTTCGAAGGTCAGACCGGCCAGCCGGCCGGGACTAGGTTCGGCCGTGGCGTAACTCACGCCCACCATGACCACGGCCGAGACCGCCGTGATCAGGACGCCGAAGTACTGGAAGTTGATGTTGTTGACGATCCACAAGAGGGATCCGGGCCGATAACCGTCCGCGAAACCGGCCAGTTTCATCGTCACAGGGGTATCGACCAGCATGCGGAAGCCGCCGAGGATGAAGCCGACAATCATGGCCCCCAGGCAGCCGGCGGCGTTGAGGCGTTTCCAGAATACGCCGAAGAAAAAGACGACGAAGATCGGCGGAGCCAGGTAGCCTTGGACCGCCTGCAGGTAGCCGTAGAGACCCCGGGCCCCCTGGATCACCGGAATCCAGGCGAGTGAGATCGCCACCATGCCGACAACGGCGATCCGACCCATGCGGACCATCTCCGCCTCGGACGCGCGCGGACGGAATTTCGCGTAAAGGTCCACGGTGAAGAGCGTGGAGCAGGCGTTGAACACCCCGGCCAGTGAGCCCATCAGCGCGGACAGCAGCCCCGCCACCACGAGACCGCGGAGCCCGGGGGGCAGGAGAAACTTCACCAGCAGCGGGAAGGCGGCCTGCGCGACCGCTGGAACCGGGCGACCGTCCGCCCCCACCACATTGGCGAGTTCGGGCACCCGGCCGCTCTTCGCGAGGGCGAAACAGATCAGGCCGGGGAGGATGAACAGATAAACCGGGAAGAGCTTCAGAAATGCCGCGAAGATGCTCCCGCGGCGGGCGGTCCGCTGGTCGGGCGCGGACAGCGCGCGCTGGACGATGTATTGGTCGGTGCACCAATACCACAGCCCGATGATCGGGGCGCAGACCAGCATGCCCGGCCAGGGAAAGTCGCCGTTGAAGTACCAGGCCTGGCGCACCAGCGAGCCGGCGGCATTGGTTTCAAGCACGGGGGCCCACGTCGAAACGACGCCCGGAGGGGTGATGGGCCGCCAGAGGCTGAGCATCTCTCCCCCACAGATGCGGCGCAATTCCTCCCACCCCCCGAGACGATGGAGTCCGTAAAACGTCAGGGTCGCCGAACCCGTCAACAGAACCACGACCTGGACCGCATCGTTGTAGGCGACGGCCCGCATGCCGCCCAGCATCGTATACAGACCGGTCAGAATGATCACCGCGACCGATCCGATCCAGAACGCGTTGATCGAGACGGTGCCGAACTGGAGATGCATCTCGGGTAGAATCGTCGCAAAGACGACTCCGCCGGCAAAGATCCCGACCGCAATCTTGGACACGATGAACGTCAGCAGCGACACGATCGAGAGAATGTACCGGGCGGCCGGACTGAAGCGCCGCTCCAGGAATTCCGGCATCGTGAAGACGAGCGAGCGCGCATAAAACGGCACGAACACCCAGGCCAGCACGAGCAGGCACCACGCGTGCAGTTCGTAGTGGGCCAGCGCCACCCCGTCGGTCGCTCCGGATCCGGCCAGTCCGACAATGTGCTCCGAGCCGATGTTGGAAGCGAAGATCGAGGCGCCGATCACCCACCAGCTCAGATTGCGGCCGGCGAGAAAGTAGTCCGCCGCGGTATCCTTGCCCCGGCGCACGACCCACCAGGCCACCGCCAGCAGGATGCCGAAGTAACCGGCGATCGCGAACCAGTCCAATGCGGACAGCGTAGCCGACGCAGGGGTAAGGGGCATGCCCACACTTTAGCGGCCCCTTCGCCGGATTTACCTTCACAATCGTGCCAATCATTAGCACAAAAGGCTCATGGCTCTCCTCGCGCGCGGCATCCATTATTTCGGCCCGAGGGGTTATCCGATCACGGTCCGCCGGGTGCGCGGCGAACCGGTCGACGGCCAGTCGCATCCGCTCGATTTCACCGATCGGCCGCACTATCACGACTTCTCCGAACTGGTCATTGTGGCCGGCGGCCGCGGCCGCCACGTGCTGCAGGGCGAAAGCTTCCCGGTCAGCGGCGGGGATGTGTTCGTCCTCCAGGGCCGGCAGGTCCATTGCTTTCGCGAGCGGGAGGGACTGCAGCTCATCAACGTCATGTACGATCCGGCCGGTCTGGCCCTGCCCACCCGGCAGCTCCGCCGCCTGCCCGGGTACAGCGCCCTGTTCATGCTGGAGCCGGCGTTCCGCCGCGCCCATCGCTTCGCCAGCCGGCTGCACTTGAACCGCAGCGAGCTGGGCTCCGTCGAAGCGCTCGTGCGTCAGATCGAGGAAGAATCCTCCGCCCAGACGGTGGGACACGAGGCGATGCTGCTCAGCCTCCTCGTTCACCTGATGACCTTCCTGTCGCGGCGGTACGGCCAGAGCCGGGAGACGGAGGCGCGGGCGTTGCTGCGCGTCGGACAGCTGATTCGCACGCTGGAGCGGGACTACACCGAGCCCTGGACGCTCGAACAGCTGGCGGAACGGGCGCATCTGTCCCGCAGCAGCCTGATGCGCACCTTCCGCAAAGCCACGGGCCAGGCCCCGATCGATTATCTCATCAGCCGGCGCATCGAGGCCGCCATGCGCGACCTGCAACAAACCCAGCGCAGCGTGACCGAGGTGGCGCTGGATTCCGGCTTCTCGGACAGCAACTATTTCGCCCGCCAGTTCCGCCGGGTCTGCGGCTGCGCCCCCTCCGATTTCCGCCGCCGGATGGCCCTCAACTGAAGCCCGGAGAAAACCGCGTGGCGCGCGCGGGAGGTGGCGAGCCGGCGTGGCCGGCCGGACATCAGCATGAATTAACCACGCCCATCGCACCCGCTGGACTTCCTTGACGAGAACGGTCGGGGCTCGTCTAGTCCCGGATCGATCGAAGTAAATCCGCCCTACCCCTGGGCGAACTTCCCGCCTCGGTCGCCGGTCCATGCTTCTACCCCACCCGACCCGGTTCGCGCCGTTCGCCCTGCTCTTGCCCCTGCTGCTGCCGGTTCCCGGCCGCGCCGATTCGGCCCCCTATACCCGGTCCGCCACCGGCGTGCTGATCCCCTCCCCGGACGGTACGATCGAGCTGCGTCCCCTCGCTGAGGGCGTGATCCGGGTGGTCGTACATCCGCCAGGCGCCGAAGGGCCCGCCGCCGAGGAAGTGGTTTTCCTGCCGGGGCTGGCCACGCCCCCTTTCAGCGTCCAGGCGACGGCGGAGAGCGTCCGCGTCGAAGCGGGCGCCGTGTCGGCCCAGGTCGACCGGCGCAGCGGCGCCCTGACCTTTGCGGATGCGCGGGGCGCCGTGCTTCTCCAGGAGGCGAGCGCGGGCCGCCGCCTGGTCCCCGCCGCCCCCGGACGGCCGGCGGCCGTCCTGGAGGACTCCTTCGTGTCACCGAAGGATGAATACCTGTTCGGCGGCGGCCAGTTCCAGGACGGCTTCCTCAATGTGCGCGATCTCCCGCGCCGGCTCACCCAGGTCAACACCCAGATCGCCCTGCCGTTTCTCCTGTCGAGCAAGGGCTACGGTCTGCTCTGGCACAACTACGGGCGGACCGATCTCAACCCGGCGGACACCCTCGTCCGCCTGACGCGCACCGGCACCGGCACCTACTTCATCAACCAGTCCCTGAGCGGGAACGCCGCCGTCCCCGACGAGCGGCCGACGGCTTACTTCTCCGGCGAGTTCGCGGTTTCCGTGGCGGGACCGCAGGCGATGCTGCTGGATTCGGGCTGGAAGATGGAGCGCCGGTATCACGTCGAGATCGATGGCCGGACCGTCGTTGATTTTGCCAACTACTGGCTCCCGCCCACGACCAGCTGGTTCACGACGCTGTCCGCCGGGCGGCACCGGATCCGCGTCGAGGGAGACAGCGCGGACCAGCCTATGCTGTTCATCCGCCCCGCGGCGGACCGGACGACGCTGCGCTCCTTCACCGGCCAAGCCATCGACTACGTGGTCCTCGCGGGTCCCACGAGCGACGACGTCATTCGCCGCTATCGGGCCGTGACCGGAGCGGCCCCGCTGATGCCGAAATGGGCCTATGGCTTCATCCAATCCCGCGCCCGCTACTACTCGCAGGCGGAGCTGTTGGCCAACCTGCGCGTCTTCCGGGAAAAGCGCCTGCCGCTCGACGGCATCGTGCAGGACTGGATGTACTGGGGCAAATACGGCTGGAACGCCATGCGGTTCGACGAGACCGACTATCCGGACCCGGCCGGCATGGTGAAGGCCGTGCACGAGCTGCACGCCCATCTGATGATCTCCGTCTGGTCGCGGATCGCCCCGGAGACGGAGATCGGCCAGGCGTTTCAAGCCGGCCATCTCTTCATCCCCGGCACCGAATGGGTCGACTTCTTCAATCCCGCCGCGCGCGCTCTCTTCGGGAAGGATTTCAGCACCA
>Ga0116230_10007513_pt1 | contig 10763 bp, 7 predicted proteins | sample S1TSphfallax_3_FD_88678 | JGI IMG/M metagenome (GOLD analysis project Ga0116230, IMG submission 88678) | Host-associated microbial communities from peat moss isolated from Minnesota, USA - S1T2_Fd - Sphagnum fallax MG | ecosystem: Host-associated > Plants > Peat moss > Unclassified | place: USA...
CCGGTGCGTTTGAGGATTTCGTCGACGAGGTTCGGATCGCGCGCATCGAACACCGCATCAGCGCCGACGCGCGCGGCGAGTTCGAGCTTCGCGGGATTCACGTCGATCGCGTAGACGGCGCTCGCGCCGGCGGCGCGGGCGACGGGGATCGCCATCAGCCCGATCGAGCCGACGCCGGTGATCGCGACGCTCTTCGTCGAGACGCCGGCCGCCATCACCGTGTGCACGGCGTTGCCGAGCGGATCGAACACGGCCGCCCACGCATCGGGGATCGCGTCGTCGAGTTTCCAGACGTTCACTTCGGGCATCACGATGTAGTCCGCGAACGCGCCGTCCGTATCGACGCCGATGATCTTGACGTGTTCGCAGATGTACGCTTCGCCGGTGCGGCACAAGAGACAGATCCCGCACGCGAGGTGACCTTCGGCCGACACGCGATCGCCCGGCACGACCGCACGCACGGCCGCGCCGACGTCGGCCACGGTGCCCATGAATTCGTGGCCGATCGTGAGCGGCGGTTTGATGCGGCGCTGCGCCCACTGATCCCAACCGTAGATGTGCAGATCGGTCCCGCACAGACCGACCTTGCGCACGCGGATCAACACGTCGGTCGGGCCGACCGCGGGGACCGCGATTTCGGCCGCCGTGAAGCCCGGGGCGAGTTCAGTTTTGCGGAGCGCGCGCATCGTCGTCGCGACGCTCTCGGTCGTCAGCATCGCGCCGGGGATTGCGCGAGCGCGGCGAGTTCGCCTGCGATGGTTGCGAGCAGCCGATCCGCAGCGAAATCGTCGTAGTGCGCGCGGTCGTACCCGAGCGTCACGTACGCATGGCCGTCGCGCACCGCGCCCGGCGCGAGGATCGCGCGCTGACCCGGAGCGACCAACGGAAAGGCCATCAGTGTCCCGCCGCCGCCGACGTTCGTGACGCTCGCGAGCGCGCCGCCCATGTCATCGGGCCGCAGCGTCCCCGCCCGCGCCCGCGCCGCAAGATCGCGAATCGACGCGGTGATCTCGTCGACGCTCGCGACATTCGCTTCACGGACGACCGGCACGACGAGACCGTCGGGCAACTCGACCGCAACGCCGATCGCATCGACGTTCGCAGCGCGAGCGAACGCCGCGACGAAGTAGGCCGTCCAGCTGCGCTCGCCGCGCTCGATGTCGCGCAGATCCACGTCGCGCACGCAGCTCCCTTGCGCGATCGTCGCGCGCGCTTCGAGCATCCGCTCCGCGATCCGCAGCCGCATGCTCGCAGGCGCTGCGGCGCCGGGCGGGGCGCCGTTCTTCGCCGGGGGGCCGGTCAGCGCGGTGTGGACGCCGACCGGGGTCGCGTCGTCGCTGGTGAGCCGGGCGAGAACCTGGCCGACTTGCGCGACGTCGCCTTCCGGCACGAGAATCTCGGCGAGCACGCCCGCGTACGGCGATTCGACTTCCGTGTTCACCTTGTCGGTCTCGACCTCGAAGAGCGGCTCGCCCTTGCGCACGGGGTCGCCGACATTCTTGAGCCAGCTTTTGAGGATGCCTTCGACAAGCGTGTCGGCGAGGCGCGGAAATTCAATGTCCAAGAGCGACCTCTTCGCGAATCGGTACGGGAGCGAGCGCAAGCGCCTCGCGCACATGAGCGAGAAAACGGCCGACGTCCGCGCCGTCGATGGCGCGGTGGTCGATCGCCAGGGTAAGATAGGCAACGCCGTCGCGAATCGCGCCGACGCGCAACGCGGCGGTTTGATTCGGGCGCACGGCCGGAAATCCGATCAGCGACGAATCGCGACCGTAATCGATGATGGTGAAGGTGCCGTCGCTTGCGCCGACTCCCGGACCGAGATCGAGTTCGAAGTGCAGTTCGGGATACGGCACCACGCCGCGCTCCCAATCGAAGCGCGCGTTGAAGTGTGGGAACGCGGCGCACGCGGAACGCACCGCATCGAGCAGCGCGCGGCGGCCGCCGTGCGCGAGTGGCACTTCCATCACGCTCGCACCTTGCGGAATCGCGGGATCGAAACGCGGCGCACGTGCGTCGCCGTGCGCAAGCGGAGGAGCCTCGATCATCGCGCGGATCGCCGCGGCGATCTTCTCCCGATTCGGCAGCATCTCGTCTTCGAGTTCGTCCGTCACCGGAATGCCCGGAACGTCCGGCGAAGCAACACGCACGGGCAGCGAGCGCAGTCGATGACCGATGCGCTCCGTGACGAGCGCGACAATCTCCGCGCCGAGGCCCATCGTGATCGTATCTTCGTGCACGACGCACAGCCGGCCGGTCTTTTCCACCGACGCGCAGATGGCGTCCGTATCAAGCGGCGAAAGCGTCCGCAGGTCGATGACTTCGAGCGCGACGCCTTCGGACGCGAGCGTTTCCGCCGCGGCGAGCGTTTCGTGCAGCATCATCCCGTACGCGCAGACCGTCACGTCGGTGCCGGCGCGCGCGGTGCGCGCTTTGCCGATTTCGACCACATAGTCGCCGGCAGGGACGTCACCTTTGATCGCGCGATACGTGCGTTTGTGTTCGAGAAAAAGCACCGGATCGGGATCGCGAATAGCCGCGAGCAAGAGGCCCTTCGCATCAGCGGGTGTGCTCGGCGCGACAACCTTCAATCCAGGCGCATGTGCGTAGAACGCCTCGACGCTTTGCGAATGATAGGGTCCGCCGCGGAAGCCGCCGCCGTACGCGGTTCGCAAGACCATCGGGCACGACCAATCGCCGTTGGTGCGCCAGCGGATCTTCGCGGCTTCGCCGACCAGATGATCCATGCAGGCGTGGATGAAGTCGGCGAACTGGATCTCCGCGACCGGGCGCAGGCCGCGCATCGCGAGGCCGACGGCGAGGCCGGCGATCGCCGTCTCCGCCATCGGCATGTCGACCACGCGTTCGGGCCCGAACTTCGCCAGTAATCCGTCGGTGGCGCGGAACACGCCGCCCAACGTCGCGACGTCTTCACCGAAGACGAGCACGCGATCGTCGCGTTCCATCTCCTCGGCAAGCGCCTCACGCACGGCCTCGAGTACCGTTAATTCAGGCATGCCGGTGCCTTCGCTTCGCCTCCCGTGTCATCCTGAGCCAGTCGCAAGTGTCGTCCCGAGCCAGTCGCAAGTGTCATCCCGAGCCAGTCGCAAGTGTCATCCTGATATGTTCCCGGAGGACCCGCCCCGAAAGGGGTCGGTCCCCGGGGCGCGACACCGCGTCATCCTGCGACCGGCAGCGCCGAGTCCGTGCTCAGATAGGTGCTTGCCCCGGCTCCTACGAGATCGAACAGTATGCGGTACCCCCATTTTCGGGTGAGTACGAATCAATCAGAATGATCGGGGAGTTTTTTGGCGTGGACTTTCTCGGGATAGATGTTGGTAAGCTAGAGTTGCATGCAGCGCTGCTGCAAGGTGGGTCCCTCGCTCGTAAGAGCGTGCCAAATAACGTAAAGGGCTTCGAGCAACTGACGAAGTGGTTGATCAATCGAAAGGCTAAAGATCTTCACGTATGTCTCGAGGCCACGGGCTCGTATGGCGTAGACATCGCAGAGTATTTGTACGATGCGGGTCACCAGGTAAGCGTTGTAAATCCAACGCAGATCAAGGCGTTCGGGCGCAGTATGCTTGTGCGAACCAAGACCGACAGCGTCGATAGTGAAGTCATCGCACGGTTCTGCAGTGAGCGCAAGCCGCTACCTTGGAGCCCACCAAGCAAGGAAATACGGACGTTTCGGGCACTCGTGCGCCGGCGGGAAACGCTCGTGAACATGATCGCTGCCGAGAAGAATCGGCTTGAAGCGGCGATCGATGAGAAAATCGTGCAATCGATCACCTCAACGATCGCGATGCTACAAGATCAGCTCGCACGTTTAGAAGAGTCGATCAATCGGCATATTGACGGGTCCCCGCTCTTGCGTGACATGGTCGACCGCCTTGACGAAATTCCCGGCTTCGGCACATTGACGGCGCAAAAAGTCATCGCCGAAACCAACGCCTTCACCGTGTGTGAGGGCAGGGCTCAGATCGCTGCCTACGCCGGCATCAATCCGCAGCATTATCAATCGGGCACGATCGATCGGCGAAGGGGGATTTCGAAAGTCGGTAACGCCGCCCTACGCAAGGCGCTCTACTACGCCGCCCTCGCCGCGAAGAAACACAGCGCGTACTTCCGACCCTTCGTCGACCGCCTCAAGGCCGCCGGCAAGCCGCCGAAGGTCATCATCGTCGCACTCATGCGGAAATTGCTCGTGCTCGCCCAGACCCTGGTTGCTAACAAAACTACCTTCGACCCCGCCTTTGCAGCTTGACCGGCAACACAGTATCTGAGCATCCAGCGGTGTCATCCTGAGCCTGTCGAAGGATGGGCCTGGCAGCCAGGTGGCGAGTTACGCCGAGACCGTGGCTGAACCTCGCATCATTTTCGCGGGCCCATCCTTTGACAGGCTCAGGATGACATTACATTGTTGTAGGTCTAGGTCTAGGTCTAGGTCTAGGTCTAGGTCTAGGTCTAGGTTTTGGCGGCTTGCATTGCGGCGTCGGCTTGTTGCACGATGCGCGCGCGGAGTTGCTGCGCGAGCTTCGCACTTGCCATGCCGCGTTGGATGAAGGCATCCGAGCCTGGCGGAACGAGCGTCGTGACCCAGGCTTGCACCTGATCGAGCGGCGCGGCGTCCGCGAAGGCCGGCGGGGCGTAGAGCGCGATGAACACCATGTTCATCCCATCCATGGCCTCGAAGATCTTCTTGCCGTGCGCTTTGCCGAACTCGAAGGCGAGCGCCGGGTTCCAATCGATGGTGCCGAACACGAACCCGGGTCGCGATGAGGCCGCCTGCGGCGGAATCTCGGAACTGATCCCGATCTCCATCGCTTGTTCCGCGAGCTTCGGATCCTTGGCCATCGCGAGCGCGAAGAAGTACCGCTGTCCTTCCGTTTCATTCTTTGCGGATTTCGCGAGCGCATGGATCTGATCGAATGTCGCCTGATCCGCGTAGGTCGCGACCGTATCGATCACAACGCTTTGCTCGTCGGGCGGCAAGGTCGAGCGGTCCTTGATGAACGCCGCGAAACGCTTGCGCGCTTCCGCAATCACGCCGGGATCGCCCCATTCACCGAGGCTGCCGATGACCGCGTGCCGCAACTGGCGGACCGGCGGCGCATCGTTCGGATTCGGGTCCCAGCCGAGTGAATCGTAGAGCGGGTGGACGAGCGCGCTTGCGTAGGCCGTGAACGCGTCGTGGCCGGGCTTGCTGCGTTCGTCGCGTTCGATCGTGTTGAGCGCGCCCAGAATCTGGTTCCACGCGCGCGTATTGTGATCGCTGCCCATCGCGTTCGCGAGCGCGAGATACGAGCGGAGATCGGCTTTGCCGGCGAGCGTGAGTGCCCACTGATCGTCGAGCATCACGATCTTGTCGTCGTCGGGGAGCGAGGCGAACGCCTTCGTGTTGGTCGCAAGGGTCGCCGGATCGTAGGCGACGCGATAGAAGCCGATATCGCCGGCGTTGGCGCGCAGCGGTTCGCTGCACGATCCGGCCGGAATACCGCTCGCATCGCGTGCGTTCAACACCGTATACGACGGCGCGCCGTTGCCGCTGGCGATGCCGACCGGCACGGTCCACGTGGTGGCGTTGGGATCGGCGGCGCCTGAGAGCAGGAAGCGTTCCTGATGCAGGGCGACGGTGCGGTTTCCGCTCGCGTCGCAGCTTGCGGTCACCGAGATGACGGGGAAGCCTGGTTGCGCGATCCAGCCGTTCGCGTAGGCAGCGACATCTTTGCCGCTGGCTTTGCTCAGCGCCGTCCAGAGATCGGTCGCGGTGGCGTTCGAGAATTTGCGATCTTGCATGTACAGCTGGATGCCGCTACGGAACGTGTCCGGTCCGAGGTAGGCTTCGGTCATGCGCAAGAACGCCTGGCCTTTGCTGTAGGTGATCGCCGGATCGAACGCGGCTTCGGCTTGAAGTTCGTCCGTTACATGGGTTTGGATCGCATGCGAGGTGATCTGCGAGTCGGCTTGCATCGCGCCTTCTTTGTCGCCGTCCTCGGTCTGCCACCAGAGCCAGGTCGGGTTCGCAAGCGCCGTTTGACGTGCCGACATCCACGAGGCGAAGCTCTCGTTGAGCCACAGATCGTCCCACCAGCTCATCGTCACGAGATCGCCGAACCATTGGTGCGCCATCTCGTGCGCTTGCACGCTATAGATCTCTTGCTTCTGGCCGAGCGTGCCGCTCTTGCCGAGCAGCAAGGCCTGATCGTTATAGGTGATGCCGCCCCAGTTTTCCATCGCGCCCGAGAACCCGCCGGGGACGGCGATCGAGCTGAGTTTGGGCAGCGGGAATTTGATCCCGAAGTAGGCGTCGTAGGCTTCGAGAATCTGCTTCGAATTGGCGAGTGCGTATTGGCCGTCTTGCTCGTTGCCGTTCGTCGTCCAGATCTCGTGGCGCGTGCCGTTCGCATCGACGCCCGAGATGCTCTTCAGATCGCCGGCGGTGAGCACGACGAGATACGATGCCATTTTGGCGGTGGGCTGGAACGTCGTGGTCGCCGTCGGACCCTTCACGACGCGCGAGGCAACCGGCATGTTCGAAACGGCGGTCCAAGCGGCCGGAAGCGTCGCCGAGAGCGTGTAGACGGCACGGAATGCCGGCTCGTCCCAGCAGGGGAACATCCGGCGCGCGTCCGTGGATTCGAACTGCGTCGAGACCATCACGTGCTGCTTGCCGTCGGCACCGATGTACGGCTGACGGAAGAGGCCCTGGCCCGCGGTGTCCATCTTTCCCGTATAGGAAAGCGCGAGGACGTGCATCCCGGGCGTGAGGAGCTTCCCGGCCGTGAGCGTCGCGCGCTGCGTCTTGTCGTTGGGGACGACGGTTGCCGCGACGCCGTCGACGCTCGCGCGGGAGAACGTCATGTTGAGCGCGTTGAAGATGATGGTCTTGGTCGGTTTGCGGACCTCGATCTTGACCGTCTCCGAACCCGTCAGGGCGAGATGGTCGGGATCGGGCGTCACCGAGATCACGTACGCGCGCGGAACGACGTCTTTGGGTAAGTTCCCGTACGTGGTGTCGAAGTTGAACGGCGGCTCGGGCGCAGCGGACGCAATCCCGGTGAGGGGAAGCGCGAAGGCAGCAGCGAGCGCGGCTCGTGCGAGAAAATGCACGATGGCAGGCTCCTTAATCTACGAAAGAATACGTAATTGCGTTACGGCGCCCGCTCCCGGACACCTTGGATCGTAAAATGCGCACTGGCCGTGCTGGCCGCGGCAGCGCTGGTTGGCACTCCAGAACGCCCTGCCGCGGCCGGCCCGGTCGCGCGGACCGAGGTGAGCCTGCTCGATCTCATTGAGACCGAGTTCGGCTACACCACCATTACCGACAACTACTATCGCAATGTTTCGCCGCAAGTCTTGCTCGACGGGGCGAGAACCGGGATCGTCGCCTACTTGCGCGGCCGCGGCGTCGCCGACCCGCGGGTCGGCTTCATGCATGCTCGATCTGATGGTCGATTTGCCGTTCCGGCCATCGAACAGCAGATCGGCCTGGCGATCGAACGCTACGGGTCGCGTGTTGACGTGCACGACCTCGTCGCCGCGACGATCGACGGCGAACTCGGCGCGCTCCACGATCCCTACAGTGTGCTGTTTACCAAAGCGGAACTCGCGAAATTCACGACCGCGCTGGATGGCCGTTCGTTCGGCGGGATCGGTACGGAACTCGGCTACGATGACGCGCACAAGCAGTGGCGGATCGACGATGTTTTTCCCGATAGCCCGGCCGCCATCGGCGGGGTGCGTGAAAACGACGAACTGATCGCGGTCGACGGCGTCGCCGTCGGCTCGCTCGACGTCGACGCGATCAGTGCGAAGTTACGCGGCCCGGCCGGCTCGCCGGTCGCCCTCACGATCGAACGTGAGGGCGCGCAACTCCCGCAACCGCTTACGATCAAACGCGCGGTGATCACGCCCCCGGACGTCAGCCGCCGGACCATCGCGCCCGGCATCGGCTACGTCGTTTTGCGCACGTTCGGTCCCAACGCCGGCCGCGACGTGCGCGCTGCCCTCACGTACCTCGTCGCGCACGGCGATTCCAAGATCGTCTTCGACCTGCGCGGCAACGGCGGCGGCTACGAAAGCGCCGCCGTCGACGTCGCATCGTGCTTCGTGCGCGGCCCGGTCGTCTCGATGATCGCGCGCGGCGGCAAACGCATCGTCACCGATGCAAAACGAACGCCGGTCCCGATCTCGGGCCTCGTCGTGCTCGTCGACGGCGATTCCGCATCCGGTTCCGAACTCGTCACCGGCGCAATCCGCGATCATCACGCCGGCACAATCGTCGGCACGCGCACCTTCGGCAAGGGGCTCGTTCAAGCAATGTTCCCACTCCCCGACGGCAGCGCGATCAAACTCACGACCGCGCGCTATTTCACGCCGGACGGCGAAGACATCGACCGCGTCGGCATCGCGCCCGATGTCGTCGTCAGCGAGCCCGCGAACGCACAGCGCGGCGTCGCCGGCGCCGATCCGCAATTGGATCGTGCGATCGCCCTGCTGCGCGTTTAGACGCGCGCGCCGAGCATCCGCTGCACCGCGGTTATCACCGCGGGCGTGCGCGCGATCATCGTTGCGTTTGCTTCGAACACGACGAGGCGACCGGAACGGTCGTACGCGAAATCGATGCCGCAATAGTCGAGGCCGAGCGCGTCGACGACGCGCTGCAGGCGCACGAGCGTGCCGTCGTCGAGCGGGGGTTCCGCTTCTTCGTGTTGCGCGGTGAAGGCGTGGATCTTCCAGTCCGTCGAGATCGCGCGGTGCACGGAATAGATCATCCCGTCGATCGCCATCGCGCGGTATTTCACGTAGGTCCCGGCGTCGTGGCGCGTGTCGATGTATTCGATCGCGAGGAGGTCGTCGCCCGGCAAATCGTCGACGGCCGTGACGAACGACGGCGCGTCGTCGACGCGCACGAAATTCAAGCCGGTATGGAAGCCGGGGCTGCGCACGAGGAACGGGAACGGCAGACCGATCGCGCTGATCGAGGAGCCGCGCCGGAACGGGATCGTGAGCGGCATGATGATGCCGTCGAGCGCGGCGAGGCGGCGCGCGTTGACGGGGCGCGACGTTTCGCGAACGCGCGCCGGCGGGTTGATCACGCGCGTTTGCACCGCGGCAAGCGCGCGTTCGGCGAAGCCGAGCCCACGTCGCGCGCGATCTGCGTCGCCGATCGAATTGAAGACGATATCGTACGCGCCGAACTGCGTTCGCGGCGAGAACGATTCCGCGATCAGCGTCGTGAGCGAGAAGTGGGCGGGATCGAGAACGTGCGCGAGCGGGATGTTCCCGCCGACGGCCGAGGCAACGAGCAGCACGCGGACGTGCGGGCCCGGCGGCACGCCGGGCGTCGTTGCGAGGACGCCGTCGGGAAATCCGGCGCGCCAATGACGCTGCGCGCCGACGTGATCGCCGTCGCGTTCGGCGAGAATCGCAAGGCCGCGGTGCGCTTCGCGATGTTCGGGTTCGAGCGCGGTCGCGCGCTCGAACGCCGCTTGCGCTCCGGCCCGGTCGCCGGCGTCCACCAGCAGACTCGCAAGGGCGGCATGCGCGGACGCTTCCTGTGGATGCGCCAACACCGCCTGCGTGAAGACCGTGCGCGCGGCGCGGATGTTCTGGCGGATTGCAAGCAACCGCCCGAGGCTCATGAGCGTCAAGAAGTGTTTCGGGTCGTCGGCGAGCAGGCCGATGTAGGCGCGTTGCGCCTCATCGGTGTTCCCACTCGTTTCGAGGAGGTACGCGCGTGCGTACCGTTCGTCAATACTCAGAAGCGGCTCCGGCAGTCGTTTTCAGACCGCCGGAGTTCAGCTCCCGCCGGCGGAGCTCAGTGCCAGCGCGGACCGAAGTTCAGGCCGAGGTCGAAACCCGGTCCCGGGTACCCGAGGTACGTGCCCCAATACGGACCGTAGTACGGCGTCGAGTAGGCGTAGCCGTAGGTCTCCTGGTACGGCGTGTCGATCTCGTTCGCAGCGAACACGGTGCCTTGCGGTTGGCCGACGACCGTGACCGTCATCCCGGGAGAAAGGGTCAGCCCGGTTGGGTTGATGATCGTGCCCTGATGCAGTTCGATCGCGTCGACTTCGCCGTTTGCTTGTTGGACGTGGAGCGCGAAGTGACCGTCGAATGACGTGACGCGGCCTTGGATCTGTTGCTGGCCCGGAATGTCCGCCGAAACGGCTAGCGGAGCGGCAAGCAAGCCGGCGGCAAGCGCGACGCCGAGGACGGATGTGAGGAGCGGGGTTCGGTGCATGGTGTTCATGATTACACCCGAGGTCATACCCAATAATGCGGAGGAAAAGGAGCATCCTCGAAGGTTTTTAAGAACCTCTTTCATTCCTATTCACCGTTGAGGGGCATGGCGGAGGATGGGCCTGCCACCATGTTGGCGGAAGCCGTTCCTTACCACTAGCGCATCAACACCCCGGTTTGATAGAATAGTGGGGTTCGGCTATTGGCCCCCAAGCCCGTACCCGAGCCAAATCCCCAAAACACCGGGGTGGTCCGCCGAAAGCGGAACCTGACACAAAACGACGTTTTGTGTCTCGGTTCCGGCTCCGCCGGAACCTGTGTAGGGCCGCGCGATTCATGAATCGACGCTGCCGTTACCCACCTACGCAATCGAAAGAGAGACCATGGCTGCGACCAAGAAGCGCACGTCGACGGCGAAAAAAGAACGCCGTCCCAAGCGCAAGATCTGTAATTTCTGTGCCGACAAGTTGCCCGACATCAACTATAAGGATGCGACGCGTCTGCGCAAATACATC
>Ga0116230_10007514_pt1 | contig 10761 bp, 8 predicted proteins | sample S1TSphfallax_3_FD_88678 | JGI IMG/M metagenome (GOLD analysis project Ga0116230, IMG submission 88678) | Host-associated microbial communities from peat moss isolated from Minnesota, USA - S1T2_Fd - Sphagnum fallax MG | ecosystem: Host-associated > Plants > Peat moss > Unclassified | place: USA...
CGGCTGGCGGGTCCGCGCCGGGCACCCCCGAGGACGGCATCTACCCCCGCCGCCCCGACGAGGCCAAGTTCGGCAAAGGCTACGACGGCGGACCCGTCGCGCCGATCAAGACTGTCACCGAAACCCAGCCCGATCTGTTCATCTCCATCGAGAAAGGCGCGTACTACGGCCATCCGAATGCCACCCGCGGTGAATACGTCATGTTCGGCGGTAACCCCGACGGCGGGTCCACCAACTATCAGGTTCACGATTACCCCAGGGGAACCCTGCCCGATCGCAACTGGCACCGCGCGCTCTGGTCGTTGGGCATCAGCCTCTCCTGCAACGGGTTGATCGAATACAAGAGCGCGAAGTTCGACGGTGCGCTCAACGGCGCAATTCTCACCACCCGCTACAGCGGCGGGAAAGACATCGAGGTCCTGGTGCCCGATGCCGAGGGAAAAATCGTCGAAGCGATCACCGGGATCGACGGCTTCACACAGTTCCACGATCCGCTGGATCTCGTCGAGGACCCCCAGAGCGGCTGCCTGTATGTCACCGAATACGGCGGTCAACGTCTGACCCTTCTGCGGCCAAACCAGAGCATAAGCCAGTTGACGTTCCGGGAAACGGTAAACATCCCCGCATCGGGCAAGCGGGTCATCAGCGGGGCAAGATAGTCCCAAGCGGAGTCTAAATAAATCACGCGAATGGTCAACGCTGAACTGATGAAATGCGATCGTCGAACATTGAACTGCAAACATCGAATATCGAAATAAGATTCCGCAGCAACAAGGCCCGAGATCCACATCTGGGTCTTCTTACCTTCATCAAATCTTCAGCATCGCCCGGTTAATTTACCTCTCTGGGGATTCGCAATATTCGCATCTCCGACACGTTAAATCTGGCACGAACCCGACGCGCAGCAACCGACTTCCGCTTGTTCTGGATCGACGGTCCGACGCGACAACATCTTTGGAGGCTTGTATGAAACGATCTGGACTTGCAACACTTTCCGCGGCTCTCGCGGTGCTTTTTCTGTGTTCGTGGTTGAGCGCAGCGCCGGATGACGATGCAGGCCCCCGCCGGCCGCCAGGTCCCGGGGGACGCTTTCAGCAACAGCGGCGCGATGATCCCAGGGAAGCGAACAACGATGAAAAACCAAAGGCGAAAAAGAGCGAAGCTGACGACGAACACGAGGCAATCGCCAAGCTCTCCCAGCAGATCAAAGAGTTGAGCAAGCAGGTGAGCGAGCTTCAGAAAAGTCTGGATGAGCGGGACAGGAAAACAGAGCAGGCGGATCGGCCCGCAGGTCGCAGCAGCCAGGGTGAGCGGAGCTATCCACAATCACGCGGTTGGTCCAACTCACGCGATTGGCAGGAAAGAAGCGATTTTGGGAACCGGCGTATGCGCGGTCGAATGGGGGAGGTGAACCAGCAGCAAGGCAGACAGGGTCGCGGAAATCAGCGGCAGCCGGAAACCCGCGGCCAGCGCGGCCAATCCATGGAACGCCGAGGCCCGATGCGTCGTGGAGAGGAAGGCATGCGAGGCGGGATGATGCAGCGCGGCGGAGAGCGCGGTATGGGTCCGGATGAAATGCGCGGGGGCGGTCGTGAAATGGGCCGCGGCATGATGGGCCGCGGCGGAATGCGGGCAGGACCAATGCGGCCACGACCGATGCGTCCTGGCATGATGCGGCCTGGCATAATGCGGCCGGGCATGATGCAGCGCGGTGGTCCGGGCATGGAAAGACCCGACATGGAAAGACGCGGCATGGAAAGACGCGACATGGAAACTCCCGGCATCGAGAGATCAGGAATGCGACGCGGCATGATGGACCACCAAGACCGGGACCGCCAAGACCGGGAGCAGGAAGATTCACAACAGGGCCATCGAAACGGACCACCGCCGCGCGAAGAACAATCCGACGAAGCCGGCGGCCATCAGCAACTGTCACATCCGCGCCCGGGAATGCAGCAGGATCGCGATGACCAGGACAATCAGGATGGCCCGCCCATGCATCGCCGTGGCCCGCGCGATTGATTTGGCCCGGTAACTTGTGGTTATCTGAAAAAAGCCGCGGATGTACATCGACGTACCTCCGCGGCTTCTTCAATTCCCCTCGACGTTTGCTTGTCCCGTCGATATGCTGACACATCACGGATCTGGAGAGAGGAACCAACATATGAACATGAAAAAGTTTTGCCTCGGCTTAGTTCTTGCGCTATGTGGAGTTTTTGCACTGAATGCGGCTGCCGCCGAACCGGGAACATTGACGGTGGAAACCACCGGCTCGGGACCAAAAGTCGGCCCGCTGTTTTACGGGCTGATGACCGAGGAAATCAATCATGCCTATGACGGCGGGCTTTACGCGGAGCTGATCCAGAACCGGATTTTTCAGGACTCCAACGAACCCGTTTGCTGGTCGCTCGTGTCCGGCAAAACCGAGGATGGCAAGCCTAACACGATCGCAATCGACGAAACCAAGCCCGTGAATGACATCGCGCTGAAGCGCAGCCTTCGGTTGGACATCGCCAGCGCGGCCGAGCGCGTCGGGGTCGCCAATTCCGGTTTCTGGGGAATCCCGGTTCTGCCCAACACAAAGTACCGCGTGAGTTTTTATGCCCGCGCCAGCGAAGGATTCACCGGGCCGCTGACCGTGGATATCGAATCCAACGATGGAACGACCACTTTCGCCTCATCAACCATCAAGGGCCCAATTACAAGCGAATGGAAAAAATACGAGTTGAACCTCACCACCGGTGATGTTCACAAATCCACCGACAATCGCTTCGTCATCTCCACCACGGGCAAAGGATCGCTGTGGTTCAGTTTAGTTTCGCTCTTCCCGCCAACCTATCACGATCGCCCCAACGGCAACCGCATCGACATCATGGAAAAGCTGGCGGATCTGCATCCCGAATTCCTCCGCTTCCCCGGCGGGAACTTTCTGGAAGGGGACACCATCCCCACCCGCTTCGACTGGAAAAAGACGATCGGCCCGCTGGAAGATCGCCCGGGTCATCAGGGCTGCTGGAGTTACCGCGTCTCCGATGGGCTCGGATTGCTCGAATTTCTCGAATGGTGCGAGGATCTGAAGATGCAGCCGCTGCTGGCGGTGTATGCGGGGTATTCGCTGCGCGGCGATCACGTCAACCCGGGCAAGGATCTCGAGCCGTTCGTGCAGGAAGCGCTGGAGGAGATCGAATACTGCACCGGCGATGCCAGCACCACCTGGGGCAAGCGGCGGATTGCCGACGGGCACCCCGAGCCGTTCGATATTCACTATGTCGAGATCGGCAATGAAGACTGGTTCGACCGGTCCGGAAGCTACGACGGCCGCTTCACACAGATCTTCAAAGCCATCAAGGCCAGATATCCCAAGCTGCTCTGCATCGCAACGGCTCGGAAGATCCATTCCTGCAAACCCGATTTGTACGACGATCATGATTATCCTTCTCCGCTGAAAATGCTGGGGATGGTCAGCAAATATGATCGGTACCGCGCGGGCGAACCAAAGGTTTTCTTCGGGGAATGGGCCACCCAGGATGGCAAACCCACTCCGACGATGCGCGCCGCACTTGCCGATGCCGCCTGGCTGACCGGCCTGCAGCGCGATTGCGATACCGTGCTTCTCAACTGCTACGCTCCGTTGCTGGTGAATGTGAACAAAGGTGCCTGGCAATGGCCGACCAATCTGATTGGGTATGATGCGGATGAGTGCTTCGGGTCTCCTTCCTACTACGCACAGTCAATGTTCAGCAAGGCCTGGGGCGATACGGTGCTTCCGGTCAAGCTGGTACCGCAGAAACCCCAGCTTGCTCATCTGCCTCCGCCCACCGGATGCATCGGTCTGGGCACCTGGCTAACCAGTGCTGAATATAAAGATGTAAAGGTCGTCTCCGGCGGGAAAGAAGTCTTCGCATCCCACTTCGGCACCGGGCTCAAAGGCTGGCATCCCACGGGCGGGAGCTGGGAAGTGACCGATGGTTCGCTCAAGCAGACCGATACCGGCACCGAACCGCGGATCACCGCCGGTGATCTCTATTGGCAGGATTACACCCTGAGCGTGAAGGCGAAAAAAGACTCGGGCAACGAAGGCTTCCTCATCATGTTCCACGTCAAGGACCGCAACCACTATGACTGGTTCAACGTCGGCGGGTGGGGGAACAGCAAATCGGGAATCGAAAAGGCGGACGGCGGCAACGCCGGTCCCATCGGTGACTCCGATCCGTTCACCGTCGAAACCGGAAAGTGGTACGACATCCGCGTCGAGGTGAAGGGCCTGGAGATCAAATGCTATGTGGATGACAAGCTGATCGCTCAGGCGATGGACACGGCAACCCAGCCGACCGAGCCGGTGTTCGTCGTTGCCAGCAAGGTTGACTCCACCGGCGAAGTGATCCTGAAGGTGGTCAACGTTGTCGATGCTCCGGAGAATCTGGAGATCAACCTGCAGGGAATGCCCAGCGTAGCCAAGACCGCGACGCTGGAGATGCTGCAGGGCGATCCGCAGGTGCAAAACAGCGTCGAGTCACCGAAAAAGATCGCTCCGCAGCAAATGACGATCGACGTTCCGGGCCCGAAGTTCACCCACGAGTTCCCGCCCAACTCGATCAGCGTGATTCGCCTCAAGCCGTAAATTGATTCGCGGTCAAACCGTTTGATCGCCGTTGTTCTGCGGATTCTCCCGAGGGGTGCTCGAGTTCCGCTCGCCCAGCGGCTCTTCGCGCCCGGCTTGCTTCGGGGCGTTGTGCTTGTCGACTGGCAATACCTCTATGCATTCCTTGACGCCGTTGCGGATTCCCTCAACCACATTCTTCAACTGATCACGGTTATCCGCACCGCCGAGCTGCTCCAGCTTGCGAGTCAACTCCTGCACCCGCCCGGGGGAGATGGCGGACAAGACCGGCTCGTTCGACCCCAGCGACGCGATGCCACCGGGTTTGGTCAGCGCATCCATGATGATCCGGCTCTGCCGGCGCTCTTCGGTGATGTCGGCCTGCGTTACCACGTAATGTGTGACCTGCCCGCGGTGATCGTGGATCGGCTGGCCCTTGCTGTAAACCCACAGCCGAAGCCCCGCATGATCGTACTGGAGGATTTCAGTTTCGAATGGCAATTGCAGGCGGATGCGGTCGCGGATCTTTTCAACCGTGCGGGTGTCGGTTTCCTGCCCGTGCAGAACCATGCTGAACATCCTGCCCGCAAGCTCCGACAGGCCAAATCCCGTCAACCGGGTGAACCGGGGATTGGCCCATTTGATTCGGCCATGCAGATCGGTGATGAACGTCGGTTGCGAGGAGAACTCGGCCGACCGGGCGATCCGGCGAACCTTCCGCGTGCTGACCGTGAACCGGTTGATCAACAAGATTCCCAGCTGTGCCGCACAGAGGCCCGACGCGACAACGGCAGGGTAGTACTTTTGCGTATTGCTGCTGCGCAACAGCAGGGCGATCAGGATGAATTCCGCAGCCGCCAGAAACACCAGCCGGCTGGGAAATTGTCGCGGTCGGGTCAACACAGCCGATTGAGGCGTCATGGTCATATTTGATCCGTTGAAAAAGCCGATCTCTTTAATCCAAATCGGCAAAATGAGGGCAGCGGCTATAGGACGCTGCGAAATGGGACGGGAATCGAACGCGAATATTGAACATCGAAAATCCAACATCCAACGTCGATGTGAAGAGGAAAACCAATGACGGCCGCTGTTCTGCAATGCGTTGGAGTTGTGCTGCTGGCGGTGGTTGGCGGGCTTGCCGGCTGGTGGTTTTCGCGTCGGCGCGCGCCGGTCTGGCTGCTGGGTTTCTTTCTGCCGCTGGTGATTCTGCTGATGATCGGAGCCACCCGGCGCTGGTATCCGCTCGGACTCATGCCGCCGTTTCAATGGCTGGTCGCGGGGCGGAAGCAGTTCATGCTGATCGCGCCGCTGTCGACCATGGTGATGATGACACCGATCCTTCGGCTGCCCAAGGCCCGCACCCGCGTCCTGGCGGGGCTGTTTGTGCCTCTGTTTGTCGTGCAGTCGTCCATCATGCCTTTGCTGCTTCCGCAGCTCGAACGCGGCGAGCTGACGAAACTGAAGACCCGGATCGACCGCGACGGCATCTGCCGGCAGTCCACGGATTACACCTGCGGCCCAGCCGCGGCCGTCACCGCCCTGCGGACGATAGGAATCTCCGCCACCGAATCCGAACTGGCCCTGCTGGCCCAGACCAGCCGGTCCACCGGCACCCAGCCCGACATGCTCGCAGACGCCCTGCAGAAACGTTTTGGCGACCCGCATGTTCGTTTCACCTACCGCGCTTTTCACACGGCAGCCGACCTGCCCCCGGATCGGCCCACCATCGCGCTGATCAGGTACAAGCTGTTCGTCGATCACTATGTGACGGTCCTGAAGACCGCAAACCGCACGCTCACCATCGGTGACCCGCTCGATGGCTTGCGAACCGAATCATTTGAAGAATTCGAGAAGGATTGGCGGATGGTGGGAATCGTCGTGAGCAGGCCATGAGCCGGTTCGACTGCAACTGCCCGATTCATTACGGCCGCTTACGACTTCGCAGATGCAACGGCATTTATTCGCCGATCTGCCAGCTCAATCTGGCAACTCGCGCCGCTTAGCCCCTTGTTCATTCTTTGGGTTGAAGGCAGCGGCGCGGCTAGAATGACCTTCATGGCCAAGAAGAATCAAGCGGTTCCGAAAAACTTTGAAGAGGGCATGCGCGAGCTCGAGCAGATCCTTTCGGATATTGAACGGGGGGAGATGGGGGTGGAAGACAGCCTGGTGCAGTATGAGCGCGGGGCGTTTCTCATTCAGCATTGCCGGGGGGTGTTGAACAAAGCGCAAACGCAGATCGAGATGCTGGCCAAACCGCCCGAGCCGGCGGCGGCAAGAATCGAAGATGAGGAAGCGGAGATTGAAGAATAAGCGTGATCTATGAAGGCGTGGCTGCTGGACAGTTTGAACGGCATTAAGAACCTCCGCCTGGCGGAGATTCCGGAGCCAAGTCCCGGCGCCGACGAGGCGTTGGTGAAGCTCATCGTTGCCGGGTTGAACCCGGCGGATCGATATCTCGCGCAGGGCGAGTATCCGGCCAAGCCAATCTTTCCGCACATCCTGGGGCGGGATGGGATGGGTGTCATCGAGAGTCTGGGCGCGGGAGTAATCGGGCACCACCTCGGGGATCGCGTGTTGGTGCTGCGAAGCGAGATTGGCGTGACTCGACCGGGCACGTTTGCCGAAAAGGTTGTCGTTCCCGTGGCTTCGCTGGTGCCCGTGCCATCGGGATGGAGCGACGAAGAAGCCGGCGGGGCGGCACTGGTTTACCTTACCGCGTATCAGGCGCTGGGCCAGTGGGGCGAGTTACCGCCCTCGGTGGTGCTGGTCACCGGCGCGAGCGGCGGGGTGGGTGTCGCAACGGTGCAGTTGGCGGTGGCGATGGGGCACACGGTGCTGGCACTGTCGCGCAGCGAAGCAAAGCGCGAAAAGCTCATGCACATCGGGGCCGCTCTCTGCCTGGACCCGGGCGATGCGGAGTGGCCCGCGGCGCTGCGGCGGTTTCTGGGCACCCACAAGGTCGATCTGGCAGTCGACAACATCGGCGGTGCCGACTTTCCGAAGCTGATTAGCGTGCTGGGCCACGGCGGAAGAGTCAGCGTCGTCGGTCGGCTCGCCGGACCCGTGCCGGAGTTCAACACATCCACGCTGTTTTTCCGCCGGATTAAAATCGGCGGCGTGGCGGTGGGGGATTACACCCCGGCTCAAAGCCAGACCGCCTGGAAATCAGTGGTAGAAATGCTTGGCCGCGCTGGAGCACGACCGCTGGTAGACAGTGTGTTTTGGCTGGAAAAACTGATGGATGCGTTTGTGAAACTGGAACACGGACCGATGGGGAAGGTGCTCGTACGGCCTGGGTTATCACATCGCCACGCTCTTCCCGCTCTCGGCGCTTCGATATAATCCCTCGATCATCTGCATCAACGCGATTCCCTGATCGGCGCCCACGGCTGGTGTCGCTTTGCCCAGGATGCACTCGCGGAATTGCCGCAGCATGGCGGCATGACCTGCGACCTTGGGTTGTTTTAGTTCGGTTGGCTTTGCCCCGGATTTGCTTTCGAACCCGCGATAAAGCACCGGACCAGCAGGGGTGTAGACCTCGACTGCGCCAAGAGAGCCGTGGACCCGACAGGTGGTGCCGTTCTGCGAGGGGGCCTGGTTGATCGCCCAACTGACGGCCAGTTCCAGAGACTTGCCGCCTTCAAATTTCACCAGCGCAAAAGCCGAATCTTCGACGGTATAGGCTTCGGGTTTGGGCGAAAGATTCGCGAACTGCTGGCGGGTGATGGCAAAGACGGAGAGAGGTTTGGGCTCGCCGAGAAGATGCCAGCCCAGGTCGAGCATGTGGATGCCCAGATCGATAAGCGCTCCGCCGCCGGATTGGGATTTGTCGGTGTACCAGCCGGTGCCGGCGGGGATGCCGCGGGTTCGCATCAGGGTTGCGCGGGCGTGAATCGGATCGCCGGCGTAGTCTTTTTCGATTGCCTGTTTGGCGGCCATCTCGGCTCCACCGAAGCGGCGTTGGAAGGCGTAGCCAAGCACCTTCTGCCGTTTGGCGGAGGCTGCCGCGAGATTCTTGGCTTCACGTACCGAGAGCCCCGGTGGGGTTTCGAGGATGACGTGTTTGCCGGCCTTCAACGCAGCCAGTGCGACCGGCAGATGCATGGCCGTGGGCAGGCAGATGCTGACCGCTTCCACCTCGGGGTCTTTCACCACTTCCATCGCGTCTGCGTATTGTTTGGCCTTGGGCGAATCGATCGCCAGCTTTTCCCGCCGGTCGGGGATCAGATCCGCCACCGCGACGATGGTGAACCCGCCCGCCTCGCGGTAGCCCTTTGCGTGGGCCAATCCTGGCCAGCCTCCGCCGATGACTCCGACTTTTGTGCTCTGGGACATCCGTGTTCCTTAGATAATAAATGCGGTAGAAAAGCCAGACCAATTAAAAAGAGGAAGCTGCAGGTCGGTTCGGGCACTGCCGTGGCGATGAAACCGTAGGTTGTGCCATTGGTCCCAAGGTAGCTTCCGACGATGGTGCTGCCGGAAATGCCATAGGGCAAATAGTTGGGTCCTGTGCCAGTGGGATCCAGGGATGTGTAAGTGCTGCCGTTGTATAAGAATCCAGTGGAGGCACCCTCAATGCCGACCACATTGCTGCCGGAGACTCCCGTTGCAATCGACTCTGATGCTCCGGGATAGCTCAATGTGGTGTAATTACCGCCGTTCTCCGCAAACCCGGTGTCCCGACCGGCCAGATTAACATAAAATCCAACGACGCTGGTTCCGTCGATTCCTTCGGCGATCGTCCCTTGATTGGTGTCGGCCAGCGGATCACTCAATGTCGTGTAGTTAGTCCCATCATACAAGAATCCGTATGTCTCGTCGTCATTGGTGATATAATATCCAACGACGTTGGACCCCGAGATTCCCGACGCTTTCGTCGTGACGTTCCCTGACGGGTCGGCAAGCGTTGTGAAGCTGGTTCCGTTAAACACGAATCCGTGCGAACCGCCCGCTTCGTCAATGACATATCCAACAACATTGTTTCCCGAAACACCTGTCACGAATGTTCCGGTGTCTTGCATGGTCCCGGCAAGCGGGTCATTGATAGTGGTGTATGAGGTGCCGTTGTATCGAAAGCCGTGAGTATTGTAGCTCGCGTCAACATACCACCCGACGACATTGTCTCCCGAGACGCCCGTGGCATATGTGCCGTATACAGCAAGCGGGTTGGCAAGTGTCGTGTAGTTGTAGCTTTGCCCCACAGCAGAACAACAAAGCCCGAATACCACGCAGATCCCTGCAGCGTGCTTCCAAAGTTTTTTGCCCATTCTCTCTGTCCCTGTTTTGCACGATCTAAAAATATGCGGATTTCTCATGTGCGACCCACGCGGCGGTATGATAACAGAAATCGTACGGAAGAGTCGTGCTTAGATGAACGGCGCGAGGTGAACTTCCGAATAAAGATGGCGGCTCTTCGGCGTACCTGGGCGCGCCCGATTTTCCGGGGAACCATAATCTCAATCGTGACAAGGGCTTCCAGCGCTTCCAGCCCGTGCTGGCGATTTTCCATTTGCAGGCGGCGGGATTCGCAGGCATGAATGCACAACGTACGGGCCGGAGGCGCCGGGTGCCCGTGTCACGATAAAACGGCCTCCGAATCCAACCGCTTCGATGATCCCCCCAGAATCCGGGCACGCCCGCGTACCTCGGCGCCGGCGTTCAAGTTTGAAGACATTCCTGAGCGATGCTATTGTTCGGGGGGCATTCTGCCCTCTGCATTGACCAGGCTCCGCACCACTCCGACAACCGTATACCGTTCATACCCGCCGCGGGGCATCGGGTCGGTTGCTCCCAGCAGCGAGACGATCACGCTGTATGCCAGCAGCACCCAGGCTGTTGCCCAGGCGGCGGGGTGATGCGTCTTCCGCAGCCATGCGCCGGACCAGAACAACACCAGCGGCAGAAACAACACGAACCAGCGGCAGCCGAACATCGCCCAGCGCCAGTTGAGCGGCAGCCAGACATACCGGGCGATCACGATCAACGCGCCAGCAGTCGTTGCCACCGCGAGCATCTTGGTTGTCGAAGGCCAATGCCGATGCATCACGCTGGACACGCCGTAGATGCCGAAGATCAGGATCGGAAAATGGCTCAGCAGCCCGTGGGACCCGAAAAACGCGCCGGTCAGTCGGTAGAGAAATGCGCCGGTTATCTCGCCCACG
>Ga0116230_10007515_pt1 | contig 10761 bp, 12 predicted proteins | sample S1TSphfallax_3_FD_88678 | JGI IMG/M metagenome (GOLD analysis project Ga0116230, IMG submission 88678) | Host-associated microbial communities from peat moss isolated from Minnesota, USA - S1T2_Fd - Sphagnum fallax MG | ecosystem: Host-associated > Plants > Peat moss > Unclassified | place...
ACGGCCTGGTGATTGCGAAGTTTTACCATATACAGGCGAAGGCATTGCCAATTCACTTGCTGCCGTTCGCCGTTGGGAGTTTTTTAGGGCCAATTGTGCTGGGGCATCTGTTTGACAGTATCGGGCGCAAGAAAATGATCGCCGCGACTTATGGACTGGCGGCGGTTCTTTTGATTGGCACGGTTTTTCCGTTCGCGGATGGAGCGCTGTCAGCGGTGAAACTGGACATTTGCTTTACCGCCACGTTTTTCATTGCGTCGTCGGCGGCCAGCGCGGCGTACCTGACGGTGAGTGAAATTTTTCCGCTGGAGATACGGGCGCTGGCTATCGCAGTGTTCTATGCTATTGGAACTTTAATTGGCGGCGTGGGTGCTCCGTCTTTGTTTGGCGCTTTGATTTCCACGGGGTCGCGCTGGAGCGTAGGCGGCGGCTATTTGCTGGGCGCGGCGTTGATGCTGGGCGGCGCGGTCATGGAATGGTTCTATGGAGTTGAGGCGGCGGGTAAGTCTTTAGAATCCATTTCGCAGCCTTTGCAGAGCCAGAATGGCTAAAGTTATTGCTGTTGTTTCCACGGTTTGTCTGGTTGTTCTGCTGGTTTATGTGTTCCGGCCTGGTTCCCGTCCTGCTCTTGATTCTCCGGGCGTGGTGAAAGAGGTGAAGCAGTTGAATGAACTGGTGACGGTGCGATACGGGATTGAGAAGGTGGTGGGAATGAAGGAGGATAAGTCGCCGTTTGGTTCCGAGTCGATTCTGCTTCTGGTGGAAGGAAGAGTTCTGGCGGGGATTGATCTTTCGCAGTTGAAAGACAGGGATATTCGTTTTACGGGACGGGATGCGGTGCAGATTCGTCTGCCGCCCGCGCATATAGAGGATGCGTATCTGGATGAGAAGAATACTAAGGTTTGGGACCGCAGCATTACCTGGTGGACGCCTTGGGTGAGGGCGGATATCGATCTGGAGCATAAAGCACGGATGCGGGCGATTGATGAGATTAAGGCGTCGGCTTTGGCGATGAATATTTTGGGAGATGCGCGGCGGAACGCGGAGGGAGATATTCGGAGCCTGCTGGAGGCGTTTGGAATGAAGAGCGTGGAGTTTTCGTATGATTGAGGGCAGATGCAGCGCGAATCGGTTTGGGATTATCCGCGGCCTCCGCGATTGGAGCCGAGTTCGAAGACCGTGCGGGTGATGCTGGGCGGGGAGGTTATTGCGGAATCTTCGCGTGCTTATCGCGTGCTGGAAACAAGTCATCCACCTACCTGGTACATTCCGAAGGCTGATATCAAGATGGAGCTTTTACGGCCTACCCGCAAGAGTTCTTTCTGTGAATGGAAGGGGCAGGCGAGTTACTGGAGCGCGGCTTCGGCGGAGAATGCGGCTTGGTCTTATGAATCTCCGAATGCGAGTTTCAAAGCCATTCAAGGGCACCTGGCGTTTTATCCCAGCCGTTTTGAATGTTATGTGGATGATGAGCGAGTGGTGGCGCAGCCGGGGGATTTTTATGGGGGCTGGATTACTCAGGATATAGCGGGGCCGTATAAGGGTGGCGCGGGGACTTCTGGCTGGTGAGTAGGTTGGTCGAGTTCCGGCATGTGAATTTCAGGATCGGCACCCGCACTATTCTGGAAGACGTTTGCCTGGAGGTTGAGGAAGGCGAGACGGTGGTGCTGCTGGGGCGCAGCGGGTCTGGGAAGACTACTCTTCTGAAGACAGTGAACCGCATTGTGGAGCCTACGGGCGGCTCGGTTTGGTTTGAAGGCAAGGCGACTTCTGAGTGGGATGCGATCCAATTGCGGCGGCGCATTGGCTATGTGATTCAGGATGCGGGTCTGTTTCCCCATAACACGGTGGAGCAGAACGTGGGCCTGGTTCCGAGACTTGAGGGCTGGGGGCCGGCACGAATTGAGATCCGGGTGCGCGAGCTATTGAAGATGGCGGGACTGGCTCAGGAGATCTATGGCACGCGCTATCCGAGGGAGCTATCGGGCGGTGAGAGACAGCGGGTGGGTATTGCGAGGGCGCTGGCTGCCGATCCTCCTTTGCTATTGCTGGATGAGCCATTCGCGGCTTTGGATCCGGTGACTCGTTATGAAATGCAGCAGGAATTTTTGCGTCTGCGTGACTCTTTGAAGAAGACGGCGCTGTTTGTTACGCATGATATCCGCGAAGCGCTTTTATTGGGGACGAGAATTGCGCTGCTGAAGGACGGCAGGCTGGAGATTGTGGCGAGAGCTTCAGAGTTCGAATCGGCGTCGACGCCGGAGGCTCGGGCGTTTCTGGCTACGTTAGAAACACATGCTGGCAAGTGAAATTTTATCCGCGCTGCTGGAGCATCTTTGGCTGGTGAGTATCTCGGTGGGGGCGGCGATTGCGATTTCAGCGCCGGTGGCCGTTGTGTTGACCGGCAGGGCGCATTTGCGGCGCTGGACGCTTGGGGTTGTGAACGTGATTCAAACAATTCCCAGCCTGGCGCTTTTTGGTTTTCTGATTCCCATTCCGTTTATCGGCGGGGTGGGCAAGCGAACCACTATCATCGCGCTGACTTTATATGCGCTGCTTCCGATTCTTCGCAATGCCGTGGTGGGAATTATGGGGGTGGATGCGGGGGTGAGGGAATCGGCACTGGCGATGGGGATGACGCGCACTCAGATTCTGATGAAAGTAGAGCTACCGCTGGCGTTTCCGACGATTCTGGCGGGAGTTCGCATTGCCACGGTGGCGACTATCGGCACGGCCACAATTGCCGCAGCGATTGGCGGCGGCGGGCTGGGAACGTTTGTGTTTCGGGGCATCGCGATGGCGGATTCGAAAGTGATTCTTGCCGGTGCCATACCGGCTGCTGTTATGGCGATTGCGGCGGATGAGGTGCTGGGATGGTTCGAACGGCGTGTGTCTTTCTTGTCCTGACGCTTGTCGGGTGTTCTTCCAAGCCTCACATCATTGTGGGATCGAAGAATTTTACCGAGCAGGTTGTCTTGGCCGAAATTATTGCCCAGCAGATTGAGCGCAAAGCGGGCGTGGCGGTGGAGCGGAAGATTGACTTGGGTGGGACGCTGCTGGCGCATGAGGCGCTGAAAAGCGGATCAATCGATCTTTATCCTGAGTACACGGGCACCGCGCTGACAGCGATTTTGAAGATGCCAATCAATAAGGACCCCAAGGCGGTGTTAGCGGAGGTTCGGCAAGGATACGCGCAGTGGCATCTGACTTGGCTTCAGCCGCTGGGTTTTAACAACACGTTTGCCATGGTGGTGCGCACCACTGATGCGAAACAACAGCACCTTAGTAGCTTGACGGATGCGGCGAACCGTCCGCAGCCGTGGAAACTCGGTGTAGGTTATGAGTTTGTGGAGAGGCCGGACGGGCTGGAGGGCTTGAAGAAGGCTTATGGCTTACGCATCAATGGGGCCCCGGTTACCATGGACCTCGGACTGCTGTATACGGCGCTTCAGAACGGAACTATCGAGATGGGCGCGGGCAGCGCCACGGATGGGCGGCTGGCTGATTCGGAGTTTACCGTGCTGGCGGATGACAGGCATTATTTTCCTCCTTATGAATGCGCCATTGTGGTGCGAGACCAGACGCTTGCGGAATTTCCACAGCTAAAAGCAGCACTGGGAGAGTTGGCAGGTCGCATTTCCGATAGCACGATGCGTCAACTGAATGCCGCAATAGACCGGGATCATCGTTCCGTCGCCGATGTGGCGCGCGAGTTTCTGGAGCGCGGCGAGAAGCCATAGGGAGAAATGCCAAAAAACTTTGACGCGATTGTAATTGGAACCGGACAATCGGGTCCGCCGTTAGCCGTCAGGCTCGCGAAGGAAGGCCGCAAGGTGGCTGTTATTGAACGCGGCCGATTTGGCGGAACGTGCGTCAATACGGGCTGCATTCCCACCAAGGCCATGGTGGCCAGCGCGCGGGCGGCTTATGTAGCGCGGCGCGCTTCGGATTTCGGCATCGAGATTTCCGGGGGTGTTCAAGTTGATATGAAGCGCGTCAAGGCGCGAAAGGACAAGATATCGGGCGCTTCGCGCAGCGGCGTGGAGAAGATGCTGGAGAGCGCGGAGAATTGCACTATCTACCGCAAACAGGCGAGGTTTCTGTCTGATCACGAGGTGGAAGCGGGCGGTGAGCGCTTAGCCGCTCCGCAGATTTTCATCAATGTGGGTGCCCGAGCTGTCATTCCGCCGATAACGGGACTTAGCAGCGTTCCTTATCTGACGAATTCTCATATTTTGGAAATAGATTTTGTTCCGCGCAGTCTCATCATAATTGGGGGAAGCTATATCGGCCTCGAGTTTGGGCAGATGTTTCGCCGCTTTGGAAGCGAAGTTACCGTGATTGAACGCGGGCCAAGACTTTTCGGCCGCGAGGATGAAGATATCTCGGAGGGAATTCGAGACATTCTGGTGAATGAGGGAATTCGCGTGGAGCTGAATTCAGAGGTGAGCGAGGTCAGGAAACTGGGGCCAGACGATCTGGCCGTGCATACCAAGTCTTCGGGACCTCTGCGCGGGAGCCATTTGCTGATTGCCTCGGGACGGGAGCCTAACACGGACGACCTGGGACTGGAGAATACCGGGATCAAGAGGGATCAGCGCGGCTTTATTGAAGTGGATGACCAATTACGTGCCAGCGTTCCGGGCATCTGGGCCATTGGCGACTGCAACGGGCGCGGCGCGTTTACTCATACTTCCTATAACGATTACGAAATTGTGGCCGCGAATCTGCTGGACAACGATAACAGGCGAGTTACAGACAGAATCAGCGCCTATAACGTTTACATTGACCCTCCGCTGGGGAAGGTTGGTATGTCGGAGACGGAAGTGCGAAGTTCGGGACGCAAGGCGCTTATCGGCAAGCGCGAGATGAGCCGGGTGGGACGCGCGGTGGAAAAAGGCGAAACTCAGGGCTTCATGAAAGTTTTGGTGGACGCGGAAACAAAGCAGATTTTAGGGGCGGCTATTCTGGGCACCGGCGGCGACGAAGCGATCCATTGCATTCTGGATATTATGTACGCGAAGGCGCCTTACACGGTGCTTCAGCGTGCCATGCACATTCACCCCACACTTTCGGAACTGATTCCTACCATGCTGGGAGACTTACAGCCTTTATGAGCACCTATTCGCCTGTTTCCGTGCGCCTTGACCTGCTGACCCGTCTGTCCGCAAGCCGGGAGGAGACAGACCGTCTATTTAAAATATTGAAGCCCAGCGTGCTTTATGACAGACCGATTGCGGAACGGCACCGGATTGTCTTTTATGTGGGGCATCTGGAGGCGTTTGACTGGAATCTGCTGCGAGGTTACCTGGAGCTTGACCGCTTTCATCCGGAGTTTGACAGGCTGTTTGCGTTTGGAATAGATCCGGTGGATGGGAACCTGCCGAGCGATCAGCCCGGTGACTGGCCGACTATCACGGAGTTGGGCAGATACCGGAGCCGTATTCGGCAGGAACTGGATGCGGCGCTGGCCGATGCGGATGAGACCGAGGAACTGGTTCAGTTGCTGAACATTGCTATTGAGCACCGGCTGATGCATGCCGAGACGCTGGAGTATCTGTTTCATCAGCTTCCATTTGAAGCGAAGATAACTCCGGTAAGTCGCGAGTTATCGTCCACAACGGCGGTGATTCCGACGATGGTGGAGGTGCCCGCGGGTTCGGTGACGCTGGGTCTGCACCGAGACTCCGGACAGTTTGGCTGGGACAACGAGTTTGAGGCCCACAGCGTGGATGTTCCGCGTTTCTCTATTGATCAGCGCAAGGTGACTAACGGCCAGTTCTTTGAGTTTGTGAAGGCGGGCGGTTATGCTTCCAGGGAGTTTTGGTCAGAGGCGGATTGGGAGTGGAGGACGGCGGCGGGCATTCAGCATCCGGCCTTCTGGATGCAGACGGCTGACGGGTTTCACTATCGCGGCATGTTTGAAGAGATGGAACTTCCAATGGCTGCTCCGGTTTATGTGAGTCATGCCGAAGCGTGCGCTTATGCGCGGTGGATTCAAAAGGATCTGCCAACGGAGGCGGAGTGGGTTCGGGCGGCTGAAGGTGCGGGTGCGCCTGAAGAGACGCGGCAGCTTTGGGATGCGGCTGTGATTGGTTCGGCTCCCAGTGTTTTTGGCGTGGAGGATTTGTTTGGAAGCGCGTGGGAGTGGACTTCCAGCACGTTTGCGCCGTTCCCCGGTTTTCAGCCTCATCCGCATTATCCGGGGTATTCGGCCAACTTTTTCGACGGCAAACACTTTGTGATGAAGGGCGGCAGCGTGCGCACGGCCGGATGCATGCTGCGCCCCACTTTCCGGAATTGGTTTCAGGCTCATTATCCCTATGTCTACGCGGGATTCCGCTGCGTCACCCACTAACTAAAATGCTCCTTGCAAATACGTCTACCCTTGATGCCGCGACACTGCAATTTGCGGCCGATGTTCGCGCCGGACTTGACCGTCCGGGGCAAAAGGAACTGCCATCGAAATATTTTTATGATGCGGTGGGCTCCTCGCTGTTTGAAGCCATCAGCGTGATGCCGGAGTACGGGCTGACGCGAGCCGATGAGCGGGTGCTGCGCGGGCATTCGAGGGATCTTGCGAGGCTGGTTCCCACGCCGCTTCTGATTTGCGAACTGGGCAGCGGCAGCGGAAAAAAGACCCGGTGGATATTGGAGGCATTGCGCGAGAAGGAATGTATCTCTTATTACCCAATCGAGATTTCAGCCTCGGCGCTTGCTTCCTGCGAGCGCGAACTGGGGCAGGTGGATGGCATTACGATTCTGGGCATTGAGCGCGAGTACCTGGACGGTCTTCGTGAAGTGGCGGCCAGACGCGCGCAAGGGGCGCACCTGCTTGTTCTTTTCCTGGGCAGCACAATCGGCAACTTTGATTCCGGCGCAGACCGGCGATTTCTGGAAAGCGTGAGGCAGACTCTTATACCTGGAGACTGCCTGCTGCTGGGCGCCGATCTGGTCAAGCCGCTGGATCAGTTGCTGGCGGCTTATGACGATCCCGCGGGAGTGACCGCCGCGTTCAATCTCAATATGCTGGCACGCATCAACCGGGAACTGGATGCGGATTTTAACTTGCGCCAGTTTGAGCATGTGGCGCGCTTCAATGGGAGCACCAGCAGCATCGAGATGCACCTGCGTTCCAAAAAGCCGCAAACGGTGACGATTCCGCGCGCGGAGTTTATGGTTCAGCTCCGCGAGGGTGAGACTATCTGGACGGAGAGCAGCCATAAGTATTCAGTGGCGGAACTCAAGATTCTGGCGGCGGCTTCCGGGTTCGAGTGCAAAGAGCAGTGGATTGACCAGGAATGGCAGTTCGCCGAAAGTCTGTTCATGGCTATTTGAGTGGAGAAGAACCAATGCGAGATTTGGAAGTATACGCGGGAGTGGCGCTGATGGGAACTCTGGCCGGCATGCGGAGTATGGCGGCACCGGCGGTCATCGGCCAGTTATCGAGAAATGGCGCGCTGGATGACGTGACGGGCGCATTGACGGTGATGAAGGGCAGCGGTTTTGCCACTGTTTCGAGCATCTTCGCGGCAGGTGAGTTTATTGCAGATAAGCTGCCGATGATTCCCAACCGAACGGATGCGGGTCCTTTGCTGGGGCGTGCGCTGGCGGGCGGTTTAAGCGGGGCGGTGGTTTGTTCGGCTAAGAGGCGGTCCGTGCTGGCGGGTGCGCTTCTTGGCGCTGCCGCCGCCGTGGGTGCGGCCTATGGAGCTTATTATTTGCGCAAGCGCATGGGCGAGAAATTTCATCTGCCGGACATGGCGGTGGCGGTGACGGAAGACGCGATTGTGGGGGCGCTGGGAGTGGCGCTGGCTTCGCGACTGAGCGGGGAACGGGCATGAAGGACCAGGCGCTGCGTGAGAGGCTGATTCATGCGCTGCGCGGAGATGAATCGCATATTGAATTCGAAGCCGCCATTGAGGGTGTTACAGCGGAGTTAGCCGGGAAGAAACTGGCTGGCGCACCGCACACCATATGGCAGTTACTGGAACACATGCGCATTGCTCTGCATGATCTTGTGGAGTTTTCACACAACCCGCGGCATAAATCTCCAAAATGGCCGGAAGGTTATTGGCCTAATACGGAGGCGCCCGCGAGTCAGCATGAGTTCGAGAAGAGCATCGCTGCTTTTCAGAGACATGCACGGGAAATGGAAGAGTTGATCAACGACCCGAACCTGGATTTGTTTGAACCGATTGAAGGCGGCACGGGCCAGACGCTTTTGCGGGAAGCCATCGTGGCCGGGTCGCATAACTCTTATCATCTGGGGCAACTGGTGCTGGTTAAGAAAGGTCTCTTAGCGCCTTGATATCGCGAATAGGCGGCTGGCCGAAGAAGCGGCTGTACTCGCGGCTGAACTGGCTGACACTCTCATAGCCCACTTCGAACGCGGCGGTGGTGGCATCCAGACCGTCCATCAGCATGCGCTGGCGCGCGGTCTGAAGCCGGATTTGTTTCTGATACTGCAGCGGGCTCATTGAGGTGAGTGCGCGGAACTGATGATGAAGCGTTGAGACACCCATTCTGGAGGTGGAAGCGAGATCTTCCATATGCAGAGGTTTCGCATAGTTGGCGCGCAGCCATGCGATGGCTCTGGCCGTCCTTTGGCTCAGATCGCCATTGGTCGCGATGGCGCGCAGCCGTTCCGCCTGCGGTGTCTTCAGGATGCGGTAGAGGATTTCACGCTGGATCAGATGACTCAGAAAAGGTATGTCTTCCGGCGTGTCGAGAAGTTCCAGCAGGCGGATGCAGGCATTCAGCAGGCCGGCGGTTGTCCGGCCCACCGCAAGACCCTGGCGGTGGGATAACGGTTTGGATTCGGGCACATCGTCACGGCTGAGGACTTCGCGGACCGCCGGCAAATCGAGGGTGAGAAACAGACAGAGCAAGGGTGTCGTTTCCGAGGCCTCAATGATCTGACTTTGAGCGGGAACATCGATGGATGACAACAGGAACGATGAGCCATCGCACAGATATTCGGTGCCGCCCAGCACAATCCGTTTTCGGCCCTGCACAAAAATGCTGAGACCCGGCTCATAGGAGGCGCGAAAGCAGGGCGTGGGACTGGTGCGGTAGTAAAGCGAGAGTCCTGGTATGGCGGTGTGATGCTCTCCGGCTCCGCGGGTTATCGTCACGATTCGCTCGGCCAATGATTCCCTTAACTGCATCCATTCGCGATCCAGAGACTTTTTCATCTTCTATCAGCGTACTGCGAATTTGCACGAAAGCAAAAGCGCGTGCAGGATTAGGCAAACAATTGGCAGGATCAGGAAAGCACAAGAACGTCAGGACGGGTAGCCTGGAAATCATGAATATTTCATTTGAGAACAAGGTGGCACTGATTACCGGCGCCGCATCCGGGCTGGGTCTGGCCACGGCACAGGCGTTTGCGGAGGCAGGCGCCGCCGTGGTGATGGCTGACTGGAATGAGAAGGCGGTGCAAGTGGCCGCGAAAGAGATTGCGGATAAGGGGCATAAGACACTGGCTGTCCGCTGTGATGTTTCAGATGACGCTGACGTTGAGTCAATGGTGAAGCAGACGGTCAGCACTTTTGGAAGGCTGGATGCGGCGTATAACAATGCCGGCGTGCAGAATGTGCTTGCCGAAACGGCCGACTCGCCGCGCGACGATTATGACAGGGTTATGGGGATCAATCTAAGAGGCGTGTGGAGCTGCATGAAGTTTGAGCTGCAACAAATGCGCCTGCAAGGGAGCGGCGCCATTGTCAATTGCTCCTCATTGGGAGGGCTGCTTGGAGGCGCACGGCGCGGGACTTACCATGCCGCGAAGCATGGAGTGATTGGATTCACCAAGAGCGCGGCGCTTGAGTATGCAACGCGCGGGATACGCATAAATGCGGTCTGCCCCGGCATGATTCAGACGCCCATGTCCGACCAGATGATTGCAGCCGGGCAAGGTGAGGAACTGGACAGGATGATGAAAACCTATGTGCCGATGGGACGGCTGGGGAGAGCGGAGGAGATTGCCGATGCGGTTTTATGGCTTTGCAGTTCAAAGGCGAGTTATGTCACCGGCCAATCAATCTCAGTGGATGGCGGATTTGTCATGCGATAGCCGGCGTGAATTCTTGAAAGCGGGATTGTCCCTTTCCATTTCAGGTTTAACGATGAAACTCAATATGAATGACGATGTCCGGGCCGTATCGCCGGCGCTGGACCACTATACGAGAGGCCCGCTTTTGGAGGGACTCTGGAAGCGGCCGGAACTTTCGCCGCGCGACCGCAGCGTTGTCACCGCGGCTGCGCTGATTGCCCGCATGCAAACGGTTGAGATGCCGTTTTATTTTGCGCTGGCGCTGGACCATGGCGTGAGGCCGGGTGAACTGTCGGAGATCATCACGCACCTGGCGTTCTATTCAGGCTGGGCAAACGCCATGTCGGCTGTCGCCGCGGCCAAGCAGATTTTTCATGAGCGCGGCATTGGGTTGGATCAGCTTCCGCCCGCAAAGGATAAGCTGCTGCCGCTGAATGAAGAGGCGGAGACGCAGAGGGCTACGCAGGTGAGCGGCAATTTCGGCGCTCTGTTTCCAGGGATTGTGCGGAATACAACGGAACTGCTATTTCGTGACCTGTGGCTGCGGCCGGCGCTTGCGCCGCGCGACCGGAGCCTTGTCACCGTGAGCGCTTTGATCGCGGCGGGACAGGTGGCACAGGTGACTTATCATTTGAATCGCGCGATGGACAATGGCTTGACGCAGGAACAGGCATCGGAAATGGTGACGCATCTGGCTTTTTATG
>Ga0116230_10007516_pt1 | contig 10759 bp, 6 predicted proteins | sample S1TSphfallax_3_FD_88678 | JGI IMG/M metagenome (GOLD analysis project Ga0116230, IMG submission 88678) | Host-associated microbial communities from peat moss isolated from Minnesota, USA - S1T2_Fd - Sphagnum fallax MG | ecosystem: Host-associated > Plants > Peat moss > Unclassified | place: USA...
GCGAGATTTTAGTAGAAGCCAAATTGCTCAGTGCAAAAACAGTAGAAGATGCTCGCGGTCTATGTAAGCATGTCGGCCTGCCCCTTTCGCGAGTTTTGATCTTGCAAGGTCTGCTCAATCAGCAATTGTTGGAAGCAGCACTGAGTGCCCAGAGCTTGCTGAGGCAGGGACGTTGTGACAAAGTAGAAGTCCTGGCGGCCCTCTCTTCGGCTGCTCATCTGATTGAAAGTCAAAATCAGGGTCGGTCTAAAAACAGTGCTGCTCCTTTTTTAAAACTGGACGAGCTTTTTTTGCTGGCCGGTCTGCTCACAGACCGTGAGCTAAAATCATTCGAAGGCCAGAGTCCGGACGGTGGACAGTCGCTGGGAGAGTATATTGTCGCCAGCGGCATGTATTCATCCTCTCTGATTAGCGCAGCGGTAAGACTGCAGAGTATGCTGGCCCAATATCAAATTAACCCGGCCTGTGCGGCAAGGGCGCTGGGTCTTGTTTTTAGCCATGGCCTTACTCTCAATAAAGCAGTAAAAGAAGCAACAGCCATACCGGATCCCTTTGACGGTTCTTTGAGCTTTTACAATCTCTTGCGTCTATCTGGACTTGTCACCGCATTTGATATTAAACGTCTGGGACATCTACCCAGACACGTTCAAAACTCTGAACTGGTCGAAGACCGCCTGGTCAAAATGGGCATACTGAGCCGGTCTGCTTACGAAGCGACAAAACGGTGCCATCTGCTTATGAAGGAAGGCTTTTTATCAGCAGAACAGGCAGTGATCGTGCTTCATCACTGGTCCTGGAGCGGTGAAGGCCTGACCAAAGTTTTACAAAATCTGCAATGGGAAGGTGGAGACCTGCCCACGTTAAAGGCTCTGGCCTTCAGAATCTAGCTCTCGGAATCTAGCTCTCTAGATCTAGCTCTCTAGATCTAGCTTTCAAGATATAAATTTTGGGCTCTGGCTTTCGGATTTAGTCGGTTCAGCCTTTAACCCAGGCCAGGCCTACGAGATTGACACTAATTTGGCTTTTTTTAGGCAAAAGAGTAATTTCTTCTAAAAGCTCTCTCTGACTATCGAAGCGAGATCCAATCGCCGCCACTTCAGCACTAAATTGACTTTGTACTTGCTCCAGCTTTTCCTCTAGTTCGGCTTTGTTTGATTTTGCCAGCTCCACATCCTGCCTTTGTTTGCTGGCCCTGTTCACGCCCCGAGCCGCAGTGGTGGCGCGGCCCACAGTGGCCGATCCGATCATTTTGCGTCCCATAAAAGCACCAAGCACAGTCGCCCCAATAGAAATAGCCGAGTCCAATTCATACTGTCTCGCCTGCGCCTCTTCCTCATTGATTTTCAAATCAGCAAGACGGATTTTCTCACCCAAAGAAGCAAGACGAGCCTGGTATTTTTCACGTAATTTGGAAGCCAGAGCGTCTCTCCGCTCGCTGCAAACTTGCGAAAGACGAATGCGAAAGTCTCTTTCGCTTTCCTGCGGGCGGGATGTCAAACCGGTAGATGGACTGCGCCAGAGTGTAAGTTTGCAGGAATTTGTCAGAAATACTGAAAAATCTCTGCCAAATTCTTTGTAGTCAAGAGCTTTTAATAGTGCGGCATCGGGCTCACTATAGCGAAAGTCCAGGCCATCAGCAGGAGGTGTAAGAGGGATATCTGCCAGTCTGGCCTTTATACTTTTGGCATTTTTAAAATCGACAGGCAGAGCTGCTTTTGGTGTTACTGGCACGAGATAATTTTTTTCCACAGTCAATTCTATATCCAGCTTCGGATCACTAAACCTTACACTGGCACTGGCCAGAAGCGTGGCTTCGAAAATATTTTGAGAGCTGCCTGAAAAAGATGCCACTTTTACCGGCACAAATAATTGAGTGATTGCCGGGTCAATTAAAGGCGCTTTCACAGAAGAAAGCGAGGATGTATTGATAATTGGGTCTGATTCTTGAGCGTTTTTTTCCAGCCTGCTATTTTGCAATAAATATTTTGCTCTGGCCGGTTCCATTAATCGCTTAATTTCAAGACGGGCTAAAGGTCCGCGCAAATATGAAAGAGTCCAGCGTGTTTCAAAAATAACCGGCCTATCTTCGTGGACATTGTTCATAAGAAAAACACGACTGCCCAGAGAAGATAGTATCTCACTCATTGTTGAACGATCAAAAGTACCTTTAGAGCCAGACAATTCAGTATTGGCACTTTCCAAACCATCAAGAACACGCATTTTGTCACGCTCGGTTTGCAACCTGCCGATAAACCAGGTACCGGCATTAGAAAGCCCTTTATAGTCCAGGTCTGCTGGATTTTGACTGGCCAGCACCAGAGCCAGACCAAAGGCCCGCCCCTGTTTTAAAAGAGTGAGTAAAGGTTGTTTTGAGGGAGGATTGGCTACCGGAGGCAAAAAGCCAAATATCTCATCCATATAAATAATCGCCCGCAGACTGGGTGTGCCTGACTGAGCGCGCATCCAACCAATAATCTGATTGAGCAATAAAGTAACAAAAAACATTCTTTCTTGATCGTTTAAATGGCTGATAGCAAAAATGGATATACGCGGCTTACCGGCCGGAGAGTATAAAAGCTGGTCCACATCAAGAGTTTCGCCATGCAGCCAGGACTCAAAACCGGGAGCGGCAATAAAATTATTGATAGCCAGTGAAAATTCCAGTCTTTCTTTTTCAGGATAAAAAGATTCGAGATCCAGGGCACCGATGCGCGTCAAAGGTGGCTTTTGAATCAAGGCGATCAAATCAGTAAGTACTACGTCCTGACCTTTTTTCCAGGCATCGGCGATTATGCTGGATAAAAGAATATGCTCGCGACTCTTGAGAGGATCAATATTTAGACCGAGAAGAGCAAGTATGCAGGCAGATGCGCCTGCTATCCGTTCTTTCAACAGGTCACTTTCCTCCATAACCGAAGCTGGTGGACAGGAAAGAGAATGCAAAATAGAAACGGGTATGCCTGCGTTTGATCCCGGTGTGAAAATATTGAAGTCGCAAGCCTCCTTGAGACGTTTGATCCGCGCCCCGTCCTGCCCCCAGTCTTTAAGGCCCTGACGCCAGCGACTTGCTTCGCCCTCGGCCAACTGCAACACTGTTTGGCCTTGCCGCTGTGCCACAGTTGTGTCTACCCAGGGCTCAAAATCAGCTTGAGAAAGGTCAGGGAAAGTGAGGAGCAAATTACCGATATCACCCTTGGGATCGATAGCAATCACAGGTATACCATCGATCGCCGCCTCTTCCAGTAGTCCCAGACAGAGGCCGGTCTTGCCACTGCCGGTCATACCAATACAAAGCGCATGAGTAACAAGATCGCTTGAATCGTAGAGGACTAAATCTTCGCTTGTTTGGCGCGACTGGGGGTCATATTTTTTGCCGAGATAAAAGACGCCCAATTTTTCAAAATCAGCCATATACACCCGGTGAGCAAGTTTCAGTAAAAAGCACCCTCAGTATAATAACTGAAACCAGATCAAACACCAGCACCGTCGGATAAAAAGACCAATAAAACTATCCGGTAAAAACCAATCAAACACCAATAGATAGTGTCATGTTCTTTTCCCTGCCGGCTAAAAAATGCAGGCCGCATTTAGTTGCAAGCAATTGTTTGCGATCGGCTTCAAAACCCATTTCTGCACGCAGAGCCAGTACTTCGCGATGTAAAGCCGTGCAGAGACTGGCACTGGTGCCAGCTGGATTTTGGTTATAGTCGTCAACATATTTAGTCACCAAAAATGGTGCGCCGACATTGATTACTATTTTGCGACGAGTCCATTGATAACCTACCGCCATGGGCACAATCGGCACATCGAGATTGTTTTGCGCCGCAGTTATAGCCACTCTAGCCACGCCCTTTTTAAAAGGATGTGTCTGGCCGTCATAAAAAACATTGCCTTCAGGAAATATGACAAAGGGTTCGTTGTGCTGAAAGCGTTCGGTAACAAAACCGGCAAAGTCGAGCTTTGGATTAGCGGGGAAAGCGCCGGCTTTGCGCAAAAGAGTACCTTGCAAGCCCTTAAGTTCGTTTGGATGGACCATAAATGTTGCCGGGCGATTAATCAGCCGGCCTAAAACAAGGCCATCCCAACGCGATGTATGATTGGCTACACAAATGAAAGGCCCATTTTGAGGCAACTGTCCCCGGACTTCGATTTTTGTAAAAAATACGGCAAGCAAAGTCTTGACTAGAGCTGAAAGTAAGATGAATGACAGGGGGTCTTTCCAGTCTTTGATTTTGTGTGTCATATGTCCTCCGAGGACGATTAGTCCGAGCCAAGCAGTGCCAAATCAGTGCTCCCAAAGCTAATGTAACGCCCGGGCAGGATGAAAAAGCGGAGCGCCAATCACTTCTGCGACTGTTCGCCAGCCACTGATTAGGGTCTTATCTATAAACACAGCCCGGATCTACAGGTACAGTCCGGTCTCTAGTTACAACCTGCTATGCAGGGTCGATCAAGCTTCCTGCGTTTCTTCCACGAGCTTTTCGGTAGCGGCCTTGAGCAGGGCCATTCGCTTTTTGATCTCTTCACTTTCATCAAAGCGTAAGAGCTTCTTCAAAACCATCGCCCGGAGCGATAGTAGCAAAAAAAGTTGGGGGTCCTGGCGAATGGCCAGATTGTCCATAATTTTCAGGGCCTGTTCGCTGTATGTATCGGCACCACCTGGATCTGACTCTAACAACAACAATACTTTAGACGTCAGAGCATGCGCATATTCCTGACTTTCAGTACCGACCGAGGCCGCTCGCAATTTCAGTAAGCGCTCGCAAAGCTGCATCGCTTTATCATTTTGTCTGCCTACACAATGATTCATATAGGCAAAGCAGCAAGAATCAATTATTTTAGGGCTGAGAGATTCAATCGCTTCGGCGGCCTGCAGAGCCTGTTCAAACAGAGCATCAGCTCTGATACTTTTTTGTTTGGCAAAAGCAGATGCAGCTTCCAGATAAAAAGACGGCATAATACATTGCAAACGCAGTGAGTCTTTAAAGTCCGCCACCACAGCTATTAGCCGCAGTATCTCTTCGGGTTTGTCTTCAAATTTAGCCTGCTCCAGAAGCACCCCCAGTGCAATAACAAGAGATTCCTCCGCTTCGGGCATAAAAGCCAGGGCGTCCTTAACCACTCTTGTCGCCAGTTCTTTAGATTCTTCAAATTGTTTGCTACTGTGCAAAGCCCAGGCTCGTCGGCTCATATCGACCAGCTCATTGCGTTTGCTCACGGCCGGTACACCAGGTTTGGCCTGGGGAGAGGCGTTGCTCAAAAGCTGATTAGCTTCTTCAGCTTTACCTGCACGCATCAAACAAAGAGCCAATTGCAAATTAGCAGCCTGTGTCAGTTCGGTCCTCAGAGGAGCTGCTATGGACGCATTTGTCCGGCAGACTCTTTCACCATCCTCGATAAATCCACCATCAATATAGAGTCTCCCCACCGTAATATATGCCGCCATTTTACTTTCGACACTGTTGTAGGGCTGGTCTTCTAAAAAGCCCTCACTCTTTTTGATAAACACTCGGGCCTGGTCGTTGAGGCCCTGTTTGAGACGCAGCTCGGCCAAAAGTTTTGTCGCCTTAAATTTCAAGTCGGCAGCCGAAAGAGATTTCTCAGCGTTAACAATAGCCTGGTGCAGCATTTTTTCAGCTTCATCAAATCTGGCAGTGCGGATTAAAAGCTCTGATAAAAAGACAGTTATGACAATTACACGCGAATGTGTTTCGGGATAAAATTTTCTAAAAATGGCCAGACTCTGGCGGTAGAGAGATTCTTGTTCGACGTTAAAATCGGTGCCGCGACTGAAGAAAGGCAAAAGCAATCCTCTGGTCATAATGCAGAGAGCAAAACAAGGATTGTTTTCTCCCAGACTGGCGCGCAAATGTTCTATGGCCATGTCGACATACTGACGGCTTTTGTCACCGGCATTGCTGAGAATGGAAAATGACGCGGCTTTGAGCAAATGAACAAAGTTGGTCGGATGGGAGCGCAAATAACTGCATTCGGCAGCGCGTGTGGCACTATCGGCCATTTTGCCCGCATTTTTATGATCCCCGGCATGAAAATAAATTTCAGCCAGATTAAGATAGGCGTTTACTACCACATGCGGAGGCACGGCTTTTGTCTCCTCATCCAACTGCAAAATCGATTCAAAATCAGCTTTGGCATCATGTTTTGATTCATAGAGATAAGATGTGCGAATAGCAATCAACCTGGACTGGATCGACTCCTGGCTGGGAGCACCCTGACTGTCCCAGAAGGGACCTGGTCTGCGCCAACCAGCCAGATCATCGAGATAAATCTCTAGAGCTTCGTTTAAGTGACTCAAGCGCTCAAAAGTTTTACTGATAGACTTTGCTTTGTGGCGCAACTGGGGCAAACTGCCAAATAGACGGCTGAGGTTGGCGGCAAATTCGGCGCCATAAGACGGGTGATAGGGCTCAGAAAGAGCAATCGCCTCCAGCATCTCGACTTCTACATCATCGTATTGCTCCATTTCAGCGCTGATTCGCCCCTTACTGTTGAGACAGCAGGCACGCATTACTTTCATATCTTTTAAGTCTTCAGAATCTTTTGACTCTTTTTTACCATTGGACAGATGCTGGGTCAGAGACAGTGCCTCTGCCAGGGCAGCGGAAGCCTGATCAAATTTAGAAAGAGCAACGCAGGCTATAGATAGATTGTTTAGGGCATAGCCGAGATCGACTGCCGCCGCGGAAGTCTGACGAGCCAATTGGACCGCTTCGGTAAATTTTCCTTCCGCTGCTTCATAATCAGCCTGCTGAAAAAGCTCCACACCTTCGATCGTTGGCTCATGCCAGGGTTTTTCCATTAATTTTCAGGTCCTGTTGTGCCTCTGCTCAACAAACAATATGCCACCATTGCCACACCAAAGCCTACAAACCAGCCATAATCATAAAAGATTTTGAGACTATTGATAAAAGCTCCAGCCCAGGCACATATACAGCCAAGCAAAGTTGCTCCGACTGCCACATAATTCCAGCCCTTCAAATATTTATAGCGGCCATCAACCATATAAAGGTCAGCCAGTGAAAGTTTAGTTTTGCGGATCAGCCAGTAGTCAGCAATCAAAACACCTGCTATTGCGCCCAGACCACCGGAGTAGCCCTGAAGCCAGGTAAAAATAAAACCTGAAGGGTCGGCGATCAACTTCCAGGGTTGCATCAAAAGACCAATAATACCGGTGATTAAACCACCGGTTTTAAAAGAAATGAAACGAGGAAAAGCATTGGCAAAGTCATTGGCTGGTGACACAACATTGGCAGCCACATTAACCGATAGTGTGGCCAGGGCTACAGTAAACATGGCAATCACGACGATGGCCGGATCGGTGAAGCGTCCAATAAGTTTGACCGGGTCCCAGAGCTCGGTTATAGGCACGCCCGGATAGATTAAAACAGCACAGGATGTAATCACCACGCCCATGGTAGAAAAGATCGCCATGGCTGTGGGAAGAGCAACAACCTGACCGATTGTTTGTTCTTTTTGCGAATGACCAAAGCGGGTAAAGTCAGGCATATTGAGCGAAAGGGTTGCCCAGAAACCAATCATGGCAGTAAGCGAGGGTATAAAAACAGCCAGAAATTCGGCGCTGGTTTTAAATTTGTTTTTTTCGTGTAAAAGCTCCCCTGTACCATGGGCCTGCGATACAGCCCAGACAAAAAGAGCAATCGTCATAAAGAGCACAAAAGGAGCGGCAAAGCCTTCCACTTTTTTGAGCAGCTCCATGCCACGATAAACGATAAAAATATTGAGCCCCCAGAAAAGGCCGAATGAAAGCCACTGGGTGCCGGTATATTCAAAGAAAGGCCCACCAAGAAGCATGTGCCAACCGGGTATGACAGCGCTGAACATTGTATTGAAAGCTTGACCGCCGATCCATGTTTGTATGCCAAACCATCCACAGGCCACCAGGGCCCTCATCAAAGCCGGCAAATTGGAGCCTGATGTACCGTATGCAGCCCGGGCAAAGACTGGAAATGGGATACCGTATTTGGTACCAGGATGAGAGTTTAACAAGATAGGAACAAGCACGATTGCGTTGCCGAGAAAAATAGTGCAGACGGCTTGCAGGGCACTCATGCCGCCGGCGATCAAACCGGAAGAGACCATATAAGTAGGAATGCAAGCCGACATGGCAAACCAGAGTGCAACATAATTGTAGGTCGTCCAGTTACGTGCACTGACCGCCACCGGCGCGAGATCTTCGTTATAGATCGGGCTGCCCGCAATGAGCGAAGGGTCGGCGAGTTCGACCCGTCCGTCGGTATGGACAATCAAACCAGCTTGATCTTTCATCTATCTATTATTACCTCAAAAAAGATTGATCAAACAAAGATGGAACAGCTCTTGCTTGAGCCGGGTCGATCAGTGGTAAAGTGGACTTGGGAGAGATATTGATTTGAGCAAAATCGCTATCCATCAAATAAAGTATCAGATACAAAAATTTTGCCCTAGAAGATTTTGAGTATCGAAATAGGAGACATCCTATGAAGCCAAATCTGAAAGCCAGCGCCAAAGCATCTGCCTCGGTCCAGCCATCGAGCAAGACCCGCACCAGGGCAGGTAATGAAAATACAGGCGCTAAAACCAAATCGACGACTGCAAAAAAGAAAGCCCAGTTTGACGAACTGGCCACATGTCCAGTAAATGGCGCCGGTTGGTGTCCTTATCCTTTTTCTATCGCCCAGCTCAAGGCCAGATTAAAGGCTAAAGCAGCGGCTGAGGCAGCAGCAAAAACAGCAAAAAACGTTTGATCCTTAAGCGTTTTGGCAAACTCTTTGCCCTGCTGAGACTAGGCAGCCGGGCGTAAGGGCTTCCAACTAAGACTACAAACACCGCCCGAACAAGTAGGGGCGCTATCAGAGTGACCGCTGTCAATCTGGTCCATCCAGGTATCGGATCCGCCAGGTACGGCAGTGACAGAAGATTCAGGAGAGCAATGCTCACAAATCTGGCCAGGCATCAGCTCTTGGCTTGCAAATTTGTCAACTGCTTCATTCATGGGCGTCACCGGGATTGCCTGACGGGATATTTAGTGAAAAGATAATAGTCAACTAATCTAGTCTGATCCATTGGGGGAATTACGAAACCTTTGATTTTTTATTTTCTCCAGCTGTCTCAATCACCAGACATTGCCATTTTAGGTCGTCTTACAGGTGGATTGAGTGAGGATTTTTCGGCGACTAAAGATCTTCGCAGGGCCTTTTCACTTCTGTTTTTACTGTCTTTCATCGCTTGCAGCTTCTGCCACTGTGCCGCATACGGCTATACAATCGAAGGCAAAATCGAGCATGTCGAGCAGCTTCCCGCGGTGGAGCGGCGCTTCAGCCCCGGGGTGCAATTTGACCAGACGGTTGAACTTTCACCCAATAATCTCTGGGTAAAAATACCGACATGGCTTGCCGGCTCCTGGTCGGCAAGGGAAGAAACAGCCGTTTTTTACCAGGATTTTAGAAACGGTGAGAGCCGCAACTTGCAACAGACATTTAAAGCCAAACAAGACTTCAACTACGGCCAGCAAATCGATAAAAGCGGGCAGGTCTGGCACTATGTCGGCGTGCCCTACACTTCCAATACATTACGCAGCACAGCCAGAGAAATCCATGAAGTGAGAGAGAAACAATTCTTGCGGGCCAATCAAGATGAAGTGGCATTTCGGGCTATAGCTACGGTGCTTCTTGTCGACAGCCTTTCATCAAGGATAGAGCGCACTTATCAGCAGGAAAGTTTGACGACCTATGCACCAATTGCCGACGATCGTATTTCGATGACAGCTTCGACAAAGGTTTTTAACGCCGGTGGGCGGCCGCAGACATTGCAAAAAAATGAAGCAATCATCAAACGTTATAAACGCTTCCAGATAATAAATGAAAAAGACGGCAAGGATTTGAAAATGCTTTTCCGCGAATATATGGCAGCAAAGGGCATGGCTGACCTATTGCCGGATGAATCTGAAGCTGAATCTAGAAGAGGAGCCAGGGGCGGAGCCCGGCCGTCATTCGGAGCTGAAACCAGAGAAGAAACTAAAATATATTCCAGGCCCGAAACAAAAATTGCGCCCCGACCGCAATCCCAACCTGATGCTTTTTAAGCCAATAAGCTTTATACCAGCTATTTTTTTTACAGGCTAAAACTTTTACCGTGTCGGTTTGTAAGGCATAAATGAGAGAAATGGCTTGCCCTGCCACATGCCGGCGGCAACCGTAATAGTGCCGACAGAGCTTAAGCTGAGCTTGATACTGGGGCCGTTCACACCCAGAGCCTGCTTGACACCACCAGGCAAAACCGACTGACCATAGATCCAACTCCAGTCAACAGCACAGACCGCCTCGTTGGGCGGAGCTATCTCGCTTGCAGGCATGACTTTGACATCGATGTCGCATTCATTTTCGTCGGCAACAGCGCCCATCACCAGGCCACGGCCATCCTCAAAAATGACGGCGAAGGTGTCGAGGCTGCTCTGTGCCCTTTTTACCCGGGCCCCGCTCAGGTCCTCTGTAGTATGGCCGGCGATTTGACTGTTTTGAGTCATATAAGTATTAGTCCTTCGTATCCTTGGTATCCTTGATATTCTCAGGCGTCGCCCCCTAATAATAGTAGAATCTTGCCAAAATTTGATCTTATAGTCATTGGAGCCGGTGGTGCCGGCATGATGTGTGCGGCCCGCGCCGGACAAAAAGGCCTGTCGGTCCTTGTGCTTGACCACAATGCTGAAGTAGGGCGCAAAATACTCATATCCGGCGGTGGA
>Ga0116230_10007518_pt1 | contig 10756 bp, 6 predicted proteins | sample S1TSphfallax_3_FD_88678 | JGI IMG/M metagenome (GOLD analysis project Ga0116230, IMG submission 88678) | Host-associated microbial communities from peat moss isolated from Minnesota, USA - S1T2_Fd - Sphagnum fallax MG | ecosystem: Host-associated > Plants > Peat moss > Unclassified | place: USA...
CTAAGAAAACCCTCTACCAAAATATATTCCGTACCCCAGAGTATTTTTGGTTTGATCCATACAACACCGTAGAATTTGCGGGGTTTAGATTACAAAATGGCAAATATGAGCCAATAAAACCAAATGCTCAAGGATATCTTTGGAGTCAAGAGTTAGGCTTATATTTAGGACTGCATGAGGGACTTGTCAGATATTTTACACTAGAAGGAGAGCTAGTTCCCTCACCAAAGGAGGATGCACTGGAATTAAGACAACGCGCTGCTCAGGCTGAACAACAAGCAGCGATCGCTAAACAACAAGCAGCGATGGCTGAACAACAAGGCGCTATGGAAGCTGTCATGAGAGAACAAGCTGAACAAAAAGCTGCGATCGCTAAACAAAAAGCTGCGACGGAAGCACTAAAAATGGCAGCATTACTGGCAAAATTACGGGACTTAAATATTGACCCAGATTCTCTTTAATCAATTGTATTCCCACCTTTATCCCGGAAATAGTTCAACCCTTGTTCTACGATGTACACAACATCCTAGCCCCTTCCTAAGATGAGGGCTAGGTAACGCCCCATCACCTAACTCACGTGGGGAGAAGGGGAGAAATTCAAAGTCCCTCGCCCCGTGGGAGAGGGATTTAGAAGCCAGTGCGGTCTTGGGGTCTCCCCAAGTGGAGCAACTGGCGTGGTGAGGGCTGATTTTCAAAAATCAAAGTAGTATACTTGCTTTGTTTTTAGAGCTTTCCTTTTAAATATCCTTTTTTCCAAAGATAAAAAGGACTGTACAATTTAGCTAAAAATAGCTGCATTTCACAAGCAGCGACTAAATCAGTCGGTAATTTATATCCATATCTAAGCAAGTGGTAGATAATCTTCGCAGAGTCACTCACTAAATAGGCTAAAACTACCAATGGTCTATAAGAGGATTTGACATTCACCATACGCGTAACATGGCGACTTAGCCCAATACCTCGAAAGAATGGGATTAAATACTCTTTTTTCAATCTGGAAGCAGGAATTTGATGATATATCTTCATTTCAGGGTTATACCAAATTTCCCATCCATGCTTTTGAATATAAGATAGCATTTCTAAATCTTCGCTACTTAGCATATTTCCTGTCACTCTTCCAGTCAGAATGGGTTGCTCTGGAACGCTCTCTAACCAAGCTTGTCTGCGCACAACTAATCCAGCAGATGGTGGAAGTAATTTTTGCGCAGGTTTATAGAGTAGAGGTGAATTACCCCGCTCTGTAATTGCCAAGAATGGTGCTATCCTGTGAAAATTTTCGGGTGGTGCGATTTCCCAATTAGCATGTATCTGACTTGCATAAGCGCCAGCTTGAGGGTATTTTTGGGCAAATTTATAAGCTTCTACAACCCAGTTTGCTTCTGGATAGTTATCATCGTCAAGAAATCCGATCAGTTCACTTTGGGATTCGGCGATCGCTCTACTCCGAGCATAAGCTGCGCCTTGCTTTACCTCAAAATAATATTTTAACGGGTAGGGATGTTGCCAATTTGCTTGAAAATTTTGGATAAGTTGGGCTGTACTATCTGTGCTGTTGTTATCGACAACTATAATTTCCCAAGAAAAGTTTTCAGTATCCAGCTGATTTTCTAGGCGACGGAAAAGTTCAGGTAAACGAGATTCACCGTTGTAAGTTGGGATAGCTACAGTAAATTTAAACCTAACGTCCATCTTTTTCTTGCTGAAGTTTTTCTAGTTACTAGAAAGTCTAAATAATTCAATTACCACAACTTGCATCTTTTTGTGTAAACGCTGTACCTAAAAGAGTATTTATTATTACACATCTTTTTATACTGCTAACCGAAGTAGAAGTCCCAATAGGTGCAGCTAATACTATTTCTAGACCGCTTCCTATACTAGCATTATTAGCTAAAACACCTTGATAGTTAAAAGTGATTGTTTGATTTTGACTAGTAGAGTTATAAACTTGATTATAAGTATTGGTGCTTCCTGCTGTATTGGCACTTGTGATATTCGAGCCAAGAAGTATACTTCCAGCAGGAATATTCAAAGTGCTGCCTAAATTTTGCCAAACAATACTACCCGATGCCAAACTAGTAGGATAAACAGCACTTTGTAAAACAGAATTAGATGTTCGAAAACTCACACTGTAGTTCTGTTTAAAGCTTTTTGCTTTTTGCTGTGCATCTTGTATTGTAGATAAAACAGCATCATTGGCTTTATTCAGGGATTGTCTAGTCAGAAAAGCTGTCCAGGAAGGAGCTGCGATCGCTGCCAAAATACCGATCATTAGCACTACTGCTATCATTTCTATGAGACTGAATCCAGCATCTTCGGATTCAGGCTGGCTAATACTGCGAGCTAATATTAAAGTCGATTTCGCCAAATCTAGAGTTTTAGATTGGTGAGGACTTCTTAAATTCTTGTATGTAGTTGAGTTAGACATAATAAGATTATATTCCTTGCTTATTGAATACCAAGAAAACCACGACCCTTAACTTGAATACTCGCTGTTGGGAAAAATAAAGGCTGCTGAGTGTTAAATGCGGTATTATAGTTTTGCAGTCTAGCTAAAGCATTGCCTCTTATATAGACTCTTGCTGTATAGTTACTAGAATTAACGCAAGCATAAAAGCTATCAGTAGCAAAAGAAGCATCTACATTACTATAATTCGGTACTTTTTCTTCTCCAGAGAGGCATGTTGCTGCGGTACTGGTTGTTAGGTTTTTATATGAAGTTGGATCAATATAATCCACTAAAGTGACTGGTGTGGAAGTATAATTAGCATTGCTACCACTGAAATTTGTCCAGTTAGCCAACTGTACGCTTAAACTGCCTGAGGAAGATAAATTAAAAGGAGTGAAATTAACATCCGGACATAAACTGTAATTATTACCTGATACGCCTTCTGCTGTACAACTTTCCTTTCCGTTACTATCAATAATACCGTCGCGAACTTCCCATCTAACGATTCTCTGGGTATTTGGATTCCAAGTAGTGCTGGTACTACCATTATTAACTAGATAATAGACGACTAGAGAGTAAACCATATAATCTTGGTTACTACAGGAACTAGTAGTGTTTTGAGGATTACTAGGATTAGTCACATAACTACTATTAAGTAAGCAGCCTACCGTCTTAGTAGTACTATTACTAAGAGTTACGTTTTGGGTACTTCTATAAAAATAGCGTTTCCAAAAAGCCAGTACAGGGGTCATAGTTGTGTCTGTAGAACCAGCGCCTGGTATTTGCGGTGTAGTGCCATAAATGCCAGTTACACTTGCTCCATTTACAGTTGGTCCATAAAGACTATCAGAATTGTAGATGTATACAGCTTGTTCCATATCTTGGGCAATATAGTCTAAGGCTGATTGAATTTCTTGCTCTGAGATAGATTTTGCTTCTTCTCTGCGGTCTGAATTCATGACATCTACCATGAATTGCATCAGAGGTCCAATTATTAAAAATGTCAAGACAATAACAACAAGTAGTTCAATTAACGTGAACCCACGAGATAAATTCGCTGATTTTGAGTTATGGCGTTGAATTTTAAGTAAAAATCCGACAAGTTTTTTTTTCATAGTTAAGTTCCTCTGAAAACCCTTCACTTTTTAATATTTCTTAAATATCTAAAATTTAGTTACCCTTTAGTTGTAATATTTATGCCTTTAGAAACAACCACCAAAACGAGTGCAGTAATTTTGGAAGTTTGTGTTTTGAGTAGTGACTTCTGTAGTAAAATCTACCACTGGACCAACTTGACCGCTTAAACTTTGACCCAAGCCTCCAGCAAAGGAGTTTGTATAGTAAGTACCAGTAGTACTATTTTGCGCCTCAAGTGTGATGCCACTCTGAAAACTATCAGATCTATAAACCCGTACTGCCAAGACATAACCTTCATCGACCGTACTAGAAGTACTCGATTGGCTACGAAAAGCTTGAATCACATAGTCTTGATGACTAGTTTTAGCACAACCAGTATTATCTTTATCTACGCAGTACAATGAATAAGTACTTGCAGTTGTACTACAATAACCATTACCAGAACTACAAGATAAGGTAGTACTAGGGGCGACTACTTGCCAAGTACTACTACTACGTTTGGGATTAAATGTATAGGTCGTGACTCCATTAGTAGTAGTACCAGTGGTTTCAGGTAACGTAACCGCTACGGGAGCAGTTATTGTTCCTGCTCTCACCCCATCAATATAAGTCCTAGCCGCTTGGGTTGCTATTTCAACTCGTCTTGCTTGTACGCGAGTGGCTACTGCTATAGCTATTACTGGTGCTATCCCTATCATGAGGATAGCAATTACTAAAATTGCTACTAAACACTCAATAATCGTAAACCCAGCCTGATCAAATTGAGATTGTCTTATCTTTTCAGTGTAGTTGGATGGCTTCATTATTAGAGTGAATAGCCTGTGTTTTATCATCATGAGTTACCAATTCTCCAATTTTCTAAGGGTAGTTAGCAGTATATGGACTACTAGAACAGTAAGATGGCAAATAATTAACAGGGACGGCGAAGTTAACAAAAGGTTCAGCTGTTGTTCCAGTAGCCGGTTGTTTGGCGCATAGCAGAACTTGTAACCAGGGATCATCACTATTAACTTGACGGAAATATTCAGTAGGTGGCGATGATGAGGGAACTGTAAATTGTTGAGCGAATAAATCTGGTAATTGAGAAAGCAAGGCTACATCAAAACCCCATGAACGAGCTGGCGGTACATAATAAGGTGTAGTACCGTTTGACTTGTTGGTAAAATAATTACAGGAGGGTGTGATGCCAAAAATGCTGAGGGAACCACCAGGAAAACCAGTAGGACAGCTTGTAGCACTAGCTGATGTGGTTGTTATGATCGGTGCAAAAGGTGCAGTTGCATAAGCACTACGCTTGAATTGAATGAAACTACCTGAGATAGAGTGGGGAATTTGACTACCACTACCAGAAGGAACATCAGCACCAGGAGCACTACCAGAATTACCATTCCAGTTTTCTAGTAATCTTACGAAGTTCTGCAAACCTGCTGATTGTTCAGATGTGCTGCTAGGACTGTTACCCGCTGCCAAACCAGTATTGAAGGTGTTAGCTGAAGTGGTTGATGCGAGTTGAATCCAGTTTTGCTGAATACCCGGTGTTTCTGTCCCTTCTGCTAAGGTAGTCCCCCCAGGTGTTCCATCAGGAGAGAAAATTTGTGTAATTGGTGCTAATTGGGGTTGAGACTGAAGGTTGGTTGGTATTGATAAAAGCGCTAGATAGTTATTCGCCGTGTAAGAAAGTGAAGTTGTTGGATTAGCCGTACTGGTAGTAGTTTGGAACCATAATGCTCCGCTTTGCTTCGCAGGAATAGACGAAGTACCATAGTTTACTGCATAGACTGTTATATTTGCACCACTTCTAGTTACTCCTATGGGAACTGGCAGTCCATTTGATGATAAGCTAAGGTTTCCTGAACTATCCCGTTGAAAAGCAACTCGGCGAATGTAGCCTGTGTTCGTTGGCGGATATGCTGTAGTACCTGAAGCAGGAACGGCAAATGCAGGTTTTCCTATCAAAGAACTAGCAGAGTTAGTTCCATCAACAGTCCATTGAGATGGACTGTTATTATCACAATTAAAAACAATATTATTACAAGACTCCATCAAATATTCGTTGAATGAAGCTCGGCGCTGGATAGGTGTAACACCATTAGCAAAATAAGAAGAAGCAGTAGCAGCGCTAGTAGGAGCGTAAGTAGAAGAAGAAGTATTTACCCAACTAGCGTTAGTGACCAGACTATTTACTAATCCATTCGGATAAGTAATCAAATCCGCAGATGAATTTGCAGGAGGAATGCTGAGATAGTTTCTATTCAGGTCAAAGTCACCATCAGATCGAAAGCCATCTGTAAAGCTATCAGACAAAATAGTGACAGCGTCAGCCAGAATTGTTGATGGTCGCCACAAATCTCCAGTAGTAGTATTACATCCTGGTCTGTTGGGACGGCAAGCGAAATCGTCATTTACACTTTGCTGAGTATACCAATTGGTTGAGCTTATAGGCTGCGTATCAGTAAACTCTTGTATTTGGGAAGTACTAGTAGCGCTGGTCCTGTGCAAATTGAAACTACCTTTAATATAAGCAGGTAAATTTGTAGCTAAAATCAATCCTTTTTCCGATGAATTATAGGTAGTACTGTTAGTCCCTCCTCGAGCTAAAGTTACACCATAGGATGCACCATTAGTATTTATCAATCGAATGGCATTTGGACGACGAGTAGGGTCAAGCTTGAAGTCTGTCTGGCTTAAGGTACTAATACTAGAACTAGAAGCTGTATTACTTGTATTAACAGTTGCGTAACTATTATCTGCGATCGCATCGTCACGAGTAGCATAAATAATACCACTATTCGGTAATAAATACTCTCCACTACTCGTACCACCAATCGTTGTTGCAGCTAAGGATGTTAAGTCTATATCAGTAGCTCGAATTTCTAAAGGTCTACGCTGTTCTAAAGTCAGCCCGTAAGTACCGAGTTTTGAGCTATTCTGATAATCGGCTAAATGCTGCAATGCTTTCACTTCTCTAGCATCTAAAAAACTGGATTCTTTGATGTATCCATTACCTATGTAAGTTGTACTAGGACTTGCACTAATACTAAAAGCAGAGTTATTTAAAATTCCTAGAGAACATATAGCTGCGTCAATGGCCGAATAATCAGCATAGGAGAATTGGGCATAAAGACCATTGGTAGCAGAATTATACTTCTGCATTGCTGTTTGCAATGGTTGGTTAGCTACAGATCCATTAGGAAATATTAACCTCGCCTGTCTGCTCAATGCAGCTACAGTTGTAGTATTAAGAGTTCTACCAGGGAAGCTGTAAACTATACCATTATTGGATTTACCCCCAGTAGCATTATTCCAAGGTAGACTACTCTGATTTTTTGCAGTAGTTGAATTAGTCGGGTCGTAATAGCTGCTCACACAAGCAATAGGAGTTTGAGCTACACCAGAATTGTTTTGGTAGTGATAAACAGCAGTAGCTCTCATGATTAAATCACCACCCAGACTAGATGAAGGTGAAGTCATCGGCATAGTATCAGGCCAGACCAAAATGTTTGACTGACTAGTACCTGCATTTACAAAAGGAGTAGGGTAAGGCATCTGCCCTGTATTAGAAGTACCGCCTGAATTGACTGGACAATTTGTTGCAGTGCTGCTACAAACAAAACCTAGAGTTGCACTTGAACCTCCTACGACAGGATCAAGAGTTGGATTTGGTAAGAACGAATATGTAGATCGAGGAAAGTTTCCCGTACCACTATTACCGTCGTCATCTACATAAATACCTGCTCCTGTTACTATTCTCATACCACCAACATTTGCTAGGGTAGTACCAGGAGCTTCAGCAGCACTTTGTTCCCAGAATTGACCTCTATCTGTAACGCCTAAATTAAGTTGAGCTACTATTTGGGAAGTACGTGTGCGTATTGCAGTAGGGTTAGTGTTTGATGAGTCAATGTTATTCCATTTAGTTACTTTATCAACTAGTTGAGTTGCGTTACTACCACTAACATAAGCACCACCAAGAGAATAATTGCTAGTACTTGGTGGACTATCGCTAGATTGCCAATAAGCAGGAAGACCATTTCCTGTAAAGACTCGATCACCTGTAGAATTTTGCTTACTATCTATTAACAGTTGAATTGGATTTGTTGCTGGAAACTGACCAGTGTTTAGAGTCAGCCCTGTGTAAGTAAGATCTTTCCACTCGAAAGGTACATCGACAGGTGAACCATTTGTAAAAATATTGCTACTAGTATAAGCAGTTGATGAACCGTATCCTTTATTCAGAGATCCAGTAGAAGTATTAGCTAATGATACTTCATAAAAAGGAACTCCACGCGTGCGATTGCTAAAGTAAAGTTGAATTTGAGTATTTAATATAGCGAGAGCATCAGAAACATCAGAAGAAGATAAATTGGCAGCTTCAACAGCAGCAGTATAAGTACTTATCAAAGTAGATGGATATGTTGGTGTCGCCGTAGCCGTAGCCATAGCCCCAACTGCTGTGGTTAGATTCGCAACTGAAGTCGCGCTTGCACAAGCAGTACAAGCATTTAGTGCAGTTGTTGTCATCAAGTTGATGCGATTGTTATAGGCAGCATCGTTATATCCTACACTACTTCCTCCTGAACTTGTTGTTGAACTACTACCACTACTACCGCTACTACCGCCAATTGTTGCATTTGTATTGACATCTTGGGTGGGAGTACTCTTCCGAGAATTTAGGTATAAATCAATATATATACTACCCAGATCGGTCGAATTTGGAACAGTATTCGTACCAAAATTACCACCAATTGTGATTAGGGCACTTTGTTGTGAATAATAGCAGGAATATGCACTACTAACTTGACGAAATGTTACCGTCGTACCTTGCCCACCACCTAGAAAATTGCTGTTTGTATGTATTGCACCATTTATGTAAAAAGGAGTACCTGGAGCAAGTTCTAAGTCATTCTGAAACCAAACTGCTTGGTTATTGACAGGAGCTAAAAACCTATCCTGTTCATACTCTAGAGAAGAAAAACCTCTATTACCTTGTTTGGCTTCGTAGTTAGTAGTACCAAGACTTGTGAGATTACTAGCACTGATAGGTACATTAGCTGTATAGACATAAAAGCTTTTTGCCAAGTTGCCACCTGGTTGTTGGTACCAACTGGAATTTCCTACTAAACCGGCACTTGTACCAGCAGCAGTAGCGCAAGCTCCTCCCAGACCACCAGTCATAGGTGGGGTTCTTACTTCTAAACCATTTCTATCTCTGCTAAAGTCACCAGCTGTATTACCTACTGTATTGTTACCTGAACTAAGACGAGGCGGGCTACGAAAGTAAATAGCATAAAGAGTAAAAGTGTCAAATTTCCCATTATTGTCGGTATCAACAGGAAATTTCCAACCAGTATTTAAGGTCTCGTCATTTTCTATTGTATATACACCTGTTGTTGAGTCAGTGCCAGTATCGATTGTACCGTTCCCATTAATGTCAAAAGCCAGCTCTAAAGGAGTTTCATCACCAAAAGTATAAGCAGTGTTGATTGTATCTTTTTGAACATTCTTGATAATGCCATATAAAGCTGTATCTGAAGGAGTTGAGCGTGGTAATCCGGGGTCATTTAGTAGCTGCGCTATTTTCGACTTAGCTCGATCAACTGCCGGCATAGAAGCATTAACAAGAGCTTCATCTAGTCGGACATTGCTAGCATTTTTTGACCGATCAAAAGCCCGAAACAGGATAGCAGTAGTAACTAATACAACAATTAAAGATACTAGTACCACTGTTGGTAAGATGAAACCAGAGTTCCCAGTTTCTTGTGTTCTAGCATTCCTAAAAATAATCCTTAACAGCCAAATAACTTGCTTATTTAGTTTATTAAAAAACCTTCTGCAAATTCGCTGGCAAAACTTTGTAGCTGTTCTAATTTTGTGGTACTTCGGAGACATAGTTGCATCCCTTTCAAGTTGTTCAATACGGTGTTTGATTTTTTCGATTGGAAGTTTTTAAATTTAATGTTCAGGTCAATGCCGAGGTTGCATTGAAATGCTTTAAAGTAAATCCTTAAAATAATTAAGTTGTATTTAGCAACTCAAACCTTTCCCTGGTAAATACAGCAATAAATCTATATTTGATTTACAGGATCTTTATAATAGGTTATATCATTTACTAAACTTTTACATTTAGCCGGAAAACACTGAACTTTACATATAAGCACAGTCCACTCAATGATCAGGTGAGAGCGATTCTATCCAAGCGATGGAAACTCCGAGATAAAACCCATTCAGTTCAATATCCACTTATATAAACCTCCTAATCGTTTAAGCAAATATATTTAAAGATTTCAGTAAAAATTGCAATGACATCACTGCGGATTCACCTGAAATGTAGCTTTTAGCAGTATCATTCTTAAGAAGACTGCCAATAACCTTACATACATAATGGTTTAATTATATCTTACCCACCCATAGTGGCAAACATATCAGCTACCTAGAAAAATATCTAAAATCTTGGGAATAGAACCTGAAGAGAAACCTGCTCATAGGGTCATAATAGAGGAGCGATCCCAAAGGGGCGCTCTACGCCATCGTCTTCGAGATGATTACTCCCCCAGCCTAGCATCAGGTATTAATCTATAAATTATGACTCTACGGTTTTTGGTCTACTGCTAAGCCATTGCTCCAAATTAGCCACAGTGGAGAAATCCAGTAATGCCTCTGCTAATTCTTCCAACTGTTCAACAGGTAATTTACGAATTTGCTCAATTACGGAGGGCTTAAGTTCACCAATACGCCGATTGAGTTGACGGATAATTACCTTCTGCTCACCTTCTTCTCGACCTTCTTCTCTAGCTAGTTGGATGGTTGGGCTGATTAAAGGCATTTTTCGACTCTCCTCAAGATGTTTAATTTTAACAACTAACTCTGCTTGTAATGGCTTGGGTAAATTCATCATTGTATCAATGATGTCAAAGATTTTGATAATATCTCCATCTGCTAACCCTCGCTCATAAAGCTTTTGAGTTAGAATCCATTTCCATCGGAGGCGGAGTGTCTCCGACTCCGCTCTGCCCGCTCAACTAAATTACGAGTTGTGGCTAGAGTTTTCAGATGAGCCATCGTAATCATAGCAAAGGGGTTATTGCTAGATTCTAATTCATCCCACCGTGATTCGTAATCCAGAAGTTTAACCGAAGGAAACTTAAGATTAACTTCACCATCACTAATGTCATA
>Ga0116230_10007519_pt1 | contig 10756 bp, 5 predicted proteins | sample S1TSphfallax_3_FD_88678 | JGI IMG/M metagenome (GOLD analysis project Ga0116230, IMG submission 88678) | Host-associated microbial communities from peat moss isolated from Minnesota, USA - S1T2_Fd - Sphagnum fallax MG | ecosystem: Host-associated > Plants > Peat moss > Unclassified | place: USA...
TCTTCAACGGCACCCGCATCAACTTCAACTTCGGCGACGCCGTCCGCGAACCCGCCCTCACCGACCAGGACGAATCCCTCTACACCTTCCTCCAGCAAAACGGCGGCCAATCCACCATCCAGGCCCTCCACATCGGCCCACTCGCCGCGCCCACCACGCGCACCTACGAGGGCGGCGTCGAACAGCTCTTCCTCTCCGAACACATCGTCTTCCGCGCCAGCTACTTCCACAACGAATTCGGCAAGCAGATCGAATACGTCGGCCTCGATCTCATCCCCAAGCTGTTGCCTAACCTCACCCCGGCCCAGCAGCAGGCCCTAGAGATGGTCCTCGTCGACAACTACGCCTATGAGCTGACCCTCAATACCGAAGCCTTCCGCGCCCAGGGCATCGAGGCCTCCGTCGAGGGCGGCATCGGCAAAGGCATCTTCCTGCGCGGCGGCTACACCTACCTCGACGCCGTCATTCAGCGCTCCTTCTCGAACGACGACACCGCGCTCCTCGGCCCCATCCCCACCTACCAGGGCATCCAGATCGGCGCCATCTCCCCGCTCGCCGGCGCGCGCCCCTTCCGCCGTCCGCCCCACACCGGCTACATCTCCGCCAGCTACGCAGGCCGCAAAGTCACCGCCGTCGGAACAGGTTCCTTCTCCAGCCGCTCCGACGACTCCACCTACCTCGAAGACGAAGACCTCTCGGGAGGCAACTCGCTCCTGTTGCCCAATCGCAACCTCGATTTCGGATTCGCCAAGCTCGATCTCGGCCTCAGCTACCAATGGTTTTCCCGCCTCGCCATCTACGCGCAGGGCGAAAACCTCCTCAGCGAACAGCACATCGCCCCCATCGGCTACCCCAGCCTGCCCATGAACTTCCGCGTCGGCCTGCGCCTTCGCATCGGCAAGGGAACCGGCGACTGACCGCGGCCCCTGCGGGAATTCGTTTCATCGCTTCAAAAGGGCACTTTCCGAATATTGATTCCGCCATGATCCGGGGAATATGAACAAATATTCACATTCTCATGACAATTTTGTCATCTTCAAGAGAAGAAAAAAGCGCATGGTAGAAGATGGCCTGGGTGTCCGTCTGCCCGAAGAAGACCACAAGCAATTCATAACGAAGCACTTATTGAGGAGATTATGACCGACGTTTCGATCCGGCGCATCGCCCGATGCACAGCCATGGCACTGGTCGCGTTCTTGCTTTGGACCGTACCCGCCTTCAGCCAGCAAACCCTCGGTTCCATCAATGGCACGGTGCTCGACACCGCCGGTGCCGCCGTCGGCGGCGCAACCGTCACCGTCACGAACTCGCAAATCGACGTCACCCGCACCGCAAAGTCCGGCGGAGATGGCTTCTTCCAAATCTTCAACCTGCCCATCGGCGCTTATTCGGTCAAAATCGCCCACGACGGCTTCGAAACCACCGATCTGACCGGAATCACCGTGCAGGAAGCCCGCGCCACCACCATCAATGGCACCCTCAAGGTCGGCCAGGTCTCGGAGTTGGTCGAAGTCACCGCCAACCCCCTGCTCAACGCCACCGACGCCACAAACGGCTACACCCTGGACGCCGCGCAAATCTCCGAAACGCCCCTCGCCACCGGCAGTTTCACCCAACTCGCCGTCCTCTCGCCCGGCGTCAACGCCGAACTGCTGAGCGGGCTCGACTCGAACTCCGGCCTCGGCAACCAGCCCATCTGGGCCAACGGCCAGCGCGACACCTCCAATACCTTCCAGGTCAACGGCGTCGACGTCACCAACCTCTTCAACGGCAAAAGCTCCAGCGGTTCCACCTCGCAGCGCTACAACTTCAACATCGGCGGCGGCAGCACCTCCAGCACCTCGGCCGCGGGCGGCGCAACCACCGGCGGAGCCAATCCCGTCGGAACCTCGGTCTACGGCTCCAACGGCAACAGCCTGCCCTCGCCCATTCCCGAGTTCACCCAGGAAATTCGCGTCAACACCTCCATGTACGACGCCCAGCAGGGAGCAACCTCCGGCGCGCAGATTGACGTCAACACCGCAGACGGCACCAACTCCTGGCACGGCCAGCTCTTCGGCACTTTCGCCAACAACAGCCTCAATGCCGCGCCCTATTACTTCAAGCAGTCCTATCTCCTCGGCGAGGAGGGCGTGGGCGCTTTTCCCGAGTCGCTCGTGAACCCGGAACTCCATCGCTGGACCACCGGCGCAACCGTCGGCGGGCCGCTCCTGAGAGACAAGTTCTACTTCTTCCTCGGTTACCAGCACCGCTACAACTCCGACCAATCGACCGGCCTGTCCCAGTTCACGGTACCCTCCGCTCTTACCTCGGACCGCTCCATCGCTGGCCTGACCGCTGCGGCAACGGCCTGGAATGGCGGCAAAGCCTTCACCGGCACCATCAGCCCGATCGCTTCCGCCCTGCTCAACGCCAAGCTGCCCGACGGCAGTTTGCTCATCCCCTCGGCCCAATCCTCCGCGCCCTACCAGTACGGCGTTCCCAACGTAACCCTGATCGGAACCTCAACCCTGCTGGCAGACCAGGCCACCACCTCGCTCGACTACGACGCCACTTCCAAAGATCGCCTTTCGCTCAAGCTCTACTACCAGAACGATCCCGTCCAAAAGCCCTACGGCTACTCCCAGACCGGCGGTTTCCCCGTCACCCAGAACAACACCTCCGAAGTGGGAGCGCTCGGCAACACCATTCAGATCGGCTCCCGGCTCAACTGGGAGCAGCGCCTCGGCTACGCCCGCATGAAGTCCTACGGCCACTTCAAGCAGACGCTGGTCAATCCCGCCGGCGATCCGGCCTTCGGCATCGGCACCGGGGAGCCCGGCTACGCGACCGGCCTGAGCGGCCTGCTCCTTGATTCCTTTGCCAGCAGCCAGACCGATTCGCCCGCGCTCAAGCTCGGCCCCTACAGCTCGTTCGCCAATATGGGCTACGCGCAAAATCGCCTCAATCCCTCCACCAACGTCATCTTCGCCCTCGGCAAGCACACCATCGTCGCCGGCGGAGGCTACAGCTATACCCAACTGAACATCGACAACAACCGCAACGGCCTCGTCCAAACCAAGGTCAAGAATTTCCAGACCTTCCTCGAAGGCGACGCCAGCAGCTCCTCCGTTCTTGAGAGCATCGCCTCCAACGGCAAAAACAACGCCGACCGCTACTACCGCTCCAACGAAATTTCCAGCTATCTCCAGGACAAATGGCAGGTGCTGCCCAACCTCAGCATCACCGCCGGCGTGCGCTACGACTACCACGGAGGCCTCACCGAAAAATACGGCAACATCTTCAACTTCGACCCCAGCCGCTACGACGTGACCGGCAGCGCCGAAATCCCAGGCGACTTCGTCGTCAACAACGCCGGCTTCGTCGTCGCCCCCAACAACAAATCCAACACCGACACCGGAGACTACGCCTCGACCGACTCGACCCTGACCGGCCGCCAGTGGGGCATCTCCCCGCGCGTCGGCTTCGCCTGGTCGCCCAAGCAGAACGCCGGCAAAGTCGTCTTCCGCGGCGGAGCCGGCATCTACTACGACCGCGGCGAGCTCTTCAGCTACCTCTCCCAGCCCGCCGGCAGCGGCAACGGAGGCCCATTCGGCGTCACCGAATCCGCCCCGCTCGCCAGCTACGTCGTCGGTAACGGCAAGACCCTCGCCAACCCCCTCGGAACGGCCCTGACCTCCACCAGCTACATTCCGCCCAGCGCCAACCCCAGCACCATCAAGCCCCAGCTGCAGGCCCTCCTGAACACCCTTACCGGGAATGCGACCGGCGGCGATGCCAAGTTTGGCCTCAATTGCGGAGCCATCGACAATCAGGAAGGCTACACCGACTGCCCCGACGTGTTGAATTTCGGCGCATACGGCAGCCAAAACGTCCTGCCCTACACCATCAACTTCTCCTTGAACTTCCAATGGCAGCCCTCCAACGACGTCGCCATCACCATCGGCTACACCGGCAACCGCGGCCGCCACGGCGTCATCCCCATCCCCCTTAATGAGCCCCAGATCGCCACGCCGACCAATCAGTCCCAGATCGGCGGCAAAGAGCCCCACAGCAGCGGTGAGCAATACACCTACGGCTTCCAGGTCCTCAACCAGAACTCCTTCAAGGGCTACGACTACAACAGCATCGCCAAGGAAAAGTGGAATACCGAAGACGGCGGCAACACCGACCTGCGCGTCCCCTACATCGGCTACAGTCCCAACGCCGCGCTCTACCGCACCGTCGGCAACTCCGCCTACGACGCCCTCGAGACCCACATCGAAAAGCGCCTCTCGCACAACCTCCAATTCGGCGCCAGCTACACCTGGAGCCACACCCTCGACGAGCAGAGCGACATCGGCCTCTTCTTCACCGGCAACGACCCCACCAACCTGCGCAACTCCTACGCCTCGTCCGACTTCGACCGCACCAACGTCTTCAGCGCCAACTTCCTCGCCGAGTTGCCCAACACCGCCAAGCCCCACTCCGCGCTCTCCTACCTCACCAACGACTGGCACCTGACCGGCGTCGGCATCCTCCAGAGCGGCGAACCCTACTCCCTCTACGAGTTCTACGGCGCAGTCGGCAGCACCCGGTTCGGCGACTACCCAACCCTGCTCAATCCCATCCTTCCCGTCAAGAACCCGGCCTACGTCAAACAGGAACTCACCGGCAACTCCGGCAAGAATCGCGGCTCGGGCGGCAGCTACATCCCCTACATCGATCCCACGCAGATCGCCATCAACTACGTCACCCCCGAGCCCAGCGAAGCCAACGGCGTACCCTACTCCACCGGCGACGACCCGCAGGACATCTACGAAACCAACTTCGCTCCCGGCAATCAGCGCAACATCTTCCGCCAGTCGCCGCAAAAGCGCCTCGATCTCTCCCTGCGCAAGAGCTTCCATCCCAGCGAACGGCTGGGCATCCAGTACGAGTTCAACGTCTTCAACGTCACCAACACCACCAGCCCCGACGTGCCCCAGGATCAGGCCCAGATTCGCCAGAACTCCGCCTGCTCGGTCACTGCCACCGACGAAGGCAACAACTGCGAACCCGGCAAGTACTACTACGTCAACTACGGCCAGATCGTCACCAGCAACAATGCCGTCGATCAGCAGACCGCCAAAGCCAATCTCGACCAGATTCCTTACACCAACGGGACCGGCAAAAGTACCACCATCCCTACCCTCATCCCGGTCGGCACTCGCACCTGCGTCTCCGCCTACGCCATCCCCGGCGGTTGCCCCAACAACGCCGCCAACTTCGGCTCCGTCACCGGCACCATCGGCGGCTCCCGCGTCGTCACCATGGGCCTTCACCTCACCTTCTAACCGCATAATCGCAAGCAAACCCAGGCGCGGGATTCCCCCCGGACTCCCGCGCCGTTTTTTGCCCTTCCATCCCCACGGCGCGTGGTACGCTGCGAGTGTGCCAGCCTCCGCCCCAAATCCCCGCCATGCACCGCTCGTCCGCCTCACCCACTGGCTCACCGTCGTCGCCTTTGTTGCCTTGCTCCTCTCCGGGCTGGAAATCTTCGTCTCCCACCCCCGCTTCTACTGGGGCGACTCCGGCAACGTCAACATGCACCCCCTCTTCTCGATCCCCATCCCCTCCTCGCGCGATACCGTCCCCACCGGCTACAACTACGTCCTGCCCGACCAGAACGGCTGGAGCCGCTATCTCCACTTCCAGGCCGCATGGCTGCTGGTGTTCACCGCCCTCGCCTACGGCATCCCCAGCCTGTTCAACGGCCACTTCCGCCGCAACCTCGTCCCCGCTCCCGGCAAGCGCAACCCCCGCGCCGTCTGGGCCGTGATCCAAAAATACCTCCGTCGCGCCCCCGCCGACCACGCCGACTCCCGCCCCTACAACGTCGCCCAGCAGATCGCCTACCTCGGGGTGATCTTCGTCCTTTTCCCACTCATCATCTGGACCGGCCTGGCCATGTCGCCCTCCTTCACCTCCGCCTTTCCCCTCGCAGTCCTCGCCCTCGGCGGACGCCAATCCGCCCGCACCCTCCACTTCTTCGACACCATCGCCCTCGTCCTTTTTGTGATCGTCCACGTTGCCATGGTCGCGCTCTCAGGCTTCCGCAGCCGCATGCGCGCCATGACTCTGGGAGAACCAGGCCCCGCGGAAATACCCCTGCCCGCCAGGTTGGCCAACGCAAGGCAACCATGACGAACCCGCTAACCACTCATCGCTAACCGCTAAGTCGTTCTCGCAATCCCTAAAAACACCGGCAACATCCACCGAGGCGCCACCATGAAGCCCAACCAACCTCTCACCCGCCGCAAACTCGTCACCGCCGGCATCGCCGTCACCGCCGGAGCCGCAGGCCTGGCCGCCGCCGACAAACTCGCCCGCCGCTACTCGCTCATCCCGCCCGACAGCGGCGGCCTCTACGGCCCCGGCGAAACCCTCACCTACGCCGCCCAGCGCCTCATCACCCGCCACTCCATGGCCCGCGAATTTGCGAAAAGCCAAATCTGCGAAAAACCCTTCCGCAACGAACTCGCGCCCATGCCGGACCTTTACAAGCAGCTCCAGGCCAACGGCTTCCGCGATTGGAAGCTCTCGATCGGCGGCCTCGTCTCCCACCCCGCCTCCTTCTCGCTCGCCGAAATCCGCGCCCTCGGCATGCGCAGCCAGATCACCGAAATCGCCTGCGAAGAGGGCTGGTCCTATATCGCCCAATGGACCGGCACACCGCTCTCCAGCGTCCTCAATCAGGTCGGCGTCGCGCCCCACGCCCGCTACGTTCTCTACCAATCCATCGAAAAACCCTGGTGGGAATCGATCGACATGGCCGACGCCCTGCACCCCCAAACCATCCTAGCCCAGGGCATGAACGACAGCGACCTCCCCGCCGGCTTCGGCGGCCCGCTGCGCCTCCGCGTCCCAAGGCAGCTCGGCTACAAGAGCGTTAAATTCATCACCCAAATCACCGTCACCGACTCGCTAAAGTCCTTTGGCAAAGGCCTCGGCAGCGCCAGCCCGGAAGCCGGCTACAGTTGGTTCGCCGGCATCTAAAACCCTCCCTTGCCAGACAAATGCGGGTGCCCCCGGTCCCTAGCCTTTGGGGACCGGGGAGGACGCCCCGGAACCGGTGACCTCGATTCCGTTCCCATTTCGAACCACAATTGGGTGCCCCCGGTCCCTCGCCCTTGGGGACCGGGGAGGATGACTCAACCACTCTCAATTCATCCTGAGATCGAGCATCCTCAATTAGCAGCTAAGGCCAGCAACTCTGTTATCAGACGACCGGCCACGGCCCAGCTTCCGGCATCACCAGACAGGCCTACGCGGAACCGAAGAAATCGAATCCAACCGGAGCGCCGCGCAACGAGGCTGGCAATTCCCCGAGCGGCTCCGCAATCGAATGCCAGCTTCCGCCGACTCCCCGGTCCCCAAAAGCGAGGGACCGGGGGCACCCTCGACCGAGGAAAACGCCCCTTGGGACGGGACCACCCGCCAATCAAGCCTTCAGGGCCAAAGGCCCGCTCCATCCCAGCCTGGGGCGCAGCCCCAGGTAGACGCACCCCACAATTTCAAAGGGCTGAAGGCCCGACCTATAGGGCTGGAGGAGCTAACCGCATAGTCATCTGCGCGAATTTGCGATTCCCAAATCGGCGGGCGCCCCCGGTCCCCAAAAGCGAGGGACCGGGGCACCCTCAACCGAGGAAAACACCCTTCGAGACCGTAGCCACCGGCCGCCATGCAATTGGACCAACATAACTCCCAATGAATGCTCCGCCGGTGTGTTATAGTCCCGTGGAGGTGATTATGTCCGAAAAAACCGGCCGTGTGCTGCTCAGTGACGCTGAAGCAAAGAAATGGAAGGCGCGCCAGAAGAAGCTCGAGTTGGGTGGCTCGCCTAAACTGACCGGCCTGTTCAGAGGGTGGATTCCTGAAGGCTACTTCGCCTCCGGCAAGCCTCGAATCCTATATGTGGGCAAGGCAACGTCGGGCTCTTTTGGTGGAAGCGAGCCTGAAAGGGAGTATTTCAATGGAAAGGGAGCATTCTGGCATTTTGCCCGTCAGATAGCTGCTGGAGTACGGTGCGACGATGGAAGCATTCCCTGCATCGCTTGGTCGAACATTTCCAAAATCTCCTACCCGAAGGTAAAGGCAGAAAGCTCATTGATCGACGGGTTCGAGAAGGAGGCGGCGCAGACCTTGAGGTCTGAGATCGCCAAGGCAAAGCCGCACCTAATAGTTCTTGTTACCGCCAGATTTGGCGAGAAAGTCGTACGCATGGTTTCCGACGGGCAAGAGGACTGCGAGTGGAACAAGTCCGAGAACGAGTCGCATCATAAGGGAGAATGGGACGTTTGGTGGAAACGCAGACGAGATGGCATTGCAGTGCTCTGGATGCGGCATCCGATGGGCGCAACAAAGCAGAAAAAGGCTTATGCTGCGGCGAAGATTGCATCGCTAACTTGTGCGGAACAGCATCAGGAGGTGGCAAATCTAAGCGATGCCTCGGATTAGTCTCGTCAAACGCCGTTCCCGTCAGCTTCAAAATCCAGCTTCACTCGCTACACCCCAAGGCGGGTGGCGTATCCTTTGTCCTTCCTGAATTTACGACAAATTTGGGTGCCCCATCCTCCCTGCTTCTGGGAGGGTGGGCGTCCGCGAGAGCCAGTCCTGTTCTTGCTCTTCCGGCATAACAACGAAAGGCCCCCAGCCGAAGCTGGAGGCCTTTGTCTTTGCGCCGAAGGCGCGCTTGCCGAGCGGCTAGCTCAGTACATGCCATCCATACCGCCGCCGTGTCCGCCGCCGGCCGGGGCCGCTGCCTTGGGCTCCGGAATCTCGGAGATCAGAGCCTCGGTGGTCAGCAACAGTCCGGCAATCGAAGCCGCATTCTGCAGCGCGGTCCGAGTTACCTTGGTCGGGTCGATGACGCCGGCCTTGACCAGGTCCTCATACTGACCGGTAGCCGCGTTGTAGCCGAAGTTGTCGTCGGTCGATTCGTGAATCTTCCCAACCACAACCGCGCCCTCTTCGCCGGCATTGGCCACGATCTGCCGCAGCGGCTCTTCGAGCGAACGGCGCACAATCTGCGCACCGATCTTCTCATCGCCTTCGAGCGTCTTGATCAGCGCATCCACAGCCGCCGTCGAGCGAACCAGGGCCACGCCGCCGCCGGCCACGATGCCTTCCTCAACCGCAGCGCGCGTCGCATGCAGAGCGTCTTCCACGCGAGCCTTCTTTTCCTTGAGCTCCGTCTCCGTCGCCGCGCCCACCTTGATCACCGCAACGCCGCCAACCAGCTTGGCCAACCGCTCCTGCAGCTTCTCGCGGTCGTAGTCCGAGGTGGTCTTTTCGATCTGCGAACGAATCTCCTTGACGCGACCCGAAATAGCAGCCGCTTCGCCCGATCCGTCGATGATCGTGGTGTTGTCCTTGTCGATGGTGATGCGCTTCGCGCGACCGAGCTGCTCGAGCTTCACGCCGTCCAGCTTGATGCCCAGGTCCTCTGTGATGGCTTCGCCACCGGTCAGGATCGCGATATCGCCCAGCATCGCCTTGCGGCGATCGCCAAAGCCAGGAGCCTTGACAGCAGCCACATTCAGCGTCCCGCGCAGCTTGTTCACCACCAGAGTCGCGAGCGCTTCGCCCTCAACGTCCTCGGCAATGATCAACAGCGGCTTGCCGGCGCGAGCAACCTGCTCGAGCAAGGGAAGCAGATCCTTCATGTTCGAGATCTTCTTCTCGTAGATCAGGATGTAGGGGTCTTCGAGCGCGGTTTCCATGCGGTCCGCATCGGTCACGAAGTAGGGGCTCAGGTAGCCGCGGTCGAACTGCATGCCTTCGACGGTTTCGAGGTAGGTCTGCATGGTCTTCGACTCTTCAATCGTGATCACGCCGTCCTTGCCCACGGTCTTCATCGCGCCGGCAATGATCTCGCCGATCTCGGCATCGCCGTTGGCGGAAATCGTGCCCACCTGGGCCACGGAGTCGTCGGTTACAGGCTTCGACATCTTGCCCAGTGCGCCGCCGTCGGTCCAGTTGTTTTCCTTGTCCTTCGCGCCGATCACGGCAATCACAGCCTTGTCGATGCCGCGCTTCAGAGCGGTCGGGTTTGCGCCCGCAGCCACCGTCTTCACGCCCTCGCGATAGATCGACTGCGCCAGAACGGTCGCGGTCGTGGTGCCGTCGCCGGCCACATCCGAGGTCTTCGAAGCAACTTCCTTGACGAGCTGCGCGCCCACATTCTCAAGCGCATTCGACAGCTCGATCTCCTTGGCGACAGTCACGCCGTCCTTGGTAATCGTCGGCGAACCGAACTTCTTCTCAATCACCACATTGCGGCCCTTGGGTCCCAGAGTCACCTTGACCGCGTCGGCCAGAATGTTCACGCCGCGCAGGATCGCCTGCCGCGAATCTTCTCCGTGCAAAATCTGCTTTGCCATTTCAAAAATCTCCTAAATCAGTTGAAATCAATTGCTGACAGCGTCCGATTCGGTTGCTACGAATCCCGCTCACTTGCTAACTCGCTGACTGGCTTACTTGCTCAGAATGCCCAGAACTTCTTCCTCGCGCATGATCAGCAGCTCCTCGCCGTCGATCTTGATCTCGGTGCCCGAGTACTTGCCAAACAGAACGCGATCCCCGGCCTTCACGTCGAGTGGAAATACTTTGCCCTCGTCGTTCGACTTGCCCTTGCCTACCGAGAGCACTTCGCCCTCCTGCGGCTTTTCCTTGGCGCTGTCCGGGATGATGATGCCCCCGCGAATCGTTTCGCCCTCTTCCACCCGGCGAACCA
>Ga0116230_10007520_pt1 | contig 10756 bp, 4 predicted proteins | sample S1TSphfallax_3_FD_88678 | JGI IMG/M metagenome (GOLD analysis project Ga0116230, IMG submission 88678) | Host-associated microbial communities from peat moss isolated from Minnesota, USA - S1T2_Fd - Sphagnum fallax MG | ecosystem: Host-associated > Plants > Peat moss > Unclassified | place: USA...
AAAAAAAAAACAACTATTTTTTTTTTTTTTTTTTTTTTTTTTTTTATGAAGGTGTAAAAAAAAAGGTTTTTTTTTTTTTTTTTTTTTTTGCAACAAAGAAGGCAATGGTAGTTGTTGTCATCGCCTTCTTCATTTTGGTTCTAATGAAACTGTCATTGCCTTCTTCTTTGGTTTTGTTACAACGAAGAAAGTGACGACAGTTGTTGCACTCGCCTTTTTGTTTTGGTTCTATTGTAGTGAAGAAGGTTACAACAGCTTATTGCCATCGCCTTCTTTGTTTTGATTCAGTTGCAGCAAAGAAGGTGATGACATGACAATATTGTCGTCGCCTTCTTCTCTGGTTTTGTTGCAGTAAAGAAGGCGACGATAGTTGCTACTGTCGCCTTTATCTTTGTGTTTGAGAAGAAGAAGACGATGATAATGAACCATTGTCTTCTTCTATGGTTCTATTGTAGCGAAGAAGGTGACAACACCAAGCTACTGTTGCCTTTTCTATGGTGGTGTTGCAAAGAAGAAAAAAAAAAAGACAATAACTTTTGTCGCCTTCTTCGATGGCTTTGTTGCAAAAAATGGCGATGGTAACTATCGTCGCCATTTTCTGTGGTTTTGCTACAAATAAGGTGACAACAACAATGTCGTCACCTTCTTCTATGGTGGTGGTGTTGTGAAGAAGGCGATGGCAATAGGTAGTTTCTTTCTTTCTTTTTTTTTTTTTTTTTTTTTTTTTTTGTTTTTTTTGAAAAAAAGGGGAAGGAAATAGGTATTTTTTTTTTTTTTTTTTTTTTTTTTTTTGGGTCCTTTTGGTCTAGTTCACTAGAATTGACAATTAACAATGAAATGGTTTTTTTTTTAATGTTGAAGGTTGTAATGGCTAGAGGAAGGAGATGGAGAAGGGTGGTGGTGATTTGGAAGTTCACAAGCCAAATGTTATTTCATTAAAACAGACAATGGATGAGCAAAATGTTGCTCCATCATAATTAAAACTTGAGGAGCAAAATGTTACCATCAAAATTGAGAATTGATGAATCAAACAATCTATGTGGTTCAGAGTTGACAATGATGACAATTTGCATTTCAAATGGTGAAATCATTCTCCATATAAATTAAAATTTTCAATCGAAAAATAGTGGGTTAGATTATTTTAGAATTTACGTATATTTAATTAAATGCAAATAAAAGAAATTGTATAAGTTTTGTTTAATTTAATTATATCCGTTCCTTCCATCATTTGATGGAAGATGCGGGATTTTTTGGGTCAAATTTTATTTATTATAATACCTGGAAACAGTTAAAGTTTACAAGAGTTATATTTGATTATGTGATTTTATGTTTTGCAATACCTACATGTTTTTTGAACTCTTTATGTGTAAGGTTTTAGGGTTAGGATTTTTTTAATTAGATTTTTTTTTTAAAAAATATTTTTTGGTTTAGGTTTGGAACTTGAAACTGACCAAGCTTTTTAACCACTTACACCCCCTTGTCCACCTAATTTGGCTTAAAAGGACAAAAAATGGATGAAGGTTGGGTTGAAATGGAAGTGTAAAGTTGGCACTTACATTGTCGCATATTATGCTAAATGTGTGTTGACCAAACATTTGAACAAGGTGCATGGCTTGGTGGTAGAAACGACCAAACCTGGGAGGCTTTCAACTTTTAAAAGAGGTCCTTGACATCAAGACCATGCTAAAATGAATGTTTGCATCTTGGGAAATGCCATGGCTATGCAAAAGTAGAATGATCAAAAGGTTGCTAGTCACGTTCATACCAAAGCATAGCACGAATGGGATGAACTGCTAATTGTTGCAAAACAATGTCCACCATTCCCAAACCAACTTTGGTCAAATTAGCTTCAGAACAATTGTTGAAGGTGTTGGGTCTTAATGTTTGGGGCATGGGAAACATCCCTCAAGATGCAACATCACAAATGGAGAAAGATGAAGATTTACAAAAGATGATTCGATCCACTCGTTTTGTATATGCACAATGATTAAATATGGCATGGGATGTAAAAAATTGGGATCGAAAATCCAATAAAATAAGTTAGACAAAAAAATTAATAAATGTATTGGATTTCCATGAATCTATAATGATTCATGGAAAGTAAGAAATAATAATAATCAATGTTTTTTGTTTTTTTATAATTTTGTTTCATCCAAAGTGTGTTAGGGTTTAATTTGGTGGTTTTTGGGTGTTTATATGGTTTAGGAAACAACAAAGGAAGAGTTTGTTGCAAATGTAGTTCAAGTTGAAATGCAAGATCACCATCTATACATTATTCATCATGCAACAAAGGCTGCAAATGTATCTGCTGCTTACTAAGCTAAACACGGGATTGTAGATAATGATATGGTTTAGGGTTTCCACTTTATATAATTAGCTAGGTTTTTTCAACCCTTTCATTTTTTGGACTACCCAATTTTTTAACTTTGGTCTTTTGATAGAGAACCTTTTTTCATTGAGTTGTTTAACATTTTCTGATCCACCCATATTTGTACATATTTTATTAATATAATATTTTCTTCTAGTCAAACTTACTTGATGGTATATGGTTAATCATATATGTCTTCTTTTTCATAATCTTCCTAATATTTTAGATGTAAGAATCAAAACTTAAATAAGCCCATATGAATAGGTGAAATTAATTTGTTTAGGGTTTACAAATATCAAAATGAACATTGTGCAATACCTAAATCCTTTCTATTATAATTTCCATAAGGTCATTTCAAATATGTAACACTCACATACAAGTCTCATAATAGTTATTAGTTTTTTTACAACCATTGTAATTTTCACATATAGGTCTTGTAATAATTGTTGGTTTTTTACATCCATTGCAATACACACATATAGGTCTCATAATAGTTGTTAGTTTTTTTACATCCATTGCAATACTTGCATATAGGTTTCCATTATAATATTCATGGGACTCATATGACATAATGATATAGTCTAAATATCAGTAAATTATGTCATAATTAAAGAATTAGTAGAAAATTATTTTACATGATGTAATGGATTGATTATCATATTTAAATAATCATTTATTTCTAATATTAATTAACTAAATATTTGGTTGAATTATTTAGATAATTAAAAATTAGATTTGAAAATAAAATTAATAATGTGATATTTAATTTATTATTTTAATTACATTATTTATGTTAAGTTATTCAAATCATTATTTTTTATAATTATTCATGATAATTATTTGTCATAAAATTAATTTAGGTATATAAAGAGACATATTTTGGGTACCCAAACCATTTATTTTGAAGTGACCTTACATGTGGGTATTGCATTTAGGGTTGATTATTCACCTAAGGTAATCTAAATCACTTATGGATTATTTCAAAATGAATTTACATGTAGGTATTGTAGATAAGCTTTGGTTTTCATTGAATAGCCACCCAAATTACATACTAGTTATTTCGAGATGACCCTAAATGTGGGTATTACATTTAGGGTTGGTCTACACCTTAATTCACCTAAATCACTTGAAGGTTATATCAAAATGAACTTGAATATGGGTATTGCATTTAAGGAAACACAAAAAAATATATATCTATTACCATTTGATAATATTTCCAAGTTATGTTCTTTCACTTTCTTTAAAAATATATAAAATGACATCACATTTCAAATGCACCCTAGATTTATTTTAATTATTATAAACTTGTAAAAAAAATGTTAATTAATATATATGTTTTAAACTCTAAACCTAAACCATAATTCTAACATTAAGTAGTAAATTTTACATTAAACTTTAACCCCATGTATCATCAATGTGACAAAATTTTCATTATGTTCATTTTTATATATGTTAAATCATATTATAAGGTGAATAAATAATTTTGAAAACATGAATTTCATGATGTATTGGTTGGGAATCAAATATTTAAAAAATATTTTTATGTTTCATGGTTAATGAATTATCACAATATGATACGGGTATTTCATTTAAACAAAAGTGGGTTAGGAAATATTGAACTTTAACAATTATGGAACATATGGAAACAAAAGAAATTCATAATTATGTTATAAATATAAATAAGTGATAAAATCAGAAAACCAATATAATGAACAAAGTCTAGATTATAAACCTTAAAGCCTTGATATATACGAACCAAATTCCTAAACATTAAATCATAAGGCATAACCCTAAAAATTCAAATGATATTTTTCCATAAGCCCTATTACAACCCTAACTATACAAACCTTAACAAAAAAAAATCTTAGTGATATATGCCTTAAAACTAAAAAAACTATACAAAATATACAAATTACATAATGTAAAATAATTTTTAATTTAAAACACATGAAAATATATTTTTAAAAAAATTAAATCTTTTAAACTACAAAGATTTACTCACCAAAAAAAACTTTAATCTTCAAAAACAATCAAATAAATTTTGTAAAACCAAAAAAATATATATGTTTTTTACCTTTGTTCGATCTCTCCAAACTAATTTTTTTCACTCTCTTTGAAAAAGATATAACATGAAATTATATTACTTTACATATGTCTAAACCCTACAATTTCCCCCCAAATTTAGCATAATTTAGGTTAATTACTATAAATTTGTGAAAAACTTGTTAACTCATTTATGTGTTCCAACCTTAAACCTAAACCATAATCCAATATTACATATTTATAATTATTACATGAAAAGATGTATTATAATGTCCATTCCATAAATAAATTAGGTGAACAAAATTTAGTAAAATATGCATTAATCAAACCAAAATGGCTACAATTATGACATTATTTCCAATATAATTAGTTTTTAATAACTACATATGGGGACATTATGTTCATCATCCATGAATTAAGGCGAACCTTAACAAATTGATAGGTAGGACTAGGGGGGTGGGAAAAATGAGTAGGTGATTAGTTAGGTATTTGGTTATGTAAAAAACATAGGTAGGTAGGTGGACATAGTGGCAGGGAGGAAGGTGGGTGCGTAGGTAGGTAAGTAGGTATATAGGTCGGTAGTTGGGTTAGTAGGCAAGTTAATAAATAAAAAGGAAGTTCAAGGAGCAAGGTAAATAAGTTGTTAGAATAGGTAAGCATGTAGGTAGGCAAGTTAATAGGTAGGAAGAAAGTTACATTGGTAAGGTAGTTAGGTAAATAGGCAAATTAGCATGTAGGAAACATGTTACTTATCAAGGTAATTAGGTTTGTAAAATACTTATGTCAATAGGGTGGTTGTGTATATAGGGTTGGTAAATAGTAATGTAACTAGGTTAGTAGGGTAGGTAGTTAGTACAATGGTTAGGTCAGTAAGGAAGTTAAATTAGTAAAGTATGTAATTAACATGGTAGCTAAGTTAGTAGGGTAGGTAGTTAGTATAATAGTTAGGTTAGTAGGATGACTAGTTATTAAGGTAATTATGTTAATAGGGGATAATTAGTAAGGTACCAAGGTTGGTACAATATTTATGAGGGTAGGAAGGTGAGCATGGTAGTTATGTGTGAGGTCAAGTTTAGGGAAAAAACAACCAATAATAAACCCACCCAGAAAAAATTACAATGATCAGCAACGAAAAGAAATGGACTATGATCAACCCCATATGATGTCAAATGAAAAAACGCAATCCATCAAGTGGACAAAATGGCCAATTGGTGCATTGGTGGTTGTTGGTTCACTCCGGCCCACTATTAATAGTTTACAGAACAATTTCGAGGTAGGGAAAACAAGGCCATCCTTTCCATAAACTATGAGATCAGTACATATGTATGTTAAATTGGCTTCTAATTGAAACTTTTTGTGACCAAAGTTGGAGTGGAAGGTGTTGTGGAACCTCCCCCTTCACTTTCTTTCTTGCATGTATTTCAATTTTCCACTCTTCCCATTTGTATCCACAAGCTTTTTCCACTCTATTGTTGTACTTACAGTAAACTCTCTCTAAACTAATATTGTGTAAACTAATATTCTCTCTAAACTAATATGCGAGCATAGGCCCATGGCGGGCCTCATACTTAATCTAATAATTTTCCATAAACTGATATTTAATAAATTTTTCCGGTCCCATAGCATTTTATAAACTAATGCATCATACATATGGCACCAAAAAAACAATGAAATCAGAGGAAACACCTTTGAAAGTACAGAGCTAGATGCGCTGGAAAAAGCTATTAATATTTTTCTGTACAAAGCTCTGTAAAAAAAAAAAACCGAAGGCCAAGCTCCACAAAGTTCCATTACCTTCCCCAATGATCCATGACCTTCTATTAACCTCCATGACCTTCCACGCTGCTCTGGCAGGTTCCAGAATGATTTTTGTTACCCCCCATATAATTTGTGTAAACTAATATCCTCCATAAACTAATTTTTTCGGCCGGTCCCAAGGATATTAGTTTAGAGAGAGTTTACTGTAAGTAGTTTCAATACAAATTATATAACTTTTAGAATTATTAAAATTTTCAAAACATATTTATTTAAAAAAATTATGAAGGAAAATAAATAGTGTACGGTAATATTTTGTTTTTACTTGAAGTTTTCAAAATAAAATAATTATTAGACATTGAGATGTTGAACTTGCCATGATACTTTCAGTGTTTTTATTTTTTCAAGTTTTTCTTGGAGTGTTAGTACTAGCTTGTGAGCATCCCAAAGAAAAAAAATAGCAATAAATGGTTACTTGTTATTAGAACCTTTCAAAAAAATAAAAATATTTTTTTTATCTACAACATCCAAAAATAGACATATGGTGAACGTTACCCAAAATATTTCATACCTAATAATTGTTTTTCAAAAAACAATAAATTATATCCATTTTAAAGAAAAAAATCACAACAATGCAAAATTTGGTAGCCAGAAAAACCGATGATAGTATTTCTGTATACAACTTCTTTCCCACTCCTCAAGCTGATCTCTAGAACATATGGCTCAAGTTTGCCATTTGATTCTTGTAATGAAAGTCAATATCTAAAAAAAAATTAAAGGATGAATTACATTACAAATTGGCCCAGTTCCAAAAATTGGATGAAAGTTTTGAAAGAGTTATCGGGATTCATAAGCCAGCTTGGGAACAATAACCTAAGAAAACAAAAGGTATAACATTTTTCAATTTTCAAATATCCATATCATAAATATGGTGAAAGAAGGTGACATATAAAAGGACTAGAAGGCCCCCTATGTATAGGGATCAGAAGCAGATGTCATACATAAAGATCTAACAAATTATAATTTGTAGACCATCCAAAAATTGAATTGGCTTTCTTTTTTCTTTGCTTGTGATGATGGTAGTAGAGGGAGGTCTTTTTCCAAGGGGAAGGGGTGGAGCTGGTCTAGGACCTGCTAAGGGTTCAATATTTGGTGGATTGCATGTGCTACTATTTCACTCATCATTGGCCCACCACAAAACTAATAACATGGTCTTGAGTAGCCTGGAGGTAATCATCTTATGGTGGCCCAACTCATGACTCCTTGGCAACTCCTCAAGGGGATGTGTTATGTCAGTTTGATTAATATGACTTATTAGGTTTTTCCTTCGCATGGATCTCTCAATCACCAGTTAAGGGTATTTGTCTACATGTTTAGGTTGTCCTCTACTACTTATGCATTGCAAATTGCATTATATATTCCCAATACTTATTGTTACCAACATATGAATTTCGCAACTACATTGCAACACAAAAAAAACCCAACTGATCATAAACTCATTCATTGACATCAGATCTGATTTGGTTATCTTTAATTATTTTCTCACTCCACAACAAATCCCCATTGCTTCTATTGTTTTATTACTCTTGCAACAGACCCACCCAATTTTTTGTCTTATTTTTTTAATCAAAAAAGATAGATCCAATTTACTTGCTCATTCCTTTGTTAACTTATTCAATGTTGGGATTCATTGTTTTTCTTAATTTCTTAGTCACAATAAATCCAATCACTTGTTTGTTGGCTTCACTTACTCATAGCAAATCTGATTGCTTCATACCTACCTAATGACTAGAGAGGTCTAGATTCCAAACATCCAAACTCTCTTCCCTCTTGCAACTCAATTTGTTTGTTATATAGCATATCGATTTTTTTCTAGAAATTGTTTCTTGTGAAGTTTTATTTTTTCAATTTTTTTACTATGAGAGTATTAACCATTGTTAGGAATCTCCACACAAATCTAGTTCACCAATGTTAGTGCCATACCAACTGCCACAATTTGATATATTAATTATTCCTCAAATGGTGTGCAAAAAAAGAGAGAAAAAAAGGGGAAAAGCTTCTCCAACTGCCCTTTCCCTTGGCAACTAGGAAATTGTTATAATGATTTCTTTAAATAATCATGTTCCAAGTCTCTTAAGGTTTTGGTCTACAAATTAACATGTTTCCACTTTTTAAAGTAATTTATTTTATTTTTATTTTATACTACAAATATCATAATCTATTAAATCACCGTCCAAAAACAAGTTTTTTCCTTTGTAATTGCAATATATTGCAAGGAACTATTATAATAACAAAAACCCTTTGACTGGGAAAAAAAGCTTTGGATTCATCCAAGGTTATGTAATTTAATCGCACTTGAAATCATAATATTAATATGTTTAAATGATTGATGTATTGTGTGGTTAGTAATATTTCCATTTATATTTCCACTAGTTTCAATAATTTAATTTAAATATGTAATTATAATGGAATATCATATCAATTTACATATAAAAATGTCAAAGATGCGACAATGGTTTAAATAAAATAAATGTAAAAATAACATCCATGTACAATAAATTATTGGAAGAAAGAAGATCAATTGTTTTGATTATTCTAGTCGGTGGTAAATCATATTTGCATGAAGGACAAAAATGATCAAATTTAAAAGACATACAAACCATTTGATTTCATCAATTAATTGTGTTTGTTCTATATCAATCTTTTCATCTTTATCTTTTTTTACAATGTCAATAATAATTTTAAGAAATTCCATGAGTTACAAATATATTTAAATTCATACATACACCTTGCAAAACAATGGTCATATGTTGAGTTTAGTCTATTTTGTAATGGGTTTACAATCAAGACAACATATGATCCAGGAAATATTGAATTTAAGTGAGTTTTGTAATTAAAATTGAACAAAAATTCAAAATATGAAAACAATTAGCTTTTCAAAGTTTGTCACATTAAGATAACACAAAATTGTAAGGTTTCCAATTACACACTTGGTACTCTTGAAAAGCTCTCAATGCATAGGGTGCACACATTGGTTTTGTGACATTTCACTAGAATAAAATAGTCATTTGCAACCAATTTTAGCAATTAAAATTTATCGTTTGCAACTATATTGACAATTTTTAGTTGCAAAAATTGGTTACATTTACAACAATTTTTCAAGATGAATTAACCCCAGATTGATCTTATTTCTCAAAAGGATTAACCCTCAAATTAGTTCCCACTAGTCAAAATAAAATTTATGAACACAAAATAGATTTCAAGTTGAGAGAGAGAGAGAGAGAGGCTACACATGAGAAAGCAACAGATTGGGTGGAAGAGAGAAACAGACTCAGCAAGAGAGCAAGGGAGAGAGAGAGAGAGAGAGAGAAAAAAAAGAACAAATCAGGTCTCAAGATCTCAAATTGGCAGGAGTTAGGTGGCTACACCAGCGTCCAAAATTTCTTGCAGGCGCCGTAGGCCTCCTGCTACGTCAAACACTGGTCACTAACTTTTGACCGGGTCACTGACTCACTAATTTTTAATATAGACTGCGTCAGAGATGGGTTGGGTCGCAGTAACTTCGTATAGGTAGCTGAAAGTGACTTGCATGCTGTGCCCACCAACAACGCCTGCTTTTTCAACACATCCAAAATTTTCTGTTTTATGAACATGCGAGGCCCAGCAACCGCTCATTATTTCATTGCCACCCCCCCCCCTCCCCCGCGTGTCACTCGTGTTTACCGATATCAGTGTCCGGGGCAAATTTGATTTTTACAAAATAACTGGCTAGTTTTGCAAACGTTTCAGATCCGTAGAACCGCCGGTTTTGGATACATCAAAACCTTGAAAGAACTTCCGGGTTTCAAAGAAGAACCGATGGTTATTTGACTAATTCAAAAAAAAATTTGTGGACCATGGGTTATACATTAAAAAATGGGTATTTGATATTTCTGAGAATTGTGATTATGAACTTAAAAAATCGCCATGGTACCCAGCAGGGGTTTCTGCAGTTCATTATACCCGCCCAACAATAGTCTACATCGCCAGTGAGTCATAGGTCTTCTCAGGACTCTACAAGACTGTCATCGATATATTCACCTCCAAATTGGTAGGGCGGCCGACCTTCAAGATTCGCAAATAACCAAAGTTGCAATAATTAGGAATAGGCTTCTAAAGCTCGTAGCATCTACCCTACGAGGTAGATTCACACATGTCAAACCCATGGTGCCATGCCCAACACCCACCTATGTATAACATATCTACCTCTCTACAATATACTTTTTTCCACTCTGCATTTATTTGCTATTGACCACCCATGTAGCTTCCTCCTCCCTCAAAGGCTCAAGTCACCCATGTCACCAAGTAAAGATGACTTGCCCAACATGATCTCTGCCATAGGGGGCTAAACACTGACACTGGGTGAAATCAGCAAACCTGAAACATCTGGATGTAAAACAAGAATCATGACAATAATGGAGCCTGGACAGAACCAATAAAATACATTTACATATCAACCCTACATTGCCAACTCTGTCCTCAATTATGAGATGGAAATCGAGCACTTGGGTCCAAGACAGAGATGAATGAATGGTTGGTTGAGTGCGCACA
>Ga0116230_10007521_pt1 | contig 10756 bp, 8 predicted proteins | sample S1TSphfallax_3_FD_88678 | JGI IMG/M metagenome (GOLD analysis project Ga0116230, IMG submission 88678) | Host-associated microbial communities from peat moss isolated from Minnesota, USA - S1T2_Fd - Sphagnum fallax MG | ecosystem: Host-associated > Plants > Peat moss > Unclassified | place: USA...
AGCCCGACCTCGGCCATTCAGCCGCAGACGCCGACCGACCTGGCGGCGGCGCTGCGCTGCCCGTTGCTGGGACTGTATGGCGGGCGTGACCCCAGTATTCACCTGGCCGACGTGCAGGCGGCCGCCCAGGTGGCGCGTGAGGCGGGGCACAGTGTGGAGATCAAGGTTTTCCCCGATGCGGGGCATGGGTTTCATGCGGATTATCGCGCCACCTACAACGCCGATGCCGCCAGGCAGGGCTGGGCGGATGCGCTGGCGTGGTTCAAGTCGCATGGCGTTGCATGAGCGATGCGATAGACAGTTCGCAGAACACGGGGCTTTCGCCGGCTGAGGCGGTGGGGTTGCCGCCGGCGACACCGCGGGAGATCAGGCGGTGCATTTTCGGGCTGATGCTGGTGTTGGCGCTGGCATCGCTGGATGGCAACATCGTGGGGCCGGCGTTGCCGCGGATCGTGAGCGATCTGGGCGGGCTTTCGCATTTGTCCTGGGTGGTGACGGCGTTCGCGGTGGCTTCCACCGCCAGCACGCCGTTGTATGGCAAGCTTTCGGACCAGTTCGGGCGGCGGCCGGCGTTTTTCGTCTCGATCGGGTTGTTTCTGCTGGGTAGCGTGTTTTGCGGGGCGGCGGGCAGCATGCCGGCGTTGATTATCAGCCGGGCGGTGCAGGGGGTTGGGGCCGGGGGGTTGATGACTCTGTCCCAGACCACGATTGCCGATCTGGTTTCACCGCGGGAGCGGGGGCGGTATCAGGGGGCGATTGCGGGGGTATTTGCGCTGTGCAGTGTGGCCGGGCCGCTGGTGGGCGGGTTGATCACCGACATGCTCTCCTGGCCCTGGATTTTTTACATCAACCTGCCGATTGGGGCGGCGGCGCTGGCGATATTGAGTGTTTCCTTGCGGCCGCATGTGGGGCGGCCGTCGCGCGGGGTGGATTGGCTGGGGTTTGGGCTGCTGATCGGCGCCACCTGCACCTGGCTGCTGCTGCTGAGCTGGGGTGGGGTGGTGTATCCGTGGCTTTCCGCGCCGGTTCTGGGTTTGGCGGCGTTGACGGTGGTGATGGTGGGTGTGCTGGTGCCGGTGGAGCATCGCGCTGCGGAGCCTGCGGTGCCGCCGCATTTGTTCCATGACCGGGTTTTTACGGTGGGTGTGGCGGTGGTGACGCTTTCCACCGCAGCGTTGTTTGGGGCGCTGGTGTTCATTCCGTTGTTTTTCCAGGTGGTGCTGGGCGCTTCGGCGACGGAGGCGGGGTTGCGGATGGCGCCGATGATGGGTGGGTTGATCATCAGTGCGGTGCTGGGGGGCCGGATGGTGACCAAGACGGGGCGGTACAAGCTGTATCCGGTGGTGGGTTTGGCGGCCGCTTCGGTGGTGTTCGTGGCCATGGCGTGGGCGGCGCGGGCGGGGGCGAGTGCGAATGCGTTTGATGGTTTGCTGGTGGCTTTGGGGTTGGGCATTGGGTTGATCATGCCGAACATGACGACGGCGGTGCAGAATGCGGTGGTGCCGGCCGATATTGGGATTGCGACGGCGACGCTGGGGTTTTTCCGTTCGCTGGGTGGTGCGTTGGGGGTTGCGGTATCGGGTGCGATTTTGGCGGCGACGTTGCATGCGCGGGTTCCGGCTGGGCAGGGCGGTGTGATGAATGCGGGTTTGACGGAGTTGCGGGGTTTGCCGGCGGCGCTACGGGCGGAGGTTTTGGGTGCGTATGGCCATGCGCTATCGGCCACGTTCGCGACGGCTGCCGCGGTTTCGTTGCTGGCTTTTGCGCTGGTTATGTTTTTGCCTGACCGGAAGCTGAGGGACGCGCCCCACAGGTAAAAGTTTTTTGCTTCTTTTTTTCAAAAAAGAAGAGTCTTTCTAGCTTTGGGGATATGTTTCGTGTTCGCCCGGCGATATTGCGCTGTGCGCCGGGAGAGATTTCCGCGATGCAGGCTGCGACGTTGTTGGGCGAGCCGGCGCGCTTTGCGGATGTTGGGCGGATAGACTTGTTTCTAGCCCAATTCGACACGCACTAAATACACAATTGTACTTAAAGAATCCCCCCGATGCAGTTTCCTACATCGGGGGTAATCCAACGGTGGTTCCTAGAAACCACCTTGCCGTGGTTTCCCTACTGATTTCCCGATGACAAGTTGTATCAATATCGCCTTAATGTCAATCGGCAAAAAACGGTCGTCATACGGGAAATCATGCGGATACTTGGCATTGACGGTGGCATAGCATCGGTAGGCTGGGCGGTGATCGAAACGGACGGCGCTACGGGGGAGATACTGGGCGCAGGCACGTGGATGTTCGATGCGCCTGAAACTGCAAAGGAACGGACCCCAACCAGCGCGATCCGCCGCCAAAAGCGGGGTCAGCGGCGTGTCGTTCGGCGGAGGCGCCAACGCATGGCCGCCATTCGACGCGTCCTTGTCGCGCACCGCCTGCTCAGGAGCCCGGCGGAAGATGCACTCGCGTTGCGGCTGGACCCATGGGGGCTACGGGCTGAAGCACTCCGGCGTCCGCTCGCCGCCGAAGAATTTGCATCGGTTCTGGGCCACATTGCCAAGCACAGGGGATTTCGCTCAAACGCTAAGCAGGCGCCTTCTACAAATGACGCTGACGAAACCTCCGTCATGAAGAAGGCCATCGAATCGACGCGGGAGCGGTTGGCGCAGTATACGACGGTGGGAGAAATGTTTGCGCTGGATCCCGCATTCAGCGACCGAAAGCGCAACCGTGGCGGTGGTTTCGCGCGCTCCATTTTGAGAGACGACCAGGCATTCGAAGTTGCGCAGATTTTCAAGGCGCAGCGGCGTCTGGGCAGCACTTTGGCCACAGAGGCTCTCGAGGCCGAGTTCGCGAACCATGCCTTTAGCCAACGGCCTCTGCAGGATAGCCATCACCTGGTTGGTTTTTGCCCTTTTATATCGACCGAGCGGCGGGCTGCGCGGCGATCCCCCGGGTTTGAACTCTTTAGGCTTTACGGCAGGCTCGCCGCTATGAGGCTTGCGACCCGCGGCGGCGAGCGGCCGCTGAGCCCTGCGGAGATCACTCGCGTGGCCGAAAATTTCGGCGTTCAGAAAAAGCTCACCTATGCGTGGCTCCGCAAACGCCTGGACCTGGATGACACCGTTTCATTCGCTGACGTCCCCAGGGCCGACGAATCGAAGCGTGATTTTGTTGCCCGGGCTGGCGCCGCTGCTGAGGGGACTTTTGCCCTGCGGGACGCGGTGGGTGAGGCGGGCTGGCGCAGCCTGCAAGGGCGTGGTGCCGTTCTGGACGAGCTTGCCGCGATTCTGACGTTTCGCAGCGATCTCGGGTCAATTCGGGCCGGGATTGAAGCCCTTCCGATCGAGAAGCTGGTCGCGGCGGCCCTGGTCGATGCGTCGAATGCCGGCAAGTTCAGCAGTTTTGCAGGTGCCGGCCACATTTCGGCGGCGGCTGCCCGGGCTCTGGTTCCACATCTCGCTGCAGGTTTAAACTATGCGGATTCCTGCCGCGAGGCGGGCTTTGACCACTCCGCCCCCATCCAGGTCGACCTTAAGGATATTCGCAATCCCGTCGCCCGCAAGGCGGTTAGCGAGCTGATTAAGCAGGTGAAGGCGATCGTTCACGAATACGGTATGCCGGACCGCATCCACGTTGAACTCGCGCGTGACCTTGGCAAGAGTGCTGAGGAGCGAGATGAGATTACCAAGGGCATCGAAAAGAAAAACCGGGAGCGGGACAAGTTACGCGAGCGCTTCGCCGAGTTGATTGGCCGTCTGCCCAGCAGCCGCGAAGAGATGCTTCGCTTCGAACTGTGGCATGAGCAGAATGGCCGCTGCTTGTACACCGACACCGAGATCCGTCCCGACCAACTGGTTGCCACGGACAACAGTGTTCAGGTTGACCACATCCTTCCGTGGAGCCGCTTCGGCGACGATTCTTTTACGAACAAGACGATCTGCCTGGCAGGGGCGAACGCAGAGAAGCGCGACCGCACGCCTTATGAGTGGTTTGTTGCCGACAAGACCCCGGCCGAGCTTGCGCGTTTCGAGCGCTGTGTGGATGCCTGCCACGCCATGAAGCGTTACAAGAAGCGTGGCCATTATCTGCGACGCAACGCGGCCGAGGTGGAGGAGCGTTTCCGGGCACGCAATCTGGGCGACACGCGTTACGCTACCCGCGTTGTGCTTGATCTGCTTGCGCGGCTTTATCCCGAGGACGGCAAGAAGCACGTGCTAGCCAGGCCCGGGGCACTGACCGCGAAGCTGCGACGGGGATGGGGGCTGGAGGGGCTGAAGAAGGACCCGTCCGGTCAGCGCCGGCAGGACGACCGCCATCATGCGCTCGATGCGATGGTCGTGGCCGCGTGCAGTGAGCCGATGCTCCAGCACCTGACGCGTGCTTTTCAGCAAGCTGAAATGCGTGGCGCTGCGCGTGATTTTTCTACCCTTGAGCAGCCATGGGAGGGCTTTCGCTCGGCAGCCGAAGAGGCATTCAGCCAGATATTCGTCGCTCGCGCAGAGCGCCACCGTGCACGCGGGGAGGCCCACGCGGCGACCATCCGGCAGGTGCGCGAGCGCGATGGCAAGCTTGTGGTTTTTGAGCGGAAATCGGTTGAGGCGCTCACGCTCAAGGATTTGGAGCGGGTGAAGGACGCGGCGCGTAATGCTGCAACGATAGCCGCCTTGCGCACGTGGATAGAGGCCAAGAAGCCGAAGGACGCGTTGCCGAGATCACCGAAGGGGGACGTTATCCGAAAGGTTCGCCTTCAAAGCAACGACAAGCCAGCGGTGCTTATTCGCGATGGGTCGGCTGATCGCGGCGATATGGCGCGGGTTGACGTGTTCCGGCGTGATGATGCGAAGGGGCGCGCACGGTTCTACCTTGTGCCGATCTATCCGCATGAGGTTGCGACACTTGGCAGGCCGCCGCAACGTGCCGTGGACGCTTACAAAGATGAAGAAGAGTGGACAGTTGTCTCGTCGGATTTTTTGTTCGTCTTTAGCTTGTATGGCAACAGCTTTGCGGAAATTATGAAAACTGACGGGGATATCGTTTCCGGATACTTCAAAGGCTTACATCGCGGTACTGGAGCCATTTCCTTGGCAGACCCAGCAAATGTGGCGCCGCCGAAAACCGGTCTGGGAGCGCGAACACTTGTTTCCTTGCGGAAATTCCAAGTGGATAGATTAGGTCGCAGGTTTGAAGTCCGCTCCGAGACCCGCACATGGCATGGCGTGGCCTGCACCTGAGCCGGCCAGCCCGCCTGGCCCTGGCGGACGGTCAGATCATTATAACCCAAGAAGAGGGTGAAACACGGCTTGCCCTTGAAGACCTGGCATGGCTGATCGTCGACACCCCGCAAGCCACTTTGACCACTGCCTTGCTGAGCGCGTGCTCGGCTGCCGGCGTTGCCATTATCATCACTGATTCCCGTCACATGCCCAACGGTATGCTTCTACCTTTTCACACGCACTATCGCCAAGCTGCGGTCGCTGGGCTGCAATTTGCCGCGGGGGAAGGGCTATGCGCGAGGCTCTGGCAGTCTCTGGTGCGCACCAAGATCGCCAATCAAGCTGCCGTTCTCGAGTCGCATGGTGCCGATGCAGCAGCACTATACGCTATGGCCAAGCGCGTGAAGCCTGCAGACCCGGAGAACGTGGAAGCACGCGCGGCACGCCACTATTGGAGCACGCTGTTCAGCGACTTTGTGCGGGAGAATGAATCCGATGCCCGCAACGCCATGCTGAATTACGGCTACGCGGTCATGCGCGGCGCGGTAGCACGTGCATTGGTTGCCGCCGGCCTTCTTCCCGCCCTGGGCGTTCATCACGCGAGCCAGTTGAACAGCTTTAACCTTGCTGATGACGTGATCGAGCCGTTCCGCCCGCTTGTGGATTTGGCCGTCTGGCGCCTGGCCGACGAAGGTAAACGCTGCTGCGGCCCGCTGACGCTTGCAGACCGCCGCTCGCTCGCCGGTATCCCGCTGATGCCCGCCCTTGTGGGTAGCGAGACGGTCACTGCCCTGGTCGCTACCGAAATGGCTGCGGCCTCGTTGGTGAGGGCCTTCGAGACAAAAACTGCCCGGGTGTTGCTGCTCCCGACGCTTGTGCCGGGATGAGGGAGGAGCAGGTAAGATTCGTGTGGCTCTTTGTGCTATTCGACTTGCCTGTCGGAACCAAGTCGCAGCGCCGCGATGCCACGCGATTTCGCAATTTCCTCAAGGATGATGGTTACTTTATGTTGCAATATTCGGTGTATGCGAGGGTTTGCCGAGGCGAGGATGGCGCCTTGAAGCACATCGCGCGAGTCACACGGCACCTCCCCAGCACGGGCAGCGTTCGGGCGCTACAAGTGACCGACCGGCAATACGGCCGCATGCGTCTCCTTCTTGGCGAAGCAAGGCCGACCGAGAAAGCTGGGTCAGGCCAGCTTGTGCTGCTGTGACGTTCCACAAATCTGTGGAAAATCACAGCACTTCCAATCGGTTACGCAATTGGCATCCTACCAGGGGGAAATCAGTAGGGAAACCACGGCAATATATACAAAGGCCCCTTCAAAACCAAAATCCTACCAGGGGGAAATCAGTAGGGAAACCACGGCCTCGCGCGCGTTGTGTTCGGCGATGCAGGTATCCTACCAGGGGGAAATCAGTAGGGAAACCACGGCTTGTAGTGGGTTATAGTTGTAATCCAACTGATCCTACCAGGGGGAAATCAGTAGGGAAACCACGGCCGAAGCGGTCGCATTAAGCTTGTCTCACGGATCCTACCAGGGGGAAATCAGTAGGGAAACCACGGCGCCATTGATCCGCGCTTCTTCGCCGCGGCAATCCTACCAGGGGGAAATCAGTAGGGAAACCACGGCCACACAAGGCCGCGGTGCGCCTCTGAGGGCATCCTACCAGGGGGAAATCAGTAGGGAAACCACGGCGCGCAGAACTTTGTCCTGCGCGTCCTGCACATCCTACCAGGGGGAAATCAGTAGGGAAACCACGGCAAAGGTGATACCACGTGCCCAGCTTGGAACATCCTACCAGGGGGAAATCAGTAGGGAAACCACGGCCTGAAAGTCTATTACAAACAGCATCCTGCTATCCTACCAGGGGGAAATCAGTAGGGAAACCACGGCGAAGAAGCTTCTGCTGACGAAGCTTATAATATCCTACCAGGGGGAAATCAGTAGGGAAACCACGGCCTTGCCCACGTCGAAAGCATCGTTGATGATATCCTACCAGGGGGAAATCAGTAGGGAAACCACGGCACCTGGCCGGCCCCATGCCGAATCCACATCATCCTACCAGGGGGAAATCAGTAGGGAAACCACGGCAGCGGTCACAATTTCCACAAAGCCCGGCAGATCCTACCAGGGGGAAATCAGTAGGGAAACCACGGCGAACAATGCCGAGGGCGACACGGACGAGATATCCTACCAGGGGGAAATCAGTAGGGAAACCACGGCTCATCGGCGATCGCGGCGTTCGCCGCGGCGATCCTACCAGGGGGAAATCAGTAGGGAAACCACGGCACGTGCCCTCGCGGGCCGCATGGCAGATGCATCCTACCAGGGGGAAATCAGTAGGGAAACCACGGCGCAGAAATTCTCGCTGTTGAGCGGGGCGATATCCTACCAGGGGGAAATCAGTAGGGAAACCACGGCCCTGTGGCCAACCTTGGCGGCGACACAATTATCCTACCAGGGGGAAATCAGTAGGGAAACCACGGCAGCTGCAAAACCATTGCTTGTCTGGCGCCGATCCTACCAGGGGGAAATCAGTAGGGAAACCACGGCCGCTGGAAGTGCCAGAAACGAACGCCGCGGATCCTACCAGGGGGAAATCAGTAGGGAAACCACGGCGGCCGCGGCGCGCTATATTCCCTTCAGGTGATCCTACCAGGGGGAAATCAGTAGGGAAACCACGGCGGCGCCAGTCATGCCCGCACCACTCGCGGGATCCTACCAGGGGGAAATCAGTAGGGAAACCACGGCCACTTTTCATGCCGTCCGCAAACGCATTTCATCCTACCAGGGGGAAATCAGTAGGGAAACCACGGCGAGAATTGACGTGGATCGCGACTGCGCTTTATCCTACCAGGGGGAAATCAGTAGGGAAACCACGGCCTACGAATACGACAAGGCACGCGCCTCCGCATCCTACCAGGGGGAAATCAGTAGGGAAACCACGGCTGATATTGCGCGCGAGCCACTGGACCACGTATCCTACCAGGGGGAAATCAGTAGGGAAACCACGGCCAAGGCCGGTGGCTTGCGGCGCGAAGTTCAATCCTACCAGGGGGAAATCAGTAGGGAAACCACGGCTTCCAATTATAGTCTGCACAAAACTCGCAAATCCTACCAGGGGGAAATCAGTAGGGAAACCACGGCTACTCTTTTCCGCCAAACGCCGGTAAATCTATCCTACCAGGGGGAAATCAGTAGGGAAACCACGGCCCCAATTCAGTCGAGCCGGAGGCGTCGTAAATCCTACCAGGGGGAAATCAGTAGGGAAACCACGGCGCGGGCTATAGGGCGGTTGCTGGGCGTCTCATCCTACCAGGGGGAAATCAGTAGGGAAACCACGGCTGCGCGCATAGAGCGCGTTCTGCGGGTCGAATCCTACCAGGGGGAAATCAGTAGGGAAACCACGGCGCGCCGGCCGCAATGCCGTTGCCCACAGCAATCCTACCAGGGGGAAATCAGTAGGGAAACCACGGCAAACTGACCGAAGCCGGTATCAAGGCGAGCATCCTACCAGGGGGAAATCAGTAGGGAAACCACGGCCCACACCACCCCATCCGGGCAGGAAAGGCCATCCTACCAGGGGGAAATCAGTAGGGAAACCACGGCCTCGATCGCATCATGCACAATCGGCACGAAATCCTACCAGGGGGAAATCAGTAGGGAAACCACGGCGAAAAAATACCCCCACCTATGCTTTCTCGCATCCTACCAGGGGGAAATCAGTAGGGAAACCACGGCCGTGCACATCGCCAACCTTACCCCCGCTCGATCCTACCAGGGGGAAATCAGTAGGGAAACCACGGCATGCAATCTGGTGATGCCGCAACTGCATCTATCCTACCAGGGGGAAATCAGTAGGGAAACCACGGCTGCCCACGGCGACGGGATCGGCCGGCAGGGATCCTACCAGGGGGAAATCAGTAGGGAAACCACGGCCCGCGCCCCATAGCACCGGATAAAACGCCAATCCTACCAGGGGGAAATCAGTAGGGAAACCACGGCCGGGAGGGTGCAGGCGGCATCGTGGTCGCCATCCTACCAGGGGGAAATCAGTAGGGAAACCACGGCGTTATCGATATTGGGGTTCATCCGCACGGTATCCTACCAGGGGGAAATCAGTAGGGAAACCACGGCCTGGGCGGCACGCGGCAGATAAGGCTGAGCATCCTACCAGGGGGAAATCAGTAGGGAAACCACGGCGCGCAAAACTTTGTCCTGCGCGTCCTGCACATCCTACCAGGGGGAAATCAGTAGGGAAACTACGGCGCTATCCACGGCTACCGATCCGGCGAGTCTATCCTACCAGGGGGAAATCAGTAGGGAAACCACGGCGCCGGCGGCGATGATCTCAACGGCTCGCTCATCCTACCAGGGGGAAATCAGTAGGGAAACCACGGCCTGCGCCGAGATCAGCAGGCCGGCGTTGTCATCCTACCAGGGGGAAATCAGTAGGGAAACCACGGCTATGGGACGCGCTTGCTGAAGCCGCCTGTGATCCTACCAGGGGGAAATCAGTAGGGAAACCACGGCGCGCGCGATGGCGGCGTGCAGTTTCGTGATATCCTACCAGGGGGAAATCAGTAGGGAAACCACGGCTTTCCAAAAGCAATAATTCCGCTTTTAACATCCTACCAGGGGGAAATCAGTAGGGAAACCACGGCGTGATCCTGAGCGGAGTGCCGGGAACCACTATCCTACCAGGGGGAAATCAGTAGGGAAACCACGGCAGAGTTTGTGAGGCTGATCAACCGAACGTTATCCTACCAGGGGGAAATCAGTAGGGAAACCACGGCTCATTCGATTGCGTGCGCAGAGTTGCAAACATCCTACCAGGGGGAAATCAGTAGGGAAACCACGGCAGGGTCTCTCGCTTGGCTGTCGGCCTTCGAATCCTACCAGGGGGAAATCAGTAGGGAAACCACGGCGGAGGACTTCCCCAGCATGACGACGGGCAGCATCCTACCAGGGGGAAATCAGTAGGGAAACCACGCCCTTGAGCTTCCCTTGCCCTTAATCACCGCCACCAGAACCGAACTGTCGAGCACAAGCACGTGGGCAGGCCTGTCGCCGGATCGTAAAACGCGTCGATGGGGGTTTGCGGGTGCATCACGCCACCATCGCGATCCTCACGCAACATGCGCCGCCAGTCCGCCGCACGCGCTGCGGCTTCTGGTTCTGGCCCGCCGGGCCGATACTGGCGCAAGGCTTCGAGCACGACATCGCTGATCGGCTTGCCGGTTTGCCGCGCCAGCGACCGCGCCAATTGCACGGCCTCCGCGTTCCGTATGTGAACCTGGTCAGCCATCACGCCCTTGCCTCAGCAACACAGTGCTAGGTGCATGGGTACATCAACCAGGCCATGCGGCAAGAGTGTCGCGCGCCGTGCGCGCCGAAGCCTGAGCTATGCGACCAGCGCCGCCCGCACCGCCGCCAGGGCTGCCTCGGCATTCCCCCCCTCCGGCCCGCCCGCCTGCGCCAGATCCGGCCGTCCGCCGCCGCCCTTGCCACCCACCGCGGCACTCGCGGCACGCACAAGGTCCACG
>Ga0116230_10007522_pt1 | contig 10755 bp, 13 predicted proteins | sample S1TSphfallax_3_FD_88678 | JGI IMG/M metagenome (GOLD analysis project Ga0116230, IMG submission 88678) | Host-associated microbial communities from peat moss isolated from Minnesota, USA - S1T2_Fd - Sphagnum fallax MG | ecosystem: Host-associated > Plants > Peat moss > Unclassified | place...
ATTCGCAAGATTACGCCGTAGTCGAGCTCTCACCCGATCAGAGAGCTGCGCGTTGCCGAACGGCTTCGAACAATAAGATCCCGGCGGCAACGGAGGCGTTGAGCGAGCCGACTTGGCCCGCGAGCGGGATCTCGACGAGGTAGTCGCACTCCTTGCGCACGAGCTGAGCGATCCCAGCGCCTTCGGCACCGATTACGATCGCGAGGTCGCGGTTGAAATCCGCCTGCGTGTAGGGTACCGCTTTCTCACCGAGGGCGGCGCCCGCGACCCAGATGCGCGCCTTCTTCATCGTACGGATCGCATTGCCGACGTTTGCAACGCGCGCGACCGGTAGCGCCGCCGCGGCACCCGCCGCGGCTTTGCGCACCGTTGCGTTCACGCCCGCCGACCGCCGGTCGGGCAAGATCAGCGCCGTCGCGCCCGCACATTCGGCGGTGCGGATGATCGCACCGACGTTGTGCGGATCGGTCACGTGATCGAGGATCACCCACAGTCCCGGCTTCTCCCGCGGCCGCAGCGCAATCGCTTCTTCGATCGTAATGTACGCGAACGGTTCGCCGAACGCGACCACGCTCTGATGCGCCTTGTACGGGAACGATGCGAAGAAGCCGCGGTTCTCGAAGCGCACGGTCACCCCCGCTTCGCGCGCGCGTTCGAGCAAATTGCGCAGCGCGGGATCGCGCTTGCGTTCGTCGCCGACGTGGATGCGTTTGAGCGCTTCACCCGCAACGAGGGCTTCGTTGACGGCATGGATGCCGTACACGACGTCGTCGAGATCGAGTCGCGGGCCGCGCTCCTGCGGCCGCGGCGTTACGCGCCGGCGATCCATCGTTGCTCCTTCACCCGAGCGGCGTTCTGCCCGGCGCGAGCAGGCTCCCCGTCGCGGATTCGCAAAGGGCGCGATAATGTTGAAGATGCGGGCGTTCTTCGCGAGCGCGCTTTTTTTGTGCGCGGCCGTGGCGCCCGCGCTCGCCGATCCGGTCGACCTTTCCGCGACGCTCTCCGTCAACTTCTTGACCGGCTATCACGTCGAGGCCGGCACGCGCTACCGCGTCGCCGAGGCCCCGCTGCCGATCGGCGCGGCGGATGCGCGGTACCGCCGAATCGCGCTGCACCTCGAAGCGCTGCCGCCCGTCACCTTCGGCTACTCCGGAAATCGCGCCGACATCCAATCCACCCGGCTCTCGCTCGTCACCGCAACGGTGCGCTACTTCGTTCACGGCGGAACGTACGTCGGCGCGGGAACGACCGTCTACAATCAAAACACCGACCGCGGAACGCAAGACACGCCGCCGATCGTGCGCAGTGAAGACGACTCTTCGCGCGTCGTCGGCGCGCGTTTCGAAATCGGTGACAGCCGCCGGCTCGCCGCACGCACGACGCTTGAAACGGTGTTCTCGCTTGCTCCGGCGATGCACGGCCTCGAAGACGACCAGCACACGACAAGTATCGTTCCGGGACCGCCCTATCCGACCTCGACGACGTCGTGCGAGGATTCGAACGTGTACGGCTACATCGAATGCATCGTTCGCGGCCCGGCCTATCGCGGGTTGCCGGAACGTGCATCGCAAATCGACACGAGTGCGACGCTGGTCCGTCGGTTCCGTCACGGCAGCCTGATCGCGGGCGTTCGTTATCTCAACTACTTGGCGGCGTATGCGCTGGCGGGAAGCCGTGACAACAAAGCTCCCGCCGATCGCAACGCCGGCTTCATGCCGCTGATTGCGTATCGGTGGGAAGCGTTGCGCTGACCGCCGGAGGGTACGCCTCCGCGGTCGCGCGCGTGAACGCCGCGCCGAGCAGCACGATCGCGGCCGAGTAATAGACCCACACGAGCAGCGCGAGGAGCGCGCCCGCCGCACCATACGCGCTAACGAAACCGGCGCGACCGAGATAGATCGCGATCGCCTGCTGGCCGAGAGCAAAGAGTACCGCCGTTACGAACGCGCCCAGCCACACGTCGGCCCACGCGATCGGCCGGTTCGGCAACCAGCGAAAGATCATCGCAAAGATCACCGTCGTGATGGCGATGCCGGCGACGGCCCCCGTGATCGCCGCCGCGGGGGATGTCGCGAGCGCCGGAACTACGTGCGTCGCCTGTCCCAGACCAAACCCGACGATTGCGTTGAGCGCGAACGCACCGAGCAGCACGACGCCGAGGACGAGCACGAGCGCGACGGCCGCGATGCGATTGCGCACCATCCGCCATATCCCGCCGCCGCCCGCGTTCGGCGGAACGTCCCAGATCACGTTGAGCGCGTCTTGCAGCGCAGCGACGGCGCCCGAGGCGGTCGCGAGCAACAGGACGTAGCCGATCACCTCGGCGATGATGCTGTTCGACATCTTGCCGAAACTCGCCGTCACCATGCCGCGGACGGCCGTGCCGGCCTCCGGTCCGGCCGCGCGCGTGATTTGCGCCAGCAACGCATTTTCGACGGCGCTATGGCCGCCGTGCATGCTATGCACGTCGATCAGCGTCCCCGCAATCCCGATGATGATGATGAATAGCGGCGCGATCGCGAAGATGAACGCATAGGCGACCGCCGAGGCCAGCCGCGTCGCGTGCTGCTCGTTGAAGATGCGGACCGTCGATTTTGCGATTCCCGCGAATGCCGCCATGCTCCAAACTCCTACCCGCGCCGGGTACGTCCTAGACGGTCTGCGCGATGCTCCAGGTCGTGGTCCCGTCGGGATTGTCGGTGAGGTGAACGTTCAGCGCGCCAAGTTCGGCGCGCAGCGCGTCGGCGCGTGCGAAGTCGCGCGCCTTGCGCGCCGCGTTGCGCTCGGCGATCAGCCCGTCGATCCGGGCCGCGGTTTCGTCATCGACGACCGGGGCCTCGATCACCGGCTCATCGCGATCGAGCACGGCGGCGATCCCGAAGATCCCAAGCGCGTCGCGGAAGAGCGCGCGCGCTTCGGGAACGTCGTCGACGAATTTCGCCGCCGCGATCTCGAAGAGGACGCCGAGCGCGCCCGAGGTGTTCATGTCCTCGTCGAGCGCGGCGAAGAGTTTCTCTTTGAGCGGCGCCACTTCGGTTGCACCGGGCGCTTCCGCCAGCGCGTGGTAGGCTTTGCGCAATTTCTCGAGCGCGACCGTCGCCCCGGCGATCGCGTCTTCGGTGAAATTCATCGCCTTGCGATAGCCCGTCTGCAGAAAGAGCAGCCGGATCGCGAGCGGATCGTGCCGATCGAGCAAGGCGCTGAGCGGCTCGAAATTGCCCAGCGACTTGGACATCTTCTTGCCGTCGAAATTCAGCAAGCCGCCGTGCAGCCAAACGTTGGCCATCGGCGGTGCCGGCATGAGCGGTTCGGACTGGGCGATCTCGTTTTCGTGGTGCGGAAAGATCAGATCGATGCCGCCGCCGTGGATGTCGAAGGGCTCGCCGAGCAGCGCCCGCGACATCGCGCTGCACTCGATGTGCCAGCCCGGCCGGCCCGCTCCCCACGGGGACGGCCACGACGGCTCGTCCGGCTTGGCGAATTTCCACAGCGCAAAATCGAGCGCGTCGTGCTTGTGCTCGTCGACCGCGATGCGCGCGCCGGCGAGCAGCTCGTCGGTGTTGCGATTCGAGAGCCGGCCGTAGCGCGCAAACGACTTGACGCGATAGTAGATGCCGTCCTCGACGACGTAGGCATGATCGCGTTCGATGAGTTCCCCGATCATCGCGAGGATCTCGGGGATGTAACCGGTCGCGCGCGGGGCATCGTCCGGCGGCTCGACGCCCAACCGCGCCATCGAGCGCTCGAACGAGTCGAGGTAGCCTTGCACGATCGTCGACCACGGCACGCCGGCCGCTTTCCCGGCGGCGATCGACCGGTCGTCGATGTCGGTTACGTTGCGCACGTAGTGGACGTCGTACGCGCGATACGCGAGATAACGCCGCAGGATGTCAAAGAAGAGGAACGACCGGGCGTGGCCGAGATGGGCTTCCGCGGAAGGCGTCAGCCCGCACACGTACATCCGAACGCGCCGTCCGTCGAGCGGCGCGAACGGCTCGACGGTTCGCGTTCGCGTATTGTAGAGGCGCAGTCCCATATCGGGACACGGGCGTTCGCGCCGCGGGCGCGGGGAACCCCTAGTTAGCCGGAACGGCGCATGGCACCGGGGTTCTCGAGTTCGGCGAGGCGGCGTTCGAGTTCGGCGATCTTGTCGGCGAGTTGCGCCAGCAGCGGGGCGTTGGGGTCGGGGAGATCGACCTGCGGCCGCGCGGAGACCGGCGAAACCGGCTTGCCGTCGAGTAACACGACGCGGCCCGGGATCCCGACGACGGTCGCGTTCGCCGGGACGTCCTTCACGACGACGGAATTCGCGCCGACCTTGACGTTGTCGCCGATCGTGATGTCGCCGAGGATCGCGGCACCCGAGCCGACGGTGACGTTGTTGCCGATCGTCGGATGGCGCTTGGTGCGCTGCAGCGACGTGCCGCCGAGGGTCACGCCCTGATAGAGGGTGACGTTGTCGCCGACGATCGCCGTGCTGCCGATGACGACGCCCGTCCCGTGATCGATGAAGACGCCCTGGCCGAGCGTCGCGCCCGGATGGATATCGATCCCCGTCCAGCGATGGACGATCTCGGAGAAAAACCGCGGCAAGACCGGGATCTTCGCCGTCCACATCCGGTGGATGATCCGGTGCGCGACGAGCGCATGGAACCCCGGATACGAGAGCAGGACGTCCAGCCAGCCGTCGGCGGCCGGATCGCGCTCGACCGGGGCCCGGAGGTCGGAAAGGAAGGTCTCGAAGGCGGAAGCCACGTCGGTCTCTCCAAATCGGCTGGGCCCCGCACGGGTTGCAGCGTGCGAAAATACGTACCCGGTACGGATACGTACGGGCCTCCGCTCCGGCACGCTACGGTCATGAACGACCGGCTCCTGAGCACCCCCGTCACCCCGGCCTTCGCGCTCCTGGCCGGCGCGCTGATCCGCGTACGGGATGCCTTCCCGGCCCCCGCGCCGTCCGACTTCTACGCCGTGCTAGCAACCGGCGCCGAGCTCCGCGCGGTGGTTTCGGCCCGCATCGGCCAAGACCGCTTGCACGAAGCGATCGACGAACTTTGCGCGACCTACTACCCGTCGCTCGACTCGCTCCCGGATCTCATCTCCCGCGACGAAGTCCGCGAAGCGGTCCTCGGCGGGATCTATACCGCCACCTCGCGCGCTCGGGTGGGCCGGATGTCGCTCGTGCTCGGGATCGAGTACGGGATCCGCGCCCTCGCCGCGGTCCATCTCTCCGCCGCCCGCGAGGTCTCCGCCGCAGCGCACGCGCTGCTCGGCGAAGGGCGCCCCGCCCGGCTGCGGCCGGTTCAGGGATGATGCGGTTCGATGGTCCGGAAGGGTTCGCCGCCGGGTCCGAATTTGAGCGGTTCGAGGCCGCGCCCGTGCAAGAGATGCGAACTGATCGCGCCGACGCGCATCAGGATGCGCTCGTGACCGAGCAATGGGAAGAGCAGCGCGAGATCTGGTCCGTCCTCCTGGCCGGTGAGCGCCATCCGGACGGCCCAGCGCGCATCGTCGTGAACGAGCCCGAACTCGTCGGCGATCACGCCGAGGTCGTGATCGAGTGGGAGACCGCGAAGCTCCGCCTGCGCGTCGACGTACTGGGCCACGCCATCCAGAAAAAACACGACCTGACGATTCCGCAACCGTTCGAGCGCGAGCGCCGGTACGACGGTCGACTCGGCCCGGAGGGCCGCGACCTGTGGTAGCGCCGCATCGATCTGCGGCAACGCGTCACCGTACGCCTCGATGAACGTGTCGATCCAGCGCCATGCCGCGGCGGGGATCGGCTCTTCCAAGATCCCGTGCTGCTGCATGGCATCAGCCAGCAGCGCGCGATCTAGCGGCACGCCTTCACCTTCATAAGGAAACGATAATCCATGACCATTGCCTTCATCGTCGCCGGCCTCGGAATTCTCGCCATCACCCTCTCCGCCGTCGCGCCGCAGATCGCGGCGCGCATCAACCGGAAGACGCGTTCGTCGGGTTAGTGCCCGCCGCCGCCCGGCTGCGGGGTACCGTCGCCGCCGGGCTGCGGCGTACCGTCATCTTCGGCTTCGACTTCTTCTTCAGGACCATGCGACCACACCAGCGTTTTCATGCATGAACAATAAGACGCGGCGCAAAAGGTACCTTCAAGGTGATCAGTACCGGTGTCGTCTGCCGTGACTTTATTGGCCGCACCATAGAGCTGGAATTTCTCATCGATCGCGTTGGCCGTTTACGCGCTGGACGCGGCGGCTTGCTCGTGATCAAAGGGAATGCTGGTATCGGCAAGTCGCGTTTGACTCGCGAGTTGCTCGAGGTAACCGGGCGCGATGGCATTCGTACGGTGGAGACCGCTTGTGCGGAGTTCGGCGATACGCCGTTTGCGCCCGTGATCAGTCTCGCCGACGCGCTTGATTTGCGCACGATCGCCGATCGACTTCGGCTCCCCGCCGACGGCGTGACGACTCCCGGAGACGAGCGCAGTCGCCGCTTTGCGGCGTGTGCCGCGGCGTTCGCCGAGACCGCCGCACATGCGCCGTTCGTAGCGGTCGTCGAGGACATCCATTGGGCCACTCCAACGTCCCTCGATCTGCTGCGTCATATCGGTACCCGGCTTCGCGAGTCGCCGGCTTTGATCGTCGTCACGGTTCGGGACGACGAGGCCGGACTCGATTCCACCGTCATCCGCGGCTTGGATTTGATCGAACGCGACGCGGACGCCGTGCTGGGATTGCGTTCCCTCACGAGCGACGAGATCAAGGCGCTCATCGCCTCCGTGCTCCGTGATGACGGACGCCGAATTTCGGCCGTGAATCGCGACGAAATCTCCGAGCTCTCCGACGGTCATCCATTTCACGCCGAAGAGTTGCTGCGCGGCTTGCTCGAGCGGAAAACCGCGCCGCAGTCGCCGGTCGAGACGACCGTTCCGCGTTCGCTTCGGACGGCGGTCGTCGACCGTCTCGACGTGCTCGACGAACGCGAACGGCTCGCGCTCGCACATTCAGCCGTTATCGGTCCGCGCTTCGAGATCGGTCTGCTGGCAACGCTGCTCGGCATGCCTCAGAGCGAGCTGCTTCCCATCCTGCGCAAGGCCCGCAACGCTCAGCTGATCGTCGAAGAGGACGACGGCAAGACGTTTTCATTCCGGCACGCCCTCACCCGCGAAGTCGTTTACGCCGAAATTCTGCGCGCAGAGGCGCGCGATCTGCACGCCCGCATCGCGCGCGAAATGATCGAGCGGTCCGCCGACGCGATCGTTATCGCCTATCACGCGTGGAGGAGCGGCGACGACGAATTGACCTACACGTGGAACGTGCGCTGCGGAAACGAAGCGGCCGATCTCTGCGCGCACGCGGAGGCGATCCGTCACTACGAGCGCGCCGTTCGTGCATGCCCGAATGCCGCCGAGCGCAGCATCCTCGCCGAACGCCTCGCACAAGCGCACTTCGCGATCGGCGAGATCGCTGAGGCGCTGAGCTGGCTTGATACGGCAATCGCCGAAGGCGGCGACGACACGGAACGAACACACCGCCTCGCACTCGACAAAGCGCGCGTCCTCTTCGAGGCCGGGGAGTTCGAGGCGGGAATAGATTTGGCGGCTTCGATTGTTGCGGCATTGGAGCGTGTCGATCGTCCGGTGCGTTTCGAAGCGGAGACACGCCTCGCCGCCTTGCTCAATGCGAGCGGACGGTCACGCGAAGCCTACGTTCATCTCAAAGCCGCCGAAGGTTTGACATCGAAACCCGATCCGCGCTGGTCTGCGCGGCATCAAGGCATTCTCGCGCACACCCTTCACGGGCTGGGACGTATCGAGGAGAGCACCGCGACATTCATCGAGGCTGCTCGCGTGAGTCGTGAGATCGGCGACCTCGACTTACTCGAGCGCACGCTCAACAATCATGCCGGGCTCCTGGCCGCGTGTGGCGACACGCACGGCGCGATCGCCACGTATCGCGAAGCCCTCACGGTCGCACGAACGTTGCAATCACCTCGCCTCATCGCCTGGGTCCAGCAGAATCTCGCGTACATCTACACGCTAACGGGAGAATTCGATGCTGCGCGCACCGCTTGCCGTGAGGCGACCGGGATCGACCATGGGGTAGCGATGGTCAGCCGCTGGCTAGCTGCGACGGAACTGCGCATTGAAGCCTTGACCGCAACGCCCTCGAACGAACGGATCTTCGACGCGCTACGCGCTTTCGAGGGCGCCGAACGCGGCGGCGACGGCCTCTCGTCACTCGTTACCGCCGGCGCCATCATCCTCGCGCGTCAAGCCGCAGGCGACGCCGGAAACGACATCGCGGAACGCTACCTGGCTACCGCAGCGCCGGCCGACGAACCGTGGATCGGCGAGGCGGCCGCCCGCCTTCGCGCCGACCTGATGATCGCGATCCGCGCCCGAATCGAAGCCGCCGCGGCACCCGCGTTCGCGCTCGGCCCCCAAGCGACGCTCGCGCTTCTCGACGCACGGATCGCCCTACGCGAACGGCGCCGTGCGGATGCTGACGCGCTGGCGAAGATCGCGGTCGACCTTTTCAAGACGCTCGGCTGGCCGGTCGAAGAGGCCTATGCGCGCGAACTGCGCGGCGGCGTGAAGGAAGCGCTGGCGATCTTTCGCCGCATCGGCGCTCACGCCGAAGTAGCCCGGCTCACGAGCATCGACGAGCGCGCGCCGCGCAAACGTGGTGAGGGCACGCTCACGGTCCGCGAACGGGAGATCGCGAACCTCATCGCGGCCGGAAAGACCAATCGCGAAGTCGCTGAGGCGCTCGTGATCAGCGAACGGACCGTCGAAACGCACGTCGCGTCGATCTATGGAAAATTCGGCGTCTCGAACCGTAAGGACCTGATCGCTACGATCCGGCCGACGAGCTGAGAACGAACGGCTCCGGGTTGGACCCGAATATCCGTACCCGGTACGGATGGCCGCGCAGGTGGCCGGGGGTACGGTTTGGTCATGACCAGACCGTCCGTCTCCGAAGCATACGACGACCGCGATCCGGCCCTGGCGGCCTCGATCGCCGCGGCGTTCAACGTCCTCACGACCCTCACGGGTATCCGGGCAAGGGTCGCCACCTACATGAGCTGCGAGGGCGACATCCGGCGGGTCGTCAGCCTCGACGAATTTCGCTTGGCGCTCGTCACCTGTAAGCGCCTCGAAGTCGTCCGCTCGCAGATCGACCACAGCGACATCTACCTCGCCCAGCGATGATCCTCGCATGGTGGGCGGCGGCGAGCGCGCCGGCTCCGGCCCGGTCCCCGGCAGCGGCCCCGGCCCGCCCCGGCGTGCGCTACGCCGTCGTCGACGGCGGCGTCCGGCGCGAGGTCACGGAGCGCGAGTACCGCACCACCGTCGCCAGCTGCAGCAAGATCGAAGTGATCCGCTACCCCGGCGAAACGATCGTCACGAACGTCTGCTACCGGTGAGACGCGGCCTCAAGAAAAGATCGGACACGTCACTCGAAAAGGCTGGCGACCGGAATGACGACGCCGAGAATATCGATTTCATCCGCTTCGGCGAACACGCGCGGATATCTCAGATCGGCACCGCGATCGTAAAATTCGACTCTGCGTGCCGGAATGTTCACGTGCCAAACCGGTACACCTCGTGTGAGGTAAAGCGGGATCTTTCGGCGTTTATCCGAGGCGTACGTGGTGTCCGAGACCTCGATAAAGGCAAGGGCGTCGTTGCTGGTCGGCGTCGTTTCATAGCGCTTTTCCGCAACGACGGCGACGTCGATTTCGGGGGCGTTCTTGCCGGTCCACCCATCAACAGCGATCGGGTCTTGAATTCTGACCGAGAATTCGTCGCTCAGACCTCGGGCCAGTGCTCGAGTGAGCCGGCTAACCGCACGGCTATGTGGCTCATTTTTTGGCGACACGTCGTAGATCACACCTTCGATCAACTCCGTCCGATCGTCGATGTCCAGTTTCATGTACTCTTCGACGGTGAACAGATGCGGCGTCACGACGCTTTCCGTTGCTTGCATTCTGGATCTCCCGCACGATGCGCTTGAAGGAACGTTCGCCGCTCCGCAAAGCGCTGCCTCGGCAGCGTCCGTCCGCCCATCAGCCGTTCACTCACGGCGTAACCTTACGCTAGGGTAGCAGCGATTGGCGCCGGTCGATCAGCGCGACCGCATAGGCCGCGATCCCGCTACCGTCTCCCGTATACCCCATGCCCTCGGAGGTTTTTGCTTTTACGCTGACGGCGGCGAAATCGATTTCCAGTACGTCGGCGACGCGCTTGCGCATGTCGTCGATGAACGGGGCGAGTTTGGGTTTTTGCACGACGATCGTCGCGTCGACGTTACCGATCGACCAGCCGTGGCGTGCGAGCAAGTCGTGGACGGCGGCGAGCAGGCGCATCGAGTCGGCGCCTTTCCACTTCGGATCGCTATCGGGGAAATGTCCGCCGAGATCGCCGAGTGCGGCGGCGCCGAGGAGCGCGTCGCTGATCGCGTGCGCGAGCACGTCGGCATCGGAGTGACCGAGCGGGCCGGTTTCGTGCGGGATCGTGACGCCGCCGAGAATGAACGGACGGCCTGCGACGAGCTGATGCGCGTCGAAGCCGTGACCGACGCGGGCGGTCACGCCGGCGGCGTGCCGACGTGGGTTGTGAAAAACGCGTCCTCTCCCGCCAGCGCGTGCAAGCGGGCACCGAAACCGCGCAGCCCTTCCGCAGCGATGTGCGCGCGAATCGCGACCGCGGCCGGCAGATCGCGCTCGACGCCGTCGATACGCGCGTCGCGAGCGGCGAGTTCCGCCGTC
>Ga0116230_10007524_pt1 | contig 10753 bp, 7 predicted proteins | sample S1TSphfallax_3_FD_88678 | JGI IMG/M metagenome (GOLD analysis project Ga0116230, IMG submission 88678) | Host-associated microbial communities from peat moss isolated from Minnesota, USA - S1T2_Fd - Sphagnum fallax MG | ecosystem: Host-associated > Plants > Peat moss > Unclassified | place: USA...
AGTAACAATCAAGCTTACCTTCCAATGAACATCCCTCATTTCAATTACATACTTGATGTCACATTAAACTTGAAGAAGAATAGTTCCAATCAATTTCAATCAATCTACCATTTGAGCATTGAACTTGATAGAACTTTGGAATCAACATTTCAACTTCATTGAACTAAATGATAACATGATAAATTTTGGAATCATAATTTTCAAAATTGAAATAAACAATTTGGAAAGTTAATTAAGCAACATTGAAATAAATAGTAGCAATGAAGATGTATTTCATTAAACATTCATCAATATTTGATGTACCATTAGACTTGAAAAAAAATAGTTCTAATCAATTTGCCATAACAAATTCAAACATATAAGTGTTTTTAGCAAATGCCATCTTCAAAACACATCAAAAAATATCGTTACACATGTGTAACAAAATATACAATTGCTAAAAAATCTTCTTCTTTTGTTACTACCAAGTTCAAATAATTTTCAAGCTTCAAATTTGTAATTTGCCATGAAAAAGGAAATGATCTATGGTAATGATTTGTAGGATATTTGTGGAGTTGTGATGATGAGAACAAAATTGGACATTAAACATTTCAACATTTTCCATTTCAATTCCAAACTTGAAAACATTGTATTTGAAAAAAATAGTTGAACATTTCCATTTATAGTTCATCCAGTCTAACATTTCAATTTCATCTAAACATTACACTTAACAACATTTTGGCTTGTTCATATTCTATGTGTTCATTTTTTCTTTAAATATACATCAAGAGTGAAATGTTAGTCTTTGGCTAGATTTCAAAAGTTCATTACTTTCTAAAATAATTTTTACTTCATTGAATCATGCATTTGTCCTATCATTTTTACACCTTATTCCACCTTGTTGATATCCATGATCTAGTTACAACATTATTGTATTTACATCAACAATGAACATCCTTCCCATCCAATATCAAGTTAAACAATAAACAACATGTAACATTACGAATGAAGAAAATATGAAAATTACTTTTGAACAAAAAGTTTCTAAAAATCTTTTTCAGTATCCTAGAAACATTTTCCACCACATTACTCCCTCTAGAAAGATTTCTATTGTATAATGCTTCCAAAAATGTGTGCCTAATGTTCACACTCTACTTATGCGGGATCATGACCCAAGGCAAAAGTGGATAGCCTTTACCCCTAATGATCTATGGGTGAATGTCATCCTATGATTTGTGTTCAAGATTGGAAAAACCATCATAAGTTGCCTTTCCTACAAAGGCCAGATAATTGAATTTTTTTCAAATCATCATAGATTTCAGTAATCCCACAAAAACATTTCAAAATTGCTTTTTATGATTAACAACTATTTGTAGTTACATGTTGTGAATTTTGGATTTGTTTTTTGTTAAAAATGTAATAAAAACTCCTTTAGGCACCTAAGTGTGAATCTATGTGTAATCAATTGCACCATGAATAGAAGGGGGGCCACACCAATCCTTGAAGCCCACCATCACCCTTGACAAATCTTCACCTTGTGGCCATTGAATTTGGTTCCTAAACACAACATTAATAACATGTTCACAAAGGATTTGCAAATCACAAATTTTTTGTTAGATTGAAGGTAGTTGGTTTTGCAAGCAGGCTCCAAGGATGCAATTATGATGCCAACAAGAATTACACACCTATATGTGATGTTTCATTTTAAAACCAAATGTTGCAACATCTTTGTTATTTACAAAATGACTTTTCTAGTGTCTTGAAAATGTTCAACCCCTTTGAATTCATGTACTGAGTCATAAAGAAGTTCAAATATCAAGTAATACTCCTAGCTTTGACCCAATCTTTAACTTCCTTGATCATCAACAAATCAAAATCACATAAGATCTAATGATTCAAAGCAATACCATTCAACCTTTCAATGAACAATCTAGTGTTGAATGCTAGGAAATCCTCTATTAGAAATGTCATCACTTTCATGGTCTCACTTTCAACTTCAAAACATAGAGAAACCAACTCTTGCAAACATAAAGAAAATGGAAAAAACTCATTAACAACGACTTTAATGGTGGTGCCATTACAAGGTGTGAATTATTGTTTTTAAAAAAATGAATGAATATATTGAGCTTGAGTACACGAGAATGAAAGAACTTGGGCACACCACAAAGAGATTGAGAAAGGTTGAACATGCCACAAAGAGTATGTGAGAGCTTGAATGTGTCATAAAAAAAACAAAAAAACTTGAACATGTTGCAAAATAAATAAAAGCTTCAACAAGAGAAGGAATGATAATTCAATGATGCATGGGTGTGTGATGTAAGCATTGGGTGTTTTGATCATCATGATGATCTCTTTGGATTAACTTTCAATTAAATTTTGGCTGCTTTACAAACAAGTTTGAAGGTTTTGTTGTTTATTTTCAACCGTGAATTGGAGTCCAATTTGTTGGCTCTATCCAAAATATCCCAAACTTGAAATAGAAGCACTGTGGAAACTCCTCCCAAGCAAGTATAAAGGAGGAGGTTTTCCATTTGTCAAAGGGAACCTTGTTTCTTGATTGGAGTGAGATATGGAAGGGTTGGGGATTGAATGCCTATAGTGCTAGGTAATGAAAGTAGTTTGAATGGATAATATTATAAATTAGAAGTGTAGGTTTAGGGGGAGGAAAAGGTTAAACAATTTTTTTCCCTTGACAAGTGAATTGTTTTTAAGGTGGGATGAGGTGGGAAGGATAGTGGACATATTCCTAACCCCCTTTCATTTCCAAAGGGGGATGGGAAGGGGTTGTTTTTTGGGAGGCATGGGGAGATGGGAGGTTTGAATGTTTTTAGGGGCCAAGGCAAGGCCAAAACCTTTGAAAATATGCTAAATTATTGAGAAAATAAGCTTTAACTTTTGAAGAGGAAAATAAAACTTTTAATTAGATATAGTTTGTGTTCAAAGCCAATTTGGTGCAATTTTTACAACACATGTTCCTTTTTTAGCCGTAAAATAACTGGGTTTTCAACTACAATTGAAACCATGAGATAAAGAAAAACATTACAAAACATGTTATTCTCGAACATAGGTTTTTTCGTAACATTTTGTTGGCTTCAAAACAAAATATATTACATTTTACAAATGCTGACATCCTCAAAAATATTTTTCTCAAAGAGAAATTCTTTTGTAAAGGAAAATGAAAATCTCTTGGAATGTTCTGAAATATTTGTTTTGCAAAATGGAACATTCAAAATTTATTTATTTAGTAAACATGTGTATCAGGTATACTGCCAATGTACTATGGTATCAGGTACTATGGTATCCATGAAAAGGTTTCTCTCCACCCCTCTCCCCAAGGATTTGCCCATCAAATAGGGGCAATTTATTGCTACCTACGATAGGTCATTCATTCCCAGAAACAGATTAAGCATGGGAGCATCAAAGGCAAAAACTGGCAATCTTGAGCTGAAATTAGATATAACCTACTATCCAGAGGTTCAAGAGCGACAGTGGAACCCTCTTGTCAATGGATGTAAAATCATGTAACCGGGCCCCTATATATAGATGAAAAGTCATGTAAACCTCCTCTCTCAATGGATGAAAAGTCATATCTGAGGTTTTGTCCTGATGATGTATGCACAGGAAATGAAATGCGGGAGGCTATCCTAGTTGAACACCAAGTGGAGCTTGAGAACCTCTGGATGGTAGGCTATAGGGTCAAAATAGTTTGCTATGTCCCTTCACCATAGCCATGTAGTAATAATAAATTTGCAAATGTATATAACTAGAGAGGCAGAATCTTTTATGGAAGCAATAGCAAAAAGACTATACCAATCTAGATAGTTGGTTCTATGTGAGGAATCTCCAAGCCAAGCAACATGTGGGCTCCCAGTTGCAGTTTATGTGACGTTGGCATTTGAATTTCTGTAAGCACACCAATGAAAAACAATTGACATTTATCCTTTTCATGGAGCAAGTCAGGCACCGATTGCAAGGTTGGGTCCTTGTTGTGGGAGTGGTTGAAAAAGAACAAGTGCAAAGGACAAAGACAAACTTAGGTCTAGTTGGGATGAGTGTGAACCAAGAAGCGTGGTTGCATGGAGGCAATCACACACACGGTTCAGTGGCAGGGGCCCATGTGCGAATTCCCCCCATGAAACAACAAAGCCAATTTTCATTGGCCTGAGTGAACCAGCACGAACCAATGCACCAGTTGTGGGTGAGAATGTTTTGGCCGTTTTGGGATGAACCGAAACCATTTAACCGAAACCAAACATGGAGGTGGGTTATTGGTTTTTCTTCAATGGCCCACCCTTCCCTGAGATTTCAAAATTATGCCGCCTTTTTTCCCCTTCTCATCTTCCTTGTTTTTCTCTTTTGTTCTTTCTTTCTTCTTCTTCTCTTCCACCATCATCTTCTTCTTTTCCCTGTAGCTTTTTCTTAATCATTTTTTTTCCTTTTTTTTACTGCTATTGTTATTATTATTATTATTATTATTTTTTTTTTTGCTATAGATTTTTTTTTATCAATTTTTTCTTTCATTTTGTTGCTACTTTAGTTTTATTTTTCATCTTTTGTTTCTTTGTTTTCCTCTATTGTTACAACTTTTTCATCATTTCCTTCTTTTTTTTGTTTTTTTTTCTTTCTCTTCAAACATTAACTTTTCTTTTTTTGTTTTCTTTCTTTTTTTTCAAACATTTTCTTTTTTTTCATCACATTGTTGCACTTGTTGCCATTTCTTGTTGCATCATCATTTGTTATACACATCACACAAGGTATGCTTTTATCCTTTTCCTTGTCTTCTTGTTTCCTGTATTTTTCCATTCTTTTTGGTCTTCAAAATTGCAAAACATGAAATCTGTTTTTCTATTTCTTTTATTTCTTATTTTAAAATTTTTTCCAATTTTTCTTTTTTTAAAAATCTAGTAGATTATGTATGTTCATATCCATGTGATTTTTTAGGGTTTGGTTAATAGTTTTCAAATTTGCATATTAATGTGTATCATATGTTTGATGTAGACTTTGAATAATTATCAAATACCAATTTGTAACCAATGCCATTCAACTCTAATTGTATCACTATCGACTTTACACTCATCAACATGCTATTAAGGTAGTTACAACAATAAGAACTTATCAATGAACACATGACATGGTGCCTAATGAAAATAGGTTTAGGTGTCTCCTCAGGTTAGAAAGTAGCATGTAGTTTTTACTTAAGTTTTTTGGCATAAACAATGGCATGAAATTCATGTTTTTCCATTTTTTGTACATTTAAAAAAGTTATGATAGATGTGATACTTACATTAGTACATACAAGCTTTGTCTTATTGCAATTGTAACTTGACATTTGTATTTTGTTTACATGTTTTGAATGTGAGCATTGCATTAATATTTTGTTCAAATTTTCCTTAAAAAATGAGTGTGAAACATATTGTAATGTTACATTATTGCATTATAAAAACTTCAAAAAGACAAAGTTCAATGTGAAATACTTACATGAAGGTCACAAAATAAACATTAGTTTTGTTACCATGGTTTTGCAATACCCACATTTGAAGCATAAAATGTCAATTAGTTTTTTGGATGGTTTGTGCAATACCCAAATGTTGAGCATAAAATATGCATGCTCAATGAAAAAATATGATGATGATAAAACAAATAAAAATAAAAGAAATAAACTAATTGTGATAAATAATAGAAGAAAATAATTTAGAACAAGAAAAAAAATTTAAAGGAGAAATAGTTTAAAAAATTAGAAAAAAAATTTGGAAGAAGAAAAAAGACAGAAAAAAAAAATTTAAGAAAAAAAAAGCTTGCATTTTGGTCACAAAATATGTAATAATTATTAAAGTGTATTATATTTGAAATGATATTTTTTTCATTTGTGAGTATTATATTTTGTGATTGGATTTTCAACTATTTTAACTTTTAACAATAATTACCAAAATATGTAATACCCGCATTCAAGGTTATCATTCATGGACATCAAGAGGACAAATGTGATTAAAGTTGTCAGTTCATTTAGTGCAGTATCTTCATATTTCATAAATCATACATTGGCAGACATTAATGTCGTGTAAATGATAAGTAGGTAGGTGAGTGGGGGTGGGTAGGTAAGTAAATAAGTATGTAAATAGGTATGTACACAAACAAAAAACAAGTCAAGTCAATAATGTAATTATGTCAATAATATTGTTAGGTCAATAGGGTAGCCAAAAGTTTTGTTAAAAAATTTTGTTGAAAAAATAGTCTTTAAGTTTATTCAAAAAAAATTTAAAAACTTTTCTAAAAGATAAAAATTTAGACAAGAAAAGATAAAGCTTTTGCCGACAACTAGAAGTTTAGCTATGAAAAGATGGAAGTTTTGCCAAAAGGTATATGTTTAACCAAGAATAATTAAAAGTTTTTCTAATTTGTAAAGGCTTAACCAAGAAGAGATGAAGGTTTTACTAAGAGGTAAAATTTAGCTTAAAAAAGATAAGGGTTTAGTCAAGAAGAGTTCAAAGTTTTTTCAAGTGGTAGAGGTTTAGGAAAAAATATAAAAGTTTTGTTGAAAGGAAAAAATTTAACTAAAAAGAGGTTAAGGTTTTACCAAGAGATAAACATTTAATCAAGAATAAATAGGACTTTTGTCAATGTGTAATAGTTTAACCATGAAGAGATGAAAGTTTTGTTAAGAAATATATAGTTTACAAAAGTTAGAATTTATTTCCAAAAGGTAGAAGTTTAACTAAGAAAATTTATAGGTTTTGTTGAAAAGTAAAGGTTTTGTAAAAAGAGAAACATTTAATTAAAAAGATATAGAGATTTTGCTCACATGTAAATGTTTAACCATGAAGAGATGGAGGTTTAGCAAAGAGATATAGGTTTAGTCATGAAAAAATAGAAGGTAAGTAGGTATGGGGTTGGTAGGTAGAGCCAAGATGTAAGTCAATAATGTAGCTAGGTCAATAGGGTAGCTAGGGAACTAGGATGATTGAGTTGGAGGATAATATGGTCAGCATTGGAAAAAAAACATCCCAAAAATAAAAAGGGTCAAAGGTTAGCAGCCCAAAAAGGTTGACTGTGGTACAATGTTGGGTTAACACGGGGTCAGGAACTGGATGAAGACATGCAGCCCATCCTATGGACAGAATGGCCAACTGGTGCAGTGGTGGGTGCTGGTTCACTTTGGCCATTTTCATTAAGGTTGTTACAGAATTGTGGGGGCCAATTGTGCCGCTCTTGGAAATGATGAAAGTTTTGGAACATTGAGGTGAAGCATGCCCAGCTTTAAGGTTTAATGGCCTTATGAAATGAGAGGCCCATGCCATGCCCATTACCTAAAAGCAGCCCACAATAGTACACTTCATCTTTTTTATTATATCATAGAAAACTTTCTTTGATTAAAACCAAGGAGACTGGAACGTGGTGTTTGACCCAGCCAAAAGATACACCATCCCCAAAGTACGTAAAAAACCTCCAATAAATATTGTAGTGTATCTGGATGCACCTTTATGGAAGGAAGAATTTGCAGGGCATTGGGGAAAATGAAGCATCTGATCTTGTGGGCATTTCATTTTCCAAAATGCCCCGCATTGTTTTCTACTTTTTTCCAATAGGTATCATCGGAGAAAAAAGTGCAAAAAAAATCCACTAAGATTTGTGGAGTTTTTACTCTGGGTGATGCCTGAGGCCGTGGGCATTACCTCCAATCAGCTGTTCCTTGGCTTCACCTTGTGCAAGCCTTTATTACTGTAATGCTGCGGCCTCTGTCATTACCCTACACCAAAAGCTGCTTGGGGCACAGTGAAGGCCATTATTCATCACACTACTGACTTTGCTCGTGTTCAGTGAGATGTCCTATGGAACTTTGTTGTTCTACACTTTACAGGCCAAAAGAATCTTACATATATATACATCTATATATGTGTCTTGCTGTTCACATGCAAGTTTGAACCCATGACCCGTGCTTTATTTGATTAAGTCCAAAGAGACCTAAGGGTGGTGTTTGACCCAGCAAAAGATACACCACGTCCAGAATCCTGAAAACTCCCATAGACCACCCCTACAGACTTTGCTGGTGTTCAGAGAGATATCCTATGGAATTTTTTCGTTCTGTACTTTACATGACAAAAGAATCTTATATATATATATATTTGTCCTGCCATTCATATGCAAGTTTGAACCCATGACCCATGCTTTATTTGATCAAGTCCAAAGAGATCTATGGGTGGTGTTTGAGGGTCCTGTGTGGGATGCAACACACTGACACCCCCTGGGTAAAATTGCTCAGATACCAGTAAGTGATGCTTATTTGGGTCGTGTGTCGTAAATGCCTTGGCTCAACCTATTGATGGTAAGGGTCAGATCCCAACTTCGGAATTCATGTCCAACTTTAAGATATAACTAGTTTGAACCCCATGCCTAATGCACAGGTGTGTTATTTCAACAATGTTTGGTTCATGTTTTATTTTTATTTTTTTTAATTTATCTTTTTAAAAATATTTTTATGTGTTTTCTTTTTTTGTTCTTATTTTGTATAATAAAAATAAAGTGTTTCTTCTTCACTTTTGTATTTTTGTTTATTTGGATGCAAGTTTGAAGTTTGGAGAAAGAAGACACACCTCATTCTTTTTCAAGTAGGGTATTTAAAATTATTATAAGTTTTAGTTTTTCTTATTTTTTACTCTTTATTCTTCTTTTTTGTATTTTTTTTTCTTTTAAAATTATTATATTGTATTTCCCTTTCCTTGTTTCATTTGTTTCCATTCCCTTTTTTATAGTTTTGTGTCTTTACTTTTTTTTTTATTATGTTTGTTTCATGTTTTAATTTTTTCTATTCTTACTTTGTCTATCTTCATTTTTTTTCTATTTTTATGCATTTTTTTTTCTATTTTCTTTGTTTTTAAACTAGTTTTTCTAATACGTTTTATAATAAAAATAATTAAAAAACTTTTGTATTTTTGTTTGATTAGATGCAGGTTTGAAGTTTGGAAAAAAAAGACAAACCTCATTTTTTTTTTCAAGTATGGTTTTTTTTCTCTTTCTTTTGCTCTCTGTTTTGTTTTAAGATTATTTTACTGTATTTCCCTTTTTTGTTTCATGTTTAAATATATTTATTTTATATGTTTTCATTCTGTTTCTATTTTTAAGTGTTTAAAAAAAAATTCTAATTGTTAAAGTGTTTTTCTATTTTTATTTTTTTTCAGTTTTTTCCTTTTTTAAATATATTTTTGTTCTGTTTTTTTCTTTTTTGTTACAACTTTGTTTCATTTTATTTATTTATTAAAAAAAAATTTCTTCTTTTTTAATTTGAAATTTCTTATGTTGTTTTAAAAAGATTTCTTCTTTTATTTTTCAAGTTTTTTTTCAACAATTTTTAGTTTTTAAAAATTAGTTTGTAGCTTTTGGCAAATTGCAAGACTACAGGAGTTTTTCATAAACTATAGGATTGGATCACACAAACATTTGGATAAACTGTTGTTGCCATTCGTCTTCCTCCTCTTCCATCATCTTCTTCATTCGGGATGAGGAACGTGGATGGATGGATGACAAGACGGATGACGAGATGAATGGATGAAAAGCCTCATTTCATCCCAATGTCCTTTAATATATAAGATGTGCTAACCTTAACCCCCTTACCCCCAAGGAGGACAATCAGACAGAGAGACACCTAAAATATTATATTTATAGATGGCTTCATAGAATGAGAGGCCCATGCCATGCCCATCACCTTGGTTTTATAGCCGACAATCTTTAATTGTCTAAAAAAAATGAATAGAACTAAGTCTTAAAGGTTAAAATTGCAACCTTTGATCATTACCATCTTCCAAAGGGTAAGACCAATGGACAAGGTTGATACCTTATTTCTCCATGTAAATAACTATCTTCCTTATTTTTATTTTATTACAACTATTCAAGTAAGAAGTAAGAGGTCATATTAAGAACAAGGAAGGTAAGGGTCTATTATCCATGACCAAACCTACTCTCCTATAAATAATTTCAACTAGGGAGTAGGGAATGGAACATAGGGAAGGGAACAATATGAGAAAGGGGAAAAAACTTGGGAATAGTTACTCTCCCTAGTTTTGTAATACTTTCAACACCACCAAGATAATGTCTAGTGGGTTTCTACACCTTTGTACCATTATTGTCCTTCCTTCCTCCTACTTACTAATTATTTAGTGGCTCTGCTTACCACCTACAACCTTCAATAAGTCCTTCTATTCTATGCCTTTTATAACCAATTGTCTTCCCTTTGAGCTCCTATTTTTTGCCTACAATAGTACTTTCCATCTTGTAACGAATAATTTGTTAGTTAGTGCCTTTTTTGATTCCCACCACCAAGGACTAGTTACTACCCTCCTATGGCAGCTAGTAGTTTGGTGCTTTAATGGCTACCCATGGTCAACCCATTACTCTCCATATCCTAAAAAAAATGTAGGGATACCAACTCCAAGAAATATTTTAGTTACATAACATACCCTACACCTCCCACATTTCATACAATAATAATGCAACACAAGAGACTTGAATCTTTTAACCATCTTCCATTAAAATCACATACCAAGTACGTACACCTTTTTTCATTCCTTCGTCATTCTCCTTGGAGACTTTTCCATATCCCACACAAATATTTAATGAATCCCTTTATCGTCTCCCACTTCCTTTATCCCCTTCCCCACATACACACAAGGCCCACATTGAACTTTAAAAAATACGGCGTTTATTCTAATTCCTTGCTAGAAATCTCTTAGATGGTTGGGTGGATTACCCCCAGCCACTCATTAACCTAAACTACCTAATTCCA
>Ga0116230_10007528_pt1 | contig 10749 bp, 8 predicted proteins | sample S1TSphfallax_3_FD_88678 | JGI IMG/M metagenome (GOLD analysis project Ga0116230, IMG submission 88678) | Host-associated microbial communities from peat moss isolated from Minnesota, USA - S1T2_Fd - Sphagnum fallax MG | ecosystem: Host-associated > Plants > Peat moss > Unclassified | place: USA...
TCTTCATAAAAGACAAGAACTGCCCAACACTGCTAGGAACATAAGGCAATACCAGCCTTGTACCAGTTTCAACTGTTCACAGTAACCTGCAAACCTCTGGCTCGTTACCAAGTCCCATACTCATTCACATTTAGGGCTGCACATGTCACTCCCAGATAGATGTATATTATCACGCCGGCCAGCCAGGTGAGCTGTCATGGTCAATCAAAAGGTTGGTAGCAAACCAATTCCAAATTCTTTACACACCGTACTAGACAACCATGAATGCAGACAACCATGATCGAGCTATGAAAATAGAGAGAAGCTTGAATAGTTGTGGATGTTGTGTACTTAACTGCCAGTGTTTCTTCTCAAGCCGATGCTCTTTCCCGCAACCCAAGCCTCTGCTACATTACATTGCAGTACAGACATCAGACCCAACACATTTACTCCTGCAACAATCAATCTGTTTGTTGGTACTGTTGAACTAATCCTTCAGCACATCAGTAAACAATCCAGTCTCTGACTTTGCTGCACATACCCATGATGTTCTATTCTCTTTGCATGATCATTCAGATTTTGCCTTTCACACATGGGCATTAGAGTTCAAGAATTTAGACCCTTTTTTGCAATTTACTGCGATGGAGATGCTGCTAAGATCAAGCATTTCATACCTATCAAGTACTCTAGCATGAGATGAAATTTCATGCAGTCGCCTGAAAAGAAAATTTCAGTATCATTTACTTTTACCACTCCACAGAAGGCTTGTTCACAGAGAGACCAGTCCACTCAGATAGTGTATATATGCAGCACGTATTCCATCTGGAGTTTCAGAACTGCTAATCCAACATCAGGGTTAACAACAAAATGTCCACAACAACAAGATTAGTGATAATCAAGTAGGCATTTAAACTTTTCTAAGAATTTAGAACTTGGTGTGTACATACAGTGTGGCCAACCTGGAAAAAATTGAGAGATTAAGAGATAATAAGGATTTAGAGTTTTCATGCAGCATATATATACATAACATCCTCTTTTCCAATGTTAATGCCTGAGCATTCTGGCTGGAAAAATAAAACAGTTGCCCCACATCCCCATGTTTCAGCCTGAAGAAAAGTTGGTTAATACTAAATCCAAGAAATGGAAAAGAGGTAATTAGAAGTACAATTACACTCAATGATATATGCCACCAGTGATAGTCTCTATCACCATGGAAAAATCAGAGACCAGGAACTAACAGATTGTCTCCGAAACAAGCAACTATTCTAAGAGGGATGTAAACTTTCTACAACTTGTCAACCCAATTGTCATAGACCACCAAGCACACAGCTTTGTAGAAAGAGCTTAGTGATTTAGAAACATCTGTGAGAGAAGTACGGTCATTAACACGGACAGAACAGCATTCTATAAGGCATGTGGCTGCTTAGAAACAACTGTGAGAGAAGTATGACTATCTGCAATTATAAAACTAGGCTTTGTGGGGATCTTGATAGCACTTGTGAGGTACCCAGAGCCCCACAAAGAAAGGGCCACTTTGCTTTGAAACGGCAAAAGTCCTGGACAACAGCAGAAGCATTCACTGTGCTCTCCAGTGTTACGAAAACCACTAGTTTTGTTTGTGGCTAATGAGCCAATTTGCAAAATACAAGGCAAAACTCTAGCATCTGTACTGGGAACTAAATGCACTACACAGTATGAAAATTACTGTCAGTGAATACCATTTCCAGATGGAACCAAAGCCTCTATAGCTCCTCACAACAAATTGAATTTGCCTGCCTGTCAACCACAATCACTTAAGATGCCTGCAGAAGGCTTCCTAGCTCCATGAAATGGAGCCCACCTTTTATATTGGTGATTCTGTTTGCTCAAAGTTGAATACTCTAAACATGAGCCGACGAACCTCGGGTCGACCATATACTGCATAACCAAGGCCATGAATAGCCTGAGAGACACCAGTTGTTGAAAAGTTGCGTAGGCGCCTAGCTCTTTCAAACGCTTCCTTACGCTCCTCACCATATATGATATAATGATGCAGCTTCTTGTCACGCAAATATCGGCCACAGAGCCGGTTCATCAACAACCGTCGATGCTTCTCTGCCAACCAGACACCTGGACCATCTAGGTGCTTCATCAAAAGCCTCTCTGCCATGATCACATCCTGTTCATGCAAAGACATGAGATTCAGCAGTGTCCCTCACTCAGAAAAAGAGGCAAATGCAGAGGATCCAGTGAATTGTCTGTGTCCAGCAGATTCATGTGATAGGTACCCATGGTTTCCCTTCATGATATCCATGCTCAATGAAGTGGTATGTAAATCACAAAGATTGTGATTTGAAGACAGTTCACAGGACTGTTCAAGAGAGAAGCACATACACAGATTTTTTCCTAGTGTTGCATCAAGCTCAGACACCACTGAGAGTGAGAGCTGAGGTAGGAGAGGAGCACCTGAATCTTTGACCCCAAGTATTCTAACCGTTCAAATGTAAATCGTGGATGCTCCGTCTTATATGCTGATGGATGAAGAAAACATAACTGCCCACATCACATGCAGAAGCATTAGAGTCTTAGACATGTTGAGCACACAAATGACTGTCTGGCTCTTACAAGACCTTTGGAGCCTCTGGACCTTTCTGTTCAACACAATAGTAACAGAATTTCATGAGAAAATGGCTTAGAATGCAGCCCCAATTGTCACAAAAATGCATATCAACAAACTCTGCCAAAAGCATGCAGAAGAATATTCCATTGGTTTGCTGTCAAATTCAGTTTGATGTCCAATTATGGAATAATCAAATAGGCAGAAGTATGATCTACTGTGGGCTGTAAACATGTGCTTATTTGTTTATGATGCTTAAAAGCATAGAGAGCATCTTCTCAACTATGGCAACCTAAAGATGTCATGCAATATTCCATTTCAGAGACCTACATCAATCCTCACATTCACATTTTGTGATTCTTTCTCCTGCATTGGGGATGAACCTGATGGACACAGATAAGCCTCTCTGCAAACCTACCCCCATCCCCAGTGCTTAAAGTACATTCTTTTCTTTCTTTCTAGAGAGGGAACACACCTGAAGCCCAAGTTCTAGTTCGGTATTACGAGCCTTTGTAGTCTCAGAATCAGTGTCTGCCACTGGAAGTGGATATCCTAGAATATGCTTCACATGCTGGAGGCTTTCAGCTTCCCACAGATTGCCTCGAAATCGATGCATTCCAGGAGGTACACATGCTCGGAAAAGCCGTGGCTCTGAGAACAATGTCCCTGGTAGAGGCTGCAGTAGGAAGAAACCACAACCTAGGATCTGAGTTACCAGAAATTCTTGCAAGCTCAGAAACCATTTCAGCACAAACCCAAAACTAGGGAAAGCAAGGAGATTACTGTAGTTTTCAGAGTGAAGCTTGCAGACCTGGTAGAAACAGATTTCCTGCCAAGTCAGTCTCTTGCCATCAAGCTCAGGAGAAAGATAGTCTAGATCTTGTACATTCCTCATCTTGGGCTGACATGTCTTGGCATCCACATCCATGCCAAAGACCTCAAATAGTACTCTGTACACTTCTGGCATGCCCAGTGTCAAGTAGATTGCTCCCAGCAGCGCCCAGAACACTGACCTACATCCAACTTCTGCAATTTTCATTTCTTCTTCCCAAAACAAATCAAGAAAATGCTTATACAAAAACCTCAAAAGCTAAACATGTATAATAATTCTGGTTGTACTGAAGCAGACAATGCAAGCCTAATAATGCACTTCAACCTGTCTTACAAAACCCTGAATTATGTTACCTGCAAATAGGCTCACGAATGTCTCTCTTTACACAATCCAAATCTTCATTAGGGTACACCAGTCGGTCCATGGATGCAGCTATTATCCACGAGGGAAGCACCTTCTTGCTGGTGAGTCCAAAGACACGCTCTCGCAGACACCCAGTTGTTTCCCTTGGAAACATTTGCAGGAAAAGCTCAGCAAAGGCGAGCTCAACAACAAACTGCCCCAAGAAAGCAAGGCGCGAATGAGCTTTTCTCACATATGGGGCTTTTTTAGCTCTTTGGCTTGCTTCATGCTGGAAGGCAAGGTACAGCAGAGTGTCCAGATGTGCTCCAGGAGTGTCTTCCTCCACTTCCAATGTTGCTAACCCTAGTGCATCTTTTGCTTCCAACAGATTCTCTTCCATCCATGCCTTGTCTAGATCGTTGAGAGATACTGATGGCAAGCAGGAGCTAAGAAGCGGGAAGGATTTCAACGACAATTGTGGACTGTTCAAGAATTTTTCGGCAAGCCGTGTATCATCTAAAGGAGCTTTAAGAATTACTCTTGGCTTTCGTGGCCTTGGTTTTGGAGGAGATTTCGCCTGAGCAAGCTTACTGGCAGCTTGCACATAGACCACCACCGGCTGCTTTGGAGCAGCTGCACGCAAAGAAGGCTTATCGTTGCTTGAAATTAGGCTCCTGAATGACGTACCCGCTGAAAAGGAGTCAGAGAAGGAAATTTGGGAGCAAGAACACTTGAAGAGAGAGCAGAGTGGAGATGCAACGGAGTGCGGGGAGGCCGATAAACTCCATCTCCCTAAAGAAGGTTCCATTTCGCCCCCTTGCTGCGCTGAAACCTCCAAGCCGACCTACGACCCGAGGAAGAAACCTAGTCCATCTCCGTGGTAGCAACCAAAACCTCACAGCGCGTTTGCATTTGCTTCACAACACAGATTTCAAACAGGTCCTTGCCATTGTCTCTGAGTGTGTCTCGCTCTCTTAATCTCTGGTGTCTCTCTCTCTCACCAGGTATTCGGAAGAAATGGATAACGTTAGGGTTAGGGTTAGGGTTTGGCCTTCTTTTTTCTCCTTCTGATATCTCTCTCGCGGGTTTCGGAAGAAAAGGGTAACGTTAGGGTTAGGGTTTAGCGCTCTTTCTGAGTCCTTGCGTCAGGTGCTGCTGCTGTATGGAAACGATAGGGTATATCAACTGGCGGCGTCGAAACCTTTCAATAACACTACTTGATCTTATCTGAGTGTTGTTGTCGCTGGGGTGCCCGCCAGACTCTCGGTTTCGCTGTCGCCACACTTATCCATGTGTGAGCTTGGCTGCGTAGCTGACACACAGAGCATGGTGTTTGGCATCGCAGTCGCAGAGCACGATGAAGACGGTCCGCATAGCAAGCTCTTATATAGAGCAATGATGCTAATGGCGGACTTCCCCTCCCCCCTAACACAATAATATTTGGTTGTCTTGGGTGTTTTCTGTTGTGTTTTCTGATACAAACGTTGGATTGTCGCTGCGTGTTTTCTGAAGCTTTATAGATTCGTAGCTTGTACTCGTGTGTTTGTTTTGCAAGTTTTGTCTATGTGTTGTTAGTATGCTCTGGTCCACGTATTGCGTCCGAAGAAAGGCAGTGATGACAACCATATTCGTGAGCTTTGGGTTAAGATGACGGCTTCATGGTCTTTTCTCTTCTTCTTTCTCGTACTTGCTTGCCCTTAGTTGCCGGTGCAGGTTTGCAAGAATGAGAGAGGAGCACCAATAGTTGTTGCCGATCTTCAAAGCATGATCGTCTCCTTACTCACCTGAGCCACCGAAAAGTTTCTTGAACTGAGTGATGCAAAGTGGAGCTACATAGGTCATGTACGTCCTTGAACGAACAGACGAGATTTTAAGATATAGGGTTTCCACTTGCACCAGCTTTCATGAGCATCTTCTTTCTTTCTTGTTGCTATTGGGCTGTGAGGTCTTGTTCTTTACGCTTTTTCTGGTTATTGGTCTGTAGTATTGTGGGGCAACAAACGAAGGAAGATGATGAGACTTGCAGGTACTGCTAACAGGGGTAGATGTTGAGGAACCCTGCTGCTGCTGCAGCAAGCTTCTGGCAGGTCTGTTATGGCCGCTGGGCATGCACTGTTTGACACTGGGGATCCCAGCACCCACATGGGGATGCATCATTAGTTTATCTGATTCCTTCTCTTGTGTCAGGTTCTCCAATTGAAAGGGGTGTGAAGATATCTTAGACTGCAGCTTTCAAGAGAATATCTGAATATTTCAACTCGCCTTGAAGGAATCCCACAGGACTATTGGCCCATGAATGGTTTGTGCCCAAGAAGTATTGCCTTTCTTCTGGTGAGTTTGTCACAGAGCATTGTTTCGATCTCCCCTTGCTGCTTGAACACCCTGATCAGTATTATGATCTAGGTTATTAAGAAGTCAGAGTCAGATCTTCACCTCTCAAAGGTTGGTTCAATCGTCTTTGTTCCTAATTGTTTGTTGCACTTAACTTAGCATGAGGTTGTCTCTTAATGTTCGATTGCTGATTGGGGATTTGAATGCTCCCTGTCTGTCGAGTTGAAGCTTTACGGAAAAGAGATTTCCTGAGTTGAGTGCTTCAGGATGATGAAAGGCATGACAATATTCTTGGTAAAAGGACAGTTGGAATTTCTCATGTACAGATCAAGTTGAATAGACCAGCTTGTTTGGATCAACAATTAAACATTTATTTCTCAGCCATTTAGGAAACATAAATGGCTGAGAAAGTGCATGTCTTTTTATGGTTGAGTAAAATGTGTGCATGATTTAAGTTCTTTCTACTGTATTCTGGCTGGTGATGGAATACTTAATAGCTCAGGGCAGGCTGGATCCAAGAGGAAAGGCTCCAATGTTTCTAGTGTCCAAACAAATCTTCAACCCCTCCTCTTGACCCACCTGACACATTAGCAATGGTTGTAAATGTATTAGAGACAAGAAAGTCACTGATCTCCCAAAGTAACGAGGGCCAAGAACTGAAAACAAGTAAACCACCAAACGCTACAAAGGGTGGAGACCAAACACCCAAAGAGTTATTTGCTCTGTTGCTATTAGAGTTCAAAGATGATTTGTAGATGAAGTTCCTATAGCATTATAAATTACTCTCCTATAACATTATAAATTGTTCAAGATAAATAAGAAATGAGAAAGTTAGTTCCTATAGCAGTAAAATTGCTCTTGATAACATTATGAATTGTTCAAAATATATGAGAACTAAGGAACTTGAAGTTTGAAAGGAAGACAGGTCCATAGAGAAAAAAGAAAAAAATGTGTTTTGTAAGCTGGAAAGGGTATTTTTCTTGTTATTTTTTCATTGCTCCTTTTCATTTACACGTCAAGGATGATTTGCAATGTTTGAGATAATGTTCTGGTGTTTGGTCATAGACAGGCTATTGATAATGGACCAGTCTACCTTACTACCTTTGTACCATAGCATTTTAAATCACTCAAAATGAAGCACATATGATGAAGAGAAAAATAAATGTTCGATCATAAGCAGGTGGTTGATGAGGGGTTGCTCTACTCTACTCACTGAAGTTATTACATTGAGAAAAACTGGTCTTGTGAGAGGAAATTGTGCAAATTCCAATGTGGTTGATGCTTGCATCCAAAATGGGGAGCAAAAAAATTGAAAATTAATATTGTTTCTTTTGGTTAAATGGGACCCAAGGTAGTTAGAGTGAACTCCTTAATGGGCACAAACATGGTTAAATTTGTTGAACCTTTGCAACAGACAATATTTCTTGACTGCCATTGTTTCCAAAAAACTGATCAGAATATCTAATTAGGAAACACCATAAAACAATTGAAATGTGTACAAATGATGATACAAAAAATCACATGCAATTCAAAAATCCCACATTTGCAAGCCAACAAAATGCAGGAGAAACGTTCTAAACTACTGTCTGCTTACTTCTGTATACTTTGAAGCATCTACCTAAGGAAAAGTTCTGTAGCAGATAATGTGAGGAAGAGTACTTCCTATTTTTATGTGCGACTCCTATTCTTATATGGAGATTCTTGTACCTTGGATTGTGAATTACCCTGAGGTTCTGGAACATCTTCAGGCTCATGCCCTTGTATGACCCTCCCTCAGGAAACCACACTTGGATAGGAACCTCCACTACAACAAAAAGGAGCTGTGCAATTGCATCACAACAGTAGATGGGTAAAATGTGCAGAGCACTACACTTGTCTTAGTGTAGATTGAGGGACCCTCAAGCACAATTTCACACTCTTGCATCTTTTCACTTAATTTCCCTGGAGCAGGGAAAAACTATGTCATTTTCCTGAAGCAAGAGAATTTTCTGGAAGCTGATCTTCAACATTCAAATGAATGCATCTGCTGTCCCCATGCTTGTACACCTTGTTTTTATGCTTTTATGAAGGGGGAGGCACTATATCATTGCCTTTGGCCCTTGACCTTGCTCTACCCTTCATTCACAGGTGGAAGGCACTGACAGCAGTGCCTCCACTACATGAACCCCCCACGTCCATTGAAATAATGGGGAAGTGTAATAATTGGAGGGGGGCTGGTAGGACAATCCCTGCAATTGTGTGCAGGTCATTTCAGTTTTTGGGATGGATTTCAGTGGGAGGGCCCACCCCCAAGGTTATTCCAATGATATACTGAACTGAGGACATCTGTGCTAAGTCCTTGATAGTGAGCCTCACAGGCCCTTTGTCACAGAAAGTCCAGGACCAAAACTCCAAGAGATGGAAGTACCAGCTGTTGAAGTTCTCAGGGTCATGAAAAACAAAAGATTCTGGTGGCCTACCTTCAAATCTGACAGAAGAGTAAATTTACTGTTCTGAATGCATTGAATCAAACCTCCTAGAGTTAAATCCTGCGAATTAAATACAGTTTCTTCTTAGTCTCTAGTGGATAGACCTCCAGCCACATGCATGCCACTTAGGCTTGACCAAACTGCTTTGCAATCCCTTGTTGCTGTTCCCTTTGGTGCAGTTCAATATCATTCCTTGGAGGTGTACAGATTTCTTCCTTGGATCTTGACCCATCCGGAACATGCTCATCATCCCAGAAGCTGTCATGCTCAGAGTCTGATACAGAATCATAGTTCTCACTATGGAGCCCATAAACCTCATCCAACACAGTACCATCATCACTCTCAGAATCAGACACCGAGTATTGTTGCAACTCTTTCCCATCAGATTCATAGATGCCACCACCGTCACTCTGAGAGTCATCAGACTCTGTGTATTCTTCCAGCACTTTCCCATCAGAATCGTAGATGGTAGCAGAGTCTGAGAAATCGTCATCATCTGAATTGTATTCAAACTTTTGTTGTTGCTGATCGGCATGTTGATATGCCGGTTCAGGATTTGGAACACCTGGATTCTCTGCAGCCCAGCGAGAATCTTTGGCTTTCTTACGAGCAATATCAGCCCGCAAATCCCTCAGGTCTTTCTCCCATCTTTGAATGCTGTCACGCAATGAATTTATTGCTTGCTCATGCTTAGATTTCAATAGTGCCTGACATCATACAACTCAAAGTCAGAACTCAAACCCTGGGTCACATGGCTCAACTAGAAAGCTATAATCTCCTGATACCCGTTTGTGAGATACCCACAAGTTTAAGAGACATATAAGAATGAAAATGCAACCAACCTTGCGCTTATTGAAATTCTTGAAAACCTCTGGAATGTCATTTTTTGGTCGCTTGTAATTGCGGCCTCGCCACATAATGATAGTCTTTGCCTGATGAATGTCAATCACAATACCTCCACTCAGCCGCTCAAGCTGTTCACCCATTGCTTTGATCTTCTCCTTGGGGAAATTGTCACAGCATAACCGCACAGTCTCATGCTTCTTCCAGTGCATGTGCATGTTCTGTATTGTACCTCCATAGATCCCTCGCCTCCCAACAGGCACATAATTCTTGTTCTTGTATCCAAGTTTCTTCAGCGTGTAGAGTTGCTCTGGTGTCAAAGTCTCTGGGTCCGGATCACGCTCTGGAAACTCTGGCAATTGATACTTCTTCTTGAGTTGTTCTTCATGTAGCATGATTTTCTTTTTTTGCTGAAAAGCACAACACACATCAAAATTCGATCAGACAACAGGGGGAAAAATAAATAGATAAATCTATATTCCGACAACATCCACTGATCCAGATGCACAAGGGTGAGTAAGCTTGCAAGCTTCAAAGCTATTACAAGCAAGCAGATGAAGGAAAAATTGAACCTTGGCAATGCGGTACTCCAGCGTCTCCTCTGGAGACATGGCAGCTTTCCTTGCCTTTCTCTCCATCCGAATCCTCTTGAGTTTCATTCTAACCTCCTTTGCCTTCTTCTTTTTGGGACCTTTTTTGAGTGTTTTTGTGCCCTTGAACCGAATTCCCGCAATGCTGAGAACTGGATGCCTGACAGGTGAAGAAGAGAGGTAAGTAGGTCTAGATACAAACAACTGTTTCCCAACCTCTCCTCCTGGCAAGGACCCATGGCGTGTAGCAGCACCATGTCCCAAAAGCTGTTGCATTAATGACCTAGAGACATTGAACCAAGAAGGTGTTTGCGATGGACACTCCGTACTTAAGCTCCTCCTCTCCAAGTCCTTGTCCTTGTCCCCACCCCCAACCAAGCTATCCACCCCTTCAGGTTCTTCAAAACCCATTTCAAAAAAACATCCACGAGTTCAGGTTCTTCAAAACCCATTGAGAAAAACTGCAGACACAGACATATACAGGTAAGGAATGCAGCATGCTGATTTACATACCAGGCTCTAGGAAGTGGTTCCTCAGCAACAACAGCAGCTGCTGCTGCTCCATTGTAAAAACAATTCAACCTGTTTCTAACCAAACCAAGCCCTTGTCTTGCCAGACGACCAACAACAACTCCTGGGGCTGCTCCGTGCACCATCTCCTCTCGTTTTAAAACACCAAGAGAAAAACCCACACCATCACTCCATTCTCTGGGCCCACATTATTACATCAGACTTGTAGAGTGGTTCACAGCTCCAAACCAAACCAAA
>Ga0116230_10007530_pt1 | contig 10748 bp, 4 predicted proteins | sample S1TSphfallax_3_FD_88678 | JGI IMG/M metagenome (GOLD analysis project Ga0116230, IMG submission 88678) | Host-associated microbial communities from peat moss isolated from Minnesota, USA - S1T2_Fd - Sphagnum fallax MG | ecosystem: Host-associated > Plants > Peat moss > Unclassified | place: USA...
GTATTTCTACATTAGGGTCTACTACTATAGGTTTTATGGCACCAAAACTAAGAGGTAATACTTTAAAACCATTATAATGGTTTGCTTCTAAGGCTTCAATAGGCTTTGTATTGATTTTATTGTAGAAAGAATTACTTTCAACTAGTTTTATAAGGATTCCATCATTCCTTACAAATATTGGATATCTAGTCAAAGTTACAAGCATATATGTGGTTGGGTGTACAACCATCATAAGAACTACCGGCATCCCTTCAATAATCATTAATAATCATTGTAAGAAACTATGGTACTAGTATTCCATGAATTTGTATGCCACTATAATTTAACACTATGGGATCTGGCAGTGCTCTATTCCTTGCTACGTGCACATATTTTGTACTTTTGAAAATTACAAGTCTTGTGTGGTTTTAGAGCAGGATGGTGGGCGATCATCCTTACTATTTTTGGCGTGGAATGACATGGCTTAATGAGTCAGGGTATTATACCCTCTAAAAATGTCCTCCGTACATCACCTTGTTTAATAATGTTGCATAAATTTATGTAAATTTGTAATTGTGTTGATGGAATAGCTAATGGATTGTGGTCATCTTTTGGATTCTAATGATTATGTACTTGAATGTGCAAATTATTGATCATTGCATCTTGTACGTCATGTTCAATAAATGAACAATTTATGAGTGAATGATCTTCCTCTTTTTAGAAACCATAGCAAATGACAATGACTTGCAATGTCGGTTTATGTTTTGACCAAATCTACTCTAAACTTGTTCTCTTGGTAATAATTGATGTTGATGGCTAGGTCTAATATTGGATTCATTGGTTTGTAATATAATCACCTAATCTGCCTGTCGTATTTCAATACCAACCATAATTATTGGTGGAATGTTATGTTCAACTCTATGTTCCTTCCTATATATTTTGATACATTGTTTCAGTTACAAAAACCTATTCCTCCAAATCTTCAATCTGCTATACAATTTTGACGTATTGTGGTAACATTTGTTAAACTTCATCATTGTCCAAGTCTTCATCCCATTCTTCATGATGATGTTGGTATTGAAGTGAAACAAATCACTAAGTAGAACCTTTGTCTATGGATATTGTCTTCATTCCTCCTCGTACTTCTTTATATGTATGTAATATTTATTGGATCTATACAAAGGGCCATGTCTTTGGGTTAACAAACTCATCTTTGTTCTTTTTCATTCCTTTTGTTGTAGATCTATAGGGGGGAACCTTGAATGCATTGTTTCCCGATCCCTCTAGTTCAATTTCCAAAGGTTCTACCTTCATTAGTAACCTCACTTGGACATTAGGTCACCTCATTGTTTTATCAGTGAATGCTTCCCAAGGTTCCATAACCACTGTAGATGACATTTTACAACCTACAAGCCACTCCTCTATCCTAGGTATTCTTGGCATGGTATATTGTACTATTTTTAGAGTATGAAACTTCACTACATCATTTGAAAACAACAATTCTCCCTCTACTACATTTTCATCTTCATTCTACTACATGGCTACTTGGTCTAATTGTCTCTACAAACTTTAGGTTATTATTTTATTTATGTTTTTCACCATTCTACTACTTGTCCTTGGGGAAAAAGAAATTGCCACATATTTAAATCTTTACAATAGTTGTTTGTTCATATTTAATTCCTCACCAATTTTAGATCTATAGTTTAGAGAATAAAAAAAATTATTCGCAATAACCTTTCTATACTTACTACCACATAATAAAACCAAAGCAATTCATACAACTCAAAAATTATACCCCAAATTCATCCCCAATATGGTCACCAAATGTAAATCCTAATATTTTAATTACAATATTCTATTCTTGTACATATTTAGGTCCAATTATACAAAATTTATACTAAAAATCCATACATAATCCAAAATGTTTCAACAACCAAATTCCTCATAGTGCAAGTATTTGCACAATTATGAATATGTCATAATTCTACCACAATTTACTTCTCATATTAATATAAAGGAAAAAAAGATTCAGATCATGGAAAAAATACCAAAAAAATAATCAAATATCATAGTTCATTAATTTTATGTACATCTTCAAAAAAAATTTATTTCCATAACTACTATTTTGCTCTTTATCTTCTTTATACTCCTAATATTGAAAATTTAAAAAAAATTAGTTACGAAAAAACTTCCAAAAAAATATCTAGAGCCTCCTTAATCTTCAACTTTGTTGCTTAAAACATAATTTGACTCTTCCTCAATAGTCCCAATCTCATATATCTTGTACTTACCGAACTAGTTGTGTCTAGCATGTCTTAGAATAGACATTAGAGTGCTTACTTCCTATGCTTATTTGGTTTGATTACTATAGTAAAATCTTGCCTTTAACAAAAAGTTGTGAATGTGAGAACATCCATTGCCACTCAAGTTTCCACTATTTATGCTTTGATGGGGGCACATCAACAAAATTTGAATTGAATTATGCTTTTCAAATTGGATATTCTTGGCTCTAATGTTAACATGACCCATTTACACCAAGAATGATGAAAGAACATCTTTCGAGTTTATCAAACTTAACCCACCCACCTTTTTTCTTACATAACAATCCTTCCATTTCATTCTCATCCTTGTGTTTTGCTCTTTACCAACCCATAAGTAATTACATAAGATAACTTTGCACCAAGTTGGATAGTTTTTTTGGAGCCAGCCTAAACACTCAAAAAACCAAAAGGGAGGAAACAAGGATGGAATTGATCACCAACACCTTGCCCACCAAAGAGAGGTGCATTATGTAACAATACCTCATGTTTTTCTTCAACCTCCTAACTAAGAACTCATCAATGTTTTTTTTGTCCACATCAATTCCAAAGGTGGTGCCCAAGAGTTTGGATACATCTCCTTCCGCCCACTTCCACTTGCGTAGAGCACACCATGGTGGCTTAGGTTGTTTGTATGCCTTCTAGTATCTTAAGTTATTTTCCCAATTTAATTCTAGGCCGGATGTTATAATGAATTCCTCCAAAAGTTTAATCACAATCTTCACATTGTCTTTGTCACCTTTAAGTGTAAATCCTATGTCATATGCATATTACTAGATGATTTGCTAGCTTTTCCCTCTGAAAGTTTTATTCCTTAGATTGCACCCTCCCTAGGAAAATATTGAATGTGATTTCACCATCACATTCAACACTTCCCCTATGATGAAAAAGAAATATGGCGCTAGCAGGCATCCTTGCTTAATTCTTCTTCTAATCTTGAATGTTTTTTGTCACTTTGCCATTTAAGTTGATTGCAACCTCCACATTTGCAAACAACACCTTGACCATTGTGATGAACTTGGTTGCTATTCTAATCTTTCCCATGGCTTGGAAAAGAAATTTCCATGCCATTTTGTCATAGGGCTTTAGCAAAGTCAAATTTCAAAAGGACTAATAGTTGTTTTGTTCGTTTAGCCCAATCAATTGTTTCATGTGCCAACAAAACATTATCAAGAATATATTTCAATGGCAAATATGAAGTTTGATCATGTCTATTACTTCCATACGTAATGGTTGTAGCCATAGTTACAATTACCCGATTGTCCACCTTTCTTGAATCCCTAGATGTCCACACCTAACAACTACCTTGTTTGCATAGGTGACAGAATTGAGGGTGCTTTTCCATTTCCTTTAGTTAGAGCCTTAATAGCCTAGGCTATGAACTCATTTCCTTTATCTTCAAGTTGGTCACACATGTTTTTTGAAGACCATCTTTGCATAGGTATTCAAACCATGCAATAATGTTATTCCTTCCATTGATTTCTTTATGCACAAATAACATTTTGGGCATCCTTGACATGGGATGGGGTTTACCAATCTAGTTTAGGTTTGACATTGCGAGAGGTTGAATTTATACAACATCCTCAAAGTCTTCCATCACTTTCATCTTCACCTACCCATCCTACTTTTTACAAGATCTACTGTATTATTTCTTTAATGGGACCCATATTTAATGATGCCTCAATCTCCCAATTAGAATGAATGTGAAGGGGGAGGTGTGGCATTCTTCCTCCTTCAGTTGTGTTGGTCATTGATAATCTTGACATGTGTTTATGTGATATCATTTTAGGTAGTGGGATTCGTGTTGCAAATTTCCAAAGTTGTTTCTTGTTGGTATTATATATGGTGGCTAATGCGCTCCCAAGCTCCTTGATAGATTCAAATGTGAGTCTGAGATGAAAACAACAGAAAAGTAACGAGTTGTGGCACGCTCCTTAGCTCGCAACACTTTGGGGATAGAAGGGCATGCTGGAGCTCCGAGATGGGATTAGGAAGAATGACAAGTAATCACTCACTCACATGGACCTACACAAAACCAAACAACAAGTTGGTTAGTGCATAGCTGGAGCACTTTTGGTGCTAGGACGAGCCACGAGCAAACTTGGACTTACAAGACTCACCATGGCCCGAACTTGGGGGAAGCCACCACCTTTCCCCTTATAATATACTTTTTGCTTAGCTAAGGGACCAACACCTAAATGTCATTTTGTCCCAGGACTCCCAAGTGGGAGTCCTAAAATTTCCATAGTTGGGACTCCCGCGACTTTGGGGGCTCATAACTTTGCATGTAGACCTTTAATTGAGATGAGACATGAAAAAAAGTTGTAGCCCTTGTCAAGATCTTTTCAAAGGTATGTCGCACACCACCTGCACACAAGGAAATTGGGGCAATTCTTGACTTTTAATGATTGAGAGTCAAATTGGCAATTTGACTTTCGACCCTTTTTTGGGCCATATCTTGTGTTTCAAGTGTCTAAATGGGTCATGCGAGCCCATTTCAGACATCTAAGTTCCAAGAACTTTCTAATGATATAAAGAACTCCTCAATCCATTGGGTTTTGACCCATGCAATTACTCTTTAAAGATTCGAAAGTCCACCAGGACTCTAACTCCCAAAGTAGAAACTCCCTTGAAAGTGTGAGGGTTCATTCCTTCACACTTTTTTACACTCCCAAGAGCATGAGGTGTGACTCCCAGGTTTCCCTCTTGGCCCGCAACCTTGCAAACCCTTGCCTTGGTTGCAAACCTAAGGCTAGGGTTGCGACAATGGTTGTAGGCTCACAAAATTCATTTCTCTTAGATCATTATTACAAAATGTGGGTGTAGTTCATTAGTCCTTGTTCATTAAACCAATGAATTCAATACTTTCCAACTAGTCCCCGTTTACTAAAACTAATGAATTCATTCAAAATCTAATGAAATCACTTGGCATACAAGGACATATTTGTTATAATGGGTGTGTTTTTATGTGTGGTAAGACATGTTGTGTGGGTAGTCTATGGGGGCTTCTACCATGTTGGTGTGTGATTGATGTTCAAAGGGTTGACATATGTGATGCTTTATACTACCTTTGGACAAGGTACCAATCAAAATTGATTTTGTCTCTATGCACCAAACAAACCTAGGATCTTATTTGTATAGTTGTATAATTGAGGTACCTTCAAGGTGATTCACCTTCGGCTGAGGATTTGGGGGATTAACGATGGGGTTCACATTTGCACCCTACCTATTGGTCCCTACACCTTAAAACCAAGGTGGCCATTCCTAGGGGAATTTATAAACAAAATTCCCATTTTACTATATGGCTTAAGAGGACCTTATCCTTAAATAAGGGGCTAGTTTGGATGGTAGGCATTATGTTAGGATGGTATTATGTTGTTTGGTTTGTGTGTGTTGATAACATTAATAGAAAACACCCCTATTTAAACCAAATTTATTTCAACTACACACCATTTACAACTATGTTGCGATTGGGATTTAAAAAAAACATTAACCAAAATTATGACAATTATTAATTAAGTTGACTCATTTATTATATTGGTATATAATTGAAAACATTTTTCAATAGTGTGGTCATTTGCCAAATATTCCCAACATCAACAATGTCTTCAAGTTGAATGCTCAATTATGTTGTTAAACAATGTGAAGCATGTTTCAACTAAAAACCCATTTTTGAAACATTTTTGGCATTTAAGCTTCTCTATTTGGCACATAGTCAAAACATTGATTAATGTTCAACTATTTTTATGAGACCATCAACACACGTATATGGATGATTAAATGTTTAGAGGATAGATGAAATGCAATTTTGTTTGCAACTTTGTTGTAACTATCTTTTTCAACTAGGCTAGACAACTTGTACGCAACTTCAATTTTATCTTAATATTTATTTTAAATTATGATAAAATTAAATTACATGCACATTTTATTTGTATTAATGAATTTATTTTTTCATATAAATGGTAAAAAAATTTTAAAAAAAATTTGAGGAAAATTTGAAATTTAAGATAGTAACAATGTGTATGTTCAATACATATAATTTACTATTTTTATTTAAATCAAATTCGAGTTTACAACATATCAAGTAATGATACATAATTAATGCTTTTGTGGAACTTTAATGTTTATTCATTTTTTTACACATGATATCTTAATATTCTTTAAATTCATAATAAATGTTCGTTAAACATTAAACTACATGTAAATTCTATTTGTGTAAATGATTAGTTATGTATGATGCGCAAAAAAATAAAATATGGATATTAAAATTTATTAGACAATAATTTTCTTTAAAATTATGAAATATCAGTTTGTACTAATTTATGTTCAATATATGTAATTTAGTATTTATATGTAAATCAAATGTTACTTTACAACAAATCAAGTTATGATACATAATTAACATTTTTGTGGAACTTTGATGTTTATTTATTTTGATACATATGATGTTTTAATATATTCTTGAAATTATGATAAAATTCATTAATTATTAAGCTATATGTAAATGTTTATGGATAAATTTTATGTATGAAGACTTTTTTGGTGCATATAAATATTAATTTCAAAATAGAATGTAATTCTGAAATGTAGGTCCACTTAATAATGTGTATGTTCAATACACATGTAGGTTATTATTTGTATGTGGATTTAATTTTTGTTTATAGTTTATCAAGTAATGATACACAATTACTATTCTAATGTTTATTCTAATGTTGTCTATTACTTCCAATTTTAAAATTTTTACTAGCCATATCTTTTTAATATTGAACTATAATAATGATCAAAATAGTTAGTAAATATATTAATAAATTATTATGTAATTATAGAAACTAGTATTATTTTAACACTACTATATTTACATACATACATATATAATTTCATATCTATTTTATTAATTCATAGTAGTTATAACAAGTTAAGCAACAATATGAATAACAATAGTTATATACATAACCTAACCTAATTACAAGTTGCAATATCATTATTAATGTTGTTGTTGTAATTTTAGCCAATTCTTAATTATTCGTACATTATAATAACCATTGTAACCAAAATATCATTAAAAACACTATTGAATTTATATATTTCAATTTTTTTAAATGAAATATTAACAAAAAGTTTTTTAAAGTATTTTTTAAATGAATAATTATTAGTAAATAATTATTTAATATATCATTATAGCTAATTAGTAAAAATTAAAATTTAATTATCATATTATTTACTAAATGTTAATAATATATTAAGTTTTTCAATTATACAACTATACAATTAAAAATGGTTGATGAATAATTACTACAAATAATCAATGTAACCAACTAAACATAGGCTAGGTGGATTATTATTTTAGGTCCAATCCTAACTAAACTTAGACTAGTTTGTAATTTGGTTTCAACAAAATTACAACTATTTGAATTGCAATTATGTTGCAACTAAGTTAAAATTAAAATGTTTATCCCATATCATTTGGGTTCTATTTCAAAAATCCAAACTATATAAATGAGTGCATTAGGATTGGTTGAAAAACATAATAATCGTGAAAATGTAATAGCCATTTGGGATGAACCAATTCAAATCAAATAAAATTTTGCTTGTTTAAGTGCCATGTGGCATGGGTCTAGGCCTAGGCCTAACCTTAATTTAAGCCTAAATTAAATGGCCTATATTTAGGTTTAGCCTAGGTTTATAGGTTTAGACTTAACCTATGTTTAAGCTAGGTGGGTCCAATTTTTTTAAGGTGTATTAAAATCTTATCATAATGTCATTTTATTTTTATTTTTTAACCTAGTTTGTTTTTACCATGTAAAGAGACATTTATGGATGATTATGATGGAATCTATAATTGTAATGGTTTAAAATATAGTCCTTCAAAAATATTTAACAACTATTTGACTCATTATTTTTTATGGGAATCAAAATATAGGGTAAAAAATGATTATACTATAAGGACTAGGCCCTTTTCGTCTTGTGTGGTACACCTTAAAGGATTTTCACCCTTTAATTATGTGTTTACATCTTAGTTACCATAAGTCAACCAAAGTAAGTTACCTTGGAACCAGTTCCAATGTGAACAAGGTTTTGGATATTTCATGAACTTGGGATATAATGCCAAGTTTTGTGTTTTGTTTGTTTTGTAGTTTTCATTTGCACATGGATTTGTGTTTTGATCTCCATTTTGTGTTTTGGGTTTGGATTCCTATGTAGTTGCAAGTGAATTTATTTTGGTTTGGATCGTAGGCATTATGTTAGAATGGTATTATGTTGTTTTGTTTATGTGTGTTGATAATGAGGGTTGTAGGTGTTAACATAGGAACACACAATATTTACCATATCGTGATATTCAATGTCATATGTGAAATCAAATCAACAACACATACATAACATTGTAATGCAAAAGATATTTAGATGTTCATCCTTTCAACTTAAAATAAAACTAGTTTATAATGTAGTGTCACTAATAAAATTAATTTATCATTAAAATGCAACATACATAACATTGATACAAAAATAAATTGCAATCAGTTATACTTGCATGTATAATGGTTTTCAAAATAAAATGCATCACATATTTGGAGTATTAAGGTTTGAATTCACCATATTTGGTTTATTACTTCATTGTTGTTGTTTTGGAATTTGCATTTTTGCATGTATTGGTTTGGATTATTAGACAACAACCAACAACACAATCATTGACATAATTATTAGCAACCTAACATAATTATACATCATATGTGCATGCTTTTCTACTAAAGATTATATATTTTCAAACAAAACCACCATTCTATTTTTGAAAAAACCTTACTTTGTATGCACAACTTCAATTTTGATGGATTCAAACATGATCAAAGTTTGGCCCTTTAACACAAGAATAACAAAAACATGTGTGTTTGAACCAACTAGTTTTATTTCAACTACCCCTTCCACCTCAAAAGTCCAAATGTTCAAACCCACAAACAAAAGCCACAACATGATTCCCATAAAAAATAATTCACCCCTCACAAATCCTTCATCATTATAATTTACACTTTACAAATCAACTTCTAAAGAAAATGGAAAATTTTTGCTCACCATTTTCTTTAATATATGTAAATAGACATTTCACAAAACATAAATCACAAACTTTCAACCTCCAAAAACAAGAATCTTCGACCTCTAAGTTTTATAAATAAACAAAAAAACTTATAACAACCTTTTGGTTCTACTTTCCCAAAAAAAAAAAAATTTAAATTATGTAACACGTGATATGATAATTATATCACCAAAAACACTAAGAAATGCACAATATGTTTAGAGAAAAAACCCTTCCTTTTTAGTTTATTTAAAATAGGCATAGGTGCATGAAAATCATTGATGCAAAAGGGCAAATCTATTAACTTACTATTATGTATCACTTGATTAAGGTTTCCCCCACACATTTCATATTTTCAAATTCCAAATTCCAAATTCCAAATTGAACTCTAATTGTATATTAATTGTTCACAATGATCATTTGACTAATGTGTCCACATGGTGGCTTAATTGACATTGTTGTTTCAATTTATATGTTTATTAGATGTTAGTTGTTAAAAGGAAAAAACTATCCTTTGTAATTCATATTGAACTTTTTTATATTAAGCATATAGGTGCATGATCAACTTGAAAGAATCTACCTTTGTCAATTGACCAATTAGACATTTAAGGTGTACAAAATTGAGGTAAATAAAGGCATATCCATATTTTCACCCCAATTGAATTTATAATCTATAATATACACACTATTTTCAATATCATTTTAAAAAGAAATTTTAAGACTTCATGAATTTTGTGGTTTAATAGGTCTATAGGATGATATGATGTTATGAATTGTGATGCAATGAAAAAATTGTAATAAAATAGTTGAAAAATAGTCACAAAATAATGAAAAAGTAATACATATATAGTGGCAACCTATACACATGAATTGACCATATCAATGGAAATCATAGTTGACAATTGATTATAAACAAGTTGAAAGTTTCATATATAATGGGTGATGAAATGCATACATGTGGCATGATCATATGTGTTAAGGCCTTACACTAGTTGTAAAGTAGTCATTAATTGGGTGCTACATTTACCTTAATCGTCACATGTTACTAAAGTGCAACTTGCGAACAAAATCAAGCATGGTCAATTGCAACTGTATTTATGGTGTGTATGTTCTATTGTATGGATGTCCATCTTGTAATTAACTTGCAAGTATAGTACAATTCTTGATTTTTTGACATGGCATTTTATTTATTAATAGGGGAATTTCCATGGGATAATTGTAACATAATTATATATTAGTTGTTTTGGAGATCTAGTTGCAAGGCAATTTAATTGTCGCGGACATAATTTTTCATAATGATCACAAACATAAATTGAGCTAACCCAATCCATAATGGTTTGAACCTTACAAGGATCTATGCAAATGCCATATCTAAATGATGAAAC
>Ga0116230_10007531_pt1 | contig 10748 bp, 9 predicted proteins | sample S1TSphfallax_3_FD_88678 | JGI IMG/M metagenome (GOLD analysis project Ga0116230, IMG submission 88678) | Host-associated microbial communities from peat moss isolated from Minnesota, USA - S1T2_Fd - Sphagnum fallax MG | ecosystem: Host-associated > Plants > Peat moss > Unclassified | place: USA...
GAACTCGCGGATCCGATCGCGGCATTCCCATTCTCTAACTTGGCAGCGTCCCTGCGTAACACGTGGGCGGAGCCTGCGGCGCTCATTTATCGCAACTGGCTCGAGTATGTCGCGGAAAGGAAGGCCGAAGGCTAGCGAACGCCAGATGCCTCCGGTCGGTGTGCTATGCGGCACGCCTCTTCGACTGCGACCGCCTATAATCCCCTCTTACTCAGCGATTCGGAGAGACGTTTGACCACCACCACGTTACCCTCGACGAAAATCCAATCGGGCCCCGTCGCGGTGCAACTAAGCCTTTCTCCCATCCGTGCAGAATGGGTATTGGAAGGCAACCCCGTCACCAACACGAAGCTGCTCGCGACCAGCGCCGACGGCACGACGAGCACCTTGATCTGGGACTGTTCGGCGGGTCGGTTCAACTGGTTCTACGATATCGACGAAACGATTTACTTTCTCGAAGGCTCGGTCAAGATCAAGGACGAGACGGGCGCCGTGCGCCAGCTGGGCGCCGGCGACTGGTTGTTCTTTCCCGCCGGATCTCATGCCGAATGGACCGTCGATCACTACGTGCGCAAGATCGCGATCTGCCGACAACCCTTGCCCAAGCCCGTGCTGCTTTTGCGGCGGGTCTATCGACTGTTCAAACGACTGATTGGCCGCGGACCTGCGTCCGATGCGCCGTCGATGTTTCAGAGTACCTGAAGCCAACCGAAGCTTGAGCCGCAGCGCGCAAGTGCTTAGGATCGCTGCAGTCCATGCGTCTGTTCCGACCTCTGCACACGATTATGCTGCTCGCCACCTTGAGCCTCGCGGCTTGGGGGTTTGAGCGGGTTCACGATCGGGGTCTGAGCGATCGCCTGTTGCTCGCGGCACCCGAGGCGATCGCCACGGACGCCGCCCTTGGCCCCTACGCACGACGTCTGGGCAGCGTCGCCTATGCGAACCATTGCGCCAGCTGCCATGGCGCCGACGGTGAGGGCGATTCGCGGCGTGGTGTTCCGGCGCTCGCCTCCGGCCATTGGCTCTACGGCGCGGGCCGGATCGCCCAACTCGAACATACGATTTTGTATGGGATTCGCTCCGGACACCCGAAGAGCTGGAATCTCGCAGCGATGCCTGCATTCGGCACTGCAAAACCCTACGCCGCCTATGCCATCCCGCCACTGACGCCGGGTGAGCTTGATGCCGTAACGGCCTATCTCCTCAAGCTGGGTGGGCGCCGTGTCGATTCCGCGACCGCGAGACGCGGCGCGGCCGTGTTTCACGGGCCCGGGGGCTGCTACGATTGTCACAGCGAGGACGCGAAGGGCGATTCGGCGATCGGCGCGCCGGACCTCACCGATACCGAGTGGTTGGCCAGCGACGGATCGGCCGCCGGTGTCCGCGCGACGATTGCGCATGGCTTGGCCGGCCAGTGTCCCGCCTGGATCGATCGCTTACCGCCGTCGACCATCCGCGCGCTCGCGGTCTACTTGCACGAGCTGCCTGCCCGCACTCATGACTGAACGCACAGAGCCGCGCAGCCCTCGGCGCGCCTTGATGTTTTACGCCCTTGGTGCCTTGACCGGCCTCACGATCGCGGGCTTCGGACTGTTCACCGCCGCCGGCACGTCGACCCGTCATCTGCCGCCCGAGGACGTGGCGCTCGTCAATCAGCGTCCGATCTTGCGCAGCGATTTCGTTACTCAGCTGGAAAGCGAGACCGGTGCCCCGTACGCGGCGAGCACGCCGGCCGAGCGGCGCAAAGTGTTCGAGGAAATGCTTCGCGAGGAGCTACTCGTCCAGCGGGCACTGGAACTCGACTTGGCGGAAACCGATCAAGCGACGCGCAACGCCTTGGTCGCAACGATCTCGGATCAGGCGACGCTAGAGGTGACGACGAGCCCTCCGACCGAAGCACAACTCGCCCGCTACTACGCCACGCATCGCGAGCACTATGCGAGCGAGGGGACGATGCACTGGCGCGCATTGCTCTTGCCCACCGACTCGCCGCCGCCGCCCGAGGTGCTCGCGCGTGCACGAGCGGCCGTCGCAAGTCTGCGGGCCGGAACACCGGTCGAAGCGGCAATGACGCGCTTCGGGCTCAGCGAGCCGGAGCGCTTCGAGGAGAACTATTATTTCGCCGCCGAGTACCGTCTGGGCCCGGCGGTATTTGCGCGCGTCAAGAGTTTGCAGGCCGGTGAGGTATCCGATCCCATCGTCACGGCTCGAGGGCTGCAGATCATCGCAGTGCTCGCGAACCATGAGCCCGTGCCGCTGCCGTTTACCGAGGCGCGCGCGCAGGTGCTCACCGATTATCAGGCGGGCGCGCGCACAGCGCTGCTCGACTCGACGCTGCGGTACCTCCGCGAGCGCGCCAAGGTCATCGTCGCCGATGAGTTCGCCGGTGCACCGCAGCCGGGTGCAGCGCCGGTGCCGGACAATCACCCGTGAGGCCGAGTCAGCGCAGGGGCCTCTGGGCCTTCGGGTTCGGGGGTCTCGCGCTAATCGCTGCCCTGTCCGCCGCAGCACATACCTTGAGCGAGAGTCATTCGACTTGGCGCATCGATGGCGCGGCGGTACGGGTCGAGGTGATCGTGCCGGACCTCGAGGCCAAGCGGCTCTCGGCAACGGGCCGCGACTTACCGACCCGAGAGGAATTCGCGACTTACCTCGCCGCTCACGTGGGCGCGAGCAGCCAGGGCCGCGAATGCGTCACCCAGCGTCCGCCCCAGGCGCTCATCGCAACGCCCGGGTTCTGGCGCGAGGAATTGCTGTTCGAGTGTCCGCCAAGCACGGGTCTTGAGCTGCATTTCACCGCTTTCTTCGCTCTCGTTCCCTCGCACACGGACTTTGCGCGCATCGAAACCGCGAGCGGCGACTCGTCGGAGCAACTGTTCACCGATACGCATCGTGAAACCGCGGTTTCGGGCGCCGGCGCCGAGAACCGCTTGCGAAGCGCAGGCTTCGCGACATTCGTCGCCATGGGCATCATGCACATCTTCACGGGCGTCGATCACATGTCCTTCATGTTGGGACTCGTGCTGCTCTCGCGCCGCATACGCGACCTCTTGTTCGTGATCACGGGTTTCACGCTGGGCCACAGCTTGACGCTGGCCCTCGCGGTCACCGGCGTTTTGCGCCCGGATCCGCAGTACATCGACGCGCTCGTGGCATTGACCATCGCACTGATTGGCGCGGAAAACGTCGGCGACAGCACGCATCGGCCGCTGCCGGTCGCTTTGAGTCTCGCCGGCTTGTTGCTGGTCATGGCCGCGCTCGAAGTCGCGGGAGCGCCGATTGCTCTTCCCTTACCGCTCCTGCTGGGCGGCGCGCTGTTCACGAGTTGTTACCTGATGCTCACCGGCGGACTCGGCGATGCCGCGCGCGTTCGTCTGCTGGTAACTCTGGTGTTTGGACTGATTCACGGCTTCGGCTTCGCCGCCAATCTCCTCGAGATGCGTTTACCCGCGGAACGGCTCGTGGGCCTGCTGGTCGGATTCAATCTGGGTGTCGAGTTGGGTCAGGTGACGGTCGTGCTCGGCGCGCTCGGGCTCGTCGCCCTGTGCGTAAGACTACGGCTCGCGATTCCGCGACCCCTGTTCACCGACATTGCCGCCTCCGTGCTGGTCGGCGAGGGCTTGTTTTGGTTTCTGGGGCGGAGCGTCAGCCTGGGCTGACGGCGCTGTCGCTTGGCGCAGGCCATGAGAAAACGAGGGCCACTCGGACGAGTGGCCCCAAAGGATCCAGGAGACTTACGTTATTGTGTCGGCGAGTGCCCTGCGGCACGCACCGAGATGCCGCGCCTTCAGGCCTTACGACCCCGGAGAACGAGCAGACCGCCCGCGAGCAGCGTCATTGCGCTGACGAGAGAGGCCGGATCGATTTCGGGCGCTTGGGCCGGTGCTTGAATTTTCGGTGGGGGCGGAGGCGGGAGCGCCGCCGGCGGGGGCGGAGCGACATGAAAGTCGCTGGACGGCGGGGTCGCGACGACTCCCCGGGCCGAAGCGACACCGGCGAGCAGCACGAGCGCGCCGATCGTCATCAATTTGGCTACATTTTTGGACATCGCGTCAACCTCTTGGAAATACGGTTACAACCGAGACTTCACCGGGCTTCTCCGCCCGTGGAGGAGATCATAGGCAAACAAGCAAAAGGAAAAAGTGACGACTGGAGCACATTCTTGAGGCTTATGTAAAAAAGCACCTCGGATTCGTGTGACGTACATCACAGAATTCGCTATGCGGGCCACGTGAGGGTTTCTCGGTAGACTTCGAGCAATTGGGCCGCCTTGACGTCCCAAGTGAAGCGCTCGATGACCCGCGCGCGGGCCGCCGCGCTTCGAGCTACCAGCGGCGTGGGGTCGCGACACAGGTCGCCCAACACTGTCGAGAACCGCGCAATGATCTCCGCGCGGCTGCCGATCGAAACCTTGTAGCCGACCGCGTCGTCGACCAATTCGCCAGGGCCAGCGTAATCCGCGACTACCGGCACAACTCCCAGCATCATCGCCTCTAACACCACCCCCCCACCGAATTCTCGGATGCTGGGAAACGAAAGGATATGCGCTTTACCAAGGATCTCTTGCACACGGTCGTGCTTGACGAAGCCATGCATCCTCACCGCTTGCTCGAGATGATGGTCGGCGATCCAGGCTTGCAGCTGCTCAAACATTGGTCCGTGACCAACGATATCCAGTGTCATGCTACCAGCACGCAGCCAGGGTTCGGCTGCCTCGAGCAGCATGTCGGGTCCTTTGTATGGGACGAGCCGTCCCAAGAAGATCGCGCGCAGCGGCAGTTCAAAACGCGTTTGCGGCGGCCGGCTGAAGCGTTCTGGATCGACAGCGTTTTCCGGCATGTAGACGCATTTATGTTGGAAATCAGCCCCGACGTCTGATTGAGTGAAACGGGAGCCAACGAGAATGCGACTCGTGGTCTCCAGCATCTTGCGATGGCCTGGCAGAAGTTTGTAGGCTCCACGTACGTACGAAAGCCATTCCTTCTCCCGGCGTCTCGCTTCGCCGAAGCCCTTCGGCCATGGGACGCCGCCGTTGAGCGGCCCAATCAGAAACGGGACCCCGGCCCGGGCGCACAAGGGCGCTAGGGAACTGACCGAGGTCGGGGAAACCGGGGTGATGCGATGTACCAGATCGTACTTTCCGCGCCGAATGTCCTCACCGAAGCACTCCCAGACCATCGCCTCGAAATGCGGATACATCAATGCGCTCAGCGCCTGAAAAGTCGTCCAGCCTGCGAGCGCGCCACCTCGTTTTTCGAGCCAATTGGCGATCTTCACCCAGGGCTGGGCCCGGGGATCAGAATCTATAGCTGTGAAGTCTCGCCCTTCGACCCAGCCCTGCCGCTCGATCGCCGCACGGTTCCTGTGCTGCGTGACGACATGCACGTCGGCCTGTCGGGCGAGTGCTTTGGCGAGCGACCATCCCAAAAGCGGAACGCTGGTCCACTCTGGATTGGCAGCTTCGGCGACCACAAGAACTTTCATCGGCTCCACGGACCCGCTAGCATTCGCACGAGTTGCTCACCGACGACTTGAAAAAATTGTGCAATCGTAGTCCATGGGCGTTTGGAGCGAAAACCGGGTACTGCAACTGCACCACAGCGGTTTCCCGGTAATCGGTATTTTAGGACCCCGCGCGGGGTCGTCCAAAAGCGACATATTGCCTGCACAAAGGGTATCGTGTTCAATCGCCAAGTTATCTCGTATTTGACCGTTCGTGATCAGGAAACCCCTATGCAGCATTCAGATCTTACATATTCGCTGGCGCGCGTGCGTCGCGCAATCTTTCCGCATCGGGGCCTAAAGAAATCGACTTTGGCTGTGATGAGCCTGTTGGCGTTGTTTGTGATCAACGCCAATGCAGCGACGAACCAGAACGCCGCGTCTCCGTTAGGAATCAATCTCAATTCGATTACCTACTATTCCCCCGAAATGCCGTTCATCGACAATTTCAAGTCTAACGGCTCCTGGATCACTCATTCCTCCTCTGTCTGGGACACCAACGAGGAGCAATACCTTAATCTGGATTCGAATGGTTGGCCGATCAGCCTGGTGTCCGTCAACGAACCAACATCACAGCAATTCAATTCGGTCGGGGTGCTGTTACTTCGCAGTTACCCAAATACAACGAATGGTTATTATCCCGCTGGAAAGTACTATGTGCTCTATCAGGGACAGGGCACGCTGACATACGGCGGTGACGCCACCTTGGTGAGCCGGTCAACCGGACAGGACATCATCAATGTCGCGACGCCGAGCTCAGGTGGCATCGATCTACGAATCACGGCGACGGATCCGAATCAAAACGGCAACTACCTTAGAAATGTCCAGGTAATCAAAGCGGAAAACCTGGCCGCATTTAATGCCGGGCAAATCTTCAATCCGTCTTTTCTGACGACAGTCCAAAACTTTCGTGCATTGCGCTTCATGGATTGGCTTGGGACGAACAACAGTACACTGTCTTCATGGAGCGCGCGTCCGCTCCCAACTAATGCTTTCTGGGGCACGTCCGGCGGAGTTCCCGTCGAAATTGCAGTCGCCCTAGCGAATATCGTCGGGGCGGACGCGTGGCTCAATATCCCCGTAATGGCCGACGACAACTATATAACCCAAATGGCGACCCTCGTTCACAGCTCGCTTAGCAGCAGCCAGAAGGTCTATGTCGAACTCAGCAACGAGGTCTGGAATGGCGGATTCACCCAGGCGGCTTACGCAACGGCGCAAGGTCAAGCGAAGTTTGCCTCGGGGTTGGGTTCTCCTTTTGACTACAACCGAAACTGGTACGGTATGCGTGTCGCGCAGTCCTGCGATATTTGGAAGTCGACTTGGGGCTCTGACTCGGGTCGCGTAGTTTGTGTAATGGGCGCTCAAGCGGCCAATACTTGGACGGCGACGGAATCCTTGAACTGTCCATTCTGGATAGCCGGCTCGCCTTGCGCGTCACATGGTATCGGGGCCGTCGCGATCGCACCATATTTCGGAGGCAACGTCCCGACAGCTTGGACTAACCAGTCCGACGGCGGGCTCGCGAGCCTGTTCGCGTCGCTGACCACGCAGAATGACCCGACAATTCCTGCCGGCGGGTGGCTGTCCCAAGCCTCTGGTTGGGTAGCCGCCTATATTCCCGCGCTCGCAAACTACCACCTACCCTTGGTTGCGTATGAATCGGGACAAACCTTTGAGGGCTTTCCAAATGGGGTTACTCCGACTGGGTCGAATAGCCCGATCACGAACTTGTACATAGCGGCAAATCGCGATGCTCGCATGGGCACTGCGTATACGAGCTACTTGCAGCAGTGGAAAGCGAATGGGGGAACTCTTCTAATGGACTTCTCCGACATTGGTGCGTACAGCCAATATGGCGAGTGGGGAGCCCTGGAATCGATCATGCAGACAACGTCTCCGCTGTCGAGCAGTCCTCCAAAATGGCAAGCCCTGATGGGTTTCATATCGTCGAATCAATGCTGGTGGTCCGGTTGCGTTGGATCGATTGGGAACAACGCGGTCCCGATGGCACCGAAAAATTTGACGGTGCATTGAACGGCGATTCAATCGAACTCCGCTAAAGGGTCTCGACATTCGAACGGTTGTCGGCTTTACTCCGTACCCGGCTCGGCCGAACAGCTAGGCGATACTTGAGCTATAGCGCGTTTTCATGACGTGGGTCCTCGTAAAGGAACTCCTGATAGTCACTATCTTGGGTTCCGTGATTTTCCGTTTAGGCGAACCCATCGCACTTCGCTTCTCGACGGCCGGCGACTTCCGCCGGCGTCGCAACGTGTGGCTAGTGTTGACTATCGCCGCTTTTGTTAGCCAGAGCTTTTGGCTCTACTGCGCGGTTGCGATACCCCTCATGTTTTGGGCGGGCAAGAAGGATACGAGTCCACTTGCTCTGTTCTTGTTGTTGCTGCATGTTGCCCCTCCGGCGCTCGTCAGCATTCCCATTCTCGGCGCACATGGCCTGTTCGAACTCGATAACTACCGCCTCCTATCGCTATTCGTACTCGTCCCTGCCGCAATGCGTGTTCGCATCGACCCGGAATTCAGAAAAACACGATCAATCGACATGATGGACGTATTACTCGTGGGATGGGGGGTGTTGCACGTCGCAATCTTTGTTCCACCCGACCTTCCAAACCACGTAATCCTCGTCGACTCGGCCACGAACATGCTGCGTCGCGGATTTCTTTTCGCCATCGATGCTTGGGTCGTTTACTACGTAGCCAGTCGATCGATATCAAATCGGCGCAAACTCCTCGACGCGCTGTCCGCCTTCTGCCTTGCCGTCGCAATTATGGCTGCGATTGCAGTGTTCGAGTACGGGCGGCATTGGCTGTTATATGCGGATGTCGCAACTATATGGACCGGAGATGCGGGCGCCAGCTTTTATCTCATGCGTGGCGATGCGTTGCGAGCTCAGGTTTCCGCTGGACACCCCTTGGCTTTGGGATACTTGTTTGCAATCGCATTTGGGTTTTGGCTGGTCCTCAAGGACCAAATTGCCTCCCGAAAGGTGCGCGCGGCAGTCGGTATGTTGCTCTGGGGCGGATTGTTGGCTGCCTACTCTCGGGGACCTTGGATCGGCGCGTTGGCAATCTATTTCGTCTACATCGCGATGGGACCGAAAAAGCTCGGTCGTATTCTGAAGTCCATAGCAGTGATGGCAGCAGCCTTTGGAATTCTACTCGCAACACCGATCGGCAATCGCGTGATCAGCGTGCTTCCGTTCGTCGGAGGAACCGTTGATAGCGGCTCCGTTATTTATCGTGAGTCATTGACTTCGCGAACCTTGGAGATTATCGAGCAAAACCCTTGGTTCGGCGATCAATTGGCATATCAAAAGATGGACGATCTTCGTCAAGGCCAGGGAATCATTGACTTGGTCAATACCTATGCAGAAATTGGACTGTTCTACGGAATCGTCGGCCTGACTTGCTTCGGCCTTTTCAGCTTATTCGCTTGTTTACGCGTGTACGTCAGCGCGGCATCCAATATCAAAGCGGATCCAGACCTCAGCCGTGCGGGATTCAATGTATTCGCATGTTTACTCGGGACCCTCCTGATGCTTCTCTCATGCAGCTTCATTTTTGGGTACGCCGAGATTTTCTATGTGCTCGCCGGATTTGCAAACGCATACGGACGATTCGCAAGCCGTCAGTCAAGGGTGGCTGGTAGCGCGTCCTTGATGCGAGCCTCCGCCAGATAAGCAGTCAATTCCGTGCTCAAGAGTCTGATCAATGTTAAGGGCGATCTCTTCGCCACGATCGTCTCGTTCGCCGCCCAAGCCTTTATCCGGCTTGCGAGCAGCCTGATTATCACCCGGATATTGCAGCCGGATGCCTATGGGATCCTAACCGTAATCTTGTCCATCGCGTTCGTGATTGAGTTGATCGCGGACATGAACGTCACACTCTTTATTGTTCGAGACCCAGAAGGTGATCAGCCGAAATATCTCAATACAGCGTGGACCATACGTTTGTGCAGGGCCTTGATAAACACGGCCATACTTTTTTCCATGGGTCCTGTCATCGCATCGTCCATCTACGATGCTCCCGCACTCAGTCTGCCATTGCGTGTATTCTCTGTTTGCTTCTTAATCAGCGGCCTCGAGTCGATGTCGTTCCCGCTGGCTGTACGTCGTAAGCGCGCCCGTGTCGTCATGTATTCCGAACTGGCCGCCACGGCGATCGCGACGAGTTTCGGTATCGCATACTGCCTCCATTTCCGGGACTATTGGGGCATGATTTACTCAACTTTGCTCAGTCGCATGGTAATGACCGGTTTGAGCTACTGTTTTTTTCGCGACTTAAGACCTCGGCTTCAATTTGACTCTCAGGCGGCAAAGCGAATTCTCGGATTTACCAAGTTCACGATGCCATCGAGTCTGATCACGCTGGGGATAAATCAGTTCGACAAGATAATTTTTTTGCGGCTGTTCGACTTGACGCTGCTCGGCGTATACGGACTCGCCTCCAACATTGCGAGCCCCATCGAATCGCTCGTGCTAAAAATCAGCCAAACCGTCTTATATCCTCGGTGCGCACAGTATTTTCGAGAAGACCCGCTCAACTCCGCGCATAGGTATTACACCGAAAATACCAAACTCTTCGTGAGCATCATGTTGCCCGGCGCCCTCATTGCAGGCGCATCCCAATTCGTAATCGCGTTCTTGTATCCTCAGCGATACGCCGATGCAGCGATGATATTACAAGCATTCATGCTACGTACTATCCTGCAATCGCTAAATTCGCCATCTGAGGATTTGCTGATAGCCGCTGGGGAAGTCCAAGTGCTTTTGGTGGGCAATATTTATCGCGCCGTATGGCTAGTCGGCGGGAGCCTGATCGGTTACTACTATATGGGATTTGTAGGATTTACATACGGCGCGGCTCTAAGTCCTTTACCCGTGCTTATTTATTACTCTTATTTGCAGTACAACAAGGGCTTGCTGGTTTTGAGGTACGAATTCCTCCGCTTCGGATTTGTTGCTGCGGTAGCTATTCTTGCCTACCTGCTCAGCAATTTGATCAGCATGATTTGGCCGGGCCTATCTTTGCGTCACTAGGAATCTGGCAATCACGCGCTCGTCTTTAAGCGATGTAAAATCCGACACGGTGACGCTACTTGTGGCTCGATTGCTCGGCCAAATTGGGCTGTATTTGAAAAGATCCCTGACGAAGTAAGGCACTGTGGTTTCCCCTAGCGTATGGACCTTCACCCAACCAATGATATGACTGATAATCGTTGCC